>Ga0187772_10000749_pt1 | contig 14610 bp, 14 predicted proteins | sample 0116_SJ02_MP15_2_FD_133137 | JGI IMG/M metagenome (GOLD analysis project Ga0187772, IMG submission 133137) | Tropical peat soil microbial communities from peatlands in Department of Meta, Colombia - 0116_SJ02_MP15_20_MG | ecosystem: Environmental > Terrestrial > Soil > Wetlands > Peat | place... | reverse complement strand
CGCCGCCGCGCTCGTCGCCATCCTGCTTCTCGAGGGCGCTCCCTATGAACGCCAATCTCCCAAACCCGCGGGACATCCTTCGTCCTGACACACCTCCGCCCTGCATCAAATCTCTTTTCGATTGTTGAGTGTTATTGCTGTGCGGGAATGCCCGGCAGATTTTGACGGAGAAATGCCAGCACCTTCGGTATTGCGTCGAGCGTGGATTCCGCATCGCCCTTTGGCGAGCCGCCAAGTTCCATTTCCTGGCCTGACACAGGCTGTCTGGTGTCTCCAAGCCACATCGGAACGATTTCCGGCCGGCCCGCGGAGTGGCCTGCGTGAGGGTATTTCAAGTTCTCGAAGCCGTAAGCGAAATGATTCCTCTTTAGCCGTGCGACCACCTCGTCCGCCATCTGCGCCGAATTCCAGACGTGATCGTCTTCGGCCGAAATCATCAGAATGGGGCCATGAGTCTTTTCGACTTCAATCTCCGCTCTCGACATCTCGAGTGGGTCCGAGGGCCGGGGTCGCGCGAAGGCCAGCGGCATTCCCTTCCATGTCCAGGCATAGGGCACGTCTGTGTTCCCGCAGCACGCGGGATAGCGGACGTTGGCTGGCACGTATGCCACGACTGCATGAATTACCGGGAACATCGAGCCCAACTGCAGCGCGAGTTCACCTCCCCGCGAACTCCCCATCACTGCGATCTGATCTGGCAGTACCTCCGGGCGTTGGACCAACCAGCTCAGCGCCTGTTGGAAATACTCCAACGGGATTCCTTCCAGCTTTTGCGGCAGGTCTTGAAGCCGAAAATAAGCCAGCGCGAGCGCCACATATCCACGGTCCGCCAGCCACGACGCCCTCGCTAACGGCATGCCCCCTTCCGACCCTCCCAGAACGACCACGGCGGGGCGGCGTTCCTTCGTGTTCGGCAGGAACAGCAGGCCACGAACGTCATTGTCACGCACGGGAATGCGCTGAATTCCGTCCGCCACCACAATCTGCTGCAGCGTGGCGCTCGACACCTGCTGAGTGTTCCGCATGAGGGCAAATTGGATGGTCTGGGGAGCTCCGCCTCTCATGCCCGAATACCCCGCTATCTTCTTGTCGCGCGGCAGCATGGACCAGATCAACCCCATCGCGGAGACTTCCTTGTATGAACCGTCTTTGGGGGCTTGCTTCGATACATCAACCGCGCCCTGGCCATCGGCTATGAAATCGGCCTGGGATGTCCATTGCACTCCCGCGCCGTCGGTCAATTCCGCCCGGACGGCGACGCGTTCACCTGGCTGCAGTCCTGTGGCGCTGATCACGGCCGGCTCATCCATCAGCACCTGGCTGGGAGACACTTGAAGAGTTTGGGCAGAAAGACCGGCAAGTCCGCCAGCGCAAAGACCAACTGCCACCGCCAGGACCGGCTTCATTCTTGTCAAGGGCGCGGCCTCCGTGGAGCTTCGGGCCGGGATTGCGAGTCCAAGTTTGCCAGTGAGCGAAAACTAGGACGAGTGTGCATGAATGTCAAGCGGCGCTCACAACGTCTTCCGCCGCTTCTGAATGACAACCATACTCTAAGCAAGAGCATCTTCGTTGGCTGCGGTGTGCTCGTAGGATATACTTGCCGACCTGAATCCCAGCATCCGGACCAAAAAGCTCATACTGGAACACCCGAAGCTAGCCAAGATGCCGGACGAACAGCGCGCACAGGGAAGCGAAACCATTTCAGAAACTCCTGCGGATAATCGTAAAGTCGCCGTTGTCGGCGGATCGGCTGCAGGCCTTTTCGCGGCCTCTCTCTTGGCGCGGAAGGGTCTCCCGGTGCGTGTCTTCGAACGCATCGAGAGCCTCGAGCCGGCCGCGCGGACTTTGATCGTCACGCACCGCATGCGCGCGCTGCTCGGGCGCGCCGCGGAAGCCAGCATCGTCAATGAGATTCGTCGCTTCGAACTCTTCACCGATGGCCGCGCCGCCACCATCACCCTGAATCATCCCGATCTCATCGTCGAAAGACGCAGCCTGATTCAGTGCTTGGCCGCGGAGGCTCAGCACGCGGGCGCGACGATCGAGCTTGGCCGGCGCTTTCATGCCATTCATCCGAATGGCCGCGGGCTGATTGTCGAGGTCGAGCAATGCGCTACGGGCCGGCGAGAAGAGGTTCGAGCCCACACTGTCATCGGCGGCGATGGCGCCGCAAGCCGCGTGGCCCGCACCGCGGGATGGGAACCGCTCGAAACCGTTCCTTTGGTCCAGGCCATCGTGCCTTTGCCGAAGGACATGTCGCCGGACACGACCCGCGTCTGGTTCATTCCGCAAGACACGCCGTACTTCTATTGGCTCATTCCCGAATCGCCCACGCGCGGCGCGCTTGGCGTAATCGGGGAATCAGGCTCGGAAATGCGAGGGCATCTGGAACGGTTTCTCGAGAAGCGCAAGCTCGACCCAGTCGAGTTTCAGGGAGCGCGCATTCCTGTTTACAAGCGCTGGGTTCCCGTGCGGCGGCAGCTCGGCCAGAGTTCCGTATATTTGGTCGGCGACGCGGCGGCCCAAGTGAAAGTGACGACGATCGGCGGTACGGTTACAGGCTTTCGCGGCGCGCTGGGCGTTGCCGAGGCGATTCTCAACGGCGGGACGAGCCGCGAGCTGCGCGACCTGCGGCGCGAACTCAACCTGCATTTGCTCCTTCGGCGGTCGCTGCACGATTTTCAGCAGCCCGACTACAGCCGCCTCGTGGACTTGCTGAATGATCCGGCGAAGGCGTCGCTTGGCGAATACTCGCGCGATGAGGCGTGGAAAATCCTCTGGCGCGTTTGTCTGCATCAGCCGCGGCTGATTTTGCTGGGCCTCCGCGGCTTGCTCACGCGCAGCCGGGCCTTCGCCCGCCGCTAGGCCACTCGATGTTTGCAGCTAGTCTCAAAAGTCCATAGGGGCGCTTCTTCACCCTGAGGCATGAAGGGTTGCTGCGCCCCTTCTTTGAGCCAATGCCCACCCCGCAATCGCATTCAACCATCGCCGCCGCATCCCGCCGGCTTCGCCGCCGATTCATTCTATTTCTCCTCCTGCTGGCGCTTGTCGTCTGCGCCGTGGTCGCCTTTCGAGGAGCAGGTCGCTGGCTGATCTATGAGAACCCGCTAAGGCGCGCGGATGTGATCGTCGTATTGAGCGGCAGCATGCCCGCGCGCGCCGAAGAAGCCGCGCGGCTTTTTCGCGCGGGCTATGCGCCCGAAGTGTGGGTCAGTCGCCCGCTGAGCCCAGCCGCCGAACTTGCCCAGATGGGCGTCCACTATATCGGTGAAGAGGATTTCAACCGTGAGGTTCTAGTCCATCAGGGTGTTCCCGAATCCGCCGTGCATGTGTTCCCCGACGCCATCGTGGATACCGAGCAGGAAGTGTCTGAAATCTCGCGCGAGATGCGCCTCGAAGGAAAGACGACAGCGATCATCGTCACCTCGCGGCAGCATACACGCCGCGTGCGGGCGCTTTGGAGCAAGCTCGTCGGAAAGAATCCTGCTGCGATTGTGCGCGGTGCGCCGCAAGATCCGTTTGACGCCGACCGCTGGTGGAGCAACACGCGCGACGCCCTTTCCGTCGTGCGTGAAATTCTTGGCCTGCTGAATGTGTGGACGGGCCTTCACGTCCGGCCGCACACGACCTGAGATTGGTCGCAGACAAAGATTACTTCTCGCGCGTGGCAAGCGGCATGGCGGCCGATTCCAGGATCTTCCAGCGCTCCCATTCCGCTTTCTTGCTCAGATCGCGAAGTCGCAGCTGCCATTCGACGCCGAGTTCTTCGTTTCTGCCGGAATAGAAGGCGTGCCACGAGCCTCCGCTGCTTCCGTTCTCTTCCGCTCCGGGATAATCGCTTTCCAGCGGATCGTGGCTGCGAAACTCGGCGAGCTGCGCGGTATCGAGCGGTGCGCGGAAGAATACGACGCGATCCAGCCCCTCCGCGCTGCCGTGGCCGTTCCCGGAATTCCCTGCGGGCGCATGGCCGAGGTAGCCGGCGAGCTCCAGCGAATTGGCGCGCAGCACAAGCTCCAGCGATGGCGGGCGTTCCGCGGAAAGCTCGCGCCGCGCAAGAGCGAGTTCCCAGAGCACCAGTCCATTGCCGTTTTTCGCCGCATCGGGATAGTAGTCGAGCGTGCGCGTGTGCCAGCCGGTTTCCTTGCGGTCCGGCAGCACTTCGGTGATCGTGGCCACTGTATGGCTGCGCCAGCGCTCCAGCTTCACCGATCCGACAAAGCTGCCGAACTCGCGGATGAATTCCCGGTCTTCCTCGGTCATGTGCAGGGCGTCGCGCCAGAAGCGGTCGCTTAGGCGGAACGTGAGCGTGAATACTTGCTCGAGCGGCATGGGTGCCGAGTCGCTCAGTCGTCGGCGAAACTCCGGGTCGGCCATCTCTTCGAGGTCGCGCACGCGGTCCACGAGCCTGCCGATGGTCCAGTTCTGATGCCGCAACATCCTCTGCCAGTGTTGGGCCAGGATGTAGAAGACGAAAACGACGATCGCGCTGATGCCCAGTGCGGGCCAGAGAATTTCCATGCGCTCTCTTCGGGCTGGCTTGTTTGGAGCACGCGGCAGCCCGCGCGTGGCGAGATTTTACTACCGAACTCGCGCTGCGCCTACATGCTCCGAACGCTCTTGCGAAAGCCGTCGCGTCCTCAGCGTCTCTGCGGTGGACTTGGCGCTAGGGGCTTCCGTTCTGAAACTGAGTTGGCATCGCGTGATGTTGCAGCCGCGTCGCCAGCAAGACTATGATGGTTTCGCTTGGCTCAGGAGCGCGCGTATGAGAATCGCAACGGTCTCGGTGTTAGTGCTGGCGGCAGGATTTTTCGCCTCAGGGTCGATGGCTCAGGCGCAGTCCTCGCAAACCGCGCCGAGCGCCTCCGCCCAAAAATCCTACGAACTCGACGTCCCTGCCGCGAACGAGTGGATGGATACGAAAATAGACCTGCGCGCGGGCGAGAAGCTGCACATCACGAGCACCGGCACGATCTCCTACCCCGCTGCGGATTCCTCCAAGCCGTCCCAATCCTTCGGCCCCGACGGGCTCGGGCGCAGTTGGCGAGACCTGGTCCACGAGTACGCCGTCACGGACGCAGGCCACGGCGCGCTGGTCGGGCGGCTCGGCGCTGCCGATACCGGCCAGCCGTTTCTCGTCGGCGCGACGAAGGATTATCAGGCGCCTGTTGCGGGACGCCTTTTCCTCGGCATCAACCAGAGCGCCAAGGACGGCTCTTCCGCTCAGGGCAGCTTCCACGTGACGATCGAAGTCACTGACGCCGGGCTGTCAGGCGCGGAAGCGGCTGCCGCAGGCGGCCCGCCGGAAACGACGATCGCCGCGATCACGCCCGCGCTGCTCGACGAGATCCCGCGCCGCGTCAGCGACCCGATGGGCAATCCCGGCGACATGGTGAACATCCTGATCCTCGGCTCCCAGGATCAGGTCGTGCAGGTCTTCACGCAGGCCGGCTGGGTGAAGGTGGATAGTTCGGTCGGATCGACGGTCCTCACCGGGCTGATGGACTCGATCGAGAAGAAAGACTACCTCACGATGCCAATGAGCACGCTCTACCTGTTCAACCGCGCGCAGGACTACGGCTTCGCGCACGCCGAACCGGTGCGCGTCGCGATGTCGCGAAATCATCTGCGTGTTTGGAAATCTCCGTACACCGCGGGAGGCCAGACGGTGTGGTGCATTGCGGCCACGCACGACATCGGATTCGAGCGAGACCAGCGGAACAACGGCCTCACTCACAAGATCGATCCTGCGATTGACGGCGAGCGCGAGTACGTGAACGATACGCTTTCGGCCACCGGGCTTGTCACCGCGCGGTCGCACGTGACGCCGTCCAACGCGCTCACGGAAGCAAAAACGGCCACCGGCGGCAGCTTTCATTCCGATGGACGCGTCCTTGTGCTCGTTCTGAAGCCTGCGGCATCCGCGAGCAACTAGCCTCGCGCCCGGCCTACTGCGTTGCTGTCGCGCCGGTAATCTTCACGCTGTACCACGCGGTGCCCGAGGGATACAGCGTATCGCGGAACTGCACGCTCTGGCTCTCGCCGGGAGCGATCGTCGCGTTCATCTCGCCCTTGTTCGTTGCCAGCACGCTGTTGTCGGCCCCGCCGTAGGTCGTCTCGTACTGGATGTGGCTGTACGTCAGCGACGGCGACATGTTTCTTATGCCGACCATCCACTGCGCCGTTGTCCCCGAGTAGTCCTTGTCCATCTTCTTGTCGGTGATGCGCAGGTCGTGCGTCGGATCGGCATTCTTGGCGGGAGCCCCGGTTGCCTGTCCCGCCGCCGCGGGCGCAGCCGATTTCGGTCCGCCGGAATACTTGTACGCCAGGAATCCCACAACGGCGAGAACCAGCACGATCATGATGATAATGATTGTTCCCGACTTGCTCGATTCCTGTTCTTTCTGGCTCGCTTCAAACATAAGAGTTTCCCCCTTCGCTCGCCTATGAGCCGGCGCCATACTTGCGGGGCGCGCCCGGATCGCGGCTCCGCCGAATCGCGCACGAGCTCCGACGGGTTCCTTCCCCTTGTTTGCCGGAAGGTAGCACGTCGGCCCTGCCGGTTCAATACCGCGAGTTTTCGGGCGGCGGTTGTCCGCGGGCGCGCGCCGGATTATGATGGGCGCCCTGATTTTGCGCGCCCCGGCGCGCGTACACGAGGAGACGAGTTCATGGCGACGATGAAGGCAGTGCGCGTTCACGAATACGGCGGCCCCGAGGTCCTCAAGTACGAGGACGCGCCGAAGCCCGCGCCCGCGGCGGGCGAAGTCCTGATCCGCGTCCACGCCGCCGCGCTGAATCCCGTGGATATCGGCGTGCGCGCCGGCTACTTCAAGGAGCGCATCAAGTACAAGCTGCCGATGATTCCCGGCTGGGACGTTTCCGGCGTCGTCGAATCCATCGGCGCGGGCGCGACGCGTCTCAAGCCGGGCGACGCGGTTTACAGCCGCCCGGACATTTCCCGCGACGGCGCCTACGCCGAATACATCGTCGTGAAGGAGTCGGAAGTCGCGCTCAAGCCGAAGTCGATTGACCACGTGACCGCCGCGGCCATTCCTCTCGCCGCGCTGACCGCGTGGCAGTCGCTTTTCGACGCCGCAAAGCTTCAGGCCGGCCAGACCGTGCTGATCCACGGCGCGGCGGGCGGCGTCGGCTGTTTCGCCGTGCAGTTTGCGAAGATTCACGGCGCGCGCGTGATCGCCACGGCGTCCGCGCGCAACCACGAATTCCTGCGGTCGCTCGGCGCGGACCAGGTGATTGACTACACCACCACGAAATTCGAAGACGTGGTGCGCGACGTGGACGTCGTCTTCGACACGGTGACCGGCGAAACCCAGAAGCGCTCCTGGCAGGTGATCAAGAAGGGCGGCATCTACGTTTCGATCCTCCAGCCGCCGTCGCCCGAAGAGGCTGCCTCGCACGGAGTCCGCTGCGCGCATGTGTTCGTCCAGCCCAGCGTCCCGCAGCTCGACGAAATCGCGAAGCTCGTGGACTCCGGCAAGCTAAAAGTCATCATCGAGAAGGTTTTCCCGCTCTCCGAAGCCCGCGCCGCGCAGGAAGCCGTCGCCACCCGCCACACCCGCGGCAAGCTCGTCCTCCGCGTGGTGTAAAGAATTAAGCGTAGCGCCGGGTCCTTCTCGCCCTGAGGAACGCGAGGGCTTGCTCGGTGGTGGAGGCGGTACGGGTCCGCAGGCCGGTATCGGCAACGATGTCACGGCAAAGGTTACGAGTGGAGTCTTCGTCATCCACTATGAGGACGGTAATGGCGGCAGGGCGTTCGACAGCGACCACGGGTTCCGTTTGGCTGGCGGACATGGTGTGCCTCTTTTTGGATTCCCTTGTTGGAGCCGGGTGCAACGGCGGCACCAAATGGGAACAGCCATTCTGTTAAAACAAAAGCTTTTAGGGACCAGGACGAAACCGAACGGTGGGGAGTCTAGTGCCGGAATGGAACGGAAGACAAGATCGTAGAACTACGCAGTCAGGGAAGATCCAGTTATCCAAGGGGATGCAAGAATGGGAGCGGTATAAGTCCTGATTTGGAACGGGGCGTGCCTGTCTAGATTGCTGCAGGCGAGTGCATTGAATGCTTGTAGGCTTCGGGGAGAGGACCTGAGGTTTCCGCCCTTCGGGCTGCTCGGCCTTCGGAATGACATGTTGCAGTAGGGCGGTCGAGGAGCTAACGCGGTAGGCGGGCAAAACCTGCGAATGAGACCACCCTGCCTGCCATTGGACCATCACATCAGGAGTAGTTCGCAGTAACGCTTTCTTTCCAGCAGAAAGCGCCAAGCCGAACATAAAGGAGAAGTGTATGCGACGCACTTATCGAGTTCTGGTTTGCGCGGCCCTGCTGGTTATTTCCGCCGGCATTGGGCTGCCCGCGCTGGGACAGAATCAATCCCCGACGCCATCCGTTGCGCCCAACGAGGTGGGGGCGGGCACGCGGTTCATGATCCGGCTGCAGAGCACGATCGAAACGAAGGATGCCAAGGCAGGCGACCCATTCACGGCACGCACGCTCGACCCGATCGTGAGCGCGGACGGAACGATGCTAACGCCCGGGGCGGAAATCCGCGGCCGTGTTGACCGAGTGGAAGCCGCCCACAAATCCGGACGGGCGCGCCTGTGGCTGACCTTTGACGACATCAAGACCCCGGATGGGTGGATACCGATCGTCGCCATGGTCACGGCTGTGCCGGGGGTTCATTCGATCCGCGTGGACTACGACCGCGAGGGGGAGATTGTGGCGACCTCGGACAAGCGCCAGGAGGCCATGGATGCGGCAGCCGTGGGCGCCCTTGTGGGAGCAGCGACGGGAGTCGCCAGCCACAATGGCAAGGACGCTGCGATGGGTGCGGCGGTCGGTGCGGCGACGGCGTTCATGGTCGCGTCGGGGCTGGGACAGGAGATCACGCTCGCGAAGGAGACGAAGATCGAGGTGATCCTCGAACGGCCGCTCCTCTTCGGACGAAGCTGAGTCGAGATACCATGTGCCTCAGGGGCTAAAGCCCCGCTTCATTGTGGACCGTTATGTCGGAGCCCTTCGAAGCTCAGGGTAAACTAAAGCTCCGACCCCCTAAAGACCGTTTAGGCGTCGATGGCTTCGAGTGTCGACGAGCGGAGTTACAGAGGACTGCTCTCACTCGCCCTACTTGCCGGAGAGGCTGAAGCTCCGACCACTTGAGAGGCAAGAGAGCGAAATCGAGGCGAGAAATCAAAGCACAGCCTCGAGTTCGGAGCGGGTCAGTTTGCTAAGAATCGTGAGTTTTTGCGTCGAAACGCTCCAGCCTGTGCGTTTTGGCCGGGGCAACCGGTCGGTGCACAGCCAGGAGTGGCTGTGCTACGGCAAACTGACCCGCAACGCCGCGTCCCGTTCCCTTGGAAATCCCCAAGACTGCTGGTAGATTCAAAGTTTCCATGGCAAGCGAGGCCAATTCGCTGCAACGCGTGCTCATCGTTGAAGATGAGGAAAACGCGCGCAAAGGCTACGAAGCGCTGCTGCGGAAGTGGAACTGCGAGGTCCTGGGCGTCGGGACCGGTGAAGAAGCGCTTTCGCGGTTCGCGGAGTTTCACCCTCAGGTAATCCTCGCGGATGTGGAACTTCCGGGAATGAACGGCCTCGAACTGCTGCGCCAACTGGGCGAGGAAGTCCGGCGGATTCCAGTGATCATCATTACCGGCCGAGGCAGCGACGAGCGCGTGGTGCAAGCAATCGAAGCGGGGGCGTTCTGGTACATCGAAAAGCCGCTCAAGCCGCCAGTTTTGCAGGCGCTGCTGGAGCGCGCACTCGGGCGCGTGCGAGACCGGCAGGCGGTGGCTGCGCTGACGCGGCAGTTGCGGCAGGCAGGGAAGCTCGGGGAACTTGTCGGCGAGTCAGCCGCGATGCAAGAGGTGATGCGGCAGGTGGAGATGGCCGCGCCTTCGACGGCTTCTGTCCTGATTACGGGAGAGACCGGCTCGGGAAAAGAGATCGTCGCGCGATCGATCCACATGCTTTCCCCGCGGGCAGAGCGTCCCTTCATAGCGATCAACTGCTCGGCGATTCCCGAGTCGCTGATGGAGAGCGAGATATTCGGGCACGAGAAGGGCGCGTTTACCGGAGCAGCGGAACGGCGCATCGGCTGTTTCGAGCTGGCGCACGGCGGCACGCTCCTGCTCGACGAAATAGGCGAGATGCCCGCGCCGACGCAAGCGAAGCTGCTTCGCGTGCTGGAAGACCGCAAGGTGAGGCGCCTCGGGAGCAAGGTGGAGACTCCGATCGACGTGCGCGTTCTCGCGGCGACGAACAAGAATCCCGAGCAGGCGGTCGCCGATGGGCACCTGCGCCAGGACCTGTACTTCCGGCTGAACGTTTTTCACATCCATCTGCCGCCGCTGCGAGAGCACAAGGACGATCTTCCGCTTCTGATCGAGCATCTGCTGGCGGAGATTTCGGAAAAGCACGGCAAGAAGGTTTCCAATGTGGGGGCCGACGTCCTCGAACTCTTCCGGTCATATCCCTGGCCGGGGAATGTCCGCGAGTTGCGGAACGTGCTGGAGCGCGCCGCGATCGCCTGCGACCGCGGAACGATCGGGCGGCAGCATTTGCCGTCGGATTTTGGCCATGCGCCGGCGATGGGCGGGACGGGACTGGGCGCGATCCGCTTCCCGCTCGGGACGACCGTGGACGACGCGGAACGCGAATTGATCCTGCAGACTCTCGCGTCCACGAGCCAGAACAAAACGCGCGCCGCGGAATTGCTCGGCATCAGCCTGAAGACGCTCCACAACAAGCTGAAAGAGTACGAGGCGGAGCGGACCGATGCGCCTCAGCCTAAAAACTAAGTTCACGCTCGCATCCTCGCTGCTGGTGCTATCGGTGGCGACGCTCATCTCCGGGCTGTACCTCGCGCGGCTGATGCGGCAGACGCTGCGCCAGGCGAACGACAACGCCGGCTTCGTCGCGCAACAAGTAATTGATGCGTGCGGGAAGGCGCTCAAGGAGGAGGCCGAGCGCGGGTCGGGGCCCGTTTCGCTGGAAGTGTCGGACATGCGCGAATACGTCCGGCAGGCGTTCGACAACAGCAGCTCGCTCAATTCCCTGATCGAGTCGGACATCGGCATTTCTCCGACGATCTACGAAATCACGATCAGCGACATCAACGGGGTCGTGCTCGTGTCCACCGATTCGTCGTTGCGGGGACAGAAGGTGGCGAGACGGCCGCCCGTGAATTCGCTGGTGCGCGCGGGTTTTTTCCAGCAGTTGCGCGAACTGTACGGACCGCCGCAGACATACGAGTTTTCGCTGCCATTCCAGCTTTCGGATGTGCCGTTCGGAGACATCCGCGTCGGGCTGTCCTCGGCGCTGATCCGCGACCAGATTTCGCCGGGACTCGAATCGGCGGGGCTGTGGGCGCTTGGCTCGGTGCTGCTTTCCACGCTGCTCGCGTTCATTGTGAGCAGCATCGCGCTTGCGCCGATCGGGCGAATCTCCGCGCAACTCGATCGAATTTCCGCAGGTCAATTCGACACCGAGCCGGTGGTGGAGCGCGGCGACGAGCTGGGCGCGGTCAGCACGAAGATCGTGGGGATCGGGAAGCAACTACACGACGTGCGCGAGATTTTCAGCACGCTGCGCGAAAACCTCAATCAAGTGATGAGCGGGCTCGAGGACGGCTTGCTGCTGTTCAACGCGGAGGGCCGCGCCATGCTGGTTAGCCCGGCGGCTGGAAAATTCTTGGGCGTGCCGTCGCAGGAGCTGCAGGGCCGGCGCGTGTCGGAAATCCTCACGGCGCGGCATCCGCTGCGGGCTATTCTTCATATCGAGGGTGAAACGATCGAGCCGGTCGAAGGGAAAGAAGTCACGCTGCATGCGAACGGCAGGCCCCAGCGCGTTGGAGTGAGCGTGCAGGTGATCCGCGAGCACGGCGCGCGAATGGGAACGCTTGTGACGCTGCGCGATCTGGAATCGCTGGAGCGCATCGGGAGTCATCTTCAGGTTTCCGAGCGGCTTGCGGCTTTGGGCCGCGTAACGGCGGGCGTGGCGCATGAGGTGAAGAACCCGCTCAATTCGATGCGGCTGTGGCTAGAAGTTCTGAAGGGCGACATGCCCGTGAAGCCGGAGCCGCAGCAGGCCGTAAAGATGCTGGACACGGAGATTGATCGGCTCGACCGGGCGGTGAAGACGTTTCTGAATTTCACGCGGCCCGTGGAACTGAAACTGGAAGAGACTGACCTGCGGACGCTGCTTGAGGAGGTGCTGGACGCGGCGCGGCCCTCGATCGTGCGCGCGGGACTTGCGCTGAGCGCCGATCTGCCCGGCGATCTTCCTCCGGTGATTGTGGATCGCCAGCTGATGCACCAGTCCATATTGAACCTCGTGCTGAACGCGTGCGATTTCACCGACCCGGGCGGGAGGATCAAGCTGGGCCTGCGGCGCGAAGGGGAACTCGCGGTAATCACCGTGGAGGATTCGGGCCGCGGCATCCCGCCGGAAGACCAGAAAAAGATTTTTCAGCTGTTCTTTACGACGCGGCCCGGAGGCACGGGAATCGGTCTTGCGAACACATTTCGATTCGTGCAGTTGCATAATGGCCGGATAGAATTTGAGTCAGAGGCCGGACACGGCACGACCTTCCGTGTGGAGCTTCCATTCGCGCGAGCGGGCGACGCGCCCTCGGGAGAGCCCCGCGATGTAAGCCGGCCGTTTGTAGCGTAGGCGACGACACATGCCCAGCCGTAACGTCGAAAGCCGAATCGCAGTTGCGCTTCTATGCGCGCTTTCTCTGACCGCGGGGGGGTGTGCGGAGAAGAAAGTCCAAGCGGCAGCGCCGGCGGCAACCCCTGCGCCTCCAGAAGCGGAGAGGCCGATGACCACGGCGCCGGACACGGATGCTGCGCCGCCGATTGAGGCGGCCGTGCCCGCTCCGGCTGTGCCGGCTACTACGCCGGGTCCGGCGGTTACGCTGCCCGAGGGAAAACCCGCGGCGCCGCGCAGGCCTGCGGGAGGGCAGCTCTCGGCCGATACCGACGCAGACACGTCGCATCCGCCGGTCCCGCAGATTTCGCCGCAGTTGTCGCCGGGGGACCAGGCAAGTTACGAGCGCAGGGCGGGCGAAGATATATCTGTCGCCGAGAAGAACCTCCAAGCGGTGAGCGGAAGGCAACTGAGCGCCGCGCAGCAGGACCTGGCCGACAAAATTCGCAGCTTCCTCACTCAATCGCGCGATGCAAGCAAGGGCGGCGACTGGGTTCGCGCCCAGAACCTGGCGCAAAAGGCGCGCGTGCTATCTGTGGAGCTGATTAACTCCTTCTAAGGTTTTCCCGCCGTTGATGGATCCGCTGTCGTTCAGATTTTCCGCCTTTCAGGCTATTGGCTCGCGCCGCGCTTTGTGATATTTGTTACTGCCATGTGACACCCGCTCCAACCAGGAGGGAATGAAGCCGATGACGAGCCAGGAAATCCGGCAGTCCCTGTTGGCAAAAGATGCAGAGTTTCGCCGTCTTGCAGAAGAGCACTCCCGCTGTGAGTCCCGTCTCGAAGAGATCGTGAAATCAGCCTACCTGAGCGCGGAAGACATGGCCCAGGAAGCTATGCTGAAGAAAACGAAACTGCGGTTGAAAGACCAGATGGAGCTGATCGTCGCCCGCCATCTACAGTTGGCTCATTAGCAGGGTCGACCGACCCTCCTTGTTCTGTCGTACAATCGAACTGCATCCAGAGTGTATTCGCACGCCGACGGCTTGAGCGAAGAGCTAGAGCCGCGGCATCAGCCGGACGCGGGCTTTCTTCCCTCGACATGGTCAAGGACGCATACAGATTCGCCGTGCCGCCGATTGTGGCTGGGTTGGCATGCCTGGCGCTGGGGTGGAGATGGGTCCCGGGGCTGCTGGTTTTTCTCGGGCTGTTCATCTTCTATTTCTTTCGCGATCCGGAGAGAGCAATACCGTCCGATCCGGGCGTGATCGTTGCGCCGGCGGACGGGCGCGTGGTCCAGATTGTGGACGAAGAGCTCGATGCGAAGATGGGCCATCGCGTCAGCATTTTTCTTTCGATCTGGAATGTGCACGTGCAGCGCGCGCCGGTGGCGGGCCGCGTGACGAGCGTGGTGTACAAGCCGGGAAAGTTTTACGGCGCGTTTCGGGCCGCAGCGTCGCAGGAAAACGAGCAGAATGTCATCTATATCGATTCGCCACAGGGAAAGGTGGTTTTCAAACAAATCGCCGGAGCCATCGCGCGTCGCGTGATATGCTGGAAACGCGAAGGCGAGTCGGTGGCCCTGGGCGAGCGCGTGGGGCTGATCCGGTTCGGGTCGCGCGTGGATATCTGGCTGCCGATGGAAACGCAAGTGGCCGTCCGGCGGGGACAGAATGTGAAGGGCGGCGAAAGCATCCTGGCGAAATGGACTTCAACCACATAGATCCGATCGGGAGCGAGGAGGGGCCGCGGCGGCCGTTCCGCAATCATCGCCTGCGGCGGGGCGTTTATCTCCTGCCGAGCGCTTTCACCGTCGCGAATCTTCTCTGCGGTTACTACGCCATCCTGGCGGTCCTGGAAGGACAAGTTTCCGACCTCGACCATGCCGCGAAGGCTATCGGTATCGCCATTATTCTTGATTCTCTCGATGGGCGCAT
>Ga0187772_10000748_pt1 | contig 14621 bp, 13 predicted proteins | sample 0116_SJ02_MP15_2_FD_133137 | JGI IMG/M metagenome (GOLD analysis project Ga0187772, IMG submission 133137) | Tropical peat soil microbial communities from peatlands in Department of Meta, Colombia - 0116_SJ02_MP15_20_MG | ecosystem: Environmental > Terrestrial > Soil > Wetlands > Peat | place... | reverse complement strand
TTTCATTACCAAGAATCCCCGCGCTCGCGCCAGCCCGGGCAGTTCCCGCTTGGGCAATGGCCGCCGGAATCGCAATTCTCTTTTTTGGATTCGTAGGCTTCGCTAAAGCTTCCGGCTACTGGGGTTCCCACGTCCCGCGCGCCGTCTACCAGCAGCTCGTTCCCCACGCCGATCAGGCCCGCCATCCCATGCCCGGCGAGAACAACTGAAAGGGCCACCGATCCATCCCGGAATAGCCCCTACCGGAACTCACCATTCGATTTCCCCAAGCTGGAACGGAAGACGGCAACAACCGGTGGCAGTGTCCAACTATTTCTTGACTTCGCTGGCCATTGCTTCTGACAATCAAAAGAAGCAATCTCAGATCGACGAACGCGTCGCCGAGGCGACGTGAGGGACTCTTTGAAATTTGGGGGGTCGAACCAAAGGAACGAGCGCGCATAACTCCTTTGTCCCGAAGACTTTGCAAATTTCGGTTCCTTGGAATCAATACTTTGCGGGTAAGTACTCAAGGAAATGAAGGCGAAATTGCCCAAATTCTACAGTTAACTCCAATGCAATCAAGACTTTGCAGATAAGTCTTTTATGTGGAAGACTTTACCCCTAAGTCTATGATTCTAATAGACCGTGGAAGGGGGGTACCCAAACGGGCCGTTCACAAAAAGAAGGCTACGGGTCGTAGACCGAACTTCCATAGCCTTGCTGGCGCGCCGATTCCTGCATCTCTTGCAATTTTTGCTTGAGCGCCTCCAGTTGCGAACGCGCGCGGTCGACTTCCTGTTGTTTCTTCTGCTGCGCTTCGTTCCACTGCGCGCACCCGGAAACGCAGTTCGACGGCGCATACTGAATCGAGTCTTGCACCTTGTCGATGTTCGACTGCAATGTGTTGATCGCATCCTTCTGTGCCCGGATCTGCGCCTTCCATTGCTCGGCGGGCAGCTTCGCTCCGCCGGAAGACGGAGCCGGGTTGGCCGCGGCATGATCGTTCCCGCCAGCGGCTGGAGCGCTCGCAATCGATTCGGAGTGTCCTGAGATGTCATCGTCAGTGATGACCCGCTTGGGGCTGATCCCACTGGTGACCCTCGGGCTCACTGCCGCTGGTCCAGACTTGTCCTGCGGCGCCTGAGAACCGCTATCCGGCGCTGCTTGCGCACTTTGCTCCGGCGTGGCGGGACCGGGCACGGCTTGATCCGGTGCGCCCTGATTCGTCGCGCCTTGATTTTGATTTTGCTTTTCGAGCTTTTTCTGCCGCGCCTGACGGGCCACGTCGCCCAATGGTGGCGAGTCCTGCCCAATTGCAAAGAGCGAGCAAAGCACAACAACCGGTGCGATAAGAAATGCAGTTCTACAAAACCGCAACATGAGACAAACCTCCAACCGCTGCTGGATGCACAATATGTCCAGCTTGAGGAGAAGGAAAGTTACCTTGGTGATTGGGTCGAACCGTAGGATTTTGGGCGGCAAAGCTGCGCTTTGTATCAGGGCATCGCTTTAGCGATGCCGCAAGTTCTTCTGTCTCAACTGCCCCTTTAGGGACTGAAGGGCGGATTAACTTTTCAGCACCCTGTTCAGGCCGCTGAGGTCACGCGAACTCCCATCGCCGCGCGACTCTTCTGGCGATCGCGAACAGCACCACGCCGATCGCGATCAGCACGCCGACCTGCGGCGCCAGATGCGAGATTGGCTCGTCGCGCCAGAAAACTTTTGTAAAGCCGTCGATGGCCCAGGCATTGATCGTCAGCAGCCCCGCTTTCTGCATCGCCTCCGACATGAAGTAGCGCGGAAACATGCTGCCGCCAATCGACGACATGATCAGGATGACCAGCGTTGAAAGCGCTCCCAGCTGCGCGCGGGTCTTGCAGATGGAGGCAAGCAATATTCCGAAGGCGGCCACAGCAAAGGATGTGCAGACGCCCATGACGATGAAGCCGGGAATGTGCGACCAGAAATCGAGTTTGAAGACGGCCCATCCCCACAGGAACATCAGCACCAGCTGCGAAAAGGCGAGCAATGAGTTATACGTGAGCTTGCCCAGCAACAGCGTGGTCATGGTGACGCGTGAACTCAGCACGCGGTCGAGCGTACCGCTCTCGGCCTCGTCGAGTATGGCTCCGGCTGCGCCGCTGGCGGTGAAAAGCAGGAACATCACGCCGATCGCGGCCGCGTAAAAAGAGACCATCGGATTGTTCTTGTTTTCGCCGACAACCGCGCGGGAAGTAACCGCAATGATGCCGTTGTTGATGTCGGATCCGTTTGACGCAGAGCCGTTCTCTTCTTGCCTTTCCTCGCGCTGGCGCAGGACGCGCAGGCCCTCATCAAGCCGCTCGCGCTGTTCTTTGGTGAGGCCGCCCGCGAATTGATCGAAGTACTTCGATCCCTGCTCGGCCATCACGTCGGGCATGGAAGTCATCGCAACTTTCTGCAGCAGTCCCGCAATGACCTGCGGCGCTACGATGTCGCTCGAATCCTCGAGCATCTGAATGGTGGGACGATTAGCATCGCGCGGCCCGAAGGAAATTGGGTTGTCGCCGAAACCGTGCGGGATCACAAGCGCCACAGGCGCGGTTCCGGCTTTAACCGCAGCTTCGGCCGTGGTCGCGGTGTATTCGAGCTGCTCCACATCTTTGACGGGACTTGGGCGCGTGATGATGACCAGCTCGCCCTCGCTCTTCAGGCCCTTGACCAGGCGCTCTGAGGCGCGGCTGTGGTCTTCGTCAACCACGATCAGCTTGATTTTGCGCGTCGTGTCGCGCTGGCCGCCAAAGATGACCGCGAAGATGCTGAAGAACGTGATTGGCAAAATGAAGCTGAGAGCGAGCGCTCCCTTGTCGCGGCGCAGGGAAACAATCGCGGTGCGGATGATGGCGGTGATCATAGTTGCGTCCTTCGTTAAAACATCGTCCTTCGTCGTTCGTCCTTCGTCCTTGGCAGAACCTTCAGATCCCGCGAAGGACGAAGGATCAACGACCAACGACGGGTCTTCGCCAACGACGAAGGACCAAGGACGAAGGACGAAATTCTCACTCGCGCAACTCCCTTCCCGTCAGGTGCAGAAAGACGGATTCGAGATTGGGCTTGTGCAGCGAGACATCAACCAGTTCAAGCCCAGCCTTCGTTGAGTCCTCGAGCAGATCCGCGATTTCCGCCGGATGCTCAATGGTGAACTGCGCCGAGCCATCAACCGTCTGGCCGCCGCGCTCGGCAACCCATGCGGTAATGCGCTCACCCGCGCGGGCATCGGCTCCCGCGAATCGCGCCAGCACCTGGCTGCGCGAGCCGAAGGCATTCTTCACGAGTTCGGCATGCGATCCGAGCGCGATGATCTTGCCGTGGTCAACGATGGCAATGCGGTCGCACAACCGCTCGGCCTCTTCCATGTAATGCGTGGTGTAGATAATCGACATGCCGTCGTCGCGGAGCTTCTCGATCATCTCGAAGATGTGGTTGCGCGACTGCGGATCGACCCCAACGGTCGGCTCATCCATAAGCATGAGCTTCGGCCGATGAATGAGGCCAGCGGCCATGTTAAGGCGGCGCTTCATGCCTCCGGAAAGATTGCGGACAAGTTCACCAGCCCGATCAGTGAGCGTAGCCCAGCTCAGGCAGCGGTCGACCGCCTGCTCCAGCGGCGATCCGTTGAGGCCATGATAGCGGCCGAAGGATTGCAGATTCTCGCGGCAGGTGAGGCGCGGATAAAGCGCGAGTTCCTGCGGAACCCATCCCAGGGAATTGCGCGCGGCAGTTGAATCAGCGGGTGCGCCAAAGACCTCGATCGACCCGGCATCGGGGATCACGCGCCCGACAATGCTGCGAATCAGCGTGCTTTTGCCCGCTCCGTTCGGGCCAAGAAGGCCGAGGCATTCTCCGCTATGCAGTTCGAGCGTGATGCCATCGACGGCAGTGACCTGCCCGAAGCGCTTGACCAGCGCGGCGATCCGCAGCGGAGGCGCAGACGCGGAGGAAATAGTGGGAGCGGACAACGGTGCAATCTCCTGGTGGTTCTCCACCATATCAGCGAGACGCTGGGGACTCAACTCTTGTCGCAGCAGCAAGTGCCCAAATGCTGTGTGCACTCACCCGGACGGGTATTGTAAAAGTAGTTATCAGGCCAACGTAACTTCTGGTAACAACCGAAGGGCTAGGCATAGCACGTCCCAGTTACGTCTTTTGTAATGTACTTTGTCCACTGCCAGTTTGACCCTTTCGAAACCTTTGCAGACGCGAAAATGCCCATCAGAATGGGCTTTTCAAGGAGTTCATCCCCTGGGACTCATGAATACCACTGCTGCCTCTGCCCTGCAAAGCGCTCGAAAATCAGTTGCCCGCGTTGCACTGTTCGATCTGCCGGAAGCCTCTCATAACCTGCTGGTGGAATGTTTCCGTCAATTCGGAATTGAAACCGTTTCGCTCGGGGGCGAGAACGCGGCGCGTTTACAGACTGAGAAATTCGAAGCCTGCGTTTTGCCGCTCGGGCAGTCGGCGGGGAACATCATTGAAACGGCGCGCGGATCAAACTCCAACAGTCGCATTGTGATCTACGGGCTCGGCGGGACCGCACAGGATGCGCTGCGCTACTCGAAGCTGTGCCTCAATGCGGTGTTTCACGAGCCGCTGGAGCGCTCGGCGGCGCTCAAGCTGGTGCGTTCGACGCGCACGCTGGTGCTGCATGAATTCCAGCGCTACGTGCGGATTCCGGTGATGACCGAGGTTAAAGTGGCGCTGGCCGATGGCGGGCGCCTGACGGCCACCAGCCAGGAAATCAGCACTGGCGGGATGTCTCTGAAGAGCACTCACGCGCCCGAGCCTGGAAGCATGGTCGAAGTGTCGTTCTCGCTGCTAACGCTGCCGCGCGTCTGGGTGCGTGGCAATGTCGCCTGGAGGAAGAGCAAACAGAGCTTCGGAATTCGTTTCGATGTCACCGACGAGCGCCGCCAGCGTCTGAAAGAGTGGTTGGTGGGATACCTGGAAACATAAACTTCTCTTCGGCCTTTCCGCAGCCTGCTCACATGGAAAGCTCTCACAGCGCGGCTACAATGTCTGCGTGAGTTCTACCCCCGTTGCCGAGCCCGATCGGCCGTCGAATCTCGATGCCCACCGATTCTCACTCCGACAGAGAATTCTTCTATGGCTCATCAGCTGGGCAAACTACTTTGCCATTTCAATGATTGGGCCCACACTGCGCTATTCCATTTCCTGGGAGGAGCCGCCTTCGCCGGCCGACGCCACCTTCGAGAAGCCAGTGATCTACGCCTTCTGGCATCGCGCAGTTTTCGCGAGCACCTGGCTGTGGAGAAAAACCGGGATTGCGGTCATGGTGAGCCGGAGCTTCGACGGCGAATACATCGCGCGCATTATTGAGAAGCTGGGCTTCGTAGCGGTCCGCGGATCGAGCAGCCGCGGAGGTGCGCTTGCCCTGCTCGGCCTGAAGGACCAACTGGAGCGGGGCAACACAGTGGCGTTCACCATCGACGGTCCGCGCGGACCGAAGTATGTGGCCAAGCCCGGGCCGGTGCTGCTCTCGCGCGCTTCCGGATTGCCGATGGCGGCATTTTATGTGGCGATCGATGATCCATGGGTCTTGAACACCTGGGACGCGATGGTGCTCCCGAAGCCATTTTCGAAGGCGCTGGTACGGCTGAGCGCGAAGATGCAGGTTCCTGCCGATGCGGACGACGCGCAGATGGCCGAGTTTCATCGCCAGCTGCAGCGAGCGCTCGAACGCGTGACCAGCTTCGCCGAGGCAAACGTTACCCGCGTGGGATCGGCAGACTTTCCGCTTTTGCGAAGCAGACGGTAAGCAGATTTATCGTGCATTCGCCGATCGGCTCGTTGACTTGTCTCCCTCCGCCCGCTACATTTAGCGGGCTGCTGTTTTTGCTCTTTCTCAAATCAGGTTCGCGCGTGATCGTAGGCCGGCGAACCAGCCCATCACACCAGGACTTCGAGTGATGCGGCCGGATCAACCGGCGCTATGGGAAGCGGGTGCAAATCCCGCGCTGCCGCGCAACTGTAAGCGAGGACACTCGCGGTCGTTCACTGGGACGAATCTCTCGATGGAGAGAGGACCTGGGAAGGACGCCGCACTGGGCCGGACTCGAACGAGTCCTCACTCGCAAAGCCAGGAGACCGGCGCGAACCACCACCGACAACCCTTTCGCGTGTAAAGGAGGATGGTATGCGGTTCGCGGTAGCGGCTTTTCTCACCTTGCTTCTCTCCGTGGCGGCCTTGGCCGTCGATCTCAAACTCAAAGTGCTCGATCCACAATCCGCGGCGGTCGCAGGAGCGGAAGTTTCGCTGCTGCGCGCAGGAGAAACTTCCATTCTCTCAACCGAGACCACTTCCGCCGAAGGAACCGCAGTCTTCCGCGTTCCTTCCGCCGGATCGTTCCGCATCCAGGTTCTCGCCCCCGGCTTTGCCGCCGAGAATGTCGAAATTTCATCGCAGTCGGAAATCACGGTGAAGCTGCGCCTTGCGCCTGCGTCGGAAACTGTGGTCGTCAGCGCGACGCGCACGCCCGTGCCCGGAGAGGCTGCGGGGGCTAATGTTGACAGTCTCAGCGGTGCGCAATTAACCACAATGCAGCCGATTGCAGCCGCCGATGCCGTGCGTTTTCTGCCGGGCGCCGTGGTGAATGATGCTGGGCAAAGGGGAGGCATCTCATCCTTGTTCGTGCGCGGCGGCGAGTCGACTTACAACAAAGTAATCGTCGATGGCGTCGCCGTCGAGAATCCGGGCCAAACGTTTGACTTTGGCACCCTGCCCCTGTCGGAGGCCGACCGCCTGGAATTTGTGCGCGGCGCGCAAAGCACGCTCTACGGATCGGACGCCATGACCAGCGTCGTGCAAGTGTGGACGCGCACGGGAAGCACGGCTGTGCCCGACCTTCGGCTAGCTGCCGATGGCGGCAATCTCGGCACAGCGAGCGGATACGGATCGATTGCGGGAGCGTGGCGGAGATTTGACTACGACGCGTTTGCGACCCAGTTCAACACCAATGGCCAGGGGATCAACAATCATTACTCGGACGCCTTGCAGGGCGCAAATGTCGGCATGGCCATTACCGATCAGGTCGCGCTGCGCGTGCGCGTTCGCCACTCAAACAGCTACACAGGCGTTCCCGGGGAGTGGAGCTTCAACGGGTACGATCCGATCGTGAGCGCAGACGGAGTGAATTTTTATCTGCTGCCGCCGGACCCGAGCGAATACGCCCACCAGAACAATCTGCTGGGAAGCGTCGAGTTGGCAATTCACGCGCCTTCCGGATGGCAGCACCGGCTGACGGCGTTTGACTATCTCTATCGCTATCACGACACCAACCTGACCGGCGACGCGGCGCGGGTCGATGGCTTCGGGTTTCAGTTCGACTTTCCATCGCTCGAATACGATCACATCAACCGCATCGGATTTGAATACCAGGGCGACTATGCGGAGCGCACGTGGGCGCACACGACCTTCGGCTATCGTGTGGAAAACGAAAACGGCATGATCTCGAATTTCGAGTACGCCTCGTTTATGCCCGGGCAGCGCCTGGAAAACGATTTCTATGCGCAACAGCAATTGACGCTGGGACGGCTCAATGTCATCGCGGGCGGGCGTTTTGTGCACAATAGCGATTTCGGCAACACCGGGATCCCGCGCGTGGCGCTCACGCTGCTGGCAGCGCGCGGGAGAGAGATTTTCTCCGGTACGCGGCTGCGATTCACGTATGCGACCGGATTCATGGAGCCGGCGCTGTATCAGATAGCGGTCGGCCCGCCGTATTACGTGCCCAACCCGGGGCTGCTGGCGGAGCGGACGCGCGCATTTGAAGCGGGCATTCAGCAGAATTTTCTGGCCGGGCGATGGGTCTTCAACGCCACGTATTTCAACAATCTTTTTCACGATCAGATCGAGTTTGCGGACAACGCACAAGGCATCGGCCAGTTTTTCAACGTGCAGAAGTCGCTGGCGCAGGGAGCGGAGTTGCAGGTGCAGGGAAAGATCAGCTCGCGTGTTCTGCTCAATGCGTCTTACACGAATCTTTCAACCGAATATCTGCAAGCGCCCCTGTGCACGCCTGCGAACTTCTGCGATCCGGTCTATGACACGGGGAATCCGCTGCTGCGGCGGCCGAAACACTCGGCGACCGCGCTGGTGGATTATCTCGAAAGCCGGTGGGGAGCGAATCTCGGAGCGAGTTTTGTGGGGCGGCGGCCAGACTCGGACTTTGAAAGTTTCGGATTCACGCACGCGGCCGGGTATACGCTGGTGAACGTGGGTGTGTGGCGCGAAATCAATTCGCACATAACCGCATACGCCAACGTGGGGAATGTGCTGAATCAGCATTACAACGAGGTGTTGGGATATCCTGCGCTGACCGCAAATTTTCGCGCCGGGCTGAGATTTCGGCTTGGCGGTGAGCGGTAAAGCTGTCGGTTGCAGTTCGAGACTGTTGTTAGCGGTCGGCTGTAAGCCGTCAGCGGGGTTTCACCGGCGGCTGCCCGCGGTCTCTTTCGGCTCGCCGTTGGATGCAAGATCATCCGCCGCGACCGGCTTACGCGACAGGTCGGAATTCTTGTAGCGGTGGCGCACCTCGTTGAGCTTCTCCACTTCCTTTTCGCCGAGCGGCTGCGCGTTGCCGAGCACATGAGTCACGAGCGCAATCTTGGCGAAGTGCTCGACCGTCTCCATTTTCATGTAGGCGCTTTCGAGAGAAGGTCCGTAGGTCACCACGCCATGATTCGCCATGAGAATGGCATCGTGGTGAGGAATGAGTGGCTCGAGCGCGTCCGAGAGTTCGGGAGTTCCGGGGGTCCCATAGCGCGCCAGCGGGATCGAGCCAAGCCCGACAACGACCTCGCAGACCAAAGGCCGGTTCAGGTCGAGGCCGGAGGCGGCAAAACCCGTGGCGATTGGCGGGTGCGCGTGGACGATGCCATGCACATCCGGCCGCAGCCGGTAGATCAGCAGGTGCATGAGGATCTCGCTCGACACTCTGCGCGTGCCGGCCACGCGCTTTCCCTCCATGTCGACGATCACGAGGTCGGAGGGCCGCATCCTCCCCTTACTGATACAGGTAGGTGTTACGAGCAGGTGTTTTTCGTTCAGACGCACCGACAGATTGCCGTCGGTGGCCGCAACAAAGCCATTGGCCTGCAACAACCTTCCGAATTCGACGATGCCGACGCGATGCCGGCGGTCGCTCGCCATGAGCACACCCCGTTCGGCCATGGTATCGCACCTGTCGGAAGGGTGACAACCAAATCACACAGCTTTACACTTCTTAGTTGTCCGGCCGCATTAATTCGCCGAGCTGCAGAAGGAGTCCTTGTGTCCGACGCTCAGTCTTATGCTCACCACACGCGATGGGATCCGCTGTTTCACTTCTTCGCCATCCCCGTTTTCGCGATCGCCGTTATATGGTCGATCGTTCGGCTCTTCAGGCACTTTCAACTTCATCCCATCAGCAGCGTCCTGCTGGTCATCCTGTTGATCGCCGCGCTCGTTGTTGTCCTCAAGTCTCGCCTCAACGCGCTCAAGGTGCAGGATCGCGTGATTCGCCTGGAAGAACGCCTCCGCCTGGCATCCGTACTACCCCAGCCGCTTCGCTCTCGTATTCCAGAACTGACCGAGGCCCAGTTGATCGGTTTGCGCTTCGCGTCCGACGGTGAGTTGCCGGGTTTGGTCGAACGAGCGCTGAACGAAAAGCTCTCGCAGGACGACATTAAGAAATCGATCAAGAGCTGGCGGCCGGACAACTTCCGAGTGTGAGCGGCGGGCTTCGACCTGAGAGCAAGGAGCGAGACCTAAGACCTGACACCTGAGATCTGAGACCTTCCACTACACTCTTTCCTGATGCTCGTTTCCGACTTCGACTATGATCTGCCTCCGCAGAGCGTTGCGCAGGAACCGTCGGCCGACCGCGCAGCCTCTCGCATGTTGCGGTTGGATCGGAACACCGGAAGCTTTCAAGACCGCTGGTTTCGTGAATTCTCGGACCTGTTGCGGCCCAGCGATCTCGTGGTCTTGAACAATACGCGGGTATTTCCCGCTCGGCTTTATGGGCACCGGAGCGGGGAGCGGGCGCAACCGGTGAGCCCTCACAACCGTTCGTCGCGGGAATTTCTGCGCGGACGCATCGAGGTTCTGCTGACGCGGCAGCTCAGCAATGATCCAAATGAATGGGAGTGCCTGGTTCGGTCCGGAAGAAAGATCGGGATCGGCGAGAAGTTATACTTTGGCGAGCCGCGTTCCGGCGAGCCTCAAGCTCGCGAATCTCAACCGGGCGCCTCATTTGAACTGGAAGCGGAAGTCATCGGCCGCGGGACGTTCGGAGAACGCCGCATCCGCTTTGCTCCAGTGGCCGATTTCTTTGCGCGGGTTGAGCGCATCGGGCACGTTCCCTTGCCGCCCTACATTGATCGCGAAGATCAGGCCGCAGATCGTGATCGCTATCAGACTGTCTATGCCAGAGCGCGCGGATCGGTGGCCGCGCCGACCGCCGGGCTGCACTTCACGCCCGAGATTCTCGAGCGAATTCGCCACCGCGGAATCGAAATCGCCGAGATCACCTTACACGTTGGGCTCGGCACCTTTCAGCCAGTGCGGGTAGAAAAAGTGGAGGATCATAAGCTGCATTCGGAGTGGTACGAAATTGCCCGCGAAGCCGCGCAGGCCATCAACGCGGCCAAAGACGAAGGCCGGCGCGTGGTGGCGGTCGGCACGACCACCGTGCGCACTCTCGAGGATGCGGCCCGGCGGGCCGGCAAAGAGCGCGCCACAGCAGATCGGGGGGTCAGTCGCGTAGAGGCCGGTCGAGCCGAAGCCGTCATCTTCCTCTATCCCGGATGTCGTTTCCGTGTTATCAATGCGCTCCTGACCAATTTCCATCTGCCGCAGTCGACTCTGCTGATGCTGGTCTGCGCGCTCGCGCGGCGCGAGTTCGTGCTCGAAGCCTATCGTCACGCTGTCCAGTCCGGCTATCGCTTCTATTCCTACGGCGATTGCATGTTCGTGGAGTAGGGACTTCTCAGTCGGACGGTACCCTCACCGACCTGCGCCTTCGGTTTCGATGTTCGTAGGGCCCGTGAGCCTTAATCGAATACAGCGACGAAGATGGAATGCCGGTCTCGCGTGCGATTTCAGGTATCGATTTTTTATTCATCGCTAGCTGAAGAGCCTTGAGGATGCGAATCTCTCCGATCTCTTCCAGCGCGATCCAATTTACGGTTTGTCCTTTGGATTCCACGTGTGATCTCCGAATTGAATCAATCGTAAAACTTCGTCCCGATACGCCTATGCATCGCCACGAGATTGTATACTCAATAATTTGTCGAGCAAGCTATGGGCTCACTATCCACAATCACGCGAGTTCCAATTGCAAGGCTGGTCTCAAAGCTGCGCACCCTGCCCGCCCCCGCTTTCGACCGCACGGACAAGATTCAGCTGCTCCTCGCCGAACTCCCCGTCGACGAATCGAGCCTCGCTCCCTACCTCAGCTGGGACCGCCAGCACTACACGCGCAACCTGATCGACAAAACCGACTTCTACGAGCTGATGGCCATCTGCTGGGAGATTGGCCAGTTCAGCTCGGTGCACAATCATCGCGACCAGAATTGCTGGATGGCGGCTCCGGTTGGACGGCTGGTGGTCGAAAATTTTCACCTCGAATTTCAGGATATTGCCGCCGGGAAATGCAGGCTGGTCGCATCTAATACCGAGGAAATCACTCCAGCACGTCCCTGCGCCGTCAATCCCCAGGATCCGGTGCACAGGGTGGTGAATCCGCGGGAAGCGAACCAGCGCGCCGTGTCGTTGCACGTCTATTCGCGTCCCTTCGACACCTGTGTGGTCTATTCGCCCGAGCAGGGAACGTGCGGAGAAATCGAGCTTCATTACAATACAGTGTTCGGAAAATCAGTACCCAGTACCCAGTAGCCAGTACCAGTGCCCAAGAGCCAGTGCTTTTGTCGCCCGTGCCGGTGAAAATCATGGCACTTGGAAATTGGGCGGAGCACGGTGGAGCACGGTAGGGCAGGTTTCGTGTGACTGAATACTGGGTACTGGGTACTGGCAACTGTTTCAAGGAGGACTCGTGAGGAAATGCCTGGGAGTTTTGGCCGTGGTTGGGGCCTTGAGTGTGGTGCTGTGGGCGCAAGCCCCAACCCCAACGCCTTCCGACTCGGGGCAAAGCCAGCCTTCCGCGCAGCCTCCATCCTCCCAGTCTCCCGCCCCAGCGCCCAGCGCTCCCGTTCCACAAGAACCGACTTCAACCTCCGTGCCCATTGCAAACCGCCATCCCGTACCTAAGTTTGCTCGCGTGGAATTCTTCGGGGGATATTCCTTCGCCCAGGCCGGTCTGTTCAATGCCGGACATTGGGCGCAGCTCAATGGTTGGGATACATCGTTCGCCGTCAACGCAGTCGACTGGCTCGGACTGGTGGTCGAAGGTGGCGAACACTTCGGCACCTCTCAGATTCCTACGAACGTGCCGGCTCCATTTCCAAGTTGTCCCCCGTTTTGCCCCGGAACTTTTCCGACCTTCAATGCGGACACTCGCGAGTACAACGTTCTTTTTGGCGCGCAGTTTCCCTACCGCAAGTACGAGCGGTGGGTGCCCTTCGGCGAGGTCTTTTGGGGACATGACGGCGTTCGGGGCGAGGCGATCGCTCAAGGCCTCGACGAGGTCGAGGTCGGTACGGGCCGTGCACTGGTCGCCGGCGGAGGAGCCGACCACAAGATCAACGAGCGCTTTGCCATCCGCTTCAAGGCTGACTACTTCGAGACCCAGACTTCATTCCCAAGCTTCGGCAAGAAAAAACAGGACAACCTGAAGCTATCGGTGGGAATCGTCATCCGCAGCGTGCGCAAGAAAAAACGCCATCTCGAAGAAGAAACCGAAGCCCAACCCTAACAGCCATGGTGCAAGCGCGATTCGTATCAGGTCATGCATTCACGCATGCCGTAAGGATCGCAAAATCAACGCCCTAAGGCGCTGTTCTGGGATTTCGCTTCTGCCTTGAGGGCCTGGCTCGCCATCCGAAGCGGACATCAACTTGAAATTCGCCACAGCGATGCCGAGCTAGGATCGCCGCAACAGATCGCTCAGCGGCTCGGCTTTGGAGCGAAGCTCATCGGCGAAGTCGGCGCCTTTGTCGACCGCTTCTTTGAATCTCCCGCGCGCTTCCTCAGTCCATTCGGAAACCGTATCCACAGCGTCGTCATAGGAGCGGCGCAGGTCTTTTCGCAACTGCCGGCCCGCTTTGGGCGCGAGCAGCAGGCCCAGAGCCGCACCAACCCCCAGCCCAATCAGCAGAAATGTAATTGCCGTGCCGGCCGAACTGCTCTCCGAACCCTCATAGTTTCCAATGCGCATAAAGACCTCCCGTAAGCTTCATTCTAGCCCACAACGGGTGGCCATGCGTCAGTGCGGGTCAATGCGTGTCATTGAGATTTGTCGCCAGTTGACCGTGGCCTCATGGCTTCCCGATCTGCCGACTAATCAGTAATTGGCGCCCAACCTGCTGCGCCCGGCATCTAATGCTTCGATCTGGGCCGTAATGGCGGACGCAGAAATAGCTTGGAGGTGCAACCGATGATTGAGACTTCTGATCGATCTTCTGAACTTCGGATGACGAGCATTCCACTCCGCCACGGGGCCGGCCATATGCCCGCACTCGGCTTTGGCACCTTGATTCCCGACCCAGCCGTAACGATAACTGCGACCAGAGACGCCCTGGAAGCCGGATTTCGACACTTCGATTGCGCGGAACGATACCGGAACGAGCGCGAAGTGGGCAGAGCGCTGCAGGCAGGACTGGCCGCGCATGGGCTGGCGCGCGAAGACATTTTCGTTACCACAAAGTTGTGGAACTCCAACCATCGGCCCGAACGCGTGGAACCGGCTTTCGAGGCGAGTCTCGAGAGACTCGGGCTCAAGTATCTGGATCTCTACCTCATTCACACCCCTTATGCATTTCAGCCGGGCGATGAGCAGGACCCGCGGGATCAAAACGGCAACGTCATCTACGACAACGGAGTGACTCTCCTCGACACCTGGAGAGCGATGGAAATTCTCGTGGATCACGGCAAATGCCGGGCCATCGGACTATCGGACATCGGCTTGAATGAATTGTCGCCCATCTACGAAGCGGCAAGAATCAAGCCCGCCGTGGTGCAGGTCGAATCACATCCGTATCTGCCGGAAACAGAGCTCCTGGAATTCTGCAAAGAAAAGGGCATCGTATTTTTGGCTTTTGCTCCCTTGGGTCACGGGATGACGCCGGGGCCGCTCGAAGATCCGGTCATTACGGCGATCGCAGCACGAGTTGGAAAGACGCCGGCACAGGTGTTGCTGGCATGGGCGGTCGAGCGCGGCACGGCTTTGCTTACCACACCGAAAACCGCGGCCCGCGCGAGAGAGAATTTTGATATCTCTGCCCTTCCGGAAGATGCGTTCGATGAAATCAATCGAATTCAGATCAGACAACGGCTGAATCCAGTGGTAAACACCGGCGTTCCGGGTTTTATTCCAAAGGCTAGCTAACCGAGTTCATGGCCTTGAGCAGCAAGATAAGAAGCTACCGAGTACTTTGCAGATCCATTCCCGGCTCCCGCATTTCGCGCCCAGTGGGTCGAACGG
>Ga0187772_10000747_pt1 | contig 14626 bp, 10 predicted proteins | sample 0116_SJ02_MP15_2_FD_133137 | JGI IMG/M metagenome (GOLD analysis project Ga0187772, IMG submission 133137) | Tropical peat soil microbial communities from peatlands in Department of Meta, Colombia - 0116_SJ02_MP15_20_MG | ecosystem: Environmental > Terrestrial > Soil > Wetlands > Peat | place... | reverse complement strand
CTCCGGAGCGGAGGGTGAACCGGTACTCGCTGAGCCCCGTCAGCGAGTCCGTTCCGTTGGTCCAGTTCTTCGCCAGCACTCCGACGAACGTGGTCGCGTTCGAGCCATTGTAGTTCACGAGGCCCTGGTAGACCTGCTGGACCGCCGCCCAGCCCGGCGTGGAGAACGTCTGGGCGGGGTCGAGCGAGTCCGGCAGCTCCGATTGATCGACACAGATGGTGGAGGTCTGGCCCGGCCGGCAGGTCGGATTGACCTTCTTGAGCAGGAGGTAGCCGCCGACCCCCGCCGCCACTACGATGATGACCACACCGATGACCAGTACGTTGCGTCGCCTCGGGTCCACGTCGACCGACCTCCGTCGAATCGCGGCGCGGAAGCGCCGGAGGCTTGTATAGTATGCGAGGCGGCTCGCTCCCGGCGCGCGCCAACAGCTTTAGTGACGCCGGGCTCTCCGCGGCGGGGGACGGGCGATGGATCACACGATGCTGATCGGTGGGGAGTGGGTCGCCGCTGCGAGCGAGGCGACGATGCCCGTCGTGAGCCCGTTCGACGGGACGGTCCTGGGGACGGTGCCCAAGGGACGCCGCGAGGATGCCCGGCGGGCGATCGATGCGGCGCGGGAGGCGTTCGACCAGGGGCCGTGGCCCCGGCTGCCCCCGCGCGCCCGCTCCGAGGTGTTCCTGAAGGCGGCCCAGCTGCTCTCCCAGCGGCTGGGCGAGGTCGCCGAGGTCGAGAGCCGGAACCAGGGGAAGACGATCAAGCAGGCGGCGGACGCCGACGTGCCGTTCAGCATCGACAACCTCTCCTTCTACGCCGGCGCGGGGCGGATGCTCGAGGGACGGAGCGCGGGCGAGTACACGGGCGATGGGACGACGATCTTCCGGCGGGAGCCGGTCGGCGTCGTCGCGTCGATCACCCCCTGGAACTACCCGATCATGATGGCCGTCTGGAAGGTCGCCCCGGCGCTGATCGTCGGGAACACGGTCGTGCTCAAGCCGGCGAGCTGGACCCCGCTCACCTCCCTCCTCCTCGCGCGGGCGTTCCAGGACGCCGGCCTCCCCGAGGGGGCCCTCAACGTCATCACCGGACCGGGCAGCGAGGTCGGGAACGAGCTCGTGCGCCACCCGAAGGTCGACCTGGTCTCGCTCACCGGGGACTCGGCGACCGGCCGGCGCATCATGGAGGCCGCGAGCCCGACGGTCAAGCGCCTGCAGCTCGAGCTGGGGGGCAAGGCCCCGTTCGTGGTCTTCGACGACGCCGATGTGGGCGCGGCGGTCGAGGGGGCGATCGTGGGCGGGTTCGTGAACGGAGGGCAGGACTGCACGGCCGCCACCCGGCTGATCGTCCACCGTAAGGTCCGGGCCCGGTTCGTGGAGCGGCTGCTCCGCCGGATCCGGACGATCCGCCTGGGGGATCCGCTCTCCCGGTCGACCGACCTCGGGCCGCTCGTGAGCAAGGTCCAGCAGAAGAGCGTCCTCGGCTTCATCGAGAAGGGGAAGTCCGAGGGGGCCAAGCTCCGGATCGGGGGCGGGGCCCCGACCCGTGAGTTCCCGAACGGCGCGTTCGTGCGACCGACGGTCTTCGACGGCGTCGCGCCGGACATGACGATCGCGCAGCGGGAGATCTTCGGCCCGGTCCTCGACGTCCTCGAGTTCGCCACGTTCGACGAGGCGATGGAGATCGCGAACGGCGTCGACTACGGCCTCGCCGGGAGCGTCTGGACGCGGAACGTACGGACCGCGCTGCGGGCGGCGAACGCCCTTCGGTTCGGCGATGTGTGGGTGAACGACCACTTGCCCCTCGGGTCGGAGACCCCGCACGGCGGGTTCAAGCAGTCCGGCTTCGGCAAGGACCTCGGGGCGGACTCGCTGCTCGACTACACGGTGGTGAAGAACATCTACGTCGACCTGACCGGCCAGTCCCGAAAAGGCTGGCACTACACCGTCTACGGGGACCCGGCGTAGGGGACCACATGATCGAGGGGATCCCGCCGAACGGTCGCGGCGCGCTCCTGGTGGACGGCATCTGGACGCCGCCCGACGGCGACCGGTATGTGCCCGTCATCGACCCGTCCACCGGCCAGGTGCTGGGCCAGGCCCCGGTCGCGTCGGCCGCTCAGGCACGGGCCGCGGTCGACGCCGCGGCATCGGCCGAGGAGACGTGGGGAAACGTTCCGGGCCACGAACGAGCGCGGATCCTGAGGACCGCGAGCGCCCGGCTCGCGGCCGACCGGGAGGCCATGGCCCGGCTGATCGCCTCGGAGGTAGGGAAGCCGGTCACGGAGGCCCGGATCGAGGTCGACCGGGCCGCCGGTACGTTCGCCCTCGCCGCCGAGGAGATCCGCCATCTCGGGGGAGAGAGCTTTCCCGCCGACGCGTACCCGCTCCCCCCCGGGAACGAACACCGGCTTCTGTTCACGGTCCGCGACCCGATCGGGGTCGTGGTCGCGATCGGGCCGTTCAACTTCCCCCTCAACCTCCTCTCGCACAAAGTGGCGCCGGCGCTGGCCGCGGGCGACCCGGTCGTCGCCAAGCCGACCAGCGCGGCGCCGTTCACCGCGCTCCGGCTCGCCGAGCACCTCGTGGCCGCCGGGCTTCCCGCGGGGGCCCTCAACGTCGTGGTCGGGCCGGGACGGACCGTGGGCGACACGCTCGTCGAGCACCCCCGGACCCGCCTCATCACGTTCACCGGTTCGACCGAGGTCGGCAAGGGGATCGCGGAGAAGGCCGGTCGTCACGCCAAGCGCGTGATCCTGGAGATGGGCGGGCTCGACCCGTTCGTGGTTCTCGCGGACGCTCCGCTCGAGGTCGCCGTGCCCGCGGCGGTCCGGGGAGCGTTCGGCTTCTCGGGACAGGTTTGCACGGCCTCGAAGCGGTTCCTCGTCGAGGAGACGATCGCCGACGAGTTCGCCCGCCGTTTCGCCGAGCGGGTCCGCGCCCTCCGGATGGGGCCGGCGCTCGAGGAGACGACCGAGGTCGGACCCGTCATCGACCGGGAGGCCCTCGACCGCCTGGACCGGATGGTCGCGGACGCCCGGTCGCGCTCGGCGAAGGTGCTCACGGGGGGGGAACGGCGGGCGACCGGCCCCGGGACCTTCTATGCGCCGACGGTCGTCGACCGGGTCCCGGAGGAGGCCGCGCTCGTGCGCGAGGAACCGTTCGGGCCAGTCGCCCCGATCCTTCGGTTCTCCCACTGGGACGACGCGGTGCGGATCGCGAACGGTACGCCGTACGGATTGCAGGCCGCGGTCTACACCCGGGACCTGGCCCGCGGATTCTCGCTGGCACGACGGATCCGAGCGGGCGGGGTCCACCTCAACGACCCCACGACGCTGCGATGGGATGCGCTGCCGTTCGGCGGGATCCGGGAGAGCGGCCTGGGCCGCGAGGGCCCGCGCTACGCGATGCAGGAGATGACCGAGGTGAAGCTGGTCTCGGTCAATTACGCCGGGAGTTGATCCCGGGAGCGGCGGCCCCCGGGCATGCGGCTCCCGAGAGGGACCCTACGGGTCGGCCGCCCCGGCTTGGACCTTCGCCAACAGGTCCGCCGGCAGCAGGTTGCGCAACGTTATCTCGGAGCGGGCGCCGGCCCCGACCCGGCTGTTCTCGACGCCGAACCAGAAGCAGGTCTGCAAGGCCCGGGGCATCGCCTCGGCGTCCCCGGTGTCGCGCAGCGCCCGCGCGATGTCCCGCCACCGTTCCCGGACGTCCTCGGTCGACCGTTCCCACAGGTCGTAGCTCATTCACTCCACCAAGCCTCCGAGGCCACGTCGAGCTCATAGCGGCTCCGCTCGCGCAGGGGAACGCCGGAGGCCCGGAGCGCCCCGTGGCCCTACCGCTCGTCCTTTCGCTCGAGGGTCGGACCGGGGATCGGGGGCACACCGGGGACCGGGACGGCGTGCTCGGGAGGACGGCGGAGCTCCCCGGGCGACGACCGCGGACCGGCGGGTCCCACCGTGCGCCCGGACTCCGGGGTGGTCTCCAGGCTCTCGAGCGACTCCTCGAACGCCTCCAGTCCGCGTTCGAGCAGCTCATCCTCGATGATCAGGGGGGCCATGAACCGCAGCACCTGGTCCCACGCCCCGGCCGTGTGCATGAGGACCCCGCGTGCCAGGAGCGCCGAACGCATCGCCTTCGCCCGGTCCCCCCACGGATCCCGGGTCGTCGGGTTGCGTACGAACTCGGCGCCGATCATGAACCCGCGGCCCCGGACGCTCCCGAGCGACGGGTGGCGGCCGGCGAGGTGGTGGAGCCGCTCCAGGATGCGGGCTCCGCGGTGACGCGTCCGGTCGAGGAGGTCCCCCTCCCCTAGGACCCGGAGCGTCTCGGCTCCCACCGCGAGCGCCAGGGGATTCGCCCGGTAGGTTCCCAGGTGGAACCCCCGGGGGAGCTCGGGGACCAGGTCGTCCCGGTAGGCGACCACGGAAAGGGGGATCCCGCCGCCGATCGTCTTGGCGATGCAGAGGATGTCGGGCGTCACGCGGTCGTGATCGACCGCCCACATCCGGCCCGTGCGACCGAGGCCGGTCTGGACCTCGTCGGCGATCAGCAGGATGTCGTGCCGGTCGCAGAACTCGCGCAGCGACGGAAGGAAGTCCTCGGGGGGGACCACGTAGCCGCCTTCGCCGAGGATCGGTTCGACCAGCACGGAGGAGATCGCATCGACGCCCGAGTGCGGGTCGTTCACCAGGTGCTCCAGATAGGCGATCGTGCCGGCTGCTCCCTCGTCCGCCCCGAGCACCGGTCGGTAGGGGTCCGGGTAGGGGACCCGGACGACCGCCCCACCGGGGAAGGCGTTGGTCGACCGGTACCGGCGCCCGCTCGTCAGGTTCGCGACCCCTCCGTGCACCCCGTGGTACGCCCCCGAGAACGCCACCGTCCCGTGGCGGTGCTGGGCGAAATCGGCGAGGTTGACCGCGGTCTCGACGGAGTCCCCGCCCGTGACCGTGAAGAAGACCCGGGCGTGGTTGCGGAGGTCCCCGGGGAGCACGGCGACGAGCTCCTCCAGGAAGCGGATCCGGGCCTCGGTCGGGAGCTCGAGGGCGTGCCAGATCTCCCGGGCCTGGGCCTCGAGGGCAGCGACCAGCCGAGGATGGCGGTGGCCGAGGTTGAGGACCGAGATGCCCGAGACCCAGTCGATGAAGCGATTCCCGTCCACATCCTCGATGGTGGCGCCGCGCGCGACCTTCGGGGCAATGGGGAAGTAGTGCGGGTACCCGACCGCGTCGGTCTCGAGCTTGGCCTGGCGCTCCAGCAAGCGACGGGACTTCGGCCCCGGGGGAGGGTGGAGGATCCGGGGCGCGTCCGGGAAGCTGAGCCACTCCTGAGTGGCGGTCATCGTACGACCATCCCATGAACCGGGCGCGGGTTTATCAACCCTCGGAGAGCCGTCGGACGACGCGATCCCCCTGATTACGGAAAGTAGGGAGACCAGGAATTAACCCCGGCGCGGGATTCCCAAAGGATGCCTTCTCCGCCGGAGCTCGGCACCGTCCCCGACGAGACCGGAGGCCCTTCGATCCTGAGGACGGATCCCGAGTCCGAACGGATCCGGAGCCGGACCGAGGGCCCGGCTCGGGTCGGTCGCTATGCGCTCACCGTGCTGGGAGCGGTGGCGGCCGCGGCTGGGGGGGCGCTCTGGGTCACGGGGCCGGCCGCTCCGGCGGTCGCGTTCGTGATCTTTGGAGGGGCCATGATCGGGCTCGGGATCCTTTTCGACCGTCTTCTCCGCCGCGAACGGATCCACCGTGTGGAGCAGGTCCACCTCTGGGACGAAGGGGTCGAGGTCGTGCTGGCCAACGGGGAGATCCGGGTCGCCACCTGGAACGACCCCAAGTTCGCCCTGGAGCTGTACCTTCGGTCCTCGAAGGGGGCGGCCGGCCCGGAGGTGCTGCTGGCCTGGAGGATGGACTCCCGGCTTCCGCTCATCCCGATCACGGCCGAGGGGTCGGACCGGCTGCGTCAGATGGCCGAGCGCGCCGGGCTCCGTTGTGTCGAGCTCAATCCGTCCCGCCGGAAGCACGGGACCCGGGCGATCACGATCTATGCCGAGAAGGTGAAGCCTCCCGCTCCCTTGGTCCCGGCGAAGTCGAAGGAATCGACTTACTAGGAAAGGGGGCCCTCCCCAAGGGATGAACGGGAAACCGCCGCGTGTGGACGCCCACGTCCACCTCAGTCGATGGTGGCCGGAGATCCGTCGGACCGGCTATCGCCCGGACCTCGATTACTCGGTGGCCGGTCTGCTCGGAGAGATGGACCGTGCCGGGATCGACCGGGCCGTCGCGATCCAGCTCTTCCAGGCCCCGTCCGAGGAGGAGGCGCTCTCGGAGGGACGGGAACTGTACGCGGCGAGCCACGGTCGGTTGTTGCCGGTGGCCACCGTGGACCCGACGAAGGGGGAGGGTGCGATCTCGGCCGCGATCCGGAGCTGGGAGGGGGAACGGTGGCTGTTCGGGATCAAGCTCTTCCCGGGGTACCTGTCCTTCTACCCTTCCGACCCTCGGCTCGACCCCGTCTACGAGTTCGCGCTTCGCCGGGGGATCCCGGTGCTCATCCACCAGGGGGATACCCTGGACGGGAAGGGACTGCTCAAGTTCGCCCGCCCGATCGAGGTGGACGAGACCGCCGGGCGGTTCCGGGAGGTTCGCTTCGTGCTCTGCCACCTCGGCAACCCGTGGATCGACGAGGCGGCGGAGATGGTCTACAAGAACCCGAACATGTCGGTCGACACGTCGGGGCTGCTCCCGCCCCCGACCGCGCGCTACTTCGAGGCAGCGCTCGAACGGACCCTCGCGCAGATCCACGGCGCGCTCATCACGGTCGGCAGCCCGGAGCGGTTCCTCCACGGGTCCGATTGGCCGCTCGAGGACCTCGGCCAGGCGGCCCATCTCATCGAGAGCCTTCCGATCCCGACCGAGGACCGGGAGGCGATCCTGGGGGGCAACGCCATGCGCCTCTTCCGAATCCCGGCGACCGACCCGTCCGGTCCCGTGAGCCCGTCGGAACGACGGGCCGACCTGGGCGGGAGCTAGGCCGAAGTGCCGGCAAGGGTCAAAGTGCGTCGACGGGCGCGGAGCGATCGATGACCGAGATTTCCGACCGATTGCGGGTGGCGCACGAGGAGTACCGGCGTCGGACGCCCCGATCCCACAAATTGTTCGACCGCGCCCAGCGGTGGAGTCCCCTCGGGGTGCACTCGAACTACCGGTACCTGGAACCGTACCCCTTCTACGTGCATCGCGCCGCCGGGGTCGCGCTGTGGGATGCGGACGGGAACGAGTACCTCGACTTCAACATGGCCTTCGGCGCGCTGCAGAGCGGCCACGCGCATCCGAAGCTCGTGGAGGCGCTCCAGGCCCAGATCGCCGAGGGGAGTGTGTACGGGTACGAGTGGGAGCGGACCCCCGAGGTCGCGGAGCGGATCTGCCGACGGTTCGCGATGGAGAAGGTCCGCTTCTGCACCACCGGCCTCGAGGCGACCCATCACGCGAGCCGCTTCGCTCGGGCGTTCACGAAACGGCGCTATCTGCTCAAGTTCGAGGGATCGTACCACGGTTCCCACGATACCCTCCTGGTCGGCGTCAAACCCCGCGCCGAGGTCGCGGGGCCGGGGGACCGCCCCGCCTCGGCCCCGGCGTCCCCCGGGATCCTGCCCGAGGTGGCGGAGCGGACGCTGGTCGCCCCGTTCAACGACCTCGAGGCGACCCGCCGCATCGCCCTCGAGCACCGGGGCGACCTCGCGGCGATCATCGCCGAGCCGATCCCGATGAACATGGGGTTCGTCCTTCCCGAGCCCGGGTTCTTCCCCGGCTTACGGGAGCTGTGCGACGAGCTGGGCGCCCTTCTGATCCTCGACGAGATCAAGACCGGAGCAAAGTACCCCCACGGCGGGGCGGGCCGGGTGGGGGTGCGGCCGGATCTGATCACGCTGGGAAAGTCGATTGCCTGCGGCGTTCCCCTCGCGGCGGTCGCCGCAGGCCCAGGGATCCTGGACGAGGTCGGCCCCCGCAAGGTCGCCCATGCGGGCACGTACAACTCGAACCCGCTCGCGATGGCGGCGTGCCTCGTCTCGCTCGACCACGTGCTCACCGACCAGGCGCTGGCCCGGTCCGCGCAGCTCAACGAGCGGCTCGCCCGGGGGTACGCCCAGGTCTTCCGGGACGCCGACGTGACCGCCACGGTCGTCGCCGATGGGGTGTCGGGGACCGTCAGCTTCGCCGACCATCCCGTGCGGAACTGGCGCGACTTCCTGACCGTGGACAGCGACCGGTCGATGCTGTACTACTACCTCTGCCTGAACCGGGGGCTGATCCCGTCCGGAACCGGTCCGGATGAGCAGTGGACGATCTCGGTGCAACATCGGCCGACCGATGTCGACCGGCACCTCGCGGTCCTGCGGTCGGTCGCGGACGCGCTGACCGGGGAGCCCCGGTCCACGGGGATCGAGGAGTCGGTGTAGTCCACGCCGCCCTAACTGGGTCGAGGGCGACGACGACGACGCCGGTCGGCGAAGTCGGAGGAGTCGTCGGCCGGGCGTCGACCGTAGCGAGGTCGGCCACCCTCGCGCGGACGTACGTCGTCCCGGTCGCGACGCCATTCCCTCGTACCCCCCGATCGGGGACGAAAACCGCCCCCTCGGCTCGGGAACCTCTTCCTTCCCGGACCCGCTCCGGGGCCATCTCGGCGGGGCGGCAGGGTGAACCGGTTGCCGCACGACTCGCATGCGCCCTGGACGAGCCCGTCCTCGGTCGTGGAGAACTGTATGCGCCCCCCGCACTCGCGGCAGGGCCGTCCGGGGGGCCGGGCGAACTCGCTCCGGGAATCGCGCGGCCCGGGTCGGGTCCGGGAGCGAGGCCGCTCGTCCTCCTCTTCCTCCTCGTCCTCATCGACCTGGCGGAACTCGTTCTCCGTCCCGCATCCGGCGCAAACGGTCGCGAGCGTGCTCTCCGACGTGCTTCGGACCGTCAGCCGCCCTCCGCAGTCGGCACAGGTCAGGCCCGGGACCCCTGCCTCCTTGCCCTCGGCGGATCCAGCGTCGCCCTCCTCCGATGCGGGCTCGCCGGCGGGAGCCGATGTGCCCGGAGCTCCGGGCGCTCCCCGTCCCTTCACGAGGAGAAGGACCCCGCCGCAGGAGGGACAGATCCCATTCAGGAACTGGTTGGACGTCTCGACGAGCGTGACCTCGGCTTCACAGGCGGGACAGGTGGTGGTCATAGCTGGAATGCCAAGGAGGACCTGCCAGCCTAATAGCTGGGCCCATCCGGTCCGTTCCAGGATCTGTAGGATGGTTGACCGCGCAGGACGGACACCGAAGGGTGGCAATCGCTCCGGAGCCGGTCGACACGGACTCGGCGAACCAGCACGCCCGTCCTGGGAACGGACTTCGCTCCTCCACCACCCTCGGATCAGCGAGGGTCGGCGCCCGTAGGGGCGGGCGTGGCACTCTCCATCGCCGGCGGTTCCCGAGCCTCCCGACGGTTCCACGGATACCGTCCGAGCGGCCCCAGCCGTGTCACCAGCTCGTATTCGAGCTGAGCCGCGGCAGCGTGTTCTCCTTCTGGAAGTTGAATGAAGCGGGCGTAGAGCGCATCGTTCACGGCGTAGTGCACATCTCCCGGCGCTTCGCCCGTGTCTCGGCCTACCATATTCAGGCGCCCGGGCTCGGGCCGAGTGGGCAGTTCCTCCCGAGGCGTCCGAGTGCGTCCGACGTAGAGCACCTGGCCAAGTCCCCACGGGAGGTAGGCGAGCGAGACGGGGGGCGCGTGGGGTTCATCGGGGTTCCCGGGGAGGCGTGCGATCTCGTAGACCGTCGGCCGTCGATTGAGGAGGAGTTCCTCTACGGTGGTCCGGCCCTTCGGAGTCCGCAGGGCTTTGGGGGCGTTGAAGCGAGGTCCTAGGTCGATCCCACCGATGAACACCCACTCGGACCAGTGACGCTGGACGATCGAAGTCGTGGGATCGCTCGCCATGGACACCCCCACACCGATGTGGCCAGTAGTCGGAATCCTCCGAGGAGGTCGTGGGAACGGCTCAGGTCCCACCCTCGGGCACGGTCTCGTCTCCATCCCCACGTGAATCCCGGTGCCCAGCAGGGTCGGAGTTCAGCGGTTCACGGGCGTAATGCGCTGAGAAGTCAGCTGCTCGGTTGACTGGGTCCTTGGAATCGGAATGCTCGTCCCTCTGGGCCGTCAACCCGTGCCCACCCTTCGCCATGACCGCGACCTCAATTGGGAAACCAATCGGGCGGCGCATGAATCTCGTCGACAACAATTCCGGGGCACTATGAGGAGGTTGGGACCTTCCGTAGACATTGTGTGGCAAGACCAGGTAGACATGCGCGAGATTTCGGTGGCGAACGTCGTCCAAACCTGCGGAAGGAAGGGAACGGAAGCTGGCTGCGAGAACTGAGCTGCCATCCCGATCGCGACACGAAGCGGATCGGGCGCAGAGGTTCGGCCGCGTATGTGCCGGACTCCCGATGATCCTTCCCGACGGCCGCGGAGCACTTCGCCATTCTTCCGCATCAGTCCATCTCGAAGTTATCCGACATGGCGCGCGGACGGGCTATAGAGGGGTTCGAATTGTCGCTTCCCCAACATAATCCTGAAGAACTGCCCTCGATGCCTGCCCGTCAGGGACGGATAGCGTAGGGGTGGTCATGGCGAGAGTGCCGCGAGCTCAGAACGTGCTGCCGATGCTGATCGTGCTGGTGCTATTGATGGTCGGGACCATCATGGGTTGTGGTTCTCGAGCGTCCTCCGGAAGAAGCCAGGATGGAATGTCTTCCCTATCTGTGGCCTCCGCGACCCCGTCGCTCTACGCGGTCACGTTCCAAGAATCGGGGCTTCCTTCCGGTACCTTGTGGCAGGTCGGCACCGCACCGGTGGGAAGCGACTATTTCGCTTTCTCCAACTCCACGGGGTCCACTATCCATCAGCAACTGCCGAACGGCACGTACGGGATCGAGGTCAGCACCCCGGCGAACTACAGCCAGGGACTCAATCAGACCCAGTTCACCGTCGCAGGGAAACCACTGACCCTCTCCATCCCATTCAGTGCCGGCAATCCCGTGACGTTTCTCGAGAGCGGGCTGCCTCTCGGTACGGCCTGGTACGTCACACTACGCAATTCGACCTCGATCGTGAACCTGTCCTCCGTCCAGGGCTCGCTCATGGCGTTCGAGCCCGCGGGGAGCTACAACTACTCAACCTATGCGGAGAGCTACACGTCCACACCCGCGACTGGTACACTGACCGTGCCGTCAAGCGAGCCTGCGGTGGTGAACCTCACGTTCGTTCCGACCGCGGTGGGATACTTGGACGGGATCATCACCGTTGAGACGGCCCAGCTTTGGATCGATGGGGTGCCGCACGGGTTCACCGCGGGTGGCGGATTCTCCTTCGGAGTGGCTCCCGGGGTCCACACGATCATCGTGAGCGCGCTCGGGTATCAGACGTTCAGTGGATATGCTGTCGTCAAGAGCGGCCAGACGACGAACGTGTACATCGAATTGCTGGGCGACAGCTCGACACCGCCTCCCCCCACCCCTCGCGTGTTCACAACGACCGATGAAGCGATCATGCTCGGTCTCGCGATTGCCGTGATAGCCCTCGCGGCCTCCATTGGATGGATTTGGGTTCGCGGACGAGACCGACCGCGGTCGCCCACCCCAACCGCCAAACCCTAGCACGCCACACGTCCGTCATCAGAAAGAATGGATGCCCCCGGTGGGCCGCACCGGGGGCGGGAATGGGTTGATCCGGTTCGGGCTCGCCCTACTCAGACAGAGTAGATGCTGACCTCGTTGGCCGCGGTGGCGAGGTTGATGTTGTTCGCCGGGTCCAGCAGGAACTCGAAGAACCGCTCAACCTCTCCCGTGGGCGGGTTCAGCGTGACGAACTCGAACGGGCGCCAGCCAGCGTACTGGTTGCTCGTGGAGGAGGAGACCCCCTTCACACCGTTCGAGATCGTACCGCCGGCGCCCGTCGTCGGGGTGACCGCGCCGTAGAGGAAGCCGTAGGCAGACCCCGAGCCCGAGTTGACCGTCTGTCCGTTCGCCTGGTATGCGATGATGCCGGCGGAACCGACACTCGCGGTCGAGCGGGCAATGCCGTCCGACGCGTAGCCGATGGCGTTCGCGTTGCCGCCGACCAGGTTGACCACGCCCGGGTTACCGTTCGCCTGCTCGGACGAGGGGAGGCTGATCCCGCAGTCCGTCAGGAGGTTGTTCGAGCCACAGCCGGAGTAGCCCAGCGACGCGAACGTCGTGAAGCCGCTCGCGCTGGAGGCGTCAAGCAGGCGCGCCTCGAAGGTTTGGGTGGTGCCGCTCGCGTCCGACCGCTCCACCGGGACAATGGCCTGGGCGCCGCTCGCGCAGATCCAGAACCCGCAGGGAGTTCCCGTCGCAGCGCCGCCGCCCAAGACGCCCGTGTCGCAGATGTCGTTGGCGAGAGGAGCACCGCAGGGCGAGCCGCCCGCTACCGCGTAGACGCCGATCTGCTGGGTGAACGGGCTGTGCGCGTTCCCAGTGATTGAGAACGACGCACCGTTGACCATGGCCGGAATGTTCGCCCACTCAAGCGTCCCAGTGGTGGGGTAGCCCGTGATCGAGGAGATGGTCACGCCGTTGAGCGTGGTCGCCTGGAGCGTCGGGGTGGTCGTGGACGCCCGGTCGTAGATGTAGGTCAGCGTGTCGTAGTAGATGCTCTGGAGGCCGTGGGTGTTCGACGCCGAAACGATCACGTCGACCGCGTCGTAGGCGATGGTCGTGATCGTGATGGCTGCGGACGTCGGACAGTTATCGCTGGCAATGAGGCCCGCCGCAGTCTGAGGCGACGAAGCCGCCCCGACGTCGATGTGGCCTTCACAGACCGCCAGCATCCCCGCGCCGGTACCGCCCTGGTTGTCGCTGATGTTGATGTCCGAGTTGTTCTGCTGGAACCAGTTGGCGGCCAGTTGGCTGAACGGGTAGACGGACGTGCTCCCACCAACGGTCACGGTGTACTGCGCTCCCGGCTGGCCGATACCCTTGGTGATGTTGCCCTGCCAGGCAACCAGCCAGAGGTACAGCGCTGCCGCGGCGGCGACCGCGATGAGGATCAGGATGAGTGTCGCCACGACGGGCGAAACTCCCCGGTCCTTGCCACCGAGTCGGCGCCGGAACCGCCGGCTGCGTTCTCTCAGATTCGCTCGCTTGTCGTTCATGTCTCGCTCTTCTTCCTCCTTGGTTTGGCGCGACTCGATCCTGGCCTCACTCAGACCTCGCCGCAACCTCGCAAGGTCAGCCTGCGTTCATAGCGCGGGACGAACGAGAAGCCGTAGCGGCTCGAACGCGTCCATTGATACGGTATCTCAATTGTCGAGCCGGGTCTCGATAGAGTCCTACAGAGAATACGAAGAGTCCGTGGGAACCGCTTAATCCTCGAGGACCGGCTCCCGTAATTGATGTCTCATCAGGAGGCTGCCGGTTCAGCGGCAACGCTCGTGGATCCCGCTCCTCCCATCACCCTTCCGCGGGGGAAACCCCTTACGAAACCCAAGGACCGGCAAACGTTGCTCAAGCAGGCGCGGGCGCTCGAGGTTCAACTGCTCCCCAAGGAGGTCGTCTCTGAAAAAGTGCTGATCCAGGGCGAGCTCGGCTACATGCGCCGGCAGCTTGCCACGGATCGCAGGTTGATCGACATCACCTACCCGGTGAGGGCCCCCTATGCGTTCGTCCGGATCTTCTTCAACCCTCCCGAAGGGGAGCTGGTGTATCACGTCCTCGAGCCGACCCTGCATGCGGGCGAGGAAACGAAGATCGTTGAGATCCGTCGCCGCATGGAGGCCTCGATGGCCCAGGAGGAGCTCCCGTTGGGATCCGCGAGCAACATCGACGAGTCGCACGAACTGCAGGAGTATCTGGGCCGAAAGTTCCTCGAGGTCATCGACCTCTACGACATCGAGGTCCCGGAGAAGCGGAGACCGATCCTCCAGTACTATCTCCGTCGCGAGTTCATCGGCCTCGGTCGGACGGACGCCGTTCTTCGCGACCCGTTCTTGGAGGACATCAGCTGCCTCGGGCCGAAGGTTCCGCTCTACGTGTTCCACCGCGTGTTCGGCTCGATGCGCACCAACCTGCTCTATGACAGCGAGCTCGAGCTCAACCGCTACATCTTCCGGCTGGCCCAGATCGCCGGGAAGCACATCTCGATCTACCAGCCGATCTTGGACGCGACCCTGCAGGACGGAAGCCGGATCAATCTCACGCTGGGGACCGAGGTCACCCGGAAGGGATCGACGTTCAGCGTCCGTAAGTTCTCCCAGGATCCCGTGTCCCCGATCGACCTGTTGCGGTTCGGATCGGTGTCCCCCTTCGAGCTGGCGTACTTCTGGACCTTGATCGAGAACCACCGGTCCCTGCTGATCTCGGGTGGCACCGCCGCTGGGAAGACGACGTTCCTGAACGCCATCTGCATGTTCATCCGCCCCGAGGACAAGATCGTCTCCATCGAGGACACGCCGGAGATCCAGATCGACCACCAGAACTGGATCCAATCGATTGCGCGGACCGGTTACGGGGCTTCGGGAGTCAGTGGATCCGCTTCGGGAGTCTCGGGGATATCCGCGGCCCACGGAAAGCCGTCGGG
>Ga0187772_10000746_pt1 | contig 14630 bp, 12 predicted proteins | sample 0116_SJ02_MP15_2_FD_133137 | JGI IMG/M metagenome (GOLD analysis project Ga0187772, IMG submission 133137) | Tropical peat soil microbial communities from peatlands in Department of Meta, Colombia - 0116_SJ02_MP15_20_MG | ecosystem: Environmental > Terrestrial > Soil > Wetlands > Peat | place... | reverse complement strand
TGCTGGAGAGTGCGATGTGTTATTAATTGAGAAGCGTCAGGAGATCGGGTCGCCAGTGCGATGCGCCGAGTTCGTCGAGGAGTGGAGCCTGTCGCCATACATACAGCCTGACAAAAAGTGGATTGCAGCTAAAATCGATGGAGTCCGGCTTATATCGCCTGATGACACGACACTTACCGTATCAGCAGAGGCGCTAGGAATGAAAGGGGTGCTCGGATATGTTTTGGAGCGCAAAATCTTCGACAGAGAGTTGGCGAAGGACGCGGCGCGGGCAGGAGCGCACGTCATGGTGCGCACCCGTGCAACAGGCCTCATCGTTGAAAATGGCGTGATACAAGGCGTTAAGCTCAACCGCCTTGGTGAGAACTTTGAGGTCCGCTCAAAGGTAGTTATCGGCGCAGATGGAGTGGAATCACAGGTTGGGCGGTGGGGAGGGATCAACACCACCCTCAAGCTCAAGGACATCGGGAGCTGTGTTCAGTACCTTATGACCAACATTGATGTGACAGAAGATTTTTGTAATTTTTACTTTGGCTCACTAGCGCCAGGTGTCTACGCGTGGATGTTTCCGAAAGGTGACAAGAAGGCGAATATAGGGCTTGGAGTGCTTGCGAGCAAATTAAAACGAAAAAGGCCCGTAGACTATCTCAACGAGTTTGTATCGAAGAACTTTCCTGATGGACAACCAGTTGAACTGGTGATGGGGGCCTTCCCGTCTAGTGATGAGCTCAAATCTTCAATAGGACACGGGTTGATGCTGGTAGGTGACGCTGCACACCACAACATGCTAGGTGGTGGGGTTATGAATGCATTAGAAGGAGGCACTATAGCAGGTGATGTTGCTAGTAAAGCCGTTCGTCTAGATGATTCTTCTCGTAATGTTCTAAAGGAATATGAAACGAGATTGCATAGATCATATGGTAAAAACCTGAAGCACGCATACAAAGTTAGGGAGTTCTTATCAGATCTATCTGAGGACGAGTGGAATAAGCTTTTTCGGGCATTTAAAGAAATTAAACCCCATTTAAGCGTTATAGAGGTCATAAGGATCGCAAGGCGCTTGCTTATGGCAAATCCGAAGTTTGTGTTCCTTATCCCTCACTCATCATTTCTAAGGGAATTTGCTTTATCCGAGAGAGAGCCTCCTCGGTCACATTTTTGATGGACCTAACGAAGTGCAAGCTGGAATGAAGGCACCGTCACGGCTTTAAGTTTGATAGAAAGATGCAGACCTTACCAGAACATACAAAAGAGTCGGAGAGGCTATCTTCATGCGACTTGTTTTGAATGTGTTAATGATTCTTCAGGTATCAATTGAAGGTAAGCCGAATGTATTTCCAATACCGCATAGACACATCATACACATATTCCGGAAGGGTTGCAGATAGCATGCTACTCGAACCTTAGATGCGCATAAGTGAGAATGCGACCTACTTTTTACTAATACAATTAGGAGATTTTACGAAATAGTTCATAAATGCGGTTATATTCCACACTTTTGTAAATTGCTTTTATTTTTTCGCTTTTTTACATAAATTCTAACTATGTGGCATCAAGTGATTACTTCAAATTTAGCCAGATTTCGTCAGGAGTGGCTTTTTAGTAAATGGCCTAATATGTTGGAACTTTGTCCTGAATAAACGAAAGGTTTTGGTGTTTGTTTATAAACAGGTACCATAACTCCGCAATGAGGGCAACGCGACGGGTTGATAATTTTCTTCAACCTCGTTGACACACCCTTTTGAACTGCTACTTGATAAGAAAAAATGTCATGCCATAACTAACGCCGCTGAGTGTTTTCAACATTACATGTTCTGCTTTTGGGTCTTGTTCTTTTTTTAGAGTACAAAATTGCGTCCCGATGTGTGACCCCACAATGTTGTCTTTAAGTCAGACGCGCCAGCGTTGTCACACAGGCTTAAAACCTCTCTTGACGACTTCTTTACAACAGACAAGTAAGGCGGTTGAAAATGAAGTTCGTTGAGCGGGTTGTCGAAAAGTGAACAAAAAGGCACTCCTGATCGCGGTCATGGGTGCGATGATTGGGGCCGCGATGATTGGGGCCGTGTTGATAGCCATGCCAATCGGGCTGATATGGCCGATGCCTATCTCTGTTGGGTTCTATGAAGAAATTCTTGCTGTCCGCATCGGTACGAAACTTCTACAAAAGATCAGCAGGTTGTAGATATGTGATGGCAATGTGGGCTAAGAGAATTGTTCAGCCCGCGTGTAATAGGGAGTGATAGTGAGGGCTAGCCCGTTCGTGAGTTCACGCCTTTCTTTTAAGCTTATTAATCATAGTATAGCGACGGCCCTTCTGGATTGTACTCTAATTCAGATGATTCACATTTTGGACATTTCGGCGGCGCATCGAATCTAAACGACCCTCCGCAGCCGCACGCTCCTACTATGTGTTCTACTATTGAATGATACTCCCCTTCTGAGAGCGGTTCACCAGGATAGTTATCTCGCACAGATGTATCACATTCACTTGATGCGACGCAGTACGGTCCGGGAAGCCCCTTAAGATACCTCAGATGAGCTTCTCCGATTTCATCAAATCCCACTAAGTGCTCTTCTCCACAGGAGTCACAATGCAGGAGATGAAAAAAGAATCCATTACCTTCGTTGACGTTAAATGCGTATCCGCACTGTGCACATTTCACGCTGAATTGGCGACCCATGTATTATCCCTCAAGTAATTTCTGGACTTTGTGACTAGCAAACATCCGTCGGTTGAATCATGTTTCTCTCTTTACATGATTAAGGAGACCTGAAGAATTTTAATTTTGTGCTCATTCTCAGTAGCGATGCTCACGTTTGTCGTCATCTCACCCCACACTTTTTTGTTTAAGCTAAGCTGTATGACGACTCCGTTATCGCCGATAGAGCCACTTCACTCGCTGCTTAAAGATGTACTATATTATTTAGTCATAACCGGTATTTTTCTTGCAGCAATAAGGATTCCGCTCATAGCAAACAGTAAATCACTTGAATTGCAGATTCTGCAGCTTGCACCAACATCGCTTTTTCTTCGGAGGCGCGGATCGTCATTGACGCACGGAGCTTATCATTCCAAACACACTTCCTATGTAGGGGAGGCTCCCTTAAAAAAATTCTAATCTCTCTGCTCAAAGTATTCTGCTTCGGTACAACTTTAATGAAAGTGGCCTACAATGACTTTGTACCGCAAAGATGCATAAGAATAACGAAGAAATGTTGTGGAAATATTAAAATACTACACATTGGGATAATGCAATACCGGAGGTGAGAGAAAAAATGAAACGACAAACTGTGATAGTGGCAATGTTCCTACTCGCCGTGTTCGCCACAGCGACAATTTTTGCTGAAGTATCTGCCGCGCAGCAGCCTCTCGCACCAACAGCGAAGATACTCAAGAAGGACAATCAAAACCTGCGCGGATACTATCCGTATCGTCCACCCTACTGGCGACCCTTCCCACCATACCCGATTTACCGACCAATCTTCCCACCAATCATCCCGATCTTCCCACCAATCATCCCGATCTTCCCACCAATCTACTGGCACCCACCTTGGATCTATCGCCCGGTCGTATACTAGTGACCCCCATTCCCTTCCCAACATAGCGATCACTGCTATCACTAGAACGAGTGGTCGCTATTTACATCCACTTCTAATTCCATCTCTGAATGCAACTGAAGAGAAAGGAAGAGGCAGTTCCCGCGTGAATAGAGGAGAGTGAGGAAACAAAGGAGAGGCCCGTGTATTTATGAGTAAGCTATGATGGTTTCGCTTAATCATTGGGAGCTAAATATTTGTTTCACCCCACGTGGAACATAGATTTGTAATAAAAAATTATAATAATTCCTGAAAGTGTGGGTGTTTGGCATGTGGTCTTAAATCGTTTCCTGCAAAGCCTGATGCCCTGCTATCACTTCTTTTTATTTATCATAGACTTGATCCCATTTCTGTTTGCACCACCAAATCCTTCGGCACATCCAACAAGACCTCACGCTCAACTGATCCTGCCAGAGATATAAAGAAATCAACGTTACGTCCTTTCTTCTTTCTGCTCTTGTTGCTCATTGCTTAAACGAATGATGAGAGAAAAAGAGAAGGACAATGGTATAGTGAAGGTACTGCTATATCCGACGAGCGAGCGATTTAAGATACTACACAGACGTGACAGCGATCTGATTCGCCTCCAGGTCCGTTGAAGTCCGTCCATCCATGGTTACCGCTATCATAATACCACGGCATGCAATAGACGACCCATTTCGCATCATCCGGCACACGACTGCCATATATGTAATACGATTGTTCTTGGTGCGTATGTATCCGATCATAGCCTCCAGCATGCTGTATCTCACCTGGAGCTGACGTACGAGTACCGTCTACTGCGCCTTGGAGTGAATCGGATCCGATCATTTGGTAGCCTGGACCGCTATTTGTCTGTCTGTAGTAGGTAATTGACACGCCAACCCATTCATCGGAAGAGCCTTGGTTATTAACTTGCACATAGAAGATTCTACTGTTCTTATCAATCGCACAATGGTTAATGGTCGGATAGTGAGTGGGCTGCATTTCATGTTCCCGCCGTAAACTGAGACCCTTGGCCTGCTTGTAGATGCAGCGGCAACAGTTGCCAAGGGAATTGTCAATATCGCGGCAAGCGAAAGACATAATAGTTTCGTTTGCGTATTCACACATATCACCTATTACTGGTTGACTTGGCGTGCTTTTAGAGATGGTCGGTTAGTCGAAAGCTGTGCTGTCAACCTAAAGTTAACAAAGTTCAAGTAAGATGCTGGGTAAAAACATTATCCCCATTTTTTGGAGGGGGTTTTTATCAATTTTACAATTTATGCTACATAACGCAAGATCACATTAAAAAACTGTTCTCTGATGTAAGTAACGTGGCATTTCTTGCGTCAGATCTATCCTAATATTTTTTGGAGGTGGCGCGGCGTAAATATGATTATGTGCAATAAATCTTGTGATTTGGGCACTACAATAGTTTATGATAATTCGACAAGCATAGTCGCAACTAGTCTGCACATTAGGGACACACCCTCTTTTATATTACAGTTATCTTAAGTCGACGTCCTCGTCTAATCGATATCCTAAGCCCATCTCCCTTTGATAGGCAACGTACGAATACACGATCAAATAGCCAGCAACGACGAGCACTGGGACAAGAATGAAAAATATCGTATAGTTTGGAAAGAGAACTCCAAGGAGTGCTACCACACCCACAATCTTGAACAGTTTTGCGCCAATTGCATGGGTTTTATTCCATACGTTCTCACTGCTCAGCGTCCACGGCGTTCTAATTCCCACAAACCAGTTCCGTTTCGCATGCTCTGTCAGGACCCCAGTATAGTAGAAAAATCCTCCGAACGCGGGCGCTAAAACCTGGTTAAAATTGTACTGCACGCCCATATTCCAGAGAATGGTGAGAAGGTAGAAATAAAAGAAAAGTACCATAAATAGTATTACGAACCCGTCGTAGAACGTTCTGAATTTCTCGATATTGGCCTTCAGCGGGTCTATTCTCGGGATAGCAACGAACAATAACACGAGTCCGACTGAAATTATAGGCAACAAGAACAGGCCCCAAAATTTCGACGTATACCCGTTCACTTGGCCTTGGGCATTCCAGTGAGAGGCTATGGTGTCTGGCAGCTGGGGATATGCGTAGATGCCAACAGCAAATAAGATGATGACCATCCCAACGGCGATTAGTTCACTTCTTCTCAATGTAACATACCTATATGTTCGTTAGCGCTTGATACTTTAATCTAATAGATATAGTTCACAAACGGGGGGTGTAACCTTACATAATAGTACATTTTACTGCGTATTTTGAGCGAAAAAGTAGGCGCGTCGACGGCAAACAATATAACATTTCAGGGGTATTTTTGCCGTAAAATAGCAAAATGGCAAAATTGCAGGTGAAAAGTATTGACTAAAGGCATCTTTCACGATCCTGGCTTATACTTCGAGTCAAGTAATGAGTTTAATGCAAAATCCAATGTTATCCGCTTGCCTGTTTTATGCTGCAACTCGCCTACATATGATAATAATCTGCTGTGTGTCTCGCGACTTATTTTTATAGAGATTTGTTTCAATCGTGTGTCAGTTTCGCTTGTTTCAGTCTCAGCTATTATACCACCTACCATTTGCGTTCATTAGTTACTTAGCAAGTTCGCTGACGCCCATATATATAAGTGACGCAACTGCATTTAATTTAAACAACTATAAAAAACGTAGGAATGGGTGCGGCACGTCTACAGCCGATTTCATCGTTCAGGAGGTGAACATTTCCGATAGCGAATCAAACACATGTAGCGTCTTTCTTATTAAAAAAGCGCCGCACCCATTGCCTATCAGATTGAACCGAAAGTCTCCCTTTCACACCGTTAACACCCATCAGATAAGTGGCAGGGTGTTTAGTTATAAAACGCATTCACTGTATATAAGGATTATTGATGTATCTAATTATTGTGAGTGCTCAGCAGTTATGTTATTATAATAGTAGATATTGAATGAATTATACTATTTTGATGCAGTTACTTGCAACAACGTTACAAAAGTGTTTGTCCCGCTAATTATGGAACTTCAGGTTTCTGTCGCATAAATCGGTTGCTTCATGCAGCTGTGTAAACAACCAACACGCCGAACGAAAGAAATAGCGGCCCTGTAGAAACCTTTCACAATAACTAAAAAACCGCCTTACTTAACTGATACAGACTGTAACACACACACCATAACTTACTCTCCTTATTCCGCGACCTATCATTTTGTTGCGATTCACATGCAACAGGAGAGACACAGATCCGTGAGCGTATCATCCATCCGCACACGTTCGGTATTCGCGGTTGTCATTCATTTCTTCGTGGGTGGTATGGTATGATGGGGAGAGAAGTAACGGGGCGTAGAGGCATACCTATTAACGAAGGCGCATATTGTTAAGCATGGAACCCCTCATAAAGACTGCACCTCCTGGCCCCAACGCTCGTGCAATTCTCAAGCGAGACGCTCAGGTGATTTCTCACTCAATGGCACGACAATACCCTCTCGTGCTTCGCAACGCCAGCGGGGTCAATGTGTGGGATGTTGATGACAATCGGTACCTTGATTTCACCGCCGGCATTGCCGTTATGAATGTCGGGTGGAACCATCCGGACGTCGTGCACGCGATAGAACAACAAATCAAGATCCTCTCTCACGGCGCATTTCTCAGCTTTTACTCAGACATCCCTGTCATATTTGCAGAACGGCTCACGGATCTGCTTCCCTCACCTCTGAACCAAGTGTACCTGTCCAACTCGGGAGCAGAAAGCGTTGAGGCAGCAATGAAACTTGCTCGGTATCGTACCAAAAGAAAATACTTCATCTCATTCTACGGGGGCTTTCATGGGCGAACCTATGGTGCGCTCAGCCTCACGACAACAAAAGTAGTTCACCGGAAGGGGTTCGGACCGTTCTTGCCGGTGATTCATGTGCCGTTCCCAAACCCGTACCGCCCGTGTGATGGTGAGCTGGGTGCAACTGCTGAGGGTACCACGCTCAACATCTTGGAAAAGGTTTTTAGAAAAGAGGTCTCTCCAGAGGAGGTTGCTGCCGTCTTTGTCGAGCCGATTCAGGGAGAGGGGGGGTACATCGTACCTCCGAAGGCCTTTCTGGGTGAACTACGCTCGATATGTGACGAGAATGGAATTTTGCTCGTGCTCGATGAAGTGCAGTCGGGGTGCTATCGGACAGGAACATTTCTTGCATCAGAGCAGTTTGGTGTTACACCGGATATCGTTTGCTTGTCTAAAGCTATCGGTGGAGGGTTGCCGCTCGGGGTGACGATCTCGTCCGAGGAGGTTATGACGTGGCCCCCTGGGTCACACGCAAGTACGTTTGCGGGTAATGCTGTCGCGTGCGCAGCGGGCACAGCGGTGGTGGACATTATGAAGGAACCGGGATTTGGCGACCATGTGGTACAGATGGGAGAGTACCTGCTAAAGGGCCTAAGAGAGATGCAGCAGGACTACGAGATAATCGGCGATGTACGGGGGCGTGGCCTGATGTCCGCAATGGAACTGGTCCGAAGCAGGGTAACTAAAGAGCCAGCAGCCGAAGAAAGGGCGGCAATTATCCTTCACGCTTTTAAGAGCGGCTTGACGTTACTACCGGCAGGGGAATCGGCAATCAGGTTTTGCCCTCCGTTAACGATTGAAAAAGAGGATGTAGATACGGGACTTGAGATCCTCCGTGCTTCAATCAAAACGGTCGCTCTAACACGCACCAAACAGTAATGTGAATGAGACGAGAGGTAGTTGTTCATAACAACAAACTTGCCCGATTAACATAGGAGATAAATGCTTAAGAGTGTTATCACATAATTATTCCGCATTGGAGCGTGTGCGTTGTATACGAAACGTCTTGGTACGCGCACTGTGGAAAAACGGCCAAAGCACTTGTTATCTACGACACTTCTCCGGCAATCCGGTTTACTCTGAAAAGCTTATCTACGTTGAGCGCGCCGAAACCAGCAACGTCAAAATGGTTCATTGAAACAGCTCACGCAGATTGATTTTGAATTCGCCCAGTTTTCCCCCATAGTTACCCGCGGAAATTCTGACCACACCATCGACGTCCAAGGTGGCTTCAATTCCTTTTTTCATCGCTTCTCTAACTGTATCAAGCGAGGTTCCGTTAATCACTATTTCGGGGATATATCGAACGTCCTCTGGAACCTTGTGAAGCGTTCCCAATCTGTGCTTAAGCGAAGGACAGAAAGGATCATTTGTAGTTGGACCTATCAACGGAAAATGAGTTTCAGGCTTTGAACCTGCAGAACACACATCGAAAGGGGTCACCACACCCTTTACGCGGTGGATGGCATGCAGGGCCTTTTCTCCGGCTTTTCTTAGGGCTTCTTTTGTTTTACACATGACCCAGAAATTCGCGCCCATCACTCCGTGAGCGTACCCTAGACGCCTTTCAATTATGAAGTCTGGGATCATAAGTGGCACAACAATAACGTTTCTATCAAAGCGTTTTTCCGTCCATTCATATCCGTCCCCGCAATGCCCAATCCGCTCCATCATATCTATTTTGCCCTCTGCGTCCGGTAACGCATCGAAGACAGCGGTGAAGGGTTTAACAAGGATGTCTTGGCGAATCCTGTAAGAAAGTTCAGCCTCAAACTTCTTTAAGGAAGCGGTGAAGGCTTTCTTTTTGTCTAAACCTGCCCAAAACTGCAGAACAGCGCCCTCGCGCTTATCCGGAGTCTCGTTTTCGTCAAGCCACTTCTCAACTCCGCCTTCCACTCTGCCAATCACAACTGAAGGTGTTGCCGTTGAGTCTTCAGCTGCACTGTGCAAAGTTGCCTCATCGTCGGCGGTGATTATAACTCGGCAAAAAATACCTGCAAATGCCTCGGCATAAGTATCTTCAATTTCAACTTTGAATTCCATTTTTCATCCGAGCCTCCAGACGGGTTCTCCTCTGACCTTTTTTCTAAATTCGCTGCTCTCTTTCGCTAGCGATTCGTTATTCTCAGTGATAACTTCTTCATCGACAACACTACTGAAGATGAAAATGATGCCATCTTCGCGGAACTGCACGCACTTCATCTTTGATACTTGTTAATTATGGGCGAAACTATAAACGGTTTCGGTTGTGAAGTAGAAGTAACTGCATGAACTGCAGATGTGGATGCAAGCTACGTAGAGCAGGCAGGCCATGATCGATGAGAAAGAGGAGAAGGAGCGCCGTGCGCGGCTCAGAAAAGGACCGGGAAAGTACAGGAAGATGAGATCGGATGACGTTGTAGAGCGGTATACCCTCATTCTCGAACGCGACAGGAAAACATTCGAGGACATAAAGACTTCGTGGATAAAAGGGCTCTGTGAAGTGCCGGAAGTGATGGAACGGCTTACCAATCTCAAGCACGAGATACATCTTCACATGGAGGCGTGTTTCCAGTACAAGGCCGTCACGAAGATGATGAGGATATGGGGCGACCTCGAAGCATTGGAGGGCGCACTTGATTGGACATTAAACGAGATTGCTTTACGAGGGAGTGTGGGTGGGTGAGAGCATTATTCCTAAAAAAAGGAATGAAACAAGTTTATGATGAGAGTTACTCGGACCTAGAGCGCTTTCCATCGGATTTTACAGATACGTTGAATCAAATTCATGCCGCTTATTGCGGCAAGTGGGAGACTGTGGTCGCCAGCCCATGTCCGATCATATAGAAGTTTTTAAGCCCTGGCAACGTTCTACACCATCCCTTTCCCCGTAAGACGTTCAAAATACGTTAAATCCCTCACCCGGCGGGGATCCCTGGAATCCCTGCCACGCCCCGTATACTATAATAAATGCGGGGGGGAACAGATCGACCAGATCTTGGCATCGCCAACACGTGTAACGAGAAATTACGGAAACCACGGTTACATCGGGGCGGACGATGTGTTGCATCGACGTCAGGTCGGTCACGGCAGTCTTCCTACAGAACGACATTGAAAAGTTTGCAACCTCCTGTTTTCGCCGTGTGCTTGCTATTACACGGAGGGTACATCAAGAAGTTTCATGAGATTGCCCATATATTCAGCTTTAATTATCCTCGGTGGCACACTTTGTTGGATAAATCCCGATACTCCCAAGGTGCGCGTGATCTCTTCTGAAACCGCGTGCATAGGTCTTCCCCGCCGATCTGGTCGTTTTACACTAATACGGACGGCCTTGTCCGATCGCCTGCTTTTGGCCGGGTCGCCGATGACGATCACCGCATCGTCGTGCTGTCGTTTTATATGGGCATTATTGGGATAGCGTTTGCTAATGTGCTCTCGTTCTTCTTCTGATAATCCACGCAAATCGATAATCTCCTGTATAGTGAAGTAGCCGATGATGTAAAGACCATTCTCACCATCATAATCCCACGGTTGCAGTCCTGCATAAAAGACCAGAAGATCACCAGGTTCTAATTTCAACAGATAGGTTCTTTTGATGGATGGATCACCATAGGTAAATGTCTCAAATTCGGGATCAACGTGCATCTTTGCATTTTCAAGCTTTTTCGGCAGGTTATAGGCAAAAAGAGGTCGAGCGTGTGCCCCCACTGTATTTCCAAATGTTCGCGTTTCGTTTGAATCACGTCGTTCAGGAATGGGAATGTATTCAAACGATCCGTCTGCAAAGAGGGGGGCCAGTGCTCCACCACACCCTTTGTCAATTCCCACTCGTAGGAGTAGTGCTTTCATACTACCTCTATTCATATAGCGACATTTTTTAACATTTATCATTTCTAGTTAAATCCCGCGTCATTGAACCGGGACAACCGCACGCTAATGGTTTTTCTTTATAATCTGGGATTTCAATGCTATTTTCCCTTAAAAAGTCAATAGCCGCATTTAATAGATCCTCCTGGCCATGTTCCTGAAGATGCTGTAGGTAGGCTTTTATGATTGGTCCTGCTTTTGCGATATTTTCCATAACCTTGTACTCATAATAAGGTTCAGCTTCTCTCGTTTCAATTTGTATAGCACCTTCCGGACAATTCCCAATGCAGGCTCCTAAACCATCACAGAACAAATCACCTATAACTCTGGCATTCTCATCAATTACCCGTAAGGCACCTTCAGGACATCCAGTAACGCACCTGCCACAACCAGTGCATTTTTCTTCATTAATTCGGATAATATCTCTTTTCACAACTATTCACCCATATCCATGATTTATCGAAATTTAGGGATTATGTGGCAGAACATCATTGTTAAGCGTAGGAATGATTCTTTCTATAAAATAATCTGATAAGATGCCCGTATATATGGAAAATAGGGCTAATATGCTCTTATTTTTATTTTTAGTTGTATTAATATTTTGCCAGATATCTGCTATATCCATCCCCAGGCGCGGCCCGCCAGAACAAATCATTAAGATTTCATAAATCATAGGGGTAAAAGAAGGAGTTTATGATTAATCTATTCAACATTTGTCACATATAGTTACTTGGAGATGCTATAAATTTGATTATCGACATGACGCGCTGTGCGTCCTCCAACATTGGAGCTTTAATAGGGGTGTTAAGCGAGGGTAGTAATCGATCACTGCTTTAAGGCTTTGGAATAATAGTTTGAGTTTTTGCTTAGGACTTGAACAAATGCAAGAAACCGACGAACACCGAAATGGATAGGCCTAAACCTCACACTTGATTGCGTGTGTGTCAAGAATCACATTAAAGATATTGAGCTGTATGAGATGCTTATCGGTGTGACTTTTTCACGTATCAATGTGGAGGTGAACGAACAACAACACGTAACCAAGATTGAGCTACAAGGTGGTATGATAAATCGGAGTAACTGGTTTGTCAGTAGTCCGACTATAAGAAGTGCCCCTTTTTATCAACATTGATACAGTCAAAGAAATTGGTAAAGGATGCATTTAGCGACGTAATGTGAGGTTATGTGATGTTATGTGATGAGCGGTGTAGTGATAGCGGAGTGTAGTGGAGCGGTAAAAACTTTTTAACCAACCAACCCGCCACGTTCAGTTGAACGGCTATACTTAAAATTTCTGCTATCTGTTGCACGATTAGCTTGCTGTTATCACATACGCTTCACTTACACACGGGGCATATTGAGCGTCACCCAAGAACTTATACCTAAACGACCATGTGCCAGCGCTCCCTGCATACCAACTACTAGCAAAAAAGCCAACCGCATTCGTCGTTACATTCCCGCCGTTAGGAACCCACGTACCGTTTAATTGCCATTCTTCGGATACTACTTTATTAGCGAGCCCAGTCCCGTTCGAGGTGAGGTGCCCCGCGACGTTATAATCTTGTCCGACTATTACTGGTTGTTTGGGATAATCAGTCATCGTGATGCTTGTCTGCTGCTGGCCTTTGACACACGGCGGAGACGTAGCGGAAGCAACAGCCACGTCAATGACTGCCGCAATCACCACAACTGCTACAAGAGCTGCAATTGTTTTTTTCATTTTTTTCAACTTCGCATTCAGTTGAACTTACTGACCACTATAGAAGTATACAGTCGCCAGATGATTTGTATGTTCAAATCCTTTCATAACCTTTTGCCATAAACTGTGTAATAGTTCCACGCATTTTTGTGAAATCAAGCACGTGTTACTCAATAAGTGTCTAGAATCACGTAATTAGGTTGATTATGCCGTACGAAAGGTAAATCACATGCTTTGCAGACACTATGAAGAAATAGGTTTAGATCTAACGTGAAAAATATTGTACAGATTGAACAATCTACTTCTCTCGATGAAATCCATTTGTCTGGTGATTTTTACATCCCATCCAAGCCAGGATCTCTCGGAATACTGTTGAAACATGGGAATTGATCTATCACTTCAATACGTTTATCCCATTGTCAGCTTACTTCATCATTTAACGCCCATTTTACGGTAACTTGTTTCATCCCAGCTCTACGTAAACCCCATTGGGAGTATGTAAAGTCCGTAAATATCATACACAAACCCTTTAAACCCTGTCTGTGAGAAGTATTTATCAAGTCCTCTACATCGAAAAATCTATTGCTTTTAGTGCCCCTCCCACCGAAAGCACCAGTTCCAGCGATAGCCTATATCCGGACGAACATGATGCTGTAGACTAAGAAATAACCATGGGGATAACCCAACGAGCAATGAACGAGATTCCAGAGTTGAAAGGAGAAGGAGCCTCTTATGTGCGAAGTGGGACGCTGAAGGCAGATCAAGTATCCATAAAAAGAGGAGTTAAAAATAGCGTATTCCTTTTCTCTGGTGAAGCTACGTCAGCGGTGATATCATTCATCTTTTTTATCTACATCGCGAGAGTGTTTCCAGTATCGGAATTTGGTTTATACATCACTATCGTCTCTTTTGTCTCACTTTTCTCATTTTTACCACATTTTGGCATAAATACGGTCATCATCCGCGAAGGGGCAAAGGAACCTGAGCATACGCATCGCCTTATCTCCAATGCAATGGGATTAGAGACACTCTTGTCCGCTACCTCGATAGTACTCCTTATCACTTGCATGTTTTTCACCCCCTATTCATTTGACTTAAAAATACTCATTGTGTTGGCCTCTTCAACTCTGCTAATGAGCGGACTCGGCAGCTTATTCCGTTCAGTTTTCAACATCTATCAGGAAATGAAATACGTCTCGGTCTGTACGATCGTCGAACGCGTTGTATTCGTAGTTTTTTCAGTCATTATGATAGCTCTGGGATTTGGAATAGTTGGCATCATTTATGCCACAATCGCCGGCACTTTTATAAACATGCTTCTAAGCTTCGTTAAAAGCCGGCAGATCCATCATTATAAGCTGAACTTTAAGCCAGTTTTTGATAAGAACATTATCGGTCCAGCGGTATGGTTTGGGCTCGCAGCACTCCTCGGAACCATGTGGCAGAGGATAGACACCCTAATGATATCATTTCTGATTGGTGTACGAGCTGTCGGACTCTTTACACCAGCTGTCAGTTTCGTTGGGGTTGGAGAGATGGCGGTTTTCGCCTTAACTGGTGCATTTTTCCCCGTGCTCTCAAGAGCAGTTCATGAAAGGAGAATTACAAAAAAAGAGCTCTTCAGATATGTGTCATACTTTACGACTGCGGGAGTTGTTGTAATCGTAATG
>Ga0187772_10000745_pt1 | contig 14653 bp, 13 predicted proteins | sample 0116_SJ02_MP15_2_FD_133137 | JGI IMG/M metagenome (GOLD analysis project Ga0187772, IMG submission 133137) | Tropical peat soil microbial communities from peatlands in Department of Meta, Colombia - 0116_SJ02_MP15_20_MG | ecosystem: Environmental > Terrestrial > Soil > Wetlands > Peat | place... | reverse complement strand
GCTGCGACTTCCGTTCTGGGCTCGTGGGCCGGGATGCTGGTCGCCGGGACGATTCTTATCTCCACATTCAGTTCCACGAACAGCGTCATGCTCACGGCGCCGCGCGTATTTTTCGCGATGGCCAACGACAACCTCTTTTTCAAGAAGCTCGCGGAGGTTCATCCGCGTTTTGGCACGCCTGCTGCGGCGGTTTTGGTCCTTGGCGTCTGGTCCAGCATTCTGGCGCTGGCGGGTGGCTTCGATAAATTGACCAATGGCGCCATATTGATCGGTTGGATCTTTTACGGATTGGGTGCGGCGGCCATTTTCCCCATCCGTGCCGCCCTTTGTGGAAGAGCGCTGCCATATCGCGTGCCCGGCTACCCGGTCACACCCTTGCTCTTTGTCCTGGCGGCGTTGGCGATCGTTGGGAACGCCATCTATAGCGCCTTCAGGGACCCGCACCAGTTCACTTATCTGCTCGTGGCCATCGCCATCATGCTTCTTGGCCTACCGGGTTACTTCTTCTGGTCGCGCCACAGCGCCGAAAAATCACCGTCATTCGGGACGGAGTCTGCGGAGTGAGGAACACTCGCTAGGATATTTCAAAAGAGAGTTTGCCGGCAGGCGGCTACAGAAGCGTCAACGGGTCCATATCGACGAGGACCGCTGTCTGGGGAATCTCTTTTGCATCGCAAAACGCCAAGGCACCGCATAGGATCTTGCTCAACAACGATTTCTTTGGCGACTTCAACAGAAACTGATATCGGTGCTCCTTCTTCAGTTTTGCGAGCGGCGCTGACGCTGGGCCGAGGATGCGCACGCCCTTGCCGTCCTGCGGGGCAAAATATTCGGAGAGTTGCCGCGACCAGCGGATCGCGTTTTCAAGATTGGTGTCCCGCACAATCAGGTTTGCCAGAGACGTGAACGGCGGATACATCATCATTCGGCGAAAATGCACTTCCCGCTCGTAGAACGACACGTAATCCTGCTTGACGGCGTCCTGGACCGCGTAATGTTCGGGATAATACGTCTGGATGAGCACACGCCCCGGCAATTCGCCGCGCCCCGCACGCCCCGCGACTTGCGTCAATAACTGAAACGTGCGCTCCGCAGCTCGAAAATCCGGCAAGCCCAGCGAGGAGTCCGCGGAGATCACGCCGACGAGCGTGACACGCTGAAAATCGTGGCCCTTGGCAAGCATTTGGGTGCCCACCAGAATATCCAACGCGCCGCTGGCGAACGCGCCCAACGTCTCCTGATACTGCTGCTTGGTCCGCGCCGTGTCGCGATCGAGCCGTGCGATTCGCGCCTCGGGAAACTCCTTGTGCAGCCGTTCTTCCAGATGTTCGGAGCCTTCCCCAAAGAAATACACATACTTCGATTGGCACTTCGGGCACGCCTTGGGGACGGGTTGAATCGAGCCGCAGTAGTGACACTCCAGCCGGTTGCGACTTTTGTGATAAGTCATGGAGATGCTGCAGTTGGCGCATTGTACAGAGGCCCCGCAACTGCGGCACAGCACAGACCACGAATAGCCGCGCCGGTTGATGAGGATCAGCGCCTGAGTCTGAAAGGACAGACATTCGGTGATGGCCGAATGGAGCGTCTGCGAAATTGGATTGGCTCTCTGGGTCTGCTGAAAGTCCGCGCGCATGTCCACGACTTCCACGGCGGCCAAATTGCGATTTTCGACCCGCGACGCCATCGTCAGCAGTTCGTATTTGCCGTTCACCGCATGGTGATAGGTTTCCAGGGAAGGTGTGGCCGATCCCACTAATGCTAACGCGTTCTCCAGCTTTGCGCGCACGATGGCTACGTCACGCCCGTGATACCGAGGCGTCTCCTCCTGTTTGTAGCTGGTCTCCTGCTCCTCATCCACAATTACCAAGCCGAGATTTTCGAGCGGTGCAAAGATCGCCGACCGCGTGCCGACCACCACACGCGCCGCTCCGTTCCGGACGCGCCACCATTCCTGCGCCCGCTCTACGTCGCTCAGCGCGGAATGCAGCACCGCCACGCCTTCGAATCGCGCTCCAAACCATGCGCGGCATTGACGTCCGACCCACAGCGTCAGCGCAATTTCTGGAACCAGGATGATCGCGGTTTTTCCTCGTGCCAGCGCGTCCTGAACACTGCGCAGGTACACTTCCGTCTTGCCGCTGCCGGTCACGCCATGCAGCAGTTGCACGCCGAACTCTCCCAATTCGAATCGCGCACGAATGGCATTGAATGCGCGTTCCTGCGTCTCATTCAACGCGTGTGCCGGCGGCGTGTAACCTGTATCAAAGGGTTCCTCCACCGGATCGACTGGCTCTTCCCAGCTTTCCAGCAAGCCGTCACGCTGCATTCGCTCAATCAGCGCACGCGAAACATGCGACAGCTTCAAGAGCTGCGGCATCGGCAACGGGCCGCGTTCGGTTTCGAGCAACGCACGCACACGTTCTTCTTTGTCCCCAGACTTTCTCGCAGCCGCACTGTTCTCTTTCCATGCCACTACGCGCTGCATCTTGCGCTTACGGCCTTGCACCGTCTCCCGAATTTCCAGATAGCCACGCCGCTGCAACCTCTGCAATGCCTGCGGCACAATCCCGATTTTGCTCGCCGGCCCAAGCGACAGTTCGCCTTTTTTCTCTAGAGCCTTTTGCAGGAATTCCACCTCTGCGCCATCCAGATCGGTTAGCGTCGTACCTGCTTTGAGCTTTTCTGCGAGAACCCTTCCGGCTTCTGTCAGCACGATTAGGCGCTTCATTGAAATTTCCGTGATCGGCGGCAACATCGCGCGAAACACTTCACCGATTGGAGCCAGATAATAGCTGGCAATCCATTGCCCCAGCTCCAGCAGTTTTGGCGTCAGTGCGGGAATCAAATCCAGTACCTTTTGGATTTCGCGGATCTTTGTGCCTTCCGGAGCCGCCGCGGCCATTTCCAACACAACTCCGACCATTGCTTTTTTGCGAAACGGCACAAGCACGCGGCTGCCCGGCTGCACTTGCGCGCGCAAGGGCTCCGGCACGGCGTAGGTGAACGTCGTGCGCAAAGGCACCGGCAAGGCCACGTCGCAATAGGATTCCGTCATCTCGCGTGTAGTGTAGCAGTTGTCAGGCAGAGGGATTCCTCACCACGCAGACTCCGTTCGAATGACGGACTTGAGTTGTAGGGCCGGAAGCTCTTATCAGAAACCTCACCGGCTGATCAAAACAATCCCGACGAAAATCGAAACGATCCCCAACCACTGTGTTCGTGAAATGTTCTCTCCCAATATCGTCGCGGCCAATCCTACCGTAACCGCGCCGTACAGCGACGCCAGCACGCTGACGACGGACACTTGCTCCATTTGCATGCCGTAATTATTGAGAACATACGCGCTGGTATCTAGGAGCCCCATGCCCAGGACGAAGGGATTCGCTCCCCGGTCGGGCACTTTCATCGGCTGCCGCAAAAGCAAAATGACCACGGCGGTGAACACCGCGCTCGTCAGCCGGATGACCCACACCGTCGGGGCGCTTCCCAGCAGTGGAATCACGCGCAGGCCCAGAATCCAGAACATCGCGCCAAATCCCAACGCCGCGAACAGCGCCCATCCCACGCCTAGCTTGCTTTTCTCCGGGCGCTGCCTCGAATCTACTGGATTGGCATCGCCCGGCACTTCTTCTCCCCGGGCCACGACCACCACTCCCAAAAGAATCAGCGTGAATCCAGCCAGCCGCACGGCCGTTAAGCGCTCGCCTGTGATCGCCGACAAGATCATTGTCAGCGCCGGATAGCTGGCCGAAATCGGCGCGACAATCGACATCTTGCCGATCTCGAACGAGCGGTAAAGCGCCAGTGTCGCGCACGTATTCAGCGCGCCGGCGCTGATTCCCCATGCCCACGGTCTCCAATCCCCTCCAGCCAGACGTCCCAAGCCCCCCAGCCAGTGCAGCGCGACAGTCAGCAACACGAATCCTGTGAGCTGCATGTACAGCATGGCCCGCAACGTTCCTATTTTTCGCGAGGCATACCGCGCCAGCAGGTCCGAGCTTCCCCAGGAAAGCGCGGTCAACAATCCCAGTAAAATTCCCATGATTTATGAGTGTATCGTGAGAGGTAGTTTTGCAGTTTTCTCGGGCTCCATTGCCGCGCCTTCAGGCATTGAATTTGCCGGCAGCGGGCTGTGGTCCTGTTCCTCAGAGATTACGGCGATTACGCTAGGACCACCCGCAGCGGCCCGTAGGAGTGCACGGTTCTTCTCTCGGGCTCCCTTATCGAGTAGCAGTGCAACAAAAGGTGTGTGGCCACCATAGGCTGCCAACTCCAATGCTGTTTGTCCCTCTTCGTCCCTTGCTTCAATATTGGCACCGCGCTCCAGTACTTCCTGGACGGACTTTTTGTCGCCCCTCCCAGCCGTGCGAAGCAACTCTTGGTCCAAGCTCTTTCTGCTGATTTGACTTCGCTTGCAGCTGTAGAGCAGGCACATGCCTAAATAGAAGACCAAAAAGAGAGCTTTGAGTCCGGTCGTGGTCATGAGTGGTGGGATGATCCTGTCAGAATCTCTTCTTCGGCAATTGCAAGCCGAGTTCCGCCATCACCTTTTGCAGGTCTTTCCAGACGTCCGCCTTTGCGGGCGGATTGCGCAGCAGATACGCTGGATGGTATGTCGCCATCAACTTTCGCCCCCGCCATTCGAGCCACTGGCCGCGGAATTGTGTGATGCCCTTGTTTGTCTCGAGAAGCGTCTTCGCCGCCACGGCGCCGAGGCAAACAATCACCTTTGGATTGATCACATCGATCTGGCGCAGCAAGTACGGCGAGCAGGTTTGCACTTCGTCGGGCTCCGGCGTGCGATTTTCCGGGGGACGGCATTTCACCACATTGCAGATGTACACGTCCTTCCGCTGCAGTCCCATCGCTTCAATCATTTGGGTCAGCAGTTTTCCGGCACGGCCAACAAATGGCAAGCCCTGCGCGTCTTCGTCCGCCCCCGGCCCTTCGCCGACAAACACCAACTGCGCTTTCGCGCTGCCGTCGCCAAAGACGATCTTGTGCCGTCCCTTGTGCAGTTTGCACCGAGTGCAATCGCCGATGTCTTCCCGAATCTTCAGCAGCGTGTCGTCCTTTACCTTGTTAACTTCTTCGAATAACGACGGCCCGGAAGGAGCAATCACCGGCGCATTGTGCGGCTTTGGCTGAGCGACGGCAGGCACAACCATTCTGCTTTGTGGCTTGGGCAAGGGGCTCTCCTCCGGGAGGGTGACTTTCGGCGTTGGTGGAGCCGACGACGAATCCTGTTGCGAGAGGTCACCCGCGACGCGATCGCGGTAGAAGAGGCTAATCCCCAAGTCTTCGTAATACCGAAGACGTTCTTCAATCTTCGCTTGCAGTGATTCCGGAATGGTTTCAGGCATGGTTGTTCAGTCGCCAGCGCGATGCGACGCCGGTTTGCTCTTCAACGCACTCCGCAGCCGCAGCGCCTCATCGAGAATACGCTGCGCTGCTTCGGCCTTGCTCAATCGGGGCAGGGGCAGGTCTCGCCCGTCGCGCGAAAACAGGGTGACGATGTTCGTGTCGTGATCGAACCCCGCGCCCTTACTGCTCACATCATTCGCCACGATCAAATCCGCGTTCTTCTGCGTCAATTTCTTCCGGGCGTTCTCCGCCACGCGTTCTGTTTCGGCCGCAAAGCCAATCAACAGCCGCTCGCCCTTCTCCCGCGCCACGGTCGCCAGGATATCCGGATTCGGCTCCAGACGGAGCGTGACCGCATCCTTCCCCCGCTTGATTTTCTGGCTCGCCTTCTCCGCCGGACGATAATCCGCCACCGCCGCAGCAAACACCGCTATCGTGCAGGCCGTGAACCTTTCCTGGACGGCACGCAACATCTCTTCCGCGGTCCTCACGTCGATGCGCTCGACTCTCTGCGGGGTTTCGAGCGAAGTCGGTCCGCTTACCAGCGCCACTCTCGCGCCCCTTCGTGCCGCCGCGGCCGCCACGGCATATCCCATCTTCCCGGACGACCGGTTCGTCAGGAATCGCACGGGGTCAATGTCTTCGCACGTCGGGCCGGCCGTCACAAGCACCGAGTCGCCAGCCAAATCTTGTTCGGCCTTCAAGACCTCGCGAACGGCCTTCAGAATTTCCTCCTGCTCCGCCAGACGCCCTGAGCCAGTCATTCCGCATGCCAGATAACCTTCGCTCGGCTCCACAATCCGGACGCCACGTGCTTTCAGAGTGGCTACATTCTCCTGCGTGGCCACGTGTTGCCACATGTTGACGTTCATGGCAGGAGCGATCACCACAGGAGCTGTGGACGCCAGATATAGCGTTGTCAAAAAATCGTCGGCAACCCCACGAGCGAATTTCGCAAGAATGTCCGCCGTCGCCGGAGCCACCAGCAGCAAATCCGTCCGCTGGGCCACGGCTATGTGGTCAATCGCGGAATCGAGACTTCCCTCTTCCCCCGGCTGATTCGTGAACAGGTCGGTGATGACCCTCTGCCCGCTGAGCGCCGCAAAGGTGAGCGGCGTGATGAACTCGCGCGCCGCGCGGGTCATGACAACTTGGATGGAATGTCCCTCGTCCTGCAGGCGGCGGACCAGTTCCGCGGATTTATACGCTGCAATGCCGCCGGTGACCCCGAGGGTGATGCGCATAGCTGCCTTGCCGCCGCGCTACTTGCGCCGCTTGGCGTCCTTTTCCTCTTCCGTAAGCGCCGGCTCGGAAAAGTCGTATTCAATCAACCCGTGGGTGACCTCTTCGCACGCGATTCGCGTCGCTTTCTGTGTGCGCGCGTTCTCCAACATCGGTGGTGCTCCCGCCATGATCTGACGCGCGCGTCGTGCGGCCAGTACGACGTAAGCAAACTGGCTCTCGGGAGCTTTGGTTTGCACGGTCATGAGTGTCTTACCCTCCAAACGATGCCAGGACTTGTTTTACGCGATCGCGGCGGCGTGCGCTCGAGCATCGCAGCGCCAATACAATGGCCTGCGCTTCTTTTTCCGCACGCTCCACATCATCGTTTACTACACAAAAATCGTAAAATTTCTCGCTCGCCACAATCTCTTCGTGCGCTTTCGAAAGGCGGCGCTTGATTTCCTCGTCCGCATCCTGCCCGCGGCTGCGCAGCCTCCGCTCCAGTTCCTGGCGCGAGGGTGGCAGTATAAAGATAGCGACCGATTCCGGCAACTTCTCCTTCACCTGCCTGGCGCCCTGAACGTCAATTTCCAGCACCAAGTCGAGGCCTTTGCGGCGGGATTCCTCCAACCACTTTTTCGGCGTCCCATAGGAATACTTGCCGAATACCTGCGCATATTCGAGAAAGTCTCCCCGGGCCACCATGGTGTTGAATTCCGCTTCAGTTACGAAATCATAACATTTTCCGCTGGATTCGGTCGTCCGCCGCGGCCTGGTAGTACACGACCTCGAAGGCATCGTACCCGGCAGCTCCAAGACTTTCTGCACCAGGGTGCTTTTCCCCGACCCCGACGGCCCGGAAACAATCAGGATCAGCGGCTCTATTCCCGTTTCTCCACTCATTCGATGTTCTGGACCTGTTCGCGCAATTTTTCGATCTCCGCCTTGATCTCCAGAGCCAGGCCCGTAATCGCCAGCGCTTCACTCTCCACTCCGGGAGTTTTCGAAAGCATGGTGTTCGCTTCGCGGTGCATTTCCTGCAAAAGAAAATCCAGCTTCTTTCCCAGTTCTCCCGCGCCATCGAGCAATTTGGTGAACTGTTGCAGGTGACTGCGCAGACGGTCTAATTCTTCACTGATATCGCTTCGTTCCGCAAGTAAGGCAGCCTCTTGCGCCAGCCGCGCGGGCTCGATATTCGTGCCGTTCAGCAGTTCCTTTAGCCGCGCCTCCAGGCGACGGGAAAACGCCGGGCGCAACGTGCTCACCAGTTCGCGGACCTGCTCCGCCTCTTCTCCAATCCTTGCCACACGCGCCCGCAGTTCGTCCGTCAGGTGCCGCCCTTCGTTCCGGCGCATTTCGTCCATTTTCTCCAGGGCTTCTTGAAGATAGCTCTCCAGAATCTTGCCCAGTTCTTCCTGCTTTTCTTCTGTCTCCGGCAGCGCGGAGGCCAGTCCGGTAATCACGCCCGGCAATCGCAGCAAAGATACGGTGTCCAATTCTCTGCTTCCACCGGTCTGCTTGCTCAACTCTTCTGCCGCGTTCACATACGCCTTCAGGAGTTCCCTGTTCACATGCACGGGCGCGGCGTCGCTTGGGTCCATGCTGACGTGCACATCGACATGCCCGCGGTGGATGCGCCCGCGAATGGCCTGGCGCAAACGGTGTTCGTAGGGCTCCAGTGAATCCGGTATGCGCAGCTTCACGTCCAGAAACCGGTGATTCACACTCTTCACGCTCACGCGAACGGTCCAGCCCTCGAACTCACCGCGCACCATCGCATATCCCGTCATGGACCGGCATTCCGGCGTGGTTATCGTGGTTGTGCCCGACTTACCGAGAGTCTTCCCAGTCATCCTTTTTCGCTAGACCTCGTTACCTTGGGATTCCGCACATCAGCTGGCGCCAGCATGTCTTCGTCAGCAAATTGCAGGTCATGCAGTCGCGCATAGCTTCCGCCTTTGGCCAGAAGCTCGGCATGCGTGCCGCTCTCCCGAATGTCGCCATCTTCCAACACAAGAATTTTATCGGCTTTCCGCACGGTTCCCAAGCGGTGCGCGATCACAAACGCCGTTCTTCCGACCATCAGGTTGCCGAGAGCCTTCTGGACGTACTTTTCCGATTCGGAATCCAATTCCGAGGTCGCTTCATCCAGAATCAAGATCGGCGAGTTTTTCAGGATGGCCCGCGCAATGGCTATACGCTGCCGTTGACCGCCGCTGAGGCGCGTTCCGCGCTCTCCAATCACCGTATCGTAACCATTGGGGAGTTCCAGGATAAAATCGTGTGCCAGCGCCGCCTGCGCGGCTTCCTCCACCTTTTCCTTAGGGACTCCGGTCATCCCGTAACAGATGTTGTTCCGCACCGTGTCGTGGAACAGGATGTTTTCCTGCGTCACCATGGCGATCTGGTTGCGCAGCGAGCGCAGGGTGAATTTCCGGATGTCCGTCCCGTCGATTTTGATGCTTCCGGAAGTCACGTCATGAAATCGCGGAATCAGGTTTACCAGTGTAGTCTTCCCCGCACCGCTCGATCCGACCAGCGCAATCACTTCGCCTTTGCGCGCTGTGAAACTCACATTCTCCAGAACGGGTTCACTATCCCTTTCGTATGCAAATGTCACATCGTCAATGGTGATCTCACGAGACAGGCCTTCGAGGTTCTCGCCACCCGCCTGATCGAGAACTTCTTCTTCGCGGTCCAAGTACGCAAACACTTGCCCGCTCGCTCCCTGCGCGGCTTGGAACTGCTGGTAGACGTACCCCATTCGCTTCAACGGCATATAGGCGTTGAACATCACATATAGAAAGGCGATGAATCCTCCCAAGGTGATCTGCTGGTGGGCAATCTGGTCGCGCGCGTAGAGGAGAAGCAGTGGGATGATGATGGCGCTGACCAGGTCCATCAGCGGCGAAGTGATGACGGCGGCGCGCACCCAACGCATGTTCTCACGGAGCAGCCGCCGAGCAACCTCGTGGAATTTCTTCACCTCGAAGTCTTCCGTTCCGAAGGCCTTGACAACTCGGTTCCCGCTGACCGTCTCTTCCAGGATCTGGCTCAGGTCGCCGAGGCGCGTTTGTGTCTTTTGCGCGGAGGACAGGATTTTCTTGCCCAGCTTGTTCACAGGGAAGACGATCACTGGCAGCAGAACGGTCGTGGCCAGTGCCAACCGCCAGTTCAAGATCAGCATGGCCCCGGCAAAAGCCAGAAAGGTAAACGTCTTCATGAAGAGATCAGCAAGGTAATCGCTCAGGGCAAAGCGGACCCGGTCGATATCGTTGGTCGCAACGGAAATAATGCGGCCTGTCGGGTTGTGCTGAAAGAAACCCATGGGCTGCTTGATGATCTTTTCGTAGAAGGCATTGCGCAGGTCCCGCGTGGCGGCAAGCCCGACATATTGGATCGATGTCAGTCCCAGATATTCCGCGATCGCTTTGCTGACGTAGAGCGTCAGGATGGTGAACGCGAACATGGTCCAGACGTGGTGGATGCTGGCGGGGAAGAACTTGTTGAGGTAGATCACACGGCCGTTCCATGGCAACGTGACCAACGGCAAACTTGATCCAAACTTCTCTGGGTCCAACACGTAATCCACGGCAGGGCGAACCATGAAGCCGATCGTGGCTTCGGCGGCAGCAACAAACGCCACCAGGAATACACCCGCCACGAGCCGCACAATGTACGGTTTCGTGTAGCTCAACAACCTTTTCAACTGCGGTGAAATGACGGAACCCACCCCGGCCCTCTACCCTACTCTTTCTGGTCTTATAGGTACGCTATTCGCCCCTCGGCCAACCTGTCAACTCAGCATGACAGCACCGCCCTCAGTTTTCAAATTCGCTACCATCCTATTTCGGAAGCGCATTCCATGCCGTCTTGTAGTGTTGCCGTTTGGACTTGACGCGCTCTGATGCACTCACGATCGAATAGAGGGAATACATCCACCATTTGCGGAGGAACCGCGCGCGGTCCAAGAAAGAAACGGCCGTCGCATGGACGGGCCCATAGAATTTTGTCAGATACAGATACTTGCTTTCGTAGAAGGCGGCGATGGAAGCATCGGACCTGGACTGACCACCAACATGAATGATGGTTGCGTCGGAAAGGACAAAGCACGGCACGCCTCGGTTTTTCAGCGAGTGAGCAAGCGCAATGTCCTCATGAAAAAAGAAGAAATCTTCATCAAAGAGTCCGGAGGAAGGGATGATCGACCGCCGAATCAGAAAAAAAGCTCCCATTACGCCATCCACACGAACCGGCGCGGCCGAATTTGCGATCTTCCACTTCCCGTATCTCGCCTTTGCCTTCGCATACCACTCCGCGTAATGAGAAAAAAGAGAACGGTGAAACAACATTCCCTGCTCGCGTCCATCTTTATACTTGAGGCGCGGCGCAGCAATTCCCACCTCCGGATGTTCCTCCAGAAATTCCCAAAGGCGGACCAACGCCTCGCGATTCAGAATCACATCCGTATTCATTACGCAGACATACTTGCCTTCGGTAGCGGCCACTCCGCGGTTGATGCCGCGGCCGTACCCTATGTTCTCGCCGGTTTGGAGGTAGTGAATATTCGAAAAGGACTGGAGAATTTCCTGAGACCCGTCCTTGGAATTGTTGTCGACGACAGTGAAAGAAAATGTGAACGGCGCGTCCAGTTGGCGAAAAAAATGAGCCAATTGGCCCATGTACGCTTTCGTATTGTAGTTGACCGTGATGAAGGCAATATCCACCGGCACATTCTACGGCATGTTCGTCGCGCACACATCGCAGCTGTTTGGTAGTGCAGCAGCACCCCCGCTTTTGCCACTGCAACATTGACAGCCCAATGATGACTTGAGAGTAGACCCTAGCACCACAAAAGCAGGAGCAGGGCTCCCGCATTCCAAAAAAGCTATTTATCGATATCCCTGTGCACCACACGGGTGGCAAAGCCCTTTTTCGCCAAAGCGTTCTTCATCCACTCCGCCATCATTACGGAACGATGCTTTCCCCCGGTGCACCCGAACGCAATCGTCAGGTAGCTCTTCCCCTCATCGATGTAATGCGGAATCAGGTAGGCGAGCAAGCCTTGCATGCGCCGCAGGAACTCCCCGGTCTGCGGAAACGACTGGATATAACGCCTCACGCGGCTGTCCTTGCCTGTGAAGCGCCTCAACTTCGGCACAAAATGCGGATTTGGCAGAAACCTCACGTCGAACATCAGGTCCGCATCTGTCGGCACTCCAAATTTGTAACCGAAACTGACCAGAGACACCAGGAGTGGCCTTTTGCTTTCGGACTTGAATCGTTCATTCACGAACTGGCGCAGTTCGTGCACGTTGAACTGCGTGGTATCGATCACCACATCCGCCAGCTTGCGGATAGGCTCCATCAGTACTTCTTCGTGCCGCAGGCTTTCCCGCACGGAATACTCTTTCCCGAGGGGGTGCGGGCGCCGCGTCTCGCTGTAACGCCGCAGCAAGGCATCCTCCTGCGCTTCGATGTATACAAGGATGATGGGATGATCCCGCCGCAGGTGTTTCAGCAAGCCCGGCAACTTCGCCAGCTGCAATCCTTCGCGCGCATCCACCAGCAGGGCAGCCCGTTGTAGATCTCCCTCTCCGGCAGCATGAAGCTCCGCAAAGATCGGAATCAGCTCCACCGGCAGATTGTCCACGCAATAGTAGCCCATATCCTCAAACGCCTTGAGGACGGTGCTTTTCCCCGAACCGGACAGTCCGGTCAGGATAACGAGTTGCCGACCTTGATTTTCTGAAGTTCGTGAATGGCTGTTGGTCCGCTTCACGGTTTCCGCGCGCTCAGCTCTTCACCCGGCGCTGGTGCGTGCTCGGGATTCGCATGTCTTCCCGGTATTTTGCCACCGTTCGCCGCGTCACATGGATCCCGTTCTCTTCCAATTTCTTGGCAATCTGTTCGTCGGTCAGCGGCTTACTCGTATCTTCCTCATCGATCATTTTCTTCACCAGCCGCTTCAGCGTCTGCAGAGACATCCCGCCACCCTCGGGACCGTTGACGGCCTCGCTGAAGAACGAGCGCAGCTCGATCACTCCCTGCGGCGTGTGAGCATATTTGCTCGCCACCGCACGGCTAACCGTCGAAGGATGCACGCCGACCTCTTCCGCCACTTCCTTGATCATCATGGGCTTTAACGCATCCGGACCTTGATCGAGAAATTCGCTCTGCCTCGCGATAATTGACTGGCACACGCGCAGGATCGTGTGCTTCCTCTGCTCAATGTTCTTCATCAACTGGATTGCGGCCGTGAAGCGTTCCTTCACATAGTTTCGGACATCTTTATCCGCCGCGTCGCGCACCAGCAGGCGGCGATAAGTGGGGCTGAGCCTCAATTGCGGCATGTCATCTTCGTTCAGGAACACCTGCCACTGATCATCCACCTTTCGGAAATACACATCCGGTTCGACCAGCCTCGGCTCCGTCTTGTTGTAGCGAAGGCCTGGTCGCGGATCTAACTTCTTGATCGCGTCGATCGCGTGCTTGACGATGTCCATCGGGCGATTCAGAGCGCGCGCAATCTCTTTCAGCTGGTTCGCCTGCACTTGCTTCAGGTGGTCCGAAACAATCTGCTGCGCCAGAGCGTTTTGAGGGTCGAATGCCTTCAGTTGCAAGAGCAGGCACTCCCGCAAATCCCGAGCGCCAACGCCGATCGGGTCGAAGTCCTGCACTACAGCAATGGCGTCTTCGAGGTCGTCCTGCGAATACTTACCATCCTGCGAGAGCTCTTCGACAGAGGCTGTCAGATATCCGTTCTCATCCAGATTTCCAATGATGTTTTCGGCGATTTCTTTCACGGTATCCGAGCAGATGGTCACGCTCAGTTGCCAGGACAAATGGTCGGTCAGCCCCGCGGGTGAGGATAGGAACTTCTCGAACGAAGGCCGCTCGGAGATTTCCCGCTCTTGCGACAGGCCACCGTCCCCGCCAGTGTCCAAGTATTGGTTGAAAAACGTACCGACGTCGAATTCGTCGAATGGATTGGCCGCTTCCTTCTCCGGAACCTTTTCTGTCTCTGCCTTAAGAAATGTCTCGTCGCTGTAGTTGTCGGTGGCGGTGGGTTCTTCGCTAAGTTCTTCCAGGACGGGGTTGGCAATCATCTCCTGGTTGATCATCTCGCGCAGTTCCAGACGGTTCAGGGCCAGCACGCTGACCATCTGCACGAGCCCCGGCGTCAGAATCTGCTTCTGCGCGACGCGGAGGTTAAGTTTGAGTCCCTGCCAAGCCATTCCTTATTGTCCCAGGTCTTAGGATAGCTCTAATTCAGCCGGAAGTTATCTCCCAGATAGACTCGCCTCACTTCGGGGTCGCTGCTCAAGTCCTGCGGCGTCCCCTTCTTCATAATTTTCCCATGATTCACGATGTACGCGCGATCCGTTACGCTCAGTGTTTCCCTCACGTTATGATCTGTGATCAAAACACCAATCCCGGAGCGGCTCAGCTCGCGAATCAGGTCTTGCAAATCCTTCACCGTCAAGGGGTCAATCCCAGAGAACGGCTCGTCCAGAAGGATGAATGACGGCTGCAGAGTCAGAGAGCGTGCAATTTCCAGCCTTCGCCGCTCACCCCCGGACAGCATATACGCTTTGCTATGCCGCACCATCTCCAGCCCCATCTGCGCCAGCAACTCCTCAAGCCTGTCCCGCTGTTGTTCTGGCGTCAACGGCAATGTTTCCAGCACCGCCAGGAGGTTTTCTTCGCTGGTCAGCTGCCGGAAAACCGAGGGTTCCTGTGGCAGATAACTGATGCCGCTGCGCGCCCGCAGATACATGGGAAGATCCGTAATCTCTTCCCCATTCAGCAACACCCGTCCTGAGTCTGGTCTCGCCAGTCCCACGATCATATAAAAGGTAGTTGTCTTGCCAGCGCCATTGGGGCCCAGAAGTCCTACAACTTCTCCCTGACCAATCTCTAATTCCACATTATCGACTACTTTGCGTCCCCGGTAGGACTTACTTAGATCGACGCCTTGGAGTGTGGGCATTCCGCTTCACGCGGGACTGCTGCGCGGTCCCCTATTGTCTTTGGACCCGGTGCCTGGTCAGCGTGCGCG
>Ga0187772_10000743_pt1 | contig 14673 bp, 12 predicted proteins | sample 0116_SJ02_MP15_2_FD_133137 | JGI IMG/M metagenome (GOLD analysis project Ga0187772, IMG submission 133137) | Tropical peat soil microbial communities from peatlands in Department of Meta, Colombia - 0116_SJ02_MP15_20_MG | ecosystem: Environmental > Terrestrial > Soil > Wetlands > Peat | place... | reverse complement strand
TGAACTTGTTCCTTGGCAAATCCACATCTATGTTTTTTAGGTTATGTTCCCTTGCGCCTTTAATTGAAATAGTATCTCTCATAATGTAAACCAGTTCCCTACTCCACTTCTCCAAATTATAACCTGTTTAATCATGAAAGATTTCAACCTTTTTACCCTAAACCCTCATTTTTCTGGGTTCAACACTCAATTTCCATCTTCCTAGACAAAGCCCTATTCAATTCTGCAATAGCATCCCTAAGCTCAATGGCCCGCTCGAAATCAAGTTTCTCTGCAGCCGCCCTCATCTGCGCATCAAGCTCGATTATCTGGCGTCGCAGGTCTGTTTTTGCCAGGTGTTTGGTGCCTTTAATTGTGCCCTCTTTCAAAGAGACACTTTTCACTATAGTGGTTGGAGTGATATGGTGGATTTGGTTGAAGCGTTTCTGGAAGATGCGTCTTCGCTTGGTGATTTCCATGGCTCGCTTAATCGATGTTGTTTCCACATCAGCATAGAGTATTACCCTGCCGTTTACGTTTCTCGCTGCTCGCCCGATGGTTTGGATGAGGCTCCGCTCATCTCGCAGAAAACCTTCTTTATCAGCATCTAAAATGAAAATTGTTGCCACTTCAGGAATGTCTAAGCCCTCCCTCAACAGGTTAATGCCCACTAGAATGTCGAATTCGCCGACTCGCAGTTGCCTCACCAGTTCTATACGGTCTAAGCTTTCGATATCTGAATGCATGTACCTAACGCGGAAGCCTTCCTTAACAAGGTAATCTGCAAGGTCTTCAGCCATCCGCTTTGTCAGCGTTGTGATTAGAATGCGGTTGCCTCGCTCTATGGTTTTCTTTGCTTCCGCCATCAAATGCTGCATTTGCCCAGCTATCGGGTGGAGCTCCACTTCAGGGTCCAAAAGACCAGTTGGTCGGGTTATTAATTCCACTGGTGGACCACTTTTTTCTAGTTCGTATTCAGCTGGGGTTGCAGAGGCGAAGAGTGTTTTGCCCATTTTCCGCTCAAACTCATCAAACTTCAATGGTCTATTATCGAGTGCACTGGGTAATCTAAAGCCGAAGTCGACGAGGTTCTTTTTTCTCGAATAGTCGCCATTGTACATAGCGTGTGCTTGAGGAACCGTCTGGTGACTCTCATCAATTATGAGCAAGTAATCCTTAGGGAAGTAATCCATCAGAGTAAATGGTGGCTCGCCGGGTTTGCGTCCGTCGAAGTGTCTGCTGTAATTTTCCATTCCCGCGCAGAAACCGATTTCCTTTATCATTTCTAAATCATAGTTTGTTCGTTGTTTAAGTCGTTGAGCCTCAAGGGGAGGAAGTTCTGGGAGCCTTTGTTCTAATTCCTGTTTGATATGCTCAAGTGCAAGTGCATGTTTCTCTTCAGGCACCACGTACTGCCGAGCAGGGTAAAGCGTTACCTTATCAAGAGTTCCGGTAACGTCTCCTGTCAACAGGTGAACTTCCTTGATTTTACCGATGCTATTCCCGTCAAGTTCAATCCGAAGAATGTCATTCTCGTAAGATGGCACAACATCAATGACATCGCCTCGCACGCGAAATCGGCCCGCCTCAAGCACCATATCATTACGTTCATATTGCATGTCTACTAGTGCATGAATCAGGGCTTGCCTTGTGGTTTCTTTTCCAACTTCTAATTCCATAGCCATGGTTTTGAAATCATCTGGGTTTCCAAGGCTGTAAATGCAGCTTATGCTGGCAACGATTATAGTGTCGTTTCGGCTTACAATGCTGGATACGGCGTGCATGCGCATTTTTTCAATTTGCTCATTCACGGTCGAGTCCTTCTCGATGTACATGTCTTGGGCTGGCAAGTAAGATTCAGGCTGGTAGAAGTCATAAAAGCTGATGAAGTACTCTACACGATTATTCGGAAAAAAAGATTTCAACTCGGCATACAATTGAGCAGCCAAAATCTTGTTATGCGAAATTATCAAAGTTGGTTTCTGCAGTCGGTCAATGACGTTTGCCATCACAAAAGTTTTGCCGCTACCAGTCAAACCTAGAAGCGTCTGTTTATCTTTCGTAGCAAAGTTCTTAACTACCTGTTCAACTGCTTTTTCCTGCCCTGGCGAGGTTTGAAATGGCGCGACAAGTTGAAATTGCATGCAGATTCTCCATAAGCAAGAGAAAGGTTCCAATGAAGAGATGAATTAATAAGTTTTTTCCAAGAAGTTAACTATTTCAGCCCTGAAATTATTTGACCAAGATATTAACTTGAGTTGCTGGGAACGAGACGTTTAACAACCGCTATTTCCGTTTGCTCACCTACAATTTTGGACGAATCTTAGGCGGAATTTTCATCTATTAATCGTAGCCATAAAAGATGTGGTTCTGGACCTTTGCTGATTCTTTTTGTATTTTATCCAATCGAAGAGAAATAAACTCGCTCCTTCCCAGTTTGATACTTGCCAATTTCACAAATACAGAATCTTGAGTCATTTTATGTTTCCAAAGTATGAAACCCTGATGTTCCAACAGTCTTACAAGGTTATCAAATTCTGACATCGTGACCAGAAGCGTATTCGTTGCAGATTATAGAAAAAGCTTATTCCCAAACTGGAATTTAGTTCTTGAGCGAGATTTAAACAATTAAAAAAGAAAACGTTAAAACCCCCTTTTGGCACAATAGAAACATTAATGAAAGTGGGAGAAAGGCTGGATTCATTTCTTAGGAGTATGTTCATGCCTAATGGTCGTGACTAAGTTGAAGAAGGAATATCATATGTGTAATTAATTTAGCTAAACCCAAAAGAATGCCTTGTCAAACCTAAAACAAAAAAGGCGCCCAAAATAAGCGCTCGAAATGGAGGGGAGAGGGTACTATTTCCATTGAAATGGTTATGCTAAAAGCACACATCATTATTGGCAAAATGCTCTATTGATTGAATGTTTATCCAACTTCTAATTTTCCAAATTTCCCAACATTAAGTTGAATTTCACCCTTAAAGCTGGTGACGTATCCATTGTCAATTTTAATGTTGTCTCCAACGCTAACTCGGTCAATCTGCTCATTCCACAACGTCAGCTTTACACTACCTGTCTCGTCCGCAACCACGGCATCAACAATTCTGTAAGTCTCATCTTTAAAACGGGATCTGACTTCTCGAGGGTCCCCTTTTTCAACAACTTTGGCTTCAACGCTAACCCGTTTCATTCCATTCTGCAAATCTTTAATTGCCGTCACATTAAGTCACCTAAACTGTAAATTTCCTGTTGAAGGTTTCAATTGCAAAAGTACCCTTCAATCATATAAATCTTGCCTAACTACATTGGCATCAGATGGCAGGAAGGAAAAAACTGGTAGAGATGAGGATTAGAACCTTGGGAGTACTGGTCTAAACGATACCTACCAGCAGAAGCAAGAGCAAAATAGTAACTCCTACGCTGACAGCGGAAATCATTACTCTCTTTATCATTGAAAACTCTGGTTTTAGCGTTCCAATAATTACCGTGCACAATGCCCCCAACCAGATGTAGGAAATTACAAACATCAGTAGGGTTATGATTCCTAATGCTGCGATTGCAGAATTCATTGTGGTAATAGCCGCTTGAGATGTTGTCGTTAAGGTAGCTATAGCGCTAGTTGGGTAAGATAGCAGGCCAAGAATGCTTAATGTAATTCCTGGGGCTACATCGTAGGGTACATAGATAGCTGGCATTGTGAGTGTTGCAATAGAGTTTACTACTCCGCGAACAACCATTACAACTAAAGCAAAGGATACGCCGACAAAGATCGGTTTCCAAACAACATTAGCTTTTAGCCCTTTGAAGAAAAGATACATTACACCAGCCAGAATGAACCAAGTGAAAAGAATCTGCAACGGGAAGGTCTCTCCAATTGCAATCAGAAAAGTTGAGCCGAAGGATTGCAGCCTATTTACATATTGCCCGCGGAAGAACAAGGCTCCAATGTTTATTGTTATGTTTGAACCAGTTGGGTAGCTAAAGTCTAACTTTAAGGAGGTTATATTGTTCCAACTTGGCGCACCGCTGCTGGTCCAGCCTTGTGAGTTAGGTCCAACTCCGATGGTAAGGTTGTTCCAACTGTTAGTTGTCTCATTGGACAATAATGAGGTTAAATCGTAGGAGTAAAAATTAGAATCACTTGAGTACAAAGTTAATATTGCACTTTGAGGTGCCGTCGGAGGTGAAACCTGCTCTATACTTATTGAGATGTTTTGGAAACCTGACGGCGAACTGCAATCCACATAGCTAACGGTGGAGTTAGTTTGAGTTAAAGTGTTAATACTGTTCAAAGCTGATGCTATGTTTAGACTAGCCATTGCATCGTTTGTGTTCGTTGCATTAATTTCTAAGCTGCTTGGACCAATATCACTTGTATAATTTGTAAACAAATTAATGTAAGAGCTAGAACTACTCGGGGACCCAAATTCTGCATCATAAATACTGTAATTAAAGTAGTCTACATAATTGTTGCCTACATTTATTCCAGAGGCACTGTTCCAAAAAGTGGAATTGGTGAAAGCCGGTAAATACCCAATAACTGGCGAAGTATTTTCCGTGTTAACCTTAGAAAATTCTCCAGCCCAATAAGCAGCCATTAAAGCCACGAATAAAACAATAACAATTATTGATCCCAAGTATTTCGGGTTCTCTAGTATTCGTTTAAAAGCTTTAACAGGATCATACAGCACTTCTGCAATATCGTTAAGAACCAAATCTTCTTTTCTCCGCTATTGCAGACTCGCATGTAATTAATTAAGTTTTATTACAGTCCAAGTTTAAGCCGGCGATAAGTCGTATAATCCACGTACTCTATAAATGGGTTTTCAGCTTGGAATTTAACATTAACTTTTTGGCGCTTTCGCTTATCAACAAGTTGGCTAGTAGTTCTAAGCAAATACGCGTCGCTTCCCGCGCCTGAGCCGTAACTTGCAACTAAGATGCGTTCTTCAGGTTCGGCAATGTCTAACACTGCAGCTAAACCCACAGGCGAACAGCCGGAATAAGTGTTGCCGAACTTTTTAATTTGAAGCGAAGACAAATATTGCTCGTCCCTAAAACCAAGCTCCTTCGCAATTCTAACGGGGAACTGGGGGTTAGGCTGATGCGCCACAAAGTAGTTCAAATCACTTGCCTTCAGGTTAAAGCGTTCCATAAGTTTACACGTTGCCTTGCGGACATGCTTGAAATAAGCTGGGTCACCTGTGAATCGTCCACCATGCATCGGAAAAGGTTCGCCGTCTCTGCGCCAAAAATCTGGAGTATCAGACGTGCATGAGTACCATCCTTCAACCTCAGCAATAACATCATGTTTTCCGAAAATAAATGCGGCTCCGCCATACCCAACAAACGTGTCTAGTTCACCGCCAAGGCAGCCTTTGGGTGCGGCTTGAGCGTTGTCTGCACCAATAACCATAGCGTATTTTATGCCTGACCGTGGGTAACTGACAAGGGATGAAGCGTCTTTAAACATGCTTGAAGCCGCTTTACATGCAAACTCCGTATCCACTGCGTCAACACCTTGAATGTCACCGTCTTCTTCGCCAAGTTTGAGAACCTGAGCTACCTTTGAGGCGATTGGCTTAACTGCGTAAGGGTTGGATTCTGAGCCAACATAAACTTTGCCAACCAGTCTGCTGTCAACGCCTGAATGGATTAGGGCTAGTTTTCCAGCCTCCACTGCGGCCGTCGCAGAGTCTTCGTCGATGAAGGGAACTGCGCGTTCGAGCCCGCTTTCTTTTATTCGAAATCTTGAAGTGTAAACGCCGTAACCTACTACGCCAGGAATGTCGTATTCTTTATTTGGCGTGAGTACGCTGTACTCTTGGTGCGGATAATACTCGTCGGCTAACGTGAAAGCTAAAGAGATCGTGGGAATCAAATCGCTTTTGCCAACTGAATAGCGCCTTCTAAAACGCGGAACAACTTCTCTTCCCTCAAGCCCTGAAAAATCAACATCGTCACTATCATTTATCAACTGGTCGGTTAGCCTTCCTGGAACTCGGATTTTACCGTCATGAAAAGAAATAATTCCATAAACGAAGCTGGAGAGTTTCATGAACTTGTTTGTAGGCTCATTGATGAAGGTACATAATTCAAGTTTGCCTTTATCGTAAAACAGGTCTATATCATCCATTTTTCCGAAGCTTTTTCGGCCACAGTTGCTACAGTAATCTCTCACTTCAAAATATTCTTTGCCGCAACTTTGACAGCGGCTTGCTCGTAACCTGTCGCCTAAATAAGAAACCCGCCGTTCTATCGGTTCACTGCTCAATCTTTCTTCTCTCCCAAAATACTAACGTAAGCTTTAGTTCCAAAGCCCTCAAACTCTAACAAACAACCACTCTTCGGAGAACCATTACCCACATTAACCTGACGTTCCCCGGCCTCACCTTTCAACTGTCGGTAAATCTCAAAAACCTGTGCCCCACCAGTAGCGCCCAACGGGTTTCCATCGGCCTTTAACCCGCCATCCGTATTAACGAAAAGCTGCCTCCCGTTTATCTCATAGAAGTTTTTGTTGTTTTGGCAGCTTTCATATATATTCTTCCAAACTGTTCCCCGCTCACAGAAGCCTAAATCCTCTAGTGAAACGAGCTCCATCACAGTTGACTGATCATTAACTTCGATAACCTGCAAGTCAGACGAAGCAGTGTTAGCCATTTGAGAAGCATTCTTCATGGCAATTTCAGCCGCGACAAAACGGGACAGATCTTCTCTTGCTGAATAATTTAAGTAATCGGTAGCTGAAGCGCAGCCTAAAACGTAAACCGGATTTGCAACTAATTTTTTGGCAACTGCTTCGCTTGTAAGAATTAAGGCTGATGCACCGTCAGAAATTGGGGCAAAATCATAAAGCCCCAAGGATTTATGCGCTGCTTTCCGCGCGTTTAAGACTTGGTCAACCGTAATTTTTCTCTGGAATTGAGCATACTTATTTTTGGTCGCGTTCGCATGGTTTTTAACTGACACATGAGCTAAAGCTATGTTGAGTTTGTCAAGGTTTTCGCCCGCTATATTGTACTTTTTTATGTAAGCCCTTAGCATAAGCTCGTGATTTGCTTCTGGAGTTCCACCCGCATAGTAGCTCCATGGGTCTTCCAAAAGCATGAGGTCATCACGTATTTTGTCCCAGCGGTCAGTCATTTTTTCTATACCGCCAACAAGAACCTTGTTGTAAACTCCAGCTTGGATTGCATGACAGGCCGTTAACAATGCAGCGCTGAAAGAACGTGTGACCTCCATAGGCACATGAAGTTCAGTGAGTTCTGACAGGAAGCCTTCTTCTAAGCCCAGTTTATTTGTGATTGGAAGAAAACAATCCGACATGTAGCAAGCTTCTAAATCCTTACGCTCTACGTTGCATTCGTTTGAAGCGGCAAGCCAAGCTTCCTCAATTAGTTTTTCTGGTTCTTTGCCGTAATGCTCTCCAAACTTGGTTCGGCCAACAGCAACTATGGCTGGGCGATTTTGCATAAGTATGTTCTTCCCTTTTTGAATAGCAGATATCCTTTTCTGAAAAGATTATTAAGGGTTTGCCATATCCCCCACGAATCAAAGGATTAACTAATGTATCGATGATTAATATTTTATCATGCGCCTAACGTGGGCGGAGAAAAGGAATGTTTACTGGACTTCCAAAGAGAATTGACGCGGTTTTTTATATTGTGCGATTATTTGAAAGAATGTGATAAAGTTACACACCACAATGCTGACGTGGGGGAAACGGCTGCCGCGGCGAATGCAAAAAAGAAGCAACAATTAGCGCAAGAGTTAAGATTGGGCGTTAGAAATTCAACGGTTAATCTCGGTTAAGGTTAGCTGGCGTTTTAAGGTTTTAACCAGGTTCAGCAAGTTTCTGCTTAATTCAACTGGATAAATGGGCGCACCCGTTAACGCTTTATAATCCTCCGGAAGTTTAGACAGATTCTCTGTAGCGGTGGCTCGAATGTTATCAAGCGATGGAAGCTTGTAGATTAATTTTCCTTTTTCCATGACTTTAATTAGTAACGGTTCGCCCTGCACTTTTTCATCAGCTAAGGCAATGGTGTCTTTTTCAAAATTTTCAGCCGCGTCCTTGAAGCGGTAAACTTGTTTTCGTCCCGGCAAAGTGATTTTGTCCTTGCTTAATTTCATTATAGGCGTGAAGCTGCCGTCAGCCGCCATGGTTTCACAGAGTTTGTAAATCACATCCAAAAAGGGTCTGTCGGCAGAAGTGCCCATTTTAGTCCCCACGCCAAACGAGTCTATTTTGGCTCCTTTGCTTAGCAGTTCTTCTATCTTGAATTCATCCAAGTCGCCGCTGGCGAAAATCTTCACATAGCCCAAGCCTTGGTCATCAAGAATTTTTCTAACTTTTTTACTGGTTTGCGCTAAATCGCCGCTGTCCAAGCGGACACCTCCAAGCCTACAATCCTTAGTCTCAAGCTCTTTGGCTACAACTGCGGCTTTTTCTGCGCCTGAAATGTCATCGTATGTGTCTATAAGAAGCGTGGACTTGTTTGGAAAAGTTTTGGCGAAAGCTCTGAACGCATCAATCTCTTTCGGGTAAGACATGATAAACGAGTGAGCCATAGTTCCGAAAACTGGAATACCATAGAATAGCCCTGCCAAAACGTTACTTGTGCCTTGGCACCCAGCGATGTAGCTGCTTCGGGCTACTTTCATTCCAGCATCAATGCCTGGTTCTCTTCGAAGTCCGAACTCAATAACGGATTTTCCCTTGGCTGTGTGCACTACTCGAGAGGCTTTTGTGGCTATCATGGTTTGAAAATTAACACTGTTAAGCAGAAAAGTCTCAGCTAGCTGAGCCTCAATTATGGGCGCTGTAACACGGATTAAGGGTTCATTTGGAAAAGTGATTGCGCCCTCTGGAACAGCCCACACGTCACCTGTAAACCTGAAACCTCGCAAATAATCGAGAAAATCCTCTTTGAACCCCTGTTTTTTCAGGTAAGCCAAATGCCCTTCTGCGAATTTGATACTTTGCAAGTAATGCAAGACTTCTTCTAGTCCTGCAAATAAGAAATAGGAGCGGTTTTCAGGCAGCCGTCTTATGAATAAGTCAAAAGTTGCTATTTCAAAATTTTTGTTGTCAAAATAGCTTGCACACATGGTTAACTCGTAAAAATCGGTGAATAAGCTCATGTTTTCTTCTTTGAGGCAACCGAGAAAAGATTTCATGCACTAATAATTGAAAGTGAAAAGATTTAATGCTTTCTGCCACTATTTTGAGAGGAATTTTAAAGAAAGTATTACGCTTAGTGAGGAAAACACAACCGCAAAGATCACGAGAAAAGTAAAATCAAACGTGAGGTTTGTCATCCCTGATGAGCCCAGTAGTGTCTGCCTTGCCGCGTCACTTGTGTAGCTAAGGGGATTAGCCTTTGCAATCCACTGAAGCCAATCTGGCATTGAGCTTGTTGGAAATAAAGAGTTGCTAGCAAACAACAACGGCAAACTAATAAAACTCATAACTGCAAGCTGAACATTCGGGTCGGCTGACAAAATGCCAATCATAGTAAAAAAAGCAGATAAACCAATAGCAAGCAATGCCTCTGCAATAAATGTGGCTATTAACCCAACTGTTGTGATGTTTGAAGTTTGCATTCCCAACAATACTGCCACAATCAAAAGAATAGCAACTTGGACAAGAGCCTTAAGCACTGTTGAAACTACATAACTCATAATTATGTTTCCACGCGAAACAGAGCTTACAAGCATCTTCTTTAAAAATCCTGACTGTCGATCGAAAACAATAGCCATTCCGCTGAAAATTGAGGCAAAAAGCACTACAAAGCTAAGCATACCAACCGATAGAAAAGAAAAATAGTTGCTCGAAATTCCAGGCAATGCCACCTTAGGAAAGGATTCTCCATAAAGCACTATCCATATTACAGGCTGAACTAAGGAGAGAGCAAATAAAGTTGTGCTTTTGTACCAATCTTTAATCTGTCTTGAAACAAGAGCCCCGAACCCTTGAAAGAGATTGGTGACTGCTTTAATGCCCAGTTTACTCATGTTATATCCCGCCATTATTTCTGTTAAAGGGAAAGGCTTCTTCCAAAGAAATGCCGAGACTCTTTTCCAAGCTCATCCTCTCTGAAAGCTCTTCCAGTAAGCTCCAAATATACCTCGCTAAGAGATGGTTTATTGACAAGAATCTTGGTCACATAGTAGCCCTGAGACTTAACGGCTTCAAGCACGGCAAGAGCTGCTTCTTCCCCGTTCTCTGCTTTTATTCTATAAACAGAGCCTTCTTTAGTTAGTTTCTTCACCATTGGAAGACCGCTAATTACTTGGGAGAGGTCTCCTTCTTCTCCTTTAATGCCGAGTTCAATTGTGTCGCCACCAAGTTTTGACTTCAATTCTGCGGAAGAACCGTAAGTGATAATTTGCCCATGGTCGATAATCGCAATTCTGTCGCATAAGCTGTCTGCCTCCTCCATATAATGTGTTGTCAAAAATAGGGTCATCGAACGTTCTTCCTTGAGTTTTTTGATGTAATTCCAAATTGCCGTTCTGGTTTGCACATCCAACCCGAGCGTCGGCTCATCAAGAAATAGAACGTTTGGCATGTTCATCAATCCACAAGCGACTTCAAGTCTTCTCCGCATGCCCCCGGAATAAGTTTCCACTTTTCTTTGTGCAGCGTCAGATAGCTCAACAAGATTGAGGAGTTCTGCCGCCCTTTTTTTAGCTAAACTTTTAGGTACTCCTTGAAGACGAGCAGTAAAAATCAGATTTTCTAAACCAGTCATGTGCCTGTCCGTGGTATTGTCTTGCTGAACAACCCCTATCGCCCTTCTTACCTTTGACGGATTTTTCGTTATATCATACCCAGCTACTTCCGCGGTTCCTGACGTGGGTCTTAGAAGAGTGGTCAACATGCTAATTGTTGTAGTTTTTCCAGCGCCGTTTGGACCTAAAAAACCGAAAATCTCTCCTTCGTTCACTTGAAAAGAGATGTTGTTAACAGCAACGATTTCCTGATTGAATGTCTTGGTAAGGTTCATCACATGTATAATCGGTTTAGAAGGAGTATTTTCAGAGTTAACGTTAAGATGTGGATTAAACGCTTCCAAGTTGAGGCTATTTTTGGACATTGTTATCCTGACATTATAAAGCTATTGATGGCAAAAAAGTTATATGCTCACATGTGGTCTATTTCATTAAAAATTTGTTAAGCGATCTATGATGAGAATAGTCACAATAGAGTTTCCAATTGATACTTTGCCTCCAGGTTTGCTTCCTGAAAAATTATTGTCGCTAACACCGTCAGTTAGATTCTTACGCTTGGATATCGAAGGTTATTTATTCACTTTCCGTGTAAAAGAAGAAAAATATAAAGAAACTATGAAATTTCTTCGGCAACACTATAGTCAGGTCCAAAAGGGCACTGTTAAAATAACGCATGAGGGAAAAGGGGTCTTTCTTGTGACAGGACGCTGGGTAGAAAATGGCCAATACCTATGGAATGATTATAAAGGTTATTTATCTAAGGGAAGCGGATTCTCTAGATGGATGGCTATTTATCAAACTAAGACATTTTTAATTCGATCACCGGAAGCTAGCGGTAACAGCATCAGGTTTACCGTAGCTTGTGATTCTGAAATTATAAAGATGGTCACGAAAACTCTCAGGGATTTGAATATACTCTATAGGGTTAAAAAAATATCTTCATTTAAAAAGAATGGAGATTCACCCTTTGATAGATTGACCATACAACAAGCGAGAATTCTCCGATTAGCATATGTTGAAGGCTACTATGACATTCCCCGAAAGATTCGCACGGAACAGCTTGCGAACCTCCTTCAAATGGAAAAAGGAAATGCAGGAGAACATTTGAGAAGAGCCGAAAAGAACATCATGGATTTCCTGATGACTGCATAATTCCTTTTCAATACTGTCAAATCCATTCTTTGTTGCGAATACTTTTTGTTTATCCGAACCGCATAGGTAGTCTTAAGGGAAAAATGTGCCATTAATCTCGAAGTTTGACCCATGGCAAAGCGGCCTGTGTACTTGTCCTCCGAAGCTAACGTTTAACCCTTACACTGGATGCGACCACCGATGCATTTACTGTTACGCTTCCAGTTACATTCCGAGCTTCAGCGATTGCAGACCAAAAAAAGACCTGCTTTCAGCTTTGAAACGAGAAGCCGCCAAACTCAACGGTGAAACAATTTCAATAGCTAATTCATCGGACCCATATCCGCGTGTTGAAGCGTCGGCTTGTTTGACGAGACGGTGTCTTGAAATTCTCGCGGAAAGAAACTGCAAAATACAAATCATAACTAAAAGCAACCTCGTAGTGAGGGATGATGACTTGCTAAGTGAGATTCCGTCAACTGTAGCGTTTACGATAACCACAGATGATGATAACATAGCAAAACTCATCGAGCCACACGCGCCTCTGCCGTCTCAGCGTCTTAGGGCGGCGCAAGACTTAATAAAATCGAACGTAGCCGTCTCAGTGCGAATAGACCCAATCATACCCTTCGTAAACGACCAGCCGCAAAAACTTATCTCGGTACTTGCAAGCATAGGCGTCAAACATTTAACATGTTCAACTTTCAAGGCTAAACCGGACAATTGGAGGCGAATCGTCCAAGCCATACCTAAAGTGGCAGAGAATCTGAAACCGCTTTATTTTCAGCAGGGCGAAAAAATCGGCGGCAACACGCTTTTGCCTAAAGAGTTCAGGTTCAAGCTTCTAAAAAGCGTTCGTGACTTGGCGGTTGCGAATAATATGAAGTTTGGTGTTTGCAGAGAGGGTTTACCCGAGTTAAACACAGCGCTATGTGATGGGTCTTGGCTTATGCCTAAGGATAAGGGAAAGTGACTGGATGCAAAACGGCGTCGTCATGCTGGTTGATTTTGACTATTTCTTTGCACAATGCGAGGAGCTACGCAACTCAACCTTGAAAGACAAGCCAGTTGTTGTTGGCGTTTATTCTGGACGAACAGAGGAAAGCGGGGCAGTAAGCACTAGCAACTACCTTGCTAGAAAATACAGCGTTAAATCGGGGATGCCTCTCTTCCAGGCTAAGCGGAAACTTGAAGGAACAGATGCAGTTTTTCTGCCAGTTGACCACGAGTACTACGAACAAATAAGCAACAGGATAATGAAGATTCTCCGCGCCTACGCGAGCAGTCTGGAGCAAGTCAGCGTTGATGAAGCTTATTTGGACGTTACCGAGCAAGTTCAAGGCAGCTTCGAGAAAGCAAAAGATTACGCTCAAAAAATGAAAAATGAAGTCATCGGACAAGTCGGCATTTCTTTCTCCGTGGGAGTTGGACCGAATAAACTTGTCGCTAAAATTGCTTGTGACAGCCAAAAACCAAACGGCTTAACAATTGTCAAACCCGAAGAAGCCAAGACTTTTTTGGCGCCCTTGCCCGTGGACCGACTTTTAGGTGTCGGAAAGAAGACTTCGGCAAAAATGGATTCTTTAGGCATCAAAACAGTCGGCGACTTAGCAAGTTATGACGTACAAAAACTCATAGACGAATTCGGCCGAATTCTCGGCGTATATTTCCATAATGCTGCTAACGCGGTTGATAATGAACCTGTTCAGGAGCAAGGAGAAGCCGAATCCATAAGCAGAATCGGAACATTAAAGCAGGACACAAAGGATTTAGCGTTTATTTTGCAGAAAACAGATGAATTAACAGATGACATCTCAAAGGAACTAGCGGAGAAGAACTTGAGTTTTAAGCAAGTCGCAATCTATGTGGTTCTCACAGATTTAAGCTGCAAAAGCAGGTTAATAACACTTGAGCAGCCAGCAAAAGACAAAGAAACAATCAAGAAAAATGTAAAAGAATTATTTGGAAAATTCCTAAGCGAAACCCAGCTTGAAGTTCGAAGAGTCGGAGTGAAAGTTTCAGGCTTTAGCAGAGAAGAACCGCGACAAAAGCAGTTGACAAGCTTTTTTCAAACAAGTTGAACGGGAAAGCAAACTTTTTCTCCCCGTAAACCTATTTTAAGTTGGGTCAAAATTTTGTCTTGTGAAGATCAAAAGAAAAGAAAGTTGCCCCCTAACCAAGAGGCTACTGACCGCCTTTTACGCTGGGGCATTGATCATCCAGGTATAACCTCAACTAACCCGCAGCTTAAACTAGAAACGTACACTCTAACAATCGATGGCGAAGTGGAAAACCCAGTGAAGCTAAGTTGGAATGACTTCATGAAGTTACCCAAAACTATCTCAGTCAGCGACTTCCACTGTGTTGAGGGCTGGAGCGTTGTGAATTGTAAATGGGAAGGTGTGCACATTCGCGAAATTGAGAAGGTTGTTAAACCTAAAGATGTTGCTAAGGCTGTAACTTTTGAGTGCGCCGACTCATATACCACGTCGCTTTTCCGAGAAGAACTTTCTGGTGACGATGTGCTTTTAGCTTACAAACTAAATGGGCAAGTGCTGGAAGAAGGGTACGGTTTTCCAGTCCGCCTCGTAGTTCCAAACAAGTATGCGTACAAGAGCGCGTTGTGGGTGGTGCATTTGCGGTTTACCCGCGGCAAAGAGTTAGGCTTCTGGGAACGACGCGGATACAGTGACAATGCAGATGTATGGAAGAATCAACGTTTTAATCGTTGAAATAGCAAGAACTTAATTGCTCTTTAACTCCATAACGTAAATTGGCTTCCGCTTCATATGCATCACCAAATATTAAAATGAGCATCTA
>Ga0187772_10000741_pt1 | contig 14738 bp, 17 predicted proteins | sample 0116_SJ02_MP15_2_FD_133137 | JGI IMG/M metagenome (GOLD analysis project Ga0187772, IMG submission 133137) | Tropical peat soil microbial communities from peatlands in Department of Meta, Colombia - 0116_SJ02_MP15_20_MG | ecosystem: Environmental > Terrestrial > Soil > Wetlands > Peat | place... | reverse complement strand
CAAGACATGGCATATTGGAAATTGAGCCTGTGATTATTTAAGCCTAGTTCAAATATTGTTGTTCATAGGATTAAAATACTGCAGACACCTTCTACTTTCGATGACGCTCGATTCAGGAGCAGCGGGAAATATGGTCCAAATTCTGGCAGACCTGCCAGATTTTCTACGAGGGCAGATCATACGGAAGAGGCTACAAGAATTTGTTATTTTTGAGGAATCAGATAAGCGTGAAACGATTTCTATGGCATTAAACGCTGCTTCCTCGATTGATGAGCATAAACTCACAGTTTTAGTGAAGACTTGGATGGATGTTCTGTCCGAATTTGATCCTAGCACGATAGTTCTGATCTTGCGATTGTATTGTGAAGAAATTTTAAAAGACCCAACCACAATAGAGAAATTAAATTTGGACTGTCTGATTCGAGCATTTACGACTTTGGACGAACTCAAAAAACAAAAGTTCATTGATTGCCTAAAGGAATCTATATTCTCTATACCAAATAGGCATAAAATCATAGAGATCATGCCAAATGCCGCAATAGATCTCTTGGAAATGAAATGATATTATTGATCGGGACGTTTGTCAGGATTTTTTTGCAGTTCGCCTTCTTGTTTTTCTAAGCCAAAGAACATTTTTTCGTATTTCCGAAGTGCTTTCCGATGTTCAGGTAGAGACATATCCAGTCTCATTTCATTCATTACCATGACAGCATAATTCGTCCATTCCTTCCAACAGTCTGGACAAGAAGGATAAACTTCGGAGCCTGGATCATCGACTAATTTCTCATCAAAGTCCTTATGACATTTGAGACAAACCTTTACCATCTGAGAGCATGCTCGCACTACGTTATTTTATTCTTTATGTCGTGGAGTTAACTTAAGATCTGTCCTTTCACTTACCTTTCATCCTATTGTACGAGTGAAATTTCCTTACATGCTCGCGCATCTGTTCCATTCCTTCGAATTTCAAGTTACAGGTTTTGCACTCATAAAATATGCCTTTTCCATGTACTACTTGAATGTGTTGCATCATCTGCTCAATCTTTCGGAATTTCGTTCCGCACCCTTCACATAAGTGTTTTTTAAAGATATTCATGGTTGGTCAATGCCTCATGTCACGTTGTTTGTCCCAACATTTTCTGCATAACTGACCTTCGATATTCCATTTTGGTTTTGGGTTGTAACGGATAAACGCCAATCTTTCGTTACATAGATTACAATAATTCAATCTTTTCTCATATTCTTGAGCCTTCTTATCAAAACAACTTTTGCAGAGTATACTATTATGTTCCATATTCCATTGCCATCGTGCTTTATTTTTATCTGATTCAAGCGAAAGCTCTTTTTTACAGACAGCGCAAATGTTACGCGCTTGTTTGAGCTTTTCCTTTTGATCTTGTTGCCTTAGAATAAATTCTTTAGTCTTCTCTATATGACAAGTTGAACAAAGAAACCCTTGGATTTCCCATTCAGGTTTAGGTTTGTACTTGTGATTTAACAATGTATCACAATTACAGCATCGGAGGACCTCTTTTTTCCTAAATAGATGCAAATTTGTTTACCTAGGAGAGATATTGTTGTCTTCCAATACTAAAACCTACTTTACAAGCATCAAAAATAGAATCAGTATCTTACTTCTCTTAACAGATTACATGAATGGTTGTTTTATAATATCAGAAAATAATAATTCACAATATTTTAATAAAACTATTGCCCATTCGGATTTAGTTATAAAATATGAAGAAGATTGAAGCTGTATTCCCGCATGGAAGAGTAAACAGAGTGTTCGAAGCTCTGGAGAAGATAGATATCGGAGGTTTAACCTACTTTGAATCCAAAGGCAGAGGACAACTCGCTAGACCTGAGATTATATCTGGAAGAGGCACTTCAGTTTTTACTCCAGAATTTAACGCAAACTCTAGTGTGGTCGTAGTGGTGAAAGACTCAGTAGCTGACAAAGTTGTGAATAAAATACTTGAGGTCGCCAGTACCGGACTGGCGGGGGAAGGAAAAATCTTCGTATCGGACGTTGATGATGCAGTAGATATCGGATCGAAAAAACGCGGTGAATCAGCAATCTCATGACTGTTGTCATCGAGATACTTCATTAAGATATAAGGTCAAAGTTCTAGAAGTTAAATGAGGCGCTAAGGTTTAACCGTGCGTTAAATAATGCTATCGAAATACTCCTACGAATTTTAATGCATGCAGGGTCGCCAACGTAATGGCAAAGCATAGCATTGGTTTCCAGGGCATAGCCGGCAATTTTGGCGCATAAAGTTTTATCTGATGGTTATCGATAATGCTTGTTATATAATCTCTTACTTTGGCGTTCCAGATTCGATATTCTATCCTATGCTTCCTAAGAATAGATTCAATTTCGTAGATAACAGGCGCCCTGACTGAACGGATATGCTGTATGTATCGTCTAGAAATTTCTACTTCAGCCTGAATCGCGATCAATCCTTGCTGCTGAACTTCTAGAAGCCTAACATGCATCTCCCAAGGTTTGCTTAGCTTCTTTGCAAATCCGTTACCTATTTGAAAGGGTTTTTTATTCTCCCATTTGACACGACTGAATCCCTCAGAAATCAAAGTCTTTATAATTTCGTCTTTCTTTATCCTTACCATCAAGCTAAGGTGATCGAATTGAATTTCTTCATGATGTATGAAATCATGCAGGCCTTTTACCACGCTTATCCTCCTAGGGTATCTCGTCAAGAATTCTGACATTACTTAGCATTCCCACATGTTCAGTTTCGAGGATGATTAAAATGCAATGAGATCATATAAATTGATCTTGTATGAAAAAATATCAACACCGTAGTCCTCTTAGATAGAGATCTTGATCTGCATCCACCGTCATATCCAGCGATGAGAGTTTCCTATCTGTACGCGTAACATTTACTCCTCTTATAACAGCCGCAGGTATCGATTCATTTCCCTCGCCCATAACTGCAACCGCCATTGTAGCTAGAGTGTCAGCGACGGCCCTAAAACTGACTCTAAGGACTCGTCCAAATAGGTCTATATTTCCCCTCTCATCTTCAGTAGGTTCGAACCCTGCATTGGCAATTGCTACTCCGATGGTGCCAATTCGTCCGGGCATCAAACGACTGTCCGCTATAACGATCCCAACGTTAAGACCCAGCTCAATGAGGAATCGCCTTCTCAAGTTATCAGCTGTTTTGAAGGGAAGACGTGGATATAATACAACGTATCCCCTCGGTACATTGGATCTGTCGATGCCTGCATTGGGAGCCAATATGTCATCCTTGATTGACAACAAAAAACCTGGCACTCCCTTGAATATATATTCGGCTTCTCTCAATGTAAGCTCGACGATTTTTTCGTTTATGTGATATGCAGCGCCAAGGATTTTAGCTTTCTCACTGGCCTTTATTCTATCTATCTTTAACAAGGAGCCCTCGCTCATGGAAATATATTTGCTTGAAACGACGAGAATGTCCTTTTCTTCGAATTCAAAACCGGAGGTTCTGAAGCTTTGGTATAGTTCAAATTTGCCAGTCTTTACTGGGATCCTGATTGGTAATATTTCCAAATAAAACCAGAATAGTTTTCTCCCTTTTTTGCTTTCTCATTGCAGAAGGTTTTAATCCGTCACTCGTTCCGGATCTTCTTCTAGGTGAAGCACTTTGTCAATGACAATTACTGAGAAAATACTTGCGCGGGCTAGCGGCAAGACGAGAATTCAAGCAGGCGATGTTGGCTTTGTAAGAGTAGATAAGGTAATGATGCATGATGTATCTGGTCCAGGCGTTATTAAGGTGCTAAGTGAGTGGGAAAAAATGGGCAAAAGACTGAATCATATTTGGGATCCTGACAGGGTCTGGATCGCTGAGGATCATTTCGTTCCTGCAGCTGACAAAGTCTCAGCTGAGAACATAATGACTCTATCCGAATGGACAAAGAAATTTGGCATTAAACAACATTTTAAGTATGGACTTGGTCAGTACGGAATCTGTCATACATTGTCTCATGAAGAGGCAATGGTTTTGCCCGGCGAGGTATATGTAGCAGGTGATTCGCACACCAACACTACCGGGGCGTTAGGGGCATTTGCAGCTGGCCTAGGTCACACTGATATCGCATATGTTCTTATGAATGGCAAGATTTGGTTGAAGGTACCGGAGACGATACTCTTTGAGATTACCGGGACCAAGCCAGATTACTTGATGGCAAAGGACATCATCTTGAATATCATCGGCGATATAGGAACCGATGCCGCAAACTACAAGGCCATGCAATTTTCAGGAAATATAGTTAAGGAAATGAGTATGGACGAGCGCCTCACTTTGACTAACATGACAACTGAAGCCGGAGCAAAAAATGGAATAATTGAGCCTGATGCTATGACGGAGTCATACATACGAGAAAGAACTACAGCTCCTTTTTTTCCAATCGTGGGCGATCCTGATGCCAAATTTATTGATGTGTTAACCTATGAGATAGACAAATTAGAACCAACTATCGCCAAACCGTTCTCCCCTGGAAATATTGGCGTAGCTCGAGAGCTACAAGGAATTGAAATAGATAAAGTGTACATTGGTTCATGTACAGGTGCCAAATTTGAAGATCTCCAAGTGGTGGCTAGGATACTTAAGGGTAGGACGGTAAAGGTCAGAACGGAAGTTGTACCTGCAGCTCAGTCTATCTACATAAAGGCAGTTAAAACTGGGTTAGTCAGTGTCTTAATCGACGCCGGCGTCCTTATTGGACCGCCAACATGCGGCGCTTGTTGTGGAGCTCATATGGGGGTCCTGGCTGAAAATGAAATATGCGTTAGTACTACAAATAGAAACTTTCCAGGAAGAATGGGGCATGTGAAGTCACAGACGTACCTCGCATCGCCTATGGTCGCTGCAGCTTCTGCATTAAAAGGAAAGATAACAGATCCAAGGGACATATAGTTGAAATCACTGAGAGGAAGGGCACATAAATATGACTTAGCGAACATCGACACTGATGTCATCATTCCAGGTCCGTATCTAAAAATTCATGATCCCAAGGAATTGGCAAAACATGCCATGGAAGGCATAGATCCGGAATTTCCAGGCAAAGTTTCGCAAGGTGATTTTATGGTGTGCGGGAGTAACTTCGGCTGCGGATCGAGCAGAGAGCATGCACCTATAGCACTTTCTCAGCTGGGTATCAAAGCGATTTTAGCCCCATCATTTGCTCGAATATTTTACAGAAATGTCATAGATGGAGGGTATTTGCTTCCCATAGAAATCGAACAGGAAACTCTTGGAAGAATTTTAGATAAGGACGAACTCGAAATAGATGTCAATCAAAACAAGATCGTAAACTTAACAAGGAATGAATCTTATGCGATGATACCATTTTCCAAATTGGTAGCGAAGATAGTGGAGGCTGGGGGATTGATCTTTTACAACGATGTCGAAGAAGGGTAAATTAGAAGAGATTTTCAGCAAAGCAATCCATTCTGACGATCCCAAACTCTATTGGGTATATTATCGAGATTTCGAATCATCTGTCAAGGTATCACTCCCAGTATTCTTAGAGCTCTCTCAAAATTTTCAGCTGATACCAGCACACAGGGTTATGAAGATCACAAAAGAAGGAAAGCTGCTATATTCTAAGATGTAGATATAAAACTAAGGCATTTATTAAAAAGAAAAAATTAGGAAGATGTTTCCTAGTATCCACTGGAACTGCTAGAGCCGCCCGAACTGCTAGAGCCGCCCGAACTGCTAGAGCCGCCCGAACTGCTAGAGCCGCTTTTCCCGTGTTTGTGCGTACCAGACATGCTAGACATGCCGCCAGAAGTGCTGCTGGAGCTGCTTGGACCGCTAGAAGTGCTCTTAGAGCTGCTTGGACCGCTAGAAGTGCTCTTAGAGCTGCTTGGACCGCTAGAAGTGCTGTTGGAGCTGCTTGTTGTCGATTGAGCTGCAGCCAAACTTTGAATGCTGTTTACAGTTTTCGTCGGTTGAGCCACTGCGTTTACAGTGTAAGTCACGGTGAATGGTTTTGATGCATGCAGCAGAACAGCATTACCAGAGAACGGGACTGAACCCGCAGACCCGGATGGAGATATGTCAGTTAAAGCAATAGGCTTGTTATTGAATGTAGCAATCTTCATAACACCAAATGATTTTGGAATTGCGGTTTTATTCCCAAGATTGAAAGCGTGCCAGATCTCAACGTTTGCACCTCTGCTTGCAGAATAAGTTAGTACACCTGAATATACACCATTGTCAGACCTTGGCATGAGGATCGCTGCTACATATTCTTTCTCATGACCTGATAACGGGTCAGGTTGAGATGCGGCTGTTCCTTGCCACACGAAGCTTTGACCAGAAGTAGGTTCAGCTGTCGCATTCGTTGATGCACTTGAGCTATTGGCAGACGGCGCTGCTGCACTTGAGCTATTGGCAGACGGTGGTGCTGCACTTGAGCTATTGGCAGACGGTGGTGAGGACATCTGCTGCGCCGATGCATGTTGTGAGAACTGCATCCCTACCATAGTGAAGGAAGTAAGGAGTATTGCTGAAATTGCAATTGCCGAAAGTGTCGTCACGTTCGCGTACGTATTTTTATGCATTAGACGCGAAAGAATAGGTATGAAATTTATTTGTTTCCTTCCTCTTATCAAATAATATACTAAGTGTAATATTCTACACTCAATTTACATATTTTTACAAAATATGGGGATCAGCTGACTATACTTCACGCTTTTGTTACGGCTTCAATATGGCATTCGTGACCTCTGTGTTCCTTATCCAGCATAGCAGCCTCTTCATTGGAAATAGGAAATCGACCCTCTTCAAGATAAGACTCTCCGTCTTTTTCCAGGAGGACCTTCTGACATTTATCGCATATTAGCTGTTGAACTACCATATTTTACATATTTGCAAGAATAATATTTAGACTATTCTTTGTGAACTACGGCCAGTCAAAGAGAATTGATGACCGACTGCAGAATTACTTCGAAATGCTGTAATAGTTTTGGGAAAGCTGAAAGGTATACGAAAGAAGAATATTAAAGGAAGTGGGCGTAGGCGTTTAATCAATAACCTTCCCTATAATAGATTGGTTCAATATATCAAATATGACAGCATGGATGAGTATGAGAACCTTAGAGATAACCGACCACTAGATCTGATCAACCCAAGTTATAATATCACCAAGTTTTAATAGAATTTTCCCAGTAATAATAGAGAAATGTCGATAGAACCTTCTGAGGAGAGAAGTTGTGCTTATTGCGGTAAGAAGTTTTCTAATGGTGGATGGCCACATATTGAGGGAGACTCTAACAGAGGTGTTTCGAGGATAGAACATTTTTGCTGTGAAGAGCATAAGATTAAATTTTTAAGTTCTAGGTAACAACCCTTGTCGATATATCCAAGATGCTCATTTTTTAATATCATGTTCTTTTTGTCATTGTAACGTGATTCAGAAAGGGCGTCACTTAGGCCTAAGCAGGTTTCGGTATTAACTATAACTAGTATATTGTCTTCAATATGCCATGATATGCCAGTCTCATTTCCATCTCCTAATAGTTCGGATTTATTAGCTAGGCAACTTCGAGCTGAATAAACCTTATACATCCATGAAGATCTTGATATGTCCCACCTTTCAATACCACACAGGTCAAACATAAGAATGGATCAATTAACTAATCATGTCAAATAAGCTATTCATGCTGCAACGCGATAAGCTCTATTCCAGAAGGATATACACAAGGCTATCCTCTATTTTGGTTTCGTAGGTTTTCAAGGGCACTTCTGCAGGCAGGTTTTGTGGAATACCGTCTTTCATATTAAAAGAAGACATGTGCAAAGGACATGTAATAGTTTCTTCCTCTTCATTCATAAATCCTGTTGACAAATCAGCGTACGCATGTGTGCAGATTCTGTCTATGGCATACACTTTACCGTGTATCTTTGATAGCAATATTTTTTTATCATTAAAATCGAAATCTACCAGCTGAGAATTATTCAATTCTTTAACTTCGCAGACTTTTATCCATTCAGGCATCATTAATCAAGACCTACCTGTACTTGTAGTGCTTCTCAAAAATATCCTGTGTCTCTCGATATCTTGATTTTTCTACCTCAAGAATCTGTTCCATTGCTTCATCCGTTTTTAGCATGAGGGATTTGCCAGACCATTTGTTTTCGATCAAGTAATTAATCCATGCTCTAATTGTGGGACCCATCTTCCTTGACAACGGTTCAAGAAAACCACTAACAATTTCGCGCTTTGCGCCTTCTCTATTTAATCCTCTGGACATTAGGTAGAAAATTTGGCTCTCGTCAAGCTGTGCTACTGATGCAGAATGAGTAGCTTTTACCTCATTTGTTTCAATCTCAAGACCTGGAATTGCATCTGATTTAGCACCTTTATCAAGCAGGATTGCGTGTCCAGCCAAATATGACTCTGAAGCCTTGGCTTCCTTACCTATTCTTATCATGCCCTTAAACAACGACTTTGATGTGTCTTTCATAACGGATTTTACGAGTACTCTACCTCTGGAATTCATTCCATAATGAATCAGATTCGATGTAACGTCGAATGACTGATTCCCAATTCCAAATATGATTTCAACATCCTCTGCAGATGCGCCTGGTCCTTTCATTACACTGTCCACCTTATATCTTGACAACTCCGCACCAAACATTCCGAGATACCACGACATTTTCCCATCTCTCTCAACGAATGCTTTCCTATTTGAGAAATTAATAGTGTTTCTACTCATGGCTTGTAAAGTTACCATTTCCAGATGGGCATTAGAGCCTACATGAGGCTCAATCAGCTCAAAATATGCCTGTTGGACTCCATTGTTCTCCATCTCTGGAGCATATATCTCCTCGACGATGGTGGCTTTAGAGCCAATATCAGCAAGAATAATAAACCGTGATATTGCCGAAGATCTATCATCAGGCAAAGAGTTAATTATTCTAATTGGATCGTCAATCATGACATTCTTGGGGATATAGATAAACAGACCCGACTGAAAAGCTGACGCTTCTAATGCAAGGAACTTGTCCTCACTGTAATCGATTCGATTTTTGATTAGCTGATTTCTTATAAGATCTTCGTGTTTTATCACTGCTTCTTGCAAGTCCAAAACAATAACCCCCATTTGTGTAATTTTTTCTGGGATCGCCAGATGATTTATTGAAGATCCTATTCGCACAACACTTACACCTTGTTCTGGTTCTTTCAGTCTATCATAGAGCTCTTCGTAAGGCTGAAATCTAGTAGTTTGATCAGACAACTGGATTGATTCTGGTCTTAGCCTATTTACATCAGAATATTTTGAATAAAGCGGAGAAACCTCGGCTGGCAGAGAGGTGTATTTCGAAAATGCCTCTCTCCTCATTTCATTTAGCCATGTAGGCTCTCTTTTCTCCTGTGTTATGTTATTGATATAATCAGTATTAATGGAAGATAAAATCACCTATTTAATCACGACCTCAGAAAAAAGAAGAGATATGCTGCTATCTAGCCGACGGATCCTTCCATTTCAAGCTTTACAAGCCTATTTAGCTCGACTGCATATTCCATTGGCAATTCTTTGGTGAACGGTTCCATGAAACCACCAACGATCATAGAAAGTGCATCAGATTCCGAAAATCCTCTGCTCCTTAAATAAAAGATTTGATCGTCACCTATCTTTCCTACAGTAGCTTCATGAGAGATTGTGGCATCTTCTTCGTTTACTTCGACGTAAGGGTAGGTATCAGTTCTAGAGTTCTCATCTAACAATAATGCGTCACATCTGACATTTGACTTCACTCCGGTAGCACCCTTCGCGACATGAAGCAGGCCTCTGTAAGTTGTTCTACCAGAATCCTTACTTACTGACTTACTTGTAATTCTAGAAGTGGTGTTTGGAGCAAGGTGTACTGCTTTCGCACCAGCATCCTGGTGTTGACCAGAACCGGCTAAAGCAACTGATATAACCTCGGCATGAGCATTCTTCCCAAGCATATATACGCCAGGGTATTTCATCGTTAATCTGCTACCGAGGTTTCCATCAACCCATTCAACTGTGGCATTCTCATATGCATACGCTCTCTTTGTCACCAAGTTGTAAACATCTTTACTCCAGTTCTGGATAGTTGTATATCTGATCTTGGCGCCTTTCTTTGCAATCAATTCTACTACTGCAGAATGCAGTGATTCTGTAGAGTAAACTGGAGCAGTACAGCCTTCAATATAATGTACCTCGGCGCCTTCGTCAGCAATAATTAATGTTCTTTCAAATTGACCGATATTTTCTGCATTAATCCTAAAGTATGCTTGTAGAGGAAGTTCAACCTTGACGCGCGGTGGAATATAAATGAATGACCCACCTGACCAAACAGCACTATTTAATGCTGCAAACTTGTTGTCTTCTGGTGGAATGACCTTCCCAAAATGCTTTTTCATAAGTTGCGGTTGTTCTTTCACTGCAGTATCTGTATCAATGAATATTACACCTTGTTTTTGAAGGTCTTCTCTTAAATTATGGTATACTACCTCGGATTCATACTGCGCACCTACGCCAGCAAGGAACTTTCTTTCTGCTTCAGGAATACCGAGTTTCTCAAACGTATTTCTCACAGATTCAGGTACGTCGTCCCAACTCTTGCCTTGCTTTTCAGAAGCCTTTGCGTAATAATATATATTTTGAAAATCAATTTTCGACATATTGCCACCCCACGTTGGCATGGGTTTGCTCATGAATACGTCATACGACCTGAGTCTAAAGTCTCTCATCCAATCTGGTTCACCCTTTAGCCTGCTTATCTCTTCAACCGTCCCTCTAGAAAGACCCTTCTTGCTCAGGTAAACATAAAGCTCGGTAGAATCCTTAAAGTCGTACTTGCTATAATCCATATCGAGTTCCTTAGTAGCCATTGTGTATTATAACACCGTTATGTTTTATATATATTTTGGGGTAGATGTGCGGTCCTGTGCATATCCTGCTTGACATTGTCTATTAGTCGAAAGTTGTCTTATAATATAGGAGATGAAACAATAATTAAAGATTTAGGCTGTGAATTTAGCATTAATCCAGTCCCGTATTGTGACCATTAGTAGTCAGTTTCATGTTTTGATCGTGTACAGCGCGAGTAATGCTACTGAGAACATGTTTTGTTGATGAGCCATTAACTAGTGATGATTGCAAACGACATAAAAGACAATAATGCTCCTACTTTCCCAAAATAATCTTTGCAGTCTCCACTGTACCCCTTACAGTATGCTCGGTTGACTCACAAGATTGAACGTTTCTCTTCTTCAACTCTCCATTAGTCATCGGGCCAATAGCTATAATAGCATTCACGTTCTTCAGTAAAGATGAAATATTATGAGACATTTTCTGAGTGATCTCAAAGAACGATCTAACATTGGACGCGCTCGTAAATACAATTGCATCTACCCTTTTTTGTTCCAAAAGTAAAACAAAATCCTTCCACGTGGGACTGATGCCAGCGGTACGGATGGTATAAAGAAAAATTGTATTTACTACCATGTTTAAAGCAGTTAAAGCCCTCTGAACAAATTCATCTGACGCTTCGCTTCTAGGGATAAGGATTTTCTTTCCATATGACTTCATACTTGAGAACAGTTCCACTAATCCTGCTGACGAATACACTTCAGGAAGCATTTTAACAACTATCCCATGATTCACTAATCTTTGCTTAGTCTTCGGTCCAATTGCTACAACAATTCCAGAATTCAACACGGAAATAAGTTCGCGAGCTTTGTAAATTCTATCTGCGGAATCAAACAATACGTCAACGGCCTGAGGGCTCAAAAACGCAAAGTAATCATCTTGATTTTTATATGCGGTATTGATAAATTCATCGACTACGGACGGATCCTTGGGTATTATTTCAATTGTGCTTAGCGCAATGGTCCTGCCGCCTTCGGCTGCGACGAGTTCAGAAAACTCCCGAGCCTCGAGCTCGTTTCTTGTTATTGCCAGTATTTTACCCTCCAAAGGTAATGGCATGGGGATATCTATGTCCTGTTAAACCAAGCAAGTTTTTTTTGCAACGAAACAACCTTTCCTATAATAATAATCGCCGGTGGTTCAATTTTCGCGCTCCGAGCTTTCCTTACGATATTGTCTAGGTTTCCTACTATTTCTCTCTGCTTCTTGGTAGTTCCATTTTCGATAATAGCCACCTCTGTACTCTTCTTCATTCCTGAATTTATCAGAATAGATCTGATTTGCGATAAGTGTTCTATACCCATGAGTATAACAAGAGTATCTACTGCAACGCCTAAATTGCTCCAGTGAACGCTCGGTCCTTTTTTTGATGGGTCTTCGTGTCCAGTAACTATCGCTACTGACGAAGAGACACGGCGGTGAGTCAATGGAATTCCTGCATATGCAGCGGATCCGATGGCTGACGTTATCCCTGGAACTATCTCAAATTCTACATTATGTTTGATTAGATATTCTGCTTCCTCTGATCCTCTGCCAAAGATAAAGGGATCGCCACCCTTTAATCTCAGCACTCTCTTTCCTTTATTAGCATGTGCGACCATCAATTCATTGGTATGCTCTTGATGTGTTGTCGCGTCACCTACAGATCTGCCTACAAAAATTCTCTCTGAATTCGATGGAATTTGATCGATAATTTCTTTACTTACGAGCCTATCGTAAAATACTACATCGCAATTTTTGATGAGCTTCATTGCCTTGACTGTAATTAATCCAGGATCACCTGGTCCAGCACCGCATATGAACACTTTACTCATCTTCATAGTTTCTTGTTCCAATCTTCGACTGCATTGCGCCAGCCTACAGCTAACTCTTTAGCCCCTTCTTTAAGAAGCAAATCTGCCAATTCGATTCCTACCTGAACTGGATGTCTCACGTTACCGCTCTTCTTCAACTTGATATTTTTTCTACCATCAGGGGAAAATATGCTAGCATACAATGTGAACGTGCTTTGCGACGGCTTGCTGACAGCGATGGCCCCCACAGGAAACCTACATCCTGCCTGTAATTTTGATACCAACGCTCGTTCAGCATCTACTTCGACCTTGGATTCAGGATCCTCTGCCGTCTTTAACAATTCGATAAGCTCTGCATTCTGCCTCCTGCATACAATTGCAATTGCACCTTGACCAGGAGCTGGGACAAAATCCTCGAAGTCGAATCTCTCAGCAATAACGTCTTTCATTCCTAGTCTTATCAGGCCTGCTTCTGCGAGAATCACACCATCATATTCCCCAACGCCTAATCTCCTTATCCTGGTCTCCACATTTCCTCGAATAGGTTTAACATGTAAATCTTGTCTCAACCTGAATATTTGGATGGCCCGCCTCAGGCTGCTTGTTCCAACTATTGAGCTGTTAGGCAATTCTTCTAATTTCAACTTCTCTTTACTAACGAGAACATCATTAGGGCTAGCGCGCTTTGGAATACTTGCTACAATCAATTTATCTGATAGATCAGATGGAATATCTTTCAAACTGTGAACTGCAAAATCAACTTGTCCTGAGATAACGGCTTGATTTATCTCCTTTTCAAAAATTCCTTTTTCGTCAATTGTAAATATTGGCCTTTTATCTATATCACCAGTTGTGTTAATGGTATGCACTTCAAAGTCAGCCGAAGTTTTTTCCCTTAATATAGACAGCACAATTTCGGTCTGAGCGATAGCTAGTCGACTCCCTCTAGTTCCCACCTTATATTTCATACTGACTCTTTCAACTTCCGGAGCGACTCAAAGTATGATTCTATAGTTTTATCAGAGTCCTCTTCACTGTGTGAATAAGAAACAAAGCAAGTCTCTAACCGGGATGGTGGTATAAACACTCCTCTTTTTAAAAGCTCATCATAAAGTTTCCTAAACAAAACTGGATCGGACTTGTAGGCAGTAACAGCATTCTTCACCTTCTTTTCAGTAAAGAATAGCTGATACATTGAACCAATGTTATTTATTACATAGTCTAGTTTGATATTTTTTAACGCATCCTTGATCCCACATACTATACTATCGCATGTTTTTGCAATTCTTGGATAAATGTCATTCTTGGCATCATTTAATACTTTGATCGTAGCAATGCTGGCTGATGTGCAAGCTGGATTTCCAGCGTATGTACTGGCTTGATACACCTTACCGCTTGGAGAAAGCTGTTCCATTATTTCTTTCTTGCCGGCGATTGCGGCAATAGAAAATCCATTACCCATAGCTTTCGCATACGTAGCCAAATCTGGCTTGATTCCAAAGAATTCGCCTGCTCCACCAAGAGCAAGTCGGAAACCGGTGACAACCTCATCAAAAATTAGTACAATATCATTTTGTCGTGTGATCCCTCTAATCTCATTGAGATATTGTTTTTCTGGTAGCACCAATCCCATATTTGCAGCAACCGGTTCAACTATGACGCAGCCAATATCGTCATCTTGTTTAATAACTTGCTCTAGCTTTTCGGAATCATTGTATGGGAGGACCAGCGTCTGGGAATATACTTCATTTATTATCCCCTCCGAGATATCTCCATTGGAACCTAGCTTGGGCAGCACATATTCATGAGCCCCGTGATAACATCCATCAAATTTGACGACTTTCTTTTTTTTTGTAAATGCTCGGGCTAATCTGATCGCGTTTGCAGTCGCCTCGACACCACTGTTCACGATCCTGACCATTTCTGCACATGGCACAGCTTTTGAAATCATCTCCGCCAATTGGACTTCAGCCTCGGTCGGAACACAGAACAAGCTTCCATGATCGATCTGT
>Ga0187772_10000740_pt1 | contig 14744 bp, 15 predicted proteins | sample 0116_SJ02_MP15_2_FD_133137 | JGI IMG/M metagenome (GOLD analysis project Ga0187772, IMG submission 133137) | Tropical peat soil microbial communities from peatlands in Department of Meta, Colombia - 0116_SJ02_MP15_20_MG | ecosystem: Environmental > Terrestrial > Soil > Wetlands > Peat | place... | reverse complement strand
CGGCAACGGTTCGCCCGAACACCGCGCAGCCCGTCTCGTCAAATCTCGACCGGCGGATCCATGAACGAATCCGTCTGGGAATTGTGAGCGCTTTAGCGGTGAACCGATCGCTGACCTTCAATGAGTTGAAGGCGCTATTGAACACAACGGACGGGAACCTGAGCGTCCATGCACGTAAATTGGAGGAAGCCGACTACATTGTGTGCACAAAGTCATTTGATGGGCGGCTGCCCAAGACGGAATACCGGCTGACCGCGGCGGGGCGCCGCGCACTCGAGAAGTACCTGGATCACATGGAGGCGCTGATTCGGGCGACGCGCGAGCGGTAAAAATTTTTGTCTTTGTACTTTGTAACGCAAAGTACATTGCATCACTTTTTGCGGCGGAGAAAATGAGCATGTGGATGACCTCAACCGTTTTGCAGAATCTCTCGGAAGTTCGCGTCCCGACCCGCAGCCGGCTGCACGTGGCGATTATTTGCGACGGAAACGGCCGGTGGGCCACCTTCCAGGGCCTGCCCAGGTCCGCGGGGCACAAGGCCGGCGCCGAAGCGGCGCGAAGCGTGATTCGTTGCGCGCCCTATTTAGGGATTCACACGCTGACGCTTTTTGCGCTTTCCTCGGCGAATTGGAGACGACCAGCGTCAGAGGTGTCGGCGATTCTCAAGGTTCTCGGCCAATACTTGAAAACCGAAACCCAGCACTGTCTGGATGAAGGTATCCGCTTAAGCATTCTGGGGCGAAGGGATCGGCTGGACCCGGTGTTGCGCGAGCAAATGGCTGAATCGGAAGCGCTAACCTCAAATGAGAAACGCCTGCATCTGCGGTTAGCGGTGGACTATTCCGCGCGGTACGCACTATTTCAGGCGGCCAGCAAATTCTACAAAGCGACCACGTTATCGAGCGAAACGTTTGGGGATATCTTGGCGGAAGTGCAACGTGGGGGATCGACAGAGGTGGACCTGTTGATCCGTACCGGGGGCGAGCAACGCCTTTCCGATTTTCTGTTGTGGGAGTGCGCGTTTGCGGAGTTTGTGTTCTTGCAAAAGCGGTGGCCCGATTTCACTCCCGCGGATTTGCGGAACGCCATCGTGGAGTTTGCGCGAAGGGAACGGACGCAAGGAGCACTGCCGCAAGGGCCAGCCAGCTGACAACTCCAGTCCCCATCAACCGTTTCCGATTCAGTAAGTTGCGACGAGAATTGTGGTTCACCTCGACCCTGACGTTTGGCCGTGCCGTGTCGTCTATACCACAGGAGAACGTAATGGGGACGGTAGGACTTGCGCTGCAGTGGCAAGATACAATCTCAGCTGCGGAAGGCGAGGGAGGGCGGCGAGTGGAACCATCGGGAATCGCAGCCGGAGTAAACCGCCAGAACAGTGCCCTTCCTGAAGACGCCGCGCTCGCCGCGGGGTGTATGGCCGGGGATCTCAGGGCCTACGAGCGTCTGTATCGCCTGCAGGGCGTACGGATGAAAAATCTGGCGAGGAACCTGTTAGGGTCGCAGACCGATGCGGAAGACGCGGTCCAAGACACGTTTCTAAAGATCCAGCGGGGAATAAAGAGCTTTCGAGGGCAGTCCGCATTCGTTACCTGGACGTTCCGCATCCTGGTAAACACGTGTTATGACTTGCGACGCCGGCGGGTGCGGCGGAAAGAGCAGTCGCAAGAAGAAGAGAGCGAGACCATACCGCGGCCAGAGCCGCGCGCTCCGGGAGCGCATCCTTCCTTGCGCATGGCGCTAGAGCGAGCGCTGCAAACGCTGACGCAACATCAACGCGAGGTGTTTCTTTTGTACGAGGTAGAAGGATTCCGGCACGCGGAAATTGCAGCGATGCTCGAAATCAGCGAGACGGCCTCGAAGAACACGCTGTTTCAGGCAAAAAAGAATCTACGGGTGATGCTGGAACCGCCGCGGAGAGCGGAAGCGGGTGGGTTATGACGATTGGGTGCGAGGATCGAGAACGGATTTTCCTGGACGGAACGACCGAGGAATGGGCGGCCCTGGAAGCGCATGCAGCTGGCTGTCCGGCGTGCGAGGAAGAGATACGCGCATGGAAGTCGCTGAGTAGGGCGGCTGCGGAATTACGCGATTATCCGGAAAATACCGCCCTTTGGGCGAAGATCGAAACGTCGTTGCAGCAGCAGGAAGCGCAAAGGAGCAAGTTCGGTTTTTGGGAAAAATTAAGACGGTGGGGAGGTATTTCACTAGGATGGCGAACGGCGCTGGCGACTGCCCTGGTGCTGGCGCTGGCGCTGTCGGGGGTTTACGTGTTGCGGCACGGGCATACGGAAGAGGCCGGTACAGGACCGCAACGGTTATTGAAGAATTCCGCATTGGCAGAAGTGGAGCGAACGGAGCGCAACTACCGGAAGGCCATCGATAAGCTTGCTGGCGAAGCACAACCCGAACTCAATTCGCCCGCGACGCCGTTGCTGGCAAGCTATAAAGAAAAGCTGATGGTGCTGGACAGCGCGATTGATGAGTTGCGCATGGAGGCGGGGAGGAACCCGTCGAATGCGCACTTGAGGTACGAGTTGCTGGCGATGTATCAGGAGAAGCAAGAAACGTTGCAAGAGGTGTTGGAGAGGAAGAGATGAGCGCAGTTACCAGGTCATTGAGCAGCAGAAAACTCGGAATCATCGTGATGGTTGGTTACCTGTCGGCCTTGCCGGCGGCGGGCAGAACCTTTGGTCAGAGCACCTCGACCAAGCAGTTCCAAAAGACACTGACGCTGGAGGCGAACCAGACCGTCAGCCTGACGAACAAGTATGGAGATGTGAGGATCCACGGAGAAGGCGGGCGGGACGTGAAGATTACAGCGACGATCCGCGTGCAGGCTCATTCGCAGGCTGACGCCGACCGATACGCGGGAGAGGTGCGGATTGACGTGTTGCAGGATTCCCAGGGAATCAAAATACAGACGGTGTATCCAAGCGACGACTCTAAATTCTTTGTGGTGCGAATCGGCGGGCCGTCGTATTCGGTGGATTACGACATTACCGTGCCGGTCGATGCAAAACTGTGGATGAAAAACAGCTTTGGAAATGCGGAAGTACAGGGTGTGCAGGGCTGGGCAGACCTGGAGAACGGCCATGGACAATTAAGGTTTCGCGACGGAGGGCCGACGAAGCTGACCAATTCGTTCGGAGAGGTGCAGGCATCCGGTGCCACTGGAAATGTGACGGTGACGAACAACAATGGAGCCGTGACGGTTTCGTCTATAAAAGGAACCTTGCAGGTGAAGGACCGTTTTGCGGCGATTAAGGTGAGTAATGTTTCCGGGGTGGTGACGATTTCGGGCGGCAATGGACAGGTGGAATTGACGGATGCTGGGGGATCAACGCTAAGCAACTCCTTCGGCGCGGTGTCTGCCCGCAATATTCACGGGGACCTGACGGTGAATAATAACAACGGATCGATCGACGCCGATACGGTGAGTGGCGGAGCGCAATTAAATACAAGCTTCGGGGCCATCAATTTTGGCAATGTGTCGGGAGATGTGCGATGCACATCGTCGAATGGAAAAGTAAATGGGCACCAGATGGGCAGCGACGTATATGTAAAGACCACCTTTGGAGATGTGTCGCTCGAACAGGTTGGCGGAGGAGTGGAAGTGGACGACTCCAACGGCGGCATCCATGTGAAGGACATTAAGGGCAAAGCGCGGTTGAACACTTCGTTTGGATCCATTGATGCTTCCGCTTTGCCGAAGGGCGTGCGGGCAACCACAGGGAACGGACCAATCAGCTTGAACGACGTCGGAGGAGACACCTACGCGAAGACGAGCTTTGGTTCTGTGGACATTCACCGGGTAAATGGCAATCTGACCATCGAAAATTCGAATGGTTCTGTGGGCGCGTACGACGTGAAAGGCGATGCGTCGGCAAAGACCAGTTTCGGGGCGGTGACCCTGGAAGATGTGGGAGGATCCGTCACCGTGGACAATCAAAATGGGGTCGTGACGGTTTCGACCGCACGAACTTCGCCTGGATGCAAGAGCGTGACCCTAAAAACTTCCTTTGCACCGATACAAGTGCGTTTGCCCGGGGACTCCAGTTATGATTTGAATGCACGCACATCGTTTGGGCATATTTCCAGCGATTTGCCGGTGACATCGACAGGCACCCTGGGCGGGGACTCTTTGAATGGCCGCATCGGAAGTGGCGGATGCACGTTGTCGCTGACAAATTCGAATGGGAACATCGAGATTCAGAAAAGATAGAGCCGGCGCCGAAGCTTAAGACGATTGTGGCTTGAGCCGCTCGCGGTCCAGGGCAAAGGCTTTGCGAAGCACGCGAGTGGCGGTTTCGGTCAAATGAAACGTGTGCAGTTCGTCTTCGCGGGCGAAGGCCACATCGGTCACGTCGCTGCCGGCACGTGGTTCGCCGGAAATGCGCTCGCAAAGATAGTCAACGATGACGTAATGGAATCGCGGTCCCCGGGGATCGGCGCCGGAGCCAGAGTCCTCGGCCGGGAAGATGCGGTCAAAGACTTCGATCGTTTCCAAGACGCGGACTTCCAAACCTGTTTCTTCCAGGAGTTCGCGGGCCACGCCGGCCTGAAGGGATTCCCCTATTTCCAAGGTGCCCCCGGGGATGGACCAATGGCCACGCAAGGGTTCGGCGCCACGACGGATGAGCAAGGCGCGTCCGTCCTCAATCACCACACCGCCAATGCCGACCACCGGCCGATCTGGATATTCCCTGGCCATTGGTTCTTTTCTTTCGCCCAATCGCTTGGGTTAAACTGTATGTCCGGCGGGAATGGTTGGGGTTGACTTTCCACGCCGAGGTATATAATACGCCGATGGCGAGTCCGGCGGAGATGAAGGCCGAACCAGGCAAAGTTAAATCGGAGGATGGACTGTGCTTCGTTGCCCAGAATGTTCCGCAGAGATAGACGTGGACGAAGACGAGGTTGAGGAAGGAGAGATCCTCAGTTGTCCGGAGTGCGAGACCGAATTGGAGGTGTCGCAGACGCATCCGGTCGCATTGAACCCGATTTCCGACGAACTCGACGAAGACGATGAAGAAGACCTGGAAGCGGAAGAAGAGGATGAGGAAGATTTCGACGAAGACGGCGACCTGCTAGACGAGGAAGAGGACGAAGACGAAGACGAGGAAGAGGACGAATAGTCCGGACCAGCCGGAGTCGGGCATCCCCAGCCAGGGTGCAAACCATCAGACTTTTAGGGATTTCAACGCAAAAACCGCGTGATGACGATAGTGACTTCCATGCTATTGGCCGTGTTGATGTGTTTACCGGGCACGGCCCAGGAGCCGACGTCTCCGGCCGCACCTCCAGCGCAGCCCGCTCCTGATGCTGGGAACTCTTCCAGCAAAGCGAAAATTCCAATTTTTCTGATCATCGGAACAGTGTTCAACGAGAAGGCGCTCTCATTTCCTGGTGTTCAGGTACGCATCCGAAGAAGCGGCGAGAAGAAGTTCTTATATGAGACCTACACCAACTCGCGAGGGGAATTTGCGGTACGAGTGCCTTCGGGGTACGACTATGAAGTGGTCACGCACGTGAAGAAATACGAAGATCAAACGCGTCGTGTAGACAGCAAAGTTGATGTGCAGCAACGGCTATCGATCAAACTGGAGCCACGAGGGCAAAAGTCATGAAGTGTGGCGCAAAGTTCGCGTGGCTGGCGATATTCTGTTTATTCTTGAATGCGCTGGCCGCCGGACAAGGGCCCAAGAAGGATTTGCAACTGCGGACGGTGAAGGGGACCGTAAGTGATAAAGACGAAAAGCCGCTGCAGAACGCGGTGGTGTTTTTGAAGAATTTGCGGACAAACACGGTGATCAGTCACTTCAGCGACCCCGAAGGAAGTTACCGGTTTACCGGATTGGATCCCAACGCAGACTACGAGGTATTCGCGGAGTTGGGTGAACTGAAGTCGACGTCGCGCACAGTTTCTACCTTGGATAGCCGCAAAGAGATCGTTTTGAATTTGAAGGTCGATCGCAAGAAGGGTTAACTCTCTCGCCAGAGAGCGGGTGGAAATTTGGGGTTCTGAGGGGCATCCGGTAGACTGAAATAAGCCTACGAGCAGTCCTGCTTATACGGCACATCAATCAGTTACGGAAGGGAAGTGAGAAGGACGGAATGGTCTTGCGCTTTTTTGAGTGGATGGGGCGGCTGCTTCTGCTGATGTTAGCGTTTGCCGTAGTGTCTTCGGGGGGTCAAGAAAAGCCAGACAGCCCGCAGCCAAAAGTGCAAACCGATAACGGTACGACCACTGCGCCGCCTGCTGATCGGCTGGACAAAGAGGCGAACGACGAGGTGCCCAAGCGGATTTTCTGGATTATTCCGAACTTCATGACCTACAACGACCAGCCGGAAAATCAGGGCCCGCTAACCAGCAAGCAAAAATACAGCATCGCATGGCACCAGTTCTGGGACATGAGCGCGCACTTCGGCAATATTCTACAGGCCAGTATTTCGCAGGCCGCCAACGCCATACCCCACTATGGACAAGGCTGGGGTGCCTTTGGGGAGCGCGTTGCCGCGCAAGAGGGCGACCAGTTCACCGGAAGTTTTCTGATCTACGGGGTGTTGCCGAGCGTATTGCACGATGATCCTCGATACTTTCGAAAAGGCCGGGGCAAAGCGTTGTCACGGGTGGTCTACGCGGCATCGCGTGTGGTGATTTGCCGGACGGATTCTGGGAACAGTACGTTCAACATTCCATCGGTGTTTGGGCAATTAGGGCAGGCTTCCATTTCCGCCTACACGTATTACCCCAAGCAGGATCGACAATTATCGGGCGTGTTTTCTGGCTGGGCGATCAACCAGGGCTACAACATTGGGTGGAACCAACTGAAGGAGTTCACGCCGGACTTGGGCGCATACATGCGCCGTCACTCCAAGAAGAAACACGGCGACGCGCAGATGCAAGACGCCCGGTCACCGCTTAGCGACGGCCACTAGTCTCGGGTCGCCTGGGGCGTAGGATCCGAATGGCTGCAGGGACGACCGAAACCTCCACTGGAGTCATTCCCAAAAGTTCACCGTCTGCCTGAAACCAGCGGGGCGATTCCGTCTCGATTCTCACGCTCGTGGCACTGAACCGGCGCACTCGATCGGTTCGAAGCTCCCCCCTTGACGCGAGTGCAGGTAGTAGCACAAGAATTTCCCGCAAGCTCAAGCGGTCCAGCACCACCAGATCCAGCTTGCCATCGTCGGTTTGCGCGTTTGGAGCGAGCTGCAGTCCGGCACCGTAACTCGGAGTATTCAGAACCGCGACAACCAGCGCATTGGAGTGAATTTCTTCGAGTTGGCTCGAACACCATGTGACCCGCACGGGAAATGCATGAAAGCCAAACAGGGCGCGGATGGCTGCGAGAATGTAACGGATGCGGCCGGGTAAGCGGCGGAACCGGCCGTTGGCGTAACGAGAGGCTTCGGCGTCGAGCCCCACTCCGCCTCCGCCCACAAACAGACGCTCGGAGCCATCCGCGAAACGGACTTTGGCGGCGTCCAGCGGTGACGCCTGGCTTTTGAGAAGTTGTGCCGAGGCCTGGATGGGGTCCTGAGGCAAACCCAGGGCCGCCGCCAGATCGTTTCCCCCGCCAGCAGGAAGGATGCCAAGGATGATGTCGGGAAAATTTTCTACGGCATTCATCACCAATTGAAACGTGCCGTCTCCACCGAGCACAAAAATGCGTTTGTGCCCGGCTTGTGCGGCGCAGCGCGCGTGATCCACAAGATCCCGCGGGCTCTCCGTAACGCACACATCCACGTTCCAATTTTGCTGTTGCGCAAATTCTTTGATGGCGGGAAGCACCGCGCGCGCACGACCGCCGCCGGCGGCGGGGTTGACCAGAAGCACATCAGAAATGTTTGAAAGAGCCGGAGCAGGAAGTTCCACTAGCTGGCTATGCTGACGGAGCCCGAGGTAAGTGTCAATTCGTCGTTGTTGGAAGATGGTTGTGAGTTATGCTCCTGTGTGCCGGTTCGCAGTGCGAAGACGTGCCAAGTGAGGAGTGATGACGTACAAGGGTTTTGATCTCGAGGGAAGAGTGGCAGTCGTAGTGGGTGGGACGTCTGGAATCGGCCAGGCGATTGGGCGAGGACTTGCGGAAGCAGGCGCCGACGTGGTGTGTACCGGGAGGCGCGCGGACCTGGTGAATATGACCGCGAAAGAAATTGAGGCGCTAGGCCGGCGGGCATTGAGGATTTCCTCCGATGTACAAGATCGGGGATCGCTCGAGCAATTACTGAGCGCGACCGTCAAAGAGCTGGGTAAGGTAGACATTCTGGTTTATGCGGCGGGACGCACGAAGCGGACGCCGTTCTTGGATGTAGACGAACGCGAGTGGAACGATATCATCGACACCAATCTAACGGGAGCGTATCGCACCAGCCAAATTTTCGGCCGGCACATGATCGAAAGAAGATATGGACGAATGATTCACATCGGATCCCTAACTTCTTTCGTGGGCATGCAGGAAGTGGCGGCCTACACGACCAGCAAATCAGGGATCGCCGGATTGACTCGCGCGCTAGCGGTGGAGTGGGCAAAATTCGGAGTTTGCGTAAATGCCATTGCTCCGGGAGTGTTCCGCACGGCATTGAATGAAAAATTATTGGACGGAACCGCGCGAGGAAAGGAGCTACTGATGCGCACGCCGATGAACCGGTTTGGGAAAGTCGAGGAACTCGTGGGCAGCGCGATCTTTTTGGCATCGGACGCAGCGAGTTTTGTGACCGGCACGGTTTTGCAAGTGGACGGAGGATTTTTGGCCAGCGGTGTAAATCAATAGTGGAACCACCGTTGAGAACCCACGGCGAAGCAAAGGAGCCCGCTCTTGTGGCGAGTGCCGAGACTCAAACAGAGTCGCGCGCCAAGTGGTTTCCTGGAAAATTTCGGTGGGTTATTTGCGCTGTTTTATTTTTCGGCATCAGCAAAAACTATGTGGACCGGCAGGTGCTCGGCGTTTTGAAGGTGACCTTGCAGCACGACCTGGGTTGGAACGAGATCGATTACAGCAATTTGGTATTTGTGTTTCAGGCGGCCTATGCGTTGGGAATGCTCCTCACCGGCCGATTTATCGATCGCGCGGGCACGCGGGTAGGCTATGGAATCGCGATGGTGTTCTGGAGCGTGGCGTCCATGGCCCACGCCTTGTGCAGTTCGCTACTCGGCTTTGAGATTGCACGCGGCGCGCTAGGGTTGGGGGAATCTGGCGCGTTTCCGGCCAGTATTAAAACAGTTACAGAGTGGTTCCCACGGAAGGAGCGGGCGCTGGCGACGGGAATTTTCAATGCCGGAACAAACGTGGGTGCGATCATCACACCATTGGTAGTGCCGTGGATTACGATTCATCTGGGATGGCGCTGGGCGTTCCTGATCACCGGCGGCGTGGGCTTTGTGTGGTTCCTGATTTGGATGGCGGTGTATCGGAAGCCCGAGGAACATCCGCAATGTTCCGCGGAGGAATTGAACTACATTCGGAGCGATGGTGAGAAGCGGATGCCGCGGGTGCCCTGGGCGCAATTATTGGGATACCGGCAAACGTGGGGATTTCTATTAGGGAAATTTCTGACCGATCCGATCTGGTGGTTTTATTTGTTCTGGGTGCCGGGGTTCTTTCAACAGCAACATGGGCTGAATCTGACGCAAATTGGATTGCCGATTGTTGTGATTTATCTCATTTCGGATGTGGGTAGCGTCGTGGGAGGATGGCTGTCGTCTCAGTTCATTCAGCGCGGGTATACGGTGAACCTGGGAAGAAAACTGGCGATGCTGATGTGTGCGGTTTGTGTGGTGCCCATTGTGTATGCCTACCGTGCGCAGGGTTTATGGGCGGCGACGCTATGGATTGGACTGGCGGCTGCGGCACATCAAGGCTTTTCGGCGAATTTGTATACCACCGCGTCGGACATGTTTCCAAGCCATGCGGTTGCGTCGGTGGTGGGAATTGGAGGAGCGGCCGGAGCCATGGGAGGAATGTTTATTGCGAGCATCGTGGGACACATCTTGCAGGCAACCGGGAGTTATTTCATTCCGTTTGTGATCGCCGGTGCCGCCTATCTGATTGCTTTGGGAGTAATGCAGCTGATGGTGCCAAAGTTGGAGCCGGTACAATTTGTCTAAAGCAGGTTGCAGTTTGTTCGCGTTGGCGGTCTGGGAGTTGGGAGCGCAGGAATGAGCCTTACGATTCGGTCAAAAGAAAAGTGCAAATGGGATTTGCTCAGCCTCGGGGAAGTAATGTTGCGCCTGGATCCGGGGGAAAAGCGCGTCTGGACGACACGGAGTTTCGAGGTTTACGAAGGAGGCGGGGAGTACAACGTTGCGCGCGGATTGAAACGTTGCTTTGGCATGGACACTGCGGTCGTGACGGTGTTCGCGGACAATCCGGTGGGCCGGCTCATTCAAGATCTTATCTATCAGGGAGGCGTGGACCAATCGCTGGTGAAATGGGTTGGCTATGACGGCGTTGGGCGCGCGGTGCGAAACGGGCTGAACTTTACCGAGCGCGGCTTCGGAGTGAGGGCGGCGTTGGGTTGTTCCGATCGCGGGCACACGGCAATTTCGCAGTTGAAGCCCGGCGAGGTTGATTGGGAAGAGATTTTCGGTAAGTCGGGGGCGCGGTGGTTTCACACGGGCGGGATCTTCTGTGCACTGTCGAACAGTACGCCGGAGGTGGCGAGCGAGGCGATGCAGGCAGCGCGGAAGTATGGAGTCGCGGTTTCCTATGATTTGAATTACCGGGAATCGCTGTGGAAAGCCCACGGGGGACAGGAGCGGGCGCAGGAAGTGAATCGCAAACTGGCGCCGTATGTGGACGTGATGATCGGGAACGAAGAGGATTTTTCGGCGGCGCTGGGATTTGAAGTGCCAGGGGTAAGCAAAGATCTGACCACTTTTGAAGTGGATGGATTCAAAAAGATGATTGAAACGGTGGTAAAGGAATATCCATTCCAGGTGGTGGCCACCACCTTGAGAAAGGCGAAAACGGCAACACGGAATGATTGGGGAGCGATTTGCTATTACGAGGGAGCGTTCTATCAGGCGACGGAAAGAAAAGACCTGGAAATTCTGGATCGCGTGGGTGGAGGCGATTCGTTTGCGTCAGGCCTAATTTACGGATTTTTGTCGGGCAAGGATGCGCAGTGGGCGGTGGAGTGCGGAGCTGCACATGGAGCCTTGGCAATGACCACGCCGGGCGACACGTCGATGGCGACGCTGGCGGAAGTGACGCGGTTGATGAAGGGGTCGGGCGCGCGGATGGAGCGCTAAGTTACTGCGGGAGGAGTGCCGGTGGCAAGGGAACAGCTGGTACGACTGCATCCAGCGGACAATGTGTTGGTGGCTCTGACCGATTTGGCGGCCGGGGCGCAAGTCTTATGGGCTGGCCGGAGCTTGATGACGGTCAGTGCCGTCCCTGCGAAACACAAACTCGCGTTGCACCCGATTCCGCTGGGTGGCGCCGTAAAGATGTACGGTGTAAAGGTGGGTAAGGCCGTACACGAGATTGCTGCCGGGGAAGTTCTGACCACAAGGAATGTGCGGCACGACGCCGAACCTTTCCACGAAAAGACAGAAGAATTTGGCTGGACGCCGCCAGACGTGTCGCGCTGGAAGGCGAGAACCTTTGCGGGATACCGCCGAGCGGATGGCCAGGTTGGCACGCGGAATTATTGGCTGGTCGTGCCGTTGGTGTTTTGCGAAAACCGGAACATCGGTGTTTTGAAACAGGCCTTCGAACAGGAATTGGGTTTCGCTCAACCGCCGGTGTATCAGCAGCAAGTGGCGGAGCTTGCCCGGCTGTATCGGGCCGGGGAAGTGCAACGCATTCGCGATTTTGCCTCTGGAGCACCGCGAGTACAGCAGACCCCAGCGTCGCGTGTTTTTGAGCATGTCGATGGTATCAAGTTTCTTTTGCACGCAGGGGGTTGCGGAGGGACGCGAGAAGACTCCAATAATTTGTGCGGACTGATCGCTGGATACATTCACCATCCCAACGTGGCGGGAGCCACAGTATTGAGCCTCGGGTGCCAGCATGCGCAGGTGTCGGTGCTGCGGGAAGAGTTGAAGAAGCGGGATTCAAATTTTTTGAAACCGCTGTACGTGTTCGAGCAACAAAACAGCGGCGCAGAATTTACGATGCTGTCTGAAGCGATTCGTCAGACATTTGTAGGATTGATGGAAATCGATAAGTGCAGTCGCGTTCCAGCACCTTTGCAGGAAGTTTCTGTAGGACTGAAGTGCGGCGGGTCCGACGGATTTTCTGGAATTTCCGCGAATCCGGCAATCGGTCACGTATCGGACTTGCTGGTGGCGTTGGGCGGCAAGACGATCCTGAGTGAGTTTCCGGAACTATGTGGCGTCGAGCAGGAGCTGGTGAATCGGGGCGTCACGCGCGAGGTCTCGGATCGATTCATGCGACTGATGAAGAGCTATTCCGCGCGGGCGCTGGCGGTCGGCTCTGGCTTCGATAGGAACCCTTCGCCAGGCAACATTCGAGATGGGTTGCTGACCGATGCAATGAAATCGGCAGGTGCGGCAAAGAAGGGCGGAACCTCGCCGGTAACAGATGTTCTGGATTATCCGGAATACCTGCGCAAAGCGGGATTAAATCTTCAGTGCACTCCAGGGAATGATGTGGAGTGTGTCACCGCCCAAGTGGGAGCCGGAGCGAATATGGTGTTGTTCACCACCGGACTGGGGACACCCACGGGCAATCCGCTTGCTCCGGTAGTGAAGATCTCGACGAATTCGCATTTGGCCGCGCGGATGCCGGACATCATCGATATCGATGCGGGCGAAATTATTTCGGGAGAGAAGAGCGTCGAGCAGATGGGCGAGGCGATTTTGGAGCGGCTGATCGAGATCGCGGGCGGGAAAGTGAAGACAAAAGCGGAATTGCTGGGCCAGGATGATTTTATTCCCTGGAAAAGAGGGGTTTCCTTGTGAGGCGCCATGGCCGAGCCATCGGGCAGCTCTAAGGTTTCACGAGCAGTGAACATTCAGGATCTTCGCAACCTGGCGAGACGCCGGTTGCCCAATGTCGTGTTTGATTATCTCGATGGCGGCGCGGAGGACGAGATCACTCTGCGCGCAAACACGCAAGTATTCTGCGAACTGACATTCCGGCCGCGCCATGCCGTTTCTTTTCCACAATGTGATTTGCACACGCGCGTATTGGAGCAGGATTTGTCGCTGCCGTTTCTGCTGGCGCCGGTGGGTTATAGCCGGTTGATGCATCCGGTGGGTGAAGTTGGCGCGGCACGAGCGGCGGGGACCGCGGGCACGGCGTACGTCCTTTCTACGATCTCCGCGTATTCGTTGGAGCAAGTAAAGGCGGCGTCAGCGGGGCCAGTCTGGTATCAGCTGTATCTGTTAGGCGGGCGGGAAGTGGCAGAGGCTACGCTGCAACGCGCGCGTGCGGCGGGATATTCGGCGTTGGCGGTGACGATTGATACCGCCGTGGCTGGAATGCGCGAGCGGGATTTACGCAACGGAATGAAAGAGCTCCTTGGGCGCAATCCTATGGCGAAGTTGCCGTATCTAGGCCAGTTTGTGACCCACCCCAGGTGGGTGGCTGGTTTTTTTGCAGATGGCGGCGTGCCAACGATGCCGAACGTAATTCTGCCGCGCACGGGACCGATGCTGATGACTGACGTGGGGGAGGCGCTGGCGCGGTCTGTGGTGAAGTGGGAAGACTTTCGGTGGATTCGGGAGGCCTGGGGCGGTCCGATTGTGGCGAAGAGTGTGTTGACCGGGGACGACGCGAGGCGAGCGATTGATCATGGGGCAGATGCGGTGGTTGTGTCGAACCATGGTGGCAGGCAGTTAGATTGTGTTTCGGCGACGCTCAAGGTCTTGCCGGAGGTTGTAAAGGCAGTGCATGGTCAAGTTGAGGTGCTGCTGGATGGAGGCGTGCGGCGGGGCAGCGACATTGTGAAGGGGCTGTGTTTGGGGGCGCGCGCGTGCCTGGTGGGCCGCGCGTACGCTTATGGACTTGGCGCAGCGGGTGAGGCCGGTGTGACTCGCGCCATCGAAATTCTGCGAACGGACTTGGAACGGACGTTGCGATTGCTGGGATGCCCGTCGGTAAGTCAGTTGGATCGCTCGTTTGTCGACGTACCGCCGAGTTGGCGATCCTTCGCGTGAAAAGCGCGAGCCCGTTCGACAAAGACCGCATGTGAGCCCGGAAGTCAGCAAGAACCTGCGAGCCCGGAAGTTGCGAATATTTTCTTATTGTTTCTTTTCCTTTCGGTTGTGTAAACTCGCCCTGTCGGCAAATCCGCAAAAGTGAGCCGCCCCATGATCAACCTTCCCGTAAGTGCCTCGAATTTTCATTTCCTGAGAGATCGGAAATGCCAGCGAGCCCTGGTCGTAGCTGGCTTGACTGCGGCGGGACTCGGAACGCTTTTTCTAGCGAGTTGCCAGAACCAAGCGCCCAAGCCGGCCGGGACCGCTAAAGCAAATCCTGTGTCTGCGGTGCAGGTGCAAAGTTCGTCCGACGGAATCGTTGTGCGTACACCTACGGCGCAATTCACCCTCGCGCCGACCGGCAGCCTGACTGGAATCCTGGTGAAGGACGGAAACAATTCGACGTTGGATGACAAAGCATTCGGGCCGGGGCAGGTCGTGAAGTTGGGCAGCCAGGAGTACGCGGGGGCGGAACTGGATACCGCCAAGGCGGTGGTTCGCGACGCCACCGGCAAGCTCGGCAGTCTCGGAAAACAAATTGAGGTGAGCGGGAAAGTGCCAGGCACGG
>Ga0187772_10000739_pt1 | contig 14744 bp, 10 predicted proteins | sample 0116_SJ02_MP15_2_FD_133137 | JGI IMG/M metagenome (GOLD analysis project Ga0187772, IMG submission 133137) | Tropical peat soil microbial communities from peatlands in Department of Meta, Colombia - 0116_SJ02_MP15_20_MG | ecosystem: Environmental > Terrestrial > Soil > Wetlands > Peat | place... | reverse complement strand
TCGCGAATCTCCGGCACCTGTGCCGCGGCCATCACCAGCTTGGAAAGGTCCTCGGGACTGGCGACGTTGTCCTCCGAGAGCCCCGTGGGCTCGACGAAGCGGGCGCTGCTCATGCCGAGCTCACGGGCCTTGGCATTCATGGCGAGCACACAGGCTTCGAGGCCGCCCGGGTAATTGCGCCCGAGCGCATGGGCGGCCCGGTTCTCGGAAGCCATCAGGGCCAGGTGCATGAGATCGCCCCGCGACAGGAGGCTGCCGGCTATGAGACGCGAGACGGAGCCCTTGCCGGTGCTGCGGTCGTCGACGGTCACCTCGAGTATCTCATCGAGCGGCTGGCCGGCCTCCATCACCACCAGCGCCGTCATGAGCTTGGTAATCGACGCGATGGGTGCGGCGATGTCCGGGTGACGCGAATACAGAACCGAGGAGTGTGTCGTGTCGAGCACCAGTGCCGCGCTGGAGCGCAGCGCGGGCTCGGCCGGAGCCGTGCGACTGGCGTATCTCAGATGCGTGCGATGCGCAGAACCGGCCGGAATGGCCGCTTGGGAGAGCGATACGGCGAATAGCAGGCCGGCAACCGCTGCCATGCGCAAAACGTGAGTGTGCCTCATCGACCCGGCGCCTCCGCCCCCATTTCACTTGAGTCTATCAGAACATGCTTTATGTCATGCATTCGTGACGCATTCTTAAGTTTTTACTTGCATTGCTCGATGCACTGCACCCTTACGCGTCATGAACGGGCGCCCGCGGTCATAACATGCATGGCACGTGACGCATCGCTCGCGACGTGCGTGACGCGCGACACCTGCCGATCAGCGCGGCCACAACCAGCCGAAGGTACCCGCCGTCAGCGCTGCGTAGATCACCCCATCGAGCGCCGACTTCAGCGTCAGGCTCCAGGCGCGCCGGTACCAGATGGAAAGCTCGCAGAGCGCGAGCGCGTAGCCCATGAACGCGGTCCAGCTTGCCCTTGAACTGCGCGGAGCGCATCTCCTGCATGCCGCCCGCGCGCGCAATGAAGTAGTCGCTGGGCGGTATCGCAAACGGCCGCAGCGCATCGAGCACCTCGGCCTCCCTCGGCGTCCTCGGGTAGTCGCCACTGTGCCAGAGCGGGGTCATGTCGAGCTCGCGATGAAGACGATCACCGCCGAGAGCACGATCGGCAGCCATAGTGATTCGACACTGATCACGGCACTCCCCTTATCTTTATGGCCCGGCGCGGGAACGCGCGCACCTGGCGCGACTCTATCCAAATGGCGATCCTGGCTCCAAAGGAGCCCGCCAAGGACCCCGGCCCCGGAGACGAGTGCGCGGGCTTGGCCTGAGCTCAGCAGCTGCCGCAGAGCCCCCGCCAGAAGCCCTCCGTCCGGACCCGGCCGGCCCCCCCCGGAAGGGGTATTCCCGGAGCCGCGACCCAGCGCGCAAGCTCTTGTTCGGAAAGGGTGAGTACGAGCCCCCGGAGGGAACTCCGGACGTCTTTAGCACTCTAAGGCCATGGCTGCTAAGATTCCGATCCACGCCACGGGAGATTGCATGACCGCAGGTACCGCGTTGGTTGCCCGCATGGGCGTCCAGGCTTTGGCCGGCCCGCTCGGGAGTCTCGATGCTTACCTGGAGCGGGTGAGCCGTATTCCGGTTCTCACCCGCGAGGAGGAGCGCGCGCTCGCCGAGCGCTTCCGTTCGCACAATGACCTGGCCGCCGCGCGGGAGCTGGTGCTGTCGCACCTGCGCTTCGTGGTGCATATCGCCCGCGGCTACAGCGGTTATGGCCTGCCGGTTGGCGATCTCATCCAGGAAGGCAATGTCGGCCTGATGAAGGCGGTCAAGCGTTTCGACCCTTCCCTCAATGTGCGGCTGGTGTCGTTCGCGGTTCACTGGATCCGCGCCGAGATTCACGAGTATGTGCTGCGTAACTGGCGGCTGGTGAAGATCGCCACCACCAAGGCGCAGCGCAAGCTGTTCTTCAACCTGCGCCGGCTGAAGAAGAATCTGAGCTGGCTGTCGGCTGAGGAGACGGCGGCCGTGGCGCACGATCTGGGCGTGACTGCGGGCGAAGTCACCGAGATGGAGAAGCGGCTCGCGGCGCGCGACATGTCCTTCGATCCGGCTCCCGAGGCCGACGACGAGGAGCTCTTCAGTCCCGCGGCCTATCTGCCCGCCCCCGACGCCGATCCGGCCATGCAGGTGGAAGAGGCGGAGAGTGCCGATGATTCCGCGGACCGTCTGCGCGGGGCTCTCGGCCGCCTCGATGCTCGCAGCCGCGACATCGTGCAGCGCCGCTGGATGTCCGATGACAAGGCGACGCTCCACGAGCTGGCCCACCAGTACGGCGTATCCGCCGAGCGCATCCGCCAGATCGAGTCAAGCGCTCTCGGGAAGCTGCGCGGCCTGATGGCCGCCTGAGCAGGCTGCGGCAACGTGCGCCTCGCGGGGCGAGCCTGCGGGTGCCTTGCGGCGCTCCCATCGCGGCGGTAGCGTCTCACGCATGCGTAGCGTGACCGACTGGCTCAGCGAGTACGGCGCGAGCCACGAGAACCCGACCAACAAGCTGCTGCACTGGATCTGCGTGCCGCCGATCGTGCTGGCGGTCATGGGATTTCTGTGGTCGGCCCCGGTGCCGGCTGCCTTCAGCGCGTTGTCCCCGTGGCTGAACTGGGCGACGCTCGCGGCTGCGTCGGCAGTGGTGTACTACCTGCTGCTGTCACCCTCGCTCGCCATCGGTATCGTGCTCGCCTTCGGCGTGCTGCTCGTGATCGTGCAGCGGCTCGGAGCACTCCCCTGGCCGTTGTGGCTGACATCGCTGGTGATCTTCGTCGCGGCCTGGACCGGGCAGTTCATCGGTCACGCCGTCGAGGGCAAGCGCCCGTCCTTCTTCAAGGACCTGCAGTTCCTGCTGATCGGCCCGCTGTGGCTGCTGGCCGCGGCCTATCGGCGCCTCAGCGTGCCGTACTAGGCGGCCGCCGTACCACGGGCGGCGGCACGTACCGCCGCGCTCACCCGCGCGTGCAGCTCCTTGTCGAGCGGATCCGGGACCAGCTCGTCGCCGCGCGCGAGTCCCGCGATCGCATCCGCTGCCGCCATCAGCATCGCATCGCAGAAGGCGCGGGCGCGCGCTTCGAGTGCTCCCCTGAACAGGCCGGGAAACGCCAGCACATTGTTGATGCCCTTGCCGTCGGCAGCGAAGGCGGCCCCGTGCTCGCGCGCTGCGAGCGGCTCGATTTCCGGGTCGGGATTCGAGAGCGCCAGAATCACCTGGCCCTTCCTCACCCACTCCGGCCTGATGAGCCCCTTGACGCCGGTGCAGGCGATCACGATGTCGGCGCGCTGCATGAGCGCCGTGAGCGTCACCCTCTCGCCGCCGGAGGCCACCAGCCGGGCCACGGCGGCGGGGTTGGTATCCGTGCCGAGAATGTGCTGCACACCGTAGGCGCGCAGCAGCCGCGCGATGCCGTGGCCCGCGGCCCCGAGCCCGATCTGCCCCACCATGCTGGTGCGCAGGTCGATGCCTGAGCGCCGTGCAGCGTTGATGAGCGCCGCGAGGACCACCACCGCGGTGCCGTGCTGATCGTCGTGCAGCACCGGCTTATCGAGCCGCGCGCGCAGCTGCTGCTCGATCTCGAAGCACTCGGGCGCGGCGAAATCCTCCAGCTGAATGGCGCCGAAGGAAGCGGCGATGCCGCTGACGATCTCGACCACGCGCGCCGGCTCGGTCTCCTTCAGCAGGATCGGCACGCCGTTGATGCCGACCAGGTCCGCAAACAGCGCCGCCTTGCCTTCCATCACCGGCAACCCGGCGAGCGCGCCGATGTTGCCGAGGCCGAGCACCGCCGTACCGTTGGTGACCACTGCGACCGTGTTGCCGAGCGCGGTGTACTCGTAGGCAGCCTGCGGGTCCTTCTCGATCGCCAGGCACACCCGTGCGACGCCTGGTGTGTAGACATCGCGCAGCACCTCGCGCGTGTTGATCGACAGCGTCGCCGCCGTGCGGATCTTGCCGCCGCGATGACGGTTGAAGACGCGGTCGGACTTGCCGACGAAGCGCGCGGTCGGAAGCTGGCCGATGCGCTCGTAGAGCGAGCGGTCGGCCTCCTCGTCCATCTCGAGCGTGATCTCCCAGAGCGTACGGCCCTGCTGCCGCCGCAACGCGGTGAGTCCCTCGATCGTGAGCCCCGCGTCGGCGATGACCTGCAGCACCTTGGCAAGACTGCCCGGCTGATGGACGGTCTCGACCAGGATGATCTCGGGAATCTTCATGGTCGAAGGGTGCCCCGATTCGCAGCGTCGAACAAGGCGCATGATCTCTTGGGGACCCCGGGGCGGGGTGCGGATGTCGCCGGCCGCGGATACCCGTTATCATGCGCGCCCCCGACGGGGCAGACCGCTTTTCCCTGCAGGAGAAAGCCCGTGGCCAAAGCCGCCGCTTCCAGCTCTGCCGAGGCCGGCACCGCCACCGGCAGCACGCTCGATCCGCTGGATCTCTACGACGTGCGCGCCGCGCTCAGCGAGGAGGAGCGCCTGGTGCAGGAGTCGGTCGCGCGGCTCGTCGATGCCGAAGTGCTGCCGGTCATCCAGCGCTGCTTCGAGGAGCACCGCTTCCCCAGGGAACTGATTCCCAAGCTCGCGGCCCAGGGCCTGCTCGGCTCCTCGCTCCAGGGTTACGACTGCGCGGGGCTCAACGCCGTGTGCTACGGCCTCATCTGCCAGGAGCTCGAGCGCGGTGACTCCGGCATCCGCAGCTTCGTGTCGGTGCAGTCGTCGCTGTGCATGTACCCGATCTGGGCCTACGGCTCCCCTGAGCAGAAGCAGCATTACCTGCCGCGCATGGCGCGCGGCGAGCTCATCGGCTGCTTCGGCCTCACCGAGCCGCACGGCGGCTCCGATCCCGCCAACATGAAGACCCACGCGAAGCGGCGCGGCGGAGACTGGGTGCTGAACGGCTCGAAGATGTGGATCACCAACGGCACCATCGCCGATGTCGCGGTGGTGTGGGCCATGAGCCCCGACGGCATGCGCGGATTCCTCGTCGACAAGGGAACGCCCGGCTTCTCAGCTCCGGAGATCCAACACAAGTTCTCGCTGCGTGCATCGGTGACTGCGGCGCTGTTCTTCGACAACGTGCTGGTTCCCGAGAGCCGGGTGCTCCCCGGCGTCGTGGGGCTGAAGGGACCGCTGTCGTGTCTCACCCAGGCGCGCTACGGCATCTGCTGGGGCGTGATCGGTGCGGCGCAGGCCTGCTTCAAGCAGCTGCTGGAGTACACCGCGACGCGCCAGCTGTTCGGACGCCCGCTGGCCGCCAATCAGACCATCCAGGTCCGGCTCGCCGACATGGCGCGGCGCATCACGGCCGCGCAGTTGCTGGCGCTGCAGCTCGGGCGGCTGAAGGACGCCGGCACGATGCAGCCGGTCCAGGTCTCGCTCGCCAAGTGGAACAACTGCCGCATGGCGCTCGACATCGCCCGCGACTGCCGCGACATGCTGGGCGGCGCCGGCATCAGCGCCGAGTACGCGCCGATCCGCCACATGCTCAACCTCGAGAGCGTGATCACCTACGAGGGGACCGAGAGCATCCACCAGCTCGCCATCGGGCGCGAGCTGACCGGCATCAACGCCTTCTGACGGCGCTCACTTGGTCGCCATCACGGCCGGGTTCACCAGGTAGAACCCGATCGCGAGCACGATCAGGTAGGCGAGCAGGATGAACGTCCAGCCCATGTTGTGGCGAATGACGTCGCCCTCCTTGCGCACGAACCTGCTGGTCGAGACGCCGACGCTCGCGGTCTGCGGCGCCACCGGCTTGCCGATCTCGGCGCCCACCGAGTTCAGCGTCGGCAAAAGCAGAGGTGGCAGGCCGAGCTGCGCACCGACCAGCGCCTGGAACTTGCCGAACATCGCATTCGTCGAAGTGTTCGACCCCGAGAGCGCGACGCCGATGAAGCCGAGAATCGGGCAGACGATGACGAAGGCGGTACCGAGGCTGGAGAAGCCCTTGGCGAGCGAGGCCGCCATGCCCGAGTAGTTGAAGGTGTAGGCGAGGCCGAAGATGAAGACCCCGACGAGCAGCGCGCCCCACATCTGGTGAAAGCTGCGCCGGAACACCTCGCCGAGCTGGCCGCCTTTGAGCTTGCCCATCGCGAGCAGGAGCACCACGACGATGACCCAGGTGGTGAGGATGGCAGTTCCGGCAATGTAGGGCTTGAAGTCGAATACCGCCGTGAGGCTCGGCTTGGCGGCGCTGCAGGTCGCGGCGAGCGCCGAGCAGCCGACCGCCTGCGCCTTGAACCAGCTCACCTTCGGCAGGTTGGACCACGGACCGGTCCAGGGCACGACCACGGCCAGCAGCACCATAAACGGCAGCCAGGCCTGCAGCACTTCGCCGAGGTTCAGTCCGTGCCCCGCCGTCTGCCGGGCGGTGGCGGCATCGACCGGTACGCCGCCATAGCCGAGCGTCGACTTCGGCTGCCAGACCTTGAGGAGGATCAGCAGGGCGGCGAAGCACACCATCGCGCCCACGACGTCGGGCAGATACGGCCCCCAGTAGCGCGCGACGGGGTACTGCCCGGCGATATAGCCGAGCGAGCCCACGACCGCGAGCGGCCAGCCGCCCTTCATGCCCTCCTTCCCCGAGACCAGGTACAGGAGCACCCACGGCGGCAGCAGCGCCAGCACCGCGACCACCGTGCCGACCGAGCCCGACAGCGCGAGCAGCGGGTAGCCGGTGACGGCGGCGAGCGCGATGATCGGCGCACCGAGCGCCCCGTAGGAGACCGGCGCGTTGTTGGCGATCGCCGCGACGCGGATGGCGTTCAGGTCGGAGATCCCGAGCGAGATCAGGATCGGCGCCACCACCGCCCACGGATAGCCGAAGCCCACCAATCCCTCGAGCAGCGCGCCGAACGCCCAGGCGAACAGCAGGGTCTGCACGCGCACGTCCATGCTTCCCTGCGCGATCAGCCAGCGCCGGAAATTCTCGAACAACCCGCTCAGGGACAGCGTGTTGAAGAGCATCATGCCCCAGAAAGTGATCCAGTCGACGTTCCACACGCCGGTGGCGGCGCCGTACGCATAAGCGTGCGTACCGTCGTCGAGCGGCATCTGCCACACCCAGGCGGCCAGCGCGAACGTGACGATCGATCCGACCAGGGTTGCGAGCCACGCCGGCCAGCGGAACACCGCCAGCAGCACCAGCAGCAGCACCACCGGAATCAGGGCCACGAGACAGGTCAGGGTCAGGTTGCCGAGCGGGTCGATCAGTTGCGTGAACATGATGCCTCCCTCGATGCGCGGCGCGGCAGTTCACGTGCGAGGCGTCTGGGCCGCACGCGCATTCTTGATTCTTGCCTGTGGGCCGCTGCCGCGACAACCTAACATGCTCGCCGGGCCGTCTCAAATGGACGCCCGCTCCGTCACGGCGCCGCCGGCGCTCATCCGGCCGGTGCGGCTGCCGGCCGCCGAGCACATTCGCGCAGTGCGCGGCGCGGCCGCCAGGCGCCGCCGCAGCAACCGCTGCCCTTCAGCCCGTCTTTTTCATGAGCGCGACGATCCGCTCACTCTTTTCCATGAAGCGCCGATAGGCCGGCCGCTGCTGCAGGCGCGTCGCGTATTCGTGCAAGGCGGGGCGCGGCTCGAGCGCCTTGGTCATCATCCCGAAGCCGACCTGCGACCCGATGTACACGTCGGCGGCGCTGAAGCGGGCACCGAGAACATAAGGGCCGGGTGTGAGCGCCTTTTCCAGGGTCGCCACGGTGTCCTCGTAGCAACCGTACGCCAGCGCACCCGGCCGCGACGGCGGCGGCCGCGACAGCATGCGATCGATCACTGCCGCCTCCAGGCAAGCGGCGGCGAAGAACATCCAGCGGTAATAGGTCCCGCGCGCCGCGCTGTCGACAGCGGGCGCGAGCCCCGCGGCGGGGAACGCGTCGGCGAGGTAGGCGCAGATGGCGCCGCACTCGGTCACCACGGTGCCGCGGTGGACGATCGCCGGCACCTTTCCCATCGGATTTATCGCGAGAAAGCTCGGTTGCTTCTGCTCCCGGTTCTCGAGGTTCACCAGTTCATAGCGATACGGCGCGCTCAGTTCCTCGAGCATCCAGTGCACGGTGCGGCCGCGGGACATCGGGCTGCTGTAGAACACGATCTCGTCGCTCATGAACGTCTCCTTGATGGAAATCGGCTGCCGCGGCCGGCGCTGCGCGAGTATGCACGGCGGATGTTACGCGCAAGATGCGCCCGCGGTCGCCCTGGGGCCCTCGGCCGGGAGCAGCGGCGGGCGGCCAGACGATGCCGATCGCCAGCAGCGCGAGCAGCGCCAGCCAGTCGCCGAGCCGCTCCCGGCGGCGCGCCGGCTGCCTGCGCCGCGGCGAGCGCGTGCTCAACGCCGCTCTCCCGTGCAAGACGTCATGGGAGGCATTCTGTGCAGGCAAACTCGAGCGGCCCGGGCGGGAAAGTGCCGCAGCCGCGGCGAATTGTGGCGCAAAGTGGCGGCTGTGGTGCGCTTTCACCGCGCCCGTGCAGCCTGTAGCCTTAGGTTCGCATGAAGCGTCTCGTCGCCATTGTCGAGGACGAAGCGGCCCTGCGCGACAATTACGCTGCCGCCTTCACGCGTGAGGGTTACGCCGTGCGCTGTTTCGCCAACCGCGCGCAGGCGATGCAGGCCTTCGCCGCGCGTCTGCCGGACCTGGTGGTCATCGACATCTCGCTGGAGGACGAGCCGGAGGGCGGCTTCGAGCTGTGCCGGCAGTTGCGCGCGCTGTCGGCGGAGTTGCCGATCATCTTTCTCACCGCGCGCGACAGTGAGCTCGATGCGGTCTCCGGCCTGCGCCTCGGCGCGGATGACTTTCTCACCAAGGACCTGAGTCTCCCGCACCTCATTGCGCGCGTGAACGCGCTGTTTCGCCGCGTGGATGCGCTGCGCAAGCCCGGCACCCCGGAGCAGATCCTGCGGCGCGGCGCGCTCACGCTCGACGTCGAGCGCATGCAGGCGCAGTGGGACGGCCAGGTGGTGCTGCTGTCGCTCACCGAATTCTGGATCGTGCATGCCCTGGCGCGTCACCCCGGGCATGTCAGGAGCCGCCAGCAGCTCATGGACGCCGCCAGCGTGGTGCTCGATGACAACACCATCACCTCGCATGTGAAGCGCATCCGGCGCAAGTTCCAGAGCATCGATCCGAAATTCGACGCCGTGCAGACGGTCTACGGCATGGGGTATCGCTGGGTCGAGTAGCCCGCGTCTATGTCCCTGCGACTCAAGCTCCTCGCTCTCGGCCTCGCCACGCTCGTGCTGCCGTGGGCCGGCTGCCGCTACGCGCGCGAGATGGAATCCGCCTTGCGCGAGGGCGAGCAGAATTCGCTTCAGGCCGTCTCGCAGACCATCGCCGCCTCGCTCCAGGGACGCACCGACCTGCTCTATCGCGAAGCGCCGCCGCCGCCCGAGACCGCGGCCGAGGCGCCGAGCGGCGCGTCAGCGGGCCCGCCGGAGACCTCCGGCACGGCAGATGCCGCGGGCACGGCGCGCACTGCGGGCGCGGCGCCCGGCGCACAGACGCCGGGCACTGCCGGCGCAGCACCTGAGCCGGCTGCGCAGCGGCCCATCCTGAAGCCCGGTCCGTACGATCTGCGGCCGCTCGCGCTCACCGCCGCCCCGCTGGTGGAAGGTTACGCGGACGACTGGCCGCACGAGCCGGATGCGTGGGCGTACTTCCGCAGGGACGAGCAGCATCATTTCCGCATTCTCACCGGCGTCTACGAGCGCATGCTGTACGTGCTGCTCGAGGTACACGATGAGCACCCCGTCTACGATGCCCCCGGCAGCAACGCGCTCGATCCCGCGACCTTCGGCGACCGGGTGTGGGTCGGATGGCAGGACGGCGCCGGCGAGCAGCACCAGGTGTTTCTCGCTGCCACCGGGCCGGGCACGCTCACCGCACGGCGCATCGAGGCGGGCGAGTACGGGCAGCAGAGTGCGCTGATCGAGCCGCGCATCCGCGCGGCCTGGCAGCCGACGCCCGAGGGCTACCGCATCCAGATGCGCGTGCCGCTGTCGCTGGTCGGGAGCGGCTTCGGGGTGCTGGTGGACGATCGCGACACCCGCGGCGCGGCGCCGGTGAGCTACGGCACGCTGCGCAGCGACGACCTGCGCACGCTCGGCCGCCTGATCGTGGCGGCCCCGGAGCTCACTTCCTACCTCGCGCAATTCATGCAGCCGGGGCTGAAGCTCGCGGTCCTCACGCCCGACGGCCGCGTGCTGGCGCGCGCCGATGCCCTGGCGCAGACGACCGCCCTCGGTGCCGAAGGACCCGTGCTGGCGCGCCTGTACCGGCGCTTCGTCGACCGCCCCGGTGACCGGCGGCTGATCGAATCGGACGCGCCTATCTACGACCGCGATCACCAGGAGGTCATCGGCAGACTCGAGGTCACGCAGACCGCGGACCGGTGGATCCGCCTGCGCGATCACGCCCTGACGCGCATGCTCAATCTCACGCTGAGCACCAGCGTGGTGGCAGTGAGCCTGATGTTTGCCTTCGCCGCCTGGCTGGCTGTGCGCCTGGCGCGGCTGCGGCAGGCGAGCGAATCCGCCCTCAGCGGCTCCGGTCTCGTCACCAGCTTTCCCGAGACCGAGGCCCGCGACGAGCTCGGTGCCGTCGCGCGCAGTTTTTCTACGCTGCTGGCGCGACTCAACGAATACACCAGCTATCTGCGCACGCTCGCCGGCAAGCTCGCCCACGAGATCCGCACCCCGCTCACGGTCGTGCGCTCCTCGCTCGACAACCTGGAAGCCGAGCAGGTGCCGGAAGCGGCGCGCATCTACCTCGCCCGCGCGCGCGACGGGAGCGAGCGGCTGAACGCCATTCTGCTGGCGATGGGGGCGGCCAGCCGGGTGGAGGAAGCCATCGGCAGCGCGGAGCGGGTCAGCTTTGATCTCGTGCCGCTGCTCAGCTCCGCCGTCGCCGCTTACCGCAGCGCCTTTCCCTCCCGCACCTTCACGGCGGAGCTCCCCGCGGCGGGCGTCACCCTGAGCGGCGCGCCGGACCTCATCATGCAGCTGCTCGATAAGCTCATCGACAATGCGGTGGACTTCAGCCCCGCGGGCGCCACCATCACTGTGCGGCTGCGGCCGGAGCCGCAGGCGGCGGTGCTCGAGGTGGACAACCCGGGTCCGCCTCTGCCGCCCCATGTCGAGGCGCGGCTGTTCGAATCGCTGTGGCAGTCGCGCGCCGACGGTGACAGCCGGCCCCATTTCGGCCTGGGACTTTACATTGTGCGGCTGATCGCCGAGTTCCACGGGGGCGAGGCCTCGGCCATGAGCCTCCCCGAGGGCACCGGCGTGCGCTTCAGCGTACGCCTTCCCCGCTGAGGCAGCTCCCCGGAGGTCCGACCTGCTGCTGCGCTCACGCCAGACCTGCACACCACCGTCCAGGCTCTCCGGCCCGGGGCGGCGGACGATCAATTGGAAATATGTCGACAAATTGCGACATGAAATTTGCGGCTGGAGTCAGTACAATTCATCGTCGAAGGTACCGTCTGGAAAAGAGTTTTTTCAGAATACTGGCTAGGCTGCCCAGACGGTGATGCGTTTACGCAGCGCGGCAGAAGGAGACCTAAAAATAGAAAACTCGGGGATCGACGCGGGCACGGGTACGACAGCTCCTAACTTGCTGTGGGTTGTCAGGAACGACACAACGCGTGGGTGAACACGCGGGCCTCGCGATAGAAGCCGGAGCGGAGCTCCAAGCGTTTCAGCCGGAAAGTCTAGATGCTCGTGATGACGCGACATGCCGCTGCGGTGCGCCGGCTCATTTGAGTCCACCAAGCGCGCGCAGTAGCCGGAGCTGACAGCGAACCACCGGGTCACTCGATGAAGACACGACTCAGCAGGCCCCGCCACCCGTGCGGGGCTTCTTTTTTATTTTTCTTGCTCGCGCCGGTGCTTCGCCAGCCACTCCTCGCACGCCCGACGGCGCACCTCGGCGTCAACCCACGCCGAGGTAATTGAGAATCCCGCGCGCTGCCTCGCGTCCTTCGAAGACCGCCGTCACCACCAGGTCCGAGCCGCGTACCATGTCGCCGCCGGCGAATACCTTGGGATTGGTGGTCTGAAAGGCGTTCGCCGCACCGGCCGACACGCGCACGCGGCCGCTGGCGTGCAGGCGGATGTGATGCTCGTTGAGCCACTGCGGCGGGCTCGGCAGAAAACCGAAGGCGATGATCACCGCCTCCGCCGGCACGATATGCTCGGAGCCGGCCACGGGCTGCGGCACGCGCCGGCCGCGCGCATCGGCCGCACCCAGACGCGTCTCGACCAGCTTCACGCCCTCGACGCGCTCGCCGCCCACGATCTCGATCGGCTGGCGGTTGAACAGGAACTCGACGCCCTCCTCGCGGCTGTTGCCATAGTCGCGCCGCGAGCCGGGCATGTTGCCCTCGTCGCGGCGATAGGTGCAGGTCACTGATGCGGCACCCTGGCGGATCGCGGTGCGATTGCAATCCATGGCCGTGTCGCCGCCGCCCAGCACCACCACGCGCTTATCGCGCAGGCTGATCAGCCCCTGGGCCGCGCCCGGCAGCTCGAGCTCGTGACTGATGTTGGCAACGAGGTAGGGCAGCGCCTCGTGCACCCCCGGCAGGTCCTCGCCGGCGAAGCCGCCCTTCACGTAGCTGTAGGTCCCCATGCCGAGAAATACGGCATCGTACTCGGCGAGCAGGCGGCCGAAGGGCACGTCGCCGCCCACCTCGCAGCCGAGACGGAACTCGACGCCCATGCCTTCCATGATCTTCCGGCGCCGCTCCAGCACCTCCTTCTCGAGCTTGAAAGGCGGGATGCCGAAGGTGAGCAGCCCGCCGATGCGCGCGTAGCGGTCGAATACCACCGGCTGCACGCCGTTGCGTACCAGGATGTCGGCGCACGCCAGCCCCGCCGGCCCGGCGCCCACCACTGCTACGCGCTTGCCGGCGGGCTGCACGTTCGACATGTCGGGCTTCCAGCCGAGTCTCAGCGCCTGGTCGGTGATGTACTTCTCGATCGCCCCGATGGTGACGGCACCGAGGCCGTCGTTGAGCGTGCAGGCGCCCTCGCACAGGCGGTCCTGCGGGCAGATGCGGCCGCACACTTCCGGCAACGAGTTCGTCTTGTGCGACAGCTCCGCCGCCTCGAACAGATTGCCCTCCTCGATCAGCTTCAGCCAGTTGGGAATGTAGTTGTGAACCGGGCACTTCCACTCGCAGAAGGGATTGCCGCAGGCGAGACAGCGCCCGGCCTGCTGGCCCGCGGTCGCGACATCGTAAGGCGCATAGATCTCGCGGAAATTGCGCACGCGCGCTTCCACGGCGGTCTTGGACGGATCGGCGCGCGGGATGTCGAGGAACTGCAGGTTCTTGTCGGCCATGGGCGAGTGCGCACCTAGGCGGCGCGCCGCAGGCTGTCGATGAGCGAATCGATCGACGCCGCCTTCGGCTTCACGACCCAGAATTTCGGCAGGAAGGTGCGCAGGTCACCGAGGATCTCCTCCGCCCAGCTGCTGCCGGTCGCGGTGACGTGCCGTTCGAGCAGCCCTTCCAGATGCTGCACGTGCGACTGCATCGCCTCCGGATGAATGCGGCTGATGTCGATGAGCTCGTGGTTGTAGCGGTCGACGAAGTTGCGCTCGAGGTCCAGCACGTAGGCGAAGCCGCCGGTAAAGCCGGCGCCGAAGTTGACCCCGGTACGGCCGAGCACGCACACCGCGCCACCGGTCATGTACTCGCAGCAGTGATCGCCCGCCCCCTCGATCACGGCGACGGCGCCGGAGTTGCGCACCGCGAAGCGCTCGCCGGCCACGCCGGCGGCGTACAGCTCCCCGCCGGTGGCCCCGTACAGGCAGGTATTGCCCATGATGATGGTCTCGCGGGCAACGAAGCGCGCCTGGCGCGGGTGGCGCAGCACGATCCGTCCGGCGGCCATGCCCTTGCCGACGTAATCGTTGGCGTCGCCTTCCAGATATAGGTGCAGCCCGCCGGCATTCCACACGCCGAAGCTCTGACCGGCGTGGCCGCTGCAGCGCACGGTGATAGGAGCGTCGGCCATCCCGTAATTGCCCCAGCGCCGGGCGATCTCTCCCGACAGCCGCGCGCCGATCGAGCGGTTGAAGTTGCTGAGCACGTAGCTCCACTCGCCGCCGCGCTTGCCCTCGATGGCGGGCAGCATCTCGCGCACCATGCGCTCGGCGAGCTCGCCCTGGTCGAACGGCGGATTGCACGGCAGGCTACAGAACTGCGGCGCATCCGCGGCAAGCGCGGCGCTGGCCAGGATCGGAGAGAGATCGAGCTTGCGCTGCTTCGGCGTCACCCCGGGAAGCACCTCGAGATACTCGGTGCGGCCGATGATCTCCGTCAGGCGGCGCACGCCGAGCGAGGCCAGGATCTCGCGCACCTCCTCGGCGACGAAACGGAAGTAGTTGATCACCATCTCGGGCAGGCCGGTGAAGTACCTGGTACGCAGGACATTGTGCTGGGTCGCAATCCCGGTGGTGCAGTTGTTGAGGTGGCAGATGCGCAGGTACTTGCACCCGAGCGCCACCATCGGGGCGGTGCCGAAGCCGAAGCTCTCCGCGCCGATGATCGCCGCCTTCACGACGTCGAGCCCGGTCTTGAGTCCCCCGTCGGTCTGCAGTCGCACGCGGTGGCGCAGGTCGTTGATGCGCAGCGTCTGGTGCGTCTCGGCGAGCCCGAGCTCCCAGGGCGTGCCGGCGTACTTGATGGAAGACAGCGGGCTC
>Ga0187772_10000738_pt1 | contig 14745 bp, 7 predicted proteins | sample 0116_SJ02_MP15_2_FD_133137 | JGI IMG/M metagenome (GOLD analysis project Ga0187772, IMG submission 133137) | Tropical peat soil microbial communities from peatlands in Department of Meta, Colombia - 0116_SJ02_MP15_20_MG | ecosystem: Environmental > Terrestrial > Soil > Wetlands > Peat | place... | reverse complement strand
GCCATCGAGAAGCAGGCCGCGTGCGCGGCGGCGAGCAGCTCCTCGGGGCTCGTCTTTCCCGCCGGCGCCTCGGTGCGCGCCGACCACGACACGCCCATCTCGCCGAGCGCGCCGCTCGTTCCCTTGACCGTCCCCTGTCCCCGGAGCAGATCGCCCTTCCAGACCGCTTGCGCCGTCCGCTTCGCTGCCATTGGGGCCCTCACTCGGCTGGCCGATTTAACGCCGCGCAGGCGCCGTCCGTCATCGGGACCCCGGGGGGACCCCCTCCAGCACCACGAGGGTCCGCGCCGGTACGATCCGGGACTCGGACCCCTCCTCGAGCGACCAACGAGGGTGTTCGCAAAGGGGCTCGCCGGCCTCGGACGTCGAGAGGCGTTCGGCCCAATCCCCGGCCCATCCAACGCGCGACGACGGGCGATCCACCTCCCCGAGGTTCGCGAGCAGCACGACCGTCGAGGCGCCCGATGCGCGTCGGACCGCGAGGAGCCGCTCCTCTTCCCACGCCTGGGCGTGGGTCGAGCTGCCGGTATGCAGCGCCGGCACCTCCCGTCGGAGGCGAAGGAGCGCGGCGACGAGGGCGCGGAACTGCTCGCCCTCGGCCGATGCGGCCCGACGGGGATCGAGGCGCGAGCGGGCGAACGTCGAGAGGAGCATCGGATCGGGGGGCGGCCGGGGAAAGCCGTGGGCCTTTAGGTCGCGGATCCGTCCGGCCCGGAGCCGTCCCGCGTACACCCGCGGAGGATCCGCGAAGAAGTAGAACGGCCTGGTCTCGCCGTACTCCTCCCCCATGAAGAGCATCGGCACGTAGGGGGCGAGCAGGGTGAGGCCGAGCGCGACGCGGACGAGCTCTTCGGGGAGGAGGCTCGTCAGGCGGGCGCCGTCGCCCCGGTTGCCGACCTGATCGTGGTTCTGGTCGAACACGACGAACTGGTCGGGTCGGACCCCGAGGACCGGGGCGCCGTGGCGTCGCTCGTGGTAGCGCGAGTACACGCCGTCGAGGAGGAACGGCCGCTCGAACGCCCGCGCGAGGGCCTCGAGCGAACCGAAGTCGACGTAGTACCCCGCCCGCTCGCCCGTGAGCGCGGCGTGCAGGGCGTGATGGAAATCGTCCGACCACTGGGCGTCGAGCCCCCAGCCCCCTTCCGCGACGGGCCGCACCACCCGGACGTCGTTGAGGCCGCTCTCGGCGATGAGGACCGGCCGGCGCCCGGCGGCGTCCCCGACCGCCCGGCAGTGCTCGGAGAACTCCCCCCAGAACGGGCGGGAGGATCGATCGAAGACCTCGTGGACCGCGTCGAGGCGGAAGCCGTCGACGCCGTACTCGTCGAGCCACATGCGTGCGTTGTCGAAGAAGTAGCGGCGCACGTCGCCGCTCATCGGACCGTCCACGTTCGGGGTCGGTCCCCACGGGGTGGTCGCCCGGGGATGGAAGTACGGCCCGAACCGCTCGAGGAAGGCCGCCTGGCCGCTCCAGTGATTGTAGACGACGTCGAGGAGGATCCCGAGCCCGAGCTCGTGCGCGGCCGCCACGAACCGGACGAGTCCTTCGGGTCCCCCGTACGCCCGCCGTACCGCGAACTGGTGGACCGGACCGTACCCCCAACCCCGCTCCCCCCGCTCCTCCTCCACCGGCAGGAGCTCCACCACGGTGACCCCGAGGTCGGCGAGCGGCGCGAGGCGCGCCGCGGCCGCATCGAAGGTCCCTTCGGTGGAGAACGTGCCGACGTGAAGCTCGTAGATCACCTCGTTCGCGAGCTGAAGGAAACGCCGGGGCGCCAACCGTTCCCGCGCGGCCCGCAGGTCGACCAGCGCCGACGGACCGCCGACGCCATCGGGCTGGCTCCTCGACGTCGGGTCGGGGAGACGGTGGCGGTCGACCGAAAGCCAGTACCGGTCGCCCGCCCGGGCGGCCGGATCCGCGCCCACAAAGTACCCGGTCGCTTCCTTCTCGAGGGGCACACGACGGGCCCCCCGATCCAGGTACGACACGGTGACACGACGGGCGCGAGGCCCCCACACGCGGAAGGTGAAACCCCCCTCGGCGCTCGGCACGGCGCCGAGCCGATCGGTCCCCGTCGCTTCGCCCACGCGTCGCCTCCTCGCGGGCGTCAGGATCTGGGGCTCATGGGCCGGACGGTCCACCGGAACCGCCCTCGTCCTCCACCGGGACGCCGGAGGTCGGGCACACGGAGCCGGCCAAAGTGTCCAAAGTCAAAGCTTGCGGAGCGGCAGGGACCGTACGTGCGGATCTCGAGCTCACGGAGCATGCCGGGTTCGATGTGGTCCCATGCCCTCGCGGTCATTGGGATGGCTGCTCCCGCCCGGACGAACAGAGGCATCGTGTCGAGCTCCGCGGTCCTCGGCGACGGCGAACCGCCGGCGGCCGGCCGCCCGGTCCAGAAGTCGATCCACTCGCCCCGGGGGAGCGCGAGCTGCTGCCGCGCGCCCGGGATTACCGGGGCGACGAGGAGGTGCTCCCCCAAGAGGTACTCATCCTCGGCGACCGCCGCCGGGTCTTCGGGGAAATCGACGGCGAGCGGTCGGACGAGGGGCCGTCCGAGCGCGATCCCCTCCACGGACTGAGCGTAGAGGTACGGGACGAGACGGTACCGCAGCGCCGCAAACTTCCGGAAGATCCCGAGTGCCTCCGCCCCGAACTCCCACGGCTCCCGTGGCGTCGTGCCGTGGAGGCGCGTATGCGAGAACAGCATCCCCATCTGCATCCAGCGGACGTAAAGTTCCCGAGAGGGGCGCCCTCCGAACCCCCCGGAGTCGAAGCTCGCGAACGCGCCCCCGGAGGCGGCGTAGCTCAGCGCGGCCCGCAGCGCCGCGGCCATGTCGCGCGGATAGGTGCGGGGGTCCCCGCCCCACTGCACCGGATATCGGTGGATGTCCAGCCCGCCCGAGCGGCCCCACACCATCGGGTCCCCGCCCGCGGCCCGTACGGCGCGGAAGACCGTCTCGGGGTACAGGGGCGCGTAGCGATTGTGGAGCTCGGGCGGACCGAGGGTGCGGCCGTACGCGTCGTCGGGGATCGCCTCACCGAAGTCGGTCTTGATCACGTCCACCCCGAGACGAACGAGCTCGGCGATTCGCTCGGAGAACCAGCGACGGCCGCCCGGGTGCGAGAAGTCGACGCCCCCGAAGTCCACGCTGTCCTGGTCGAACCGGAGACCGACGTGACCGTCGGCGCGCCGGATGAGAAGGTCACGATCTCGTAGGTACCGGTACTCGGGAGTATGGGTCGGCACGTAGGGGTTGACCCAGAGGGAGAGACGGAGATTCCGGTCGTGGAGCTCCCGCACCATGCGCGCGGGATCGGGGAACCGGCGGCGATTCCACCGGAACGTGCAACCGACGCCGTAGAACGGTACCTTTTCTCCCCTCCGGGCGGCCGCCGCCGCGAGGCCCGCGAGCACATCCCCGGGGTCCCCCTCCGCGGAGCGGTCCACGGCCCGGCGGGTGAATCCGAGCCGCCGGCCGGCGGCGTAGAGGGCGTCGGGCAGGGGCTCGTCGAGCCAGGGAGGGTCGAGGTGGATCACGTCGCCCGGAAGCCGGAGCGATCGGATCTTCCTCGCGACGCGCAAGAGTTCCCGCTGGTTGCGGTACGCGCATCGGCTGTACCAGACGCCGAACGACCAGAGCGGAGGTACCGCGGGCGGGCCTCTCCGGTCCCAGAACCAGCGGAGGATCTCCCGGGGAGATCGGGAGAAGAAGACCCGAACGGTCACGGGGGTGCGGGGGAGCTCGACTGCTCCGAGTCCGAGGTACTGACGACCGAAGTCGAGCCGCACGGGGTCCCAGGTTTCCGCGAGGAACCCGTACCCTCGGGTCGACCAGAAGAACGGGTAGGTGACGTAGGTCCCCTCGTTCGGGAGCCCGAACACGTCCGCCACGCTCGTCCGGAACTCGCGTCCGGTGTGGTCGAGCGCGCCAAAGATCTCCCCGAGGCCGTAGATCCGTTCGCCGGGGACGAACCGCAGCGGCCAGTGGAGCGTCCCCTCGCCCGTGCCCCAGGGCTCCGGCCCCGGAAGTTTCCCCGGCGGGAGTTCCGTCGCGGTCTCGAACACGGGCTCCCCTCGGCGGAGTACTCGGAGCCCCGGTGGGGCTCCGGCGAGCTCGAGCGTCAGGTCGCCAAAGCGACGTTGGCCGCCCTTCGGCGGACCCCGGCCCCCCGCCACACGGATCGGACCGAACCGGAAGGTGAGCTCGTTCGGCCGTTCGCAGCGGACCGAGAGGCCGAGCCGGCGCCGGCTACCCTGGAGGCGAATCGCCCCGGAACGCCCGGGGCCCGCGCGGAGCGCGACGAATGGCTCCGCGGGCTCGGCCACGGCGGGCCGCTTCGATCGCGCGCGGGCGGGCATCGACGGGCGTCCTCACGGCAGGCGATCGGCCGCGCTCAGCGACTCGAGCCGGGCGCCGTCCGCGTCGAAGAAGAGCGCCCGGTCGGCGTCGAACCCCACATAGACCGACTCCCCCACGTGGAAATCGTACGCCCGCACGACCGCCCGGATCGCGAGCGGTGAGGCCGCGCCGGTGACCGCCGACGGGGGGATTTCCAGGAAGAGCTGGTCGGACGAGCCGAGGTGCTCGACGCCGGTGACGTTCGCCGGAACGGCGCCGTCCTCGGGCTTTCGCGCGACCAGGAGGTCCCACGGCCGTTGGCCGAGGGTGACGGGACCCACCGGGCCGACGCCGCGCAGCGGAATCCGCACGCGGTCCTTCACGAACGTGTACGAGCCGCCCGAGGCCTCGACCGCGCCCTCCAGGAAGACCATCTCGGGGGACCCGACGAACGCGGCGACGTACCGGCTCGCCGGGTGGCTCAGGATCCGGTCGGGCGTGTCGCATTGGAGGAGCCGACCGTGGTTCATCACCGCGAGGCGGTCCCCGAGCGTCATCGCCTCGGTCTGGTCGTGCGTCACGAAGACGAACGTCTGGCGCAGCTGCTGGTGGATCCGCTTGAGCTCGATGCGCGCGTTCGAGCGGATCTTCGCGTCGAGGTTCGAGAGCGGCTCGTCGAGGAGGAACGCCTCGGGGTCGCGCACGATCGCCCGGGCGAGCGCCACGCGCTGGCGCTGGCCGCCCGAGAGCTCGGCCGGACGCTTCTGGAGGGTCTCGGGGATCCCCAACAGGGTGGTGACGGAGTGGATCTTCTGATCGATCTCGGCCTTCGGCATCTTGCGCAGCTTGGTCTCATCGTGGGGGTCCGGCACCCGACGGAGCTTCAGGCCGAAGGCGATGTTCTGGTAGACGGTGAGGTGGGGGTAGAGCGCGTAGCTCTGGAAGACCATCGCGATGTTCCGGTCCCGCGGCTCGTAGTCGTCGACGAGCATGTCGCCGATGTAGACGTGGCCGCTCGTCTGGACCTCGAGACCGGCGATCATCCGGAGGATCGTGGTCTTGCCCGAGCCCGACGCCCCGAGGATGACGAGGAACTCGCCGTCCGCGACCTGCATCGACACGTCGTCGACCGCGACCTCCTTCTTGAACCGCTTCGTGATGTGCTCGAGCCGGATCCCCGTCATCGCTCCTCCCGGGCGGGGTCTACCCGCGGACCGCCCCCATCGTCAGACCGCCGATGATGTACCGTTGGAACAGCATGTAGAACGCGACGATGGGTAGGCTCATCACGATCGCAAACGCGGTGATGAGCCCGTAGTTCTGGATCCCCGACTGGGAGTTCAGGTTGTAGAGGCCGAGCGCGAGCGTGAACAGGCCCGGCGAGTCGATGAAGACGTGGGCGAGCGCGTAGTCGGTGTACGGCCCGATGAAGGCGAGGAACGCCGCGAGCCCGAGCACCGGGTAGCAGAGCGGGACGAGGACGCGGAAGAAGGCCTGGGTCCGGCTCATCCCGTCGACGAGCGCGGCTTCCTCGATGTCGTCGGGGATCGAGTCCATGTAGTTCTTGACGAGGATCCCGCTGAAGACGACCGCCCCGGCCGAGTACGGGATGATGAGCCCGAGGTAGGTGTTGATGAGCCCGATCTTGGCGAACATGAGGTAGAACGGGATGATCATCACGAACGAGGGGAAGAGCGAGATCAGGAGGATGAAATAGACGAAGGTCCGCCGCCCGGGAAAGTTGAACTTCGAGAGGGCGAACCCGGTGAACGCGGCGAGGGCGAGCCCGATGGCCGCGGCGCTCCCCGAGAAGATCAACGAATTCTCGAGGAGGGAGAGGAAGCTCGGGCTCTGGTCGTAGAGAATCGTGTGGTAGCTCTTCGTCGTGAATTGGCTGACGCTCGGAACGAGGGTGCTCGCCGTGATCGACTCGACGGGCAAGGTCGAGAACGACGTGATCACGATGAAGTAGATCGGAAACAGGGCGAACACGCACGCGGCGATCAGGATGGCGTGCGTCGCGATGCGCTTCGCGATGCGGGCCGCCCGGCGACGTTTCCGTTGGATCATTTGAGCCAGTTCTTCGTGAGGTCCGTTCGCCACAGGACGATGACGGTGAAGGCGACGATGATCAGGAAGTCGATGACCGAGTACATCGCGGCGGTCGCGAACGCGGGGGTGGCCCCGACCGCGCCGAACGCCTGGTCGTAGGCCTTCGTGATGAAGATCTGCGTCGCGTTGCCCGGGCCGCCGGTCGTGATGATGTAAATCGGGTAGAAGTTATTGAACGTGAAGAGGAATCCCATCAGCCCGACGAAGATGATGGTCGGCTTGAGGTAGGGGAGCGTGATTCGGAAGAATTTCGAGAAGCTCCCCGCCCCGTCGATCGACGCGGCCTCGTAGAGGTCCTTCGGGATCGCCTGCATCGTCGCGACGAACACGACGGTGTAGAACGGGAACGAGAGCCAGAGGTTGGTGACGAAGAGGGCGACCCAGGCCGTGTCGGCCCGCTCGGTCCAGTAGACGGGCGCGATATGGACGGTGGCGAGGAGGCCGTTGATGATCCCGTACTGGTAGCCCCACATGTTCGACCAGACCAGGATCGTGATGAACGCGGGCATCGCCCACGGGAGGAGGATCAACGTCCGGTAGATCGTCTTCCCGCGGATCTCCTGGTTCAGGACGGTGGCGAGCCCGAGCCCGACGCCGAGGAAGAGCGCGACGGACCCGGTCGCCCAAAAGAAGCTGTTCCCGATGAGCTCCCACGACAAGGACGCATTGGAGGTGAACGCGTAGGAATAGTTGGCGAGCCCCACATAGTGATAGTTGAAGAGCGAGAACCGGCCCCCGATGCCGAAGTCGGTCATCGAGATGTAGATCGTGTACGCGATCGGGTAGGCGTTGAGCACCAGCAGCACGATCGTGACGGGCAGGAGATAGATGTAGGCCGGCCACTCGCGCCGAAGGCGGAATCCCAGGGTCTGGTCTCGAAGATCAGCCATTCGGAGATCGGCCTACGCCCGCGAAGGACTGCCAAGATATCCCCGTTTCGTAGGCGCGACTGGATTCGGATACGGTCCAAGGAACGCTTCCGGCCGACCTCTTCCCGCGTATCAATCCGGCTCGGGGAACGCGCGGAGGAGAAAGGCGCGCTCCACGGCGGACGTGCACAGGACTTTCGCGAAGGCGTAAATAGCAAGTCCTCCTCCCACTCCGCATGTCTTCTTCGCGGCGTGCCGGAGGACGAAACCCGTTCCCCTCGATGGTCCGAAACTCGGCAGTCATCGCGATTCTCGCACTGCTCGTGCTCTCCACCTCCTCGGTGGTCGCGTCGGCATCGCCCCTAAGGAGCGCGCCGAGCCCGGTGAGGGCGCCGGATCTGTTCCAAACGCCGAACACGATCACGTTCACCGGGAATCCCGCCGCGGACTTCCCGGCGGACGCCCTCCTCTACACCAACCTCTTCACCCCGTGGGGCGCGGGCAACAACCTGACCGGGCTCTACGGTACCTGGGACGCCACCAATCTGTATCTCGGCCTCTCGGGGGTGAACATCTCGGGGAACCAGCTCCTCTTCGCGGTGTCGAACGACTCCGCTTGGGGGACGACGAACCTCTCGAGCATAACGGGAGCGCCCGGGGCGTCCGAATGGCAGCGGACGATCGACTTCACCCAGCCCATGAACTACCTCTTCATCGTCAACAGCAGCTTCGTGCTCACCACCTACGTGGTGACGTCGCTCGCCGGGAGCGCGACGACCACCGTCGCGAACATCACGTATTCGGCGGTCGACAACACGATCAAGGCGTCCCCCACCGGGGGCGCCCTCGAGGTCGCGATCCCGTTCACGACGCTCTACCCCGGCGGCTTCCCGAAGGGGGCAACGGTCCAGCTCTACGCGGGGATCTTCGGCGGCAGCGGCTCGTACGTCGGGCCGACCATTCCCTCCGGCCAGAGCTACTCGGTGAACTACGGCACGACCCCGCCGTTCTACCTGCTCGCCCACGATCAGCCGGACGGCTACCTTCTCGAGAACACCTTCTACAAGCTCGGGATCGACCCCCAGGGCCTCGGGGCGCCCGACAGCGGGATCACCCCGAACTACGTGGAGAACGAAACGTTCCACTCGGTGACGTTCACCGGGGTGCTCGGCAACGACTTCGCCCCGGGCGAGCTCGCCCTGATCAACACGAACACGATGTACGGCGGGGCCAACCTGCTGAACTCCATGTACATCACGTGGGATCAGACGACCCTGTTCCTCGGCTTCAACGCCTCGATCTCGGGGAACAACCTGTACTTCTTCATCGGCAACAACACCCACCTCGGTCCGGGCACCTACACCCTGAACACGACCAACGACACGTCGATCAATCGGCCGATCGTGTTCACCCAGGCGATGAACTTCATCGGCCACCTCTACTACCCGTCGAGCGGCATCCCGAGCCCGGTGTCCTTCTACAAGGTCACGACCCCGGCGGCGACCAGCAACACCTCGGTCACCGTCCAGAACGAGACCGGCAATCTCACCGCCAGCATGACGACTTCCACGTCCGTGGAACTGGCGATTCCGTTCAACCTGCTCTACGGTCGCCCCGCCTCGTGGCCGGTGCTCGGCGTGTTCGCCAATATCTCGGTCGTTGCGGCGATCGTGGGCGGCGGGGGCCCGTCCACGGGGCCCACGCTCCCGGCCGGGCAGGGGTACGCCTACACGGGATACTACAACACGAACCACACGCTCGGGTACGATGAGCTCCTCAACACGTTCTTCACCGAGAACCTCGACCCGTACGGCGACGGGGTACCGGCCCTCCAGATCAACCCGACCTACACCTACGGGCACACCTTCCACAACGTCGCGTTCACGGGCACGCCGACCCGGGACTTCGATCCGCTCGAGATCGTGGGCAGCAACAAGCTGACCCCCTGGGGCTCGGGAAACCTCCTCAACAGCACCTACGCGACCTGGAACTACACGGACCTCTTCCTCGGGACGAACTCGACGATCGCGTCGGGGAACTACTTCCTCGTGGCGCTCTCGAACGGGACGGGCGTGGGGGCGACGAACTTCTCGAAGTCGAACGTCGCGAACCTCACCCGGAACTTCGTCTTCGGCACGCCGGTCAACTTCGTCTTCGCCTATTCGGGCGGAGCGCCGAACGGCTCGCTCTACGAGGTCGACCTCACCGGCACCACCGCGACCGCGACCCAGTTCACCTACATCGGCAGCGTGCCGGCGGGAACGGACGGCGACGAGTTCGCGATCCCGTTCTCGATGATGTATCCGACGCACCCCTCCGCCGCGGGGGCGGATGCCGTACCGATCGGGGTCTCCCTCTCGCTGATCGCTCTCATCTACGGCGGGCCGGGGGCGTACATCGGACCGACGATCCCGTCGAACCAGTCGTTCAGCTCGGGAACGGCCTACGCGCCGCTCAACGCCTTCGTGTCGATCGGGATCGACCCGAACAAGGACGGCTACGCGGAGCCCGGCGTCGTGCCGAGCGCGCCACCGGTCGCCCTCAAGGGTTCGCCGATCTCGCTCGACATCATCTTCAACGACCACCAGCCGCTCTACGCGGCGGTCGGCGGGGGCTACGACCTCCCGTGGACGGTCGTCCACCTCGAGGAGTACGCGGAGCAGGCGCTCATCGCCGGGATGTTCCCGAACGTGAACATCACCTACTCGCTCTCGGGCTCGCTCCTCTACCAGATCGAGGCGGTCGCGCTGGGTGACTACAACAACGCGTACCTCCAGGCGGCGATGATCCCGTCCTCCCAGTGGGGGAACTCGGTCTACACCGAGGTGACCACGTACGGCGATACCTTCCTCGGCTCGTTCGTGCCGCCCTACGAGTGGAACGAGACGAACGTCTCCCAGATCCTCGAGTACAACCTCGCGTTCAACACCCCGCCGTGGGCGTACACGGCGCCGACGCCCGCGAGCACGACCTACTACACGCTGTTCAAGATGTACCAGAAGGACGTCTGGCTCAACCCGACGGAGCTCACGAACGCGCTCGTCGAGTACTTCCTGTGGTCCACGAGCTGGCCGATCGAGACCGGGCAGCTTGGGAGCGAGTACATCAACTCGACGATGTGGAACCTGTTCAACCAGACCAGCTTCACCATCTCGAACATCAACACGATTGAGGGCTACTACCCGATCGAGGCGGCGCTCGTCCTCACGGCGTTCTCGCACGATCGCATGCTGAACGACGGCGCGGGCGGGAACGTGGAGCTCATCACCACGCCGTTCAACCACCCGATCCTGCCGCTGCTCCTCCTGAACAACTGGACGGACGAGAACGGCGTCGGGATCACGAAGGGCGTCTGGGGCAACTCGACCGCGGCGGAGCTCACGATCGGCTCGCAGCTCTACCAGCGGATCTTCGGCCAGGCGCCCCTCGGGCTCTGGAGCCCCGAACAGGCGGTCTCGAGCGCCGTCATCCCGTACATCAGCCAGGCGGGCTACACCTGGACCTCCTCGTCGCAGGCGACGCTCGGGGAGGCGGGGATCTCCGTCCCCGGTTCGGGCGCGGTCACCGCCCAAGAGATGGAGAACCTCTACACGCCGTACACGGTGACGAACGGTTCCTACTCGACCGTGATGGCGTTCCGGGACGATGCGCTCTCGAACGACTGGGGCTTCAACTACGGCACGGTCGCGAACACGACCGGCAACTGGGCGGCCGTCTCCGACTTCATGAGCTACCTCGCGAACGTCTACCTCACGATCCCGCGCTCCGACCACGCCTCGACGGTCGTGACGATGGCGCTCGATGGCGAGAACTGGATGTTCATGAGCCCGTTCCCGGAGGACGGCGTGCCGTTCCTCGAGGACGTCTACACGGCCCTCGAGGCGAACTCGTCGTGGGTCCACACGACCACGATGCAGCAGTACCTCGCGACGAGCCCCACGCTGCCGACGCTCTCGAACCTGCCCGTCGGCTCGTGGAACGCGGAACCGACGGGCCCCGGCATTAACCAGTACCTCGGCCAGTGGGCGGGCCACGGCCTCCAGGACGCGACCTGGCAGCAGCTCGCGCTCGTCGCGCAGGAGGTCCAGGCGTTCGGCACCACGAACCACCTCACGCAGCCGATGACGCTCGCGACCCTCGAGCAGTACAACAACTTCCCGTACCTCACGGAGTGGAACACCTCCACGCTGGAGGGGAAATACGTCGAGGCGTGGACCGCGCTCTACGGCGCCATGGGGTCGGACATCTACTTCGCCTTCGACCCGTCCGACCAGAGCCCGACCGCGCAGAACGCGCTCGTCTTCGAGAACGTCTTCCGCAGCGATCTTTCGACGGCGCTCACCGTGCTCGGGCTGCCGCTCACGCCGTTCCTGCTCGACTCGTACGAGGTCCCCCTCGCCCCGACGGTGACGGGGAGCAACGCCGCGATCACGCCGGTGCTCTCGGGCTCGCTCTACACGTCCGAAGTGTTCATCAACGGCGGGATCGGCTACTCGGTCAATCACAACGATGCGTGGGCCGGCGCGTACGTCGAGGACACGGGCGCGACCACCGCCGGCTCGGGCGTGATCGTCCAGACGAACTACGCGTTCGACGTGAGCAACCTCTACTTCTCGATCGAGGTGAACGGCTCGACCTCGCCGTACGTCCCGCCGAACTTCTACACGGCGCCGAACGACAACATCAGCATCTACTTCTCGCCGGTGAATCCGGGCGTCGGCAACCTCGAGAGCCTCGGGATACCGGACGCCGCGTACACGGTCGGCACGACGCCGTTCGGGTTCGGGGCGAGCACCAAGGCGACGATCGAGGGGAGCAGCGTCACCCCGAGCGGCAGTGCGACGCTCGGCCTCTTCGCGAGCGGCGCGAACGGGGCGTGGACGCTTTCCTCCACGATCGCCGGGGATGCGTGGGTCGGGGACCTCCTCCAGATGCAGGTGCCGATGACGAGCATCGGGATGGTCCCGGGCGACTCCATCGCGTTCTTCGTGGTCGCGACCAACGGCACGACCGGGGCGGTCCTGAGCTCCTCGGGACCCCTCCTGGTCAGTGTCCCGAGCGCGCTCGCGAAGCTGACCCTGATCTCGGCGATCCACAACACCGCGGTCGACAACGGCCCGGGCTACTACACCTACCCGCAGCTCGAGAGCGCGTTCCCGCCCAACTCGTTCGACATGCAGTGGGTGAACGTCTCGACGAACCCGTACACCGTCCAGTTCAACATCACGTTCGGGAACCTCTCGAACGTGTACGGCGGGGACGAAGGGTTCTCGCAGCCGATCATCAACATCTACATCCACGAACCGGGCTCCTCGGGCGGCAACACCTCGGGCCTCCCCGGCACGGGGATCGACATCGCGAGCCAGGACGCCTGGCAGTGGGCGATCCAGGCCTCCGGGTACTCGGCGGATAACTTCCTCGAGAGCGCGGCGACCCACATCGCGAACCCGGCGCCCGTGCTCGTCAGCACGAACCTCGGGGAGCCGACCACGAACCCCGTCGTGAAACCGGACAAGAACGTGAGCATCGAGGTCCCGACATCGATCATCGGGAGCGACGTCTCCGCGTTCAGCTACGTGATCATCGCGGGCTCGCAGGACGGGTACGGGATCGACGGCTGGCGCATCGTCGACGCGGTGAACAGCACCTACCAGGGCGGGGGTTCGAAGGGGTCCTACTCCTCGAACGTCTACAGCTACATCTCCCCCGCCATGGTCGGGTCGAACCCGGTCCTCACCCAGCAGGACCTCCTCGCGAACTACAGCTCGACGAGCTACGCGACCCTGGTCGGCATCCAGCTGCCGTTGATCACCACGGTGACCACGCACGTGGCGGTGCTCGGGGCCTCCGCGATCGTGAACACGTCGGGGGATCCCGAGGCGTTCTACGCCGTCGGCTCGCAGCTGTACTCCTCGACCTCGCCGGACGGCAAGACCTGGGCCCCGCCGGTCGCGGGCGCGAACCTGTCGTTCGTCGTGGCGGGGATGGCCGCGGTCGGCGGCTCGACCCCGGGGCTCCTCGCGTGGAACGGGACGAGCTACGCCTTCGAGAACGTCGGGACCGGGACCTGGACCGACGGCACCGCCTCGGCGGCGATCGAGGCCGCGGGCGTCACCGAAGTGAACGGCGCCTACCTGCTCGCGCTCGACATCGGCGGCACGGTCGAGATCGGGCCGCCCGCGACCACGTTCTCCGCGTGGGGGACGGATGCGCTCAGCGCCTCCGCGGTCGGCTTCGCCTACTCGAACGGCACGACGTTCGTCGCCTACACGACCTCGAGCGCGCTCGACGTCGCGAAGGTGACGGTCGGTTCGTCGTCGGCGACGTTCAACGCGACGCCGATCCTCACCGCGTCGCTGCCCTCGGGATGGACGGTCGAGAGCCTCTCGCTCGTCGCGGCGCCGTCCGGCGCGGTCGCGGTCGCGCTCGATGCGAAGAACGCGAGCGGCTCGAACGTCTACGTGGCGAACGGCACCGGCACGGTCTCGTGGAAGACGATCACGACGGACGGGGCGGACTTCTCGCCGTCGGTCCTCCTCGGTACGCCGGGCGGGGTGAGAGCGCGTACGTCGGGTTCTCGAACTCGGGCGGCACGGGGAACGTCTTCTTCCTGGTGAACCCCGTCACGACGGTCGCGCCGGTGAAGACCAAGGTCACGACCACGCCGCCCCCCACCCAGAAGTCGAACGCGAGCAAGACGTCGAGCTTCTCGCTCCCCGAGTGGGCCTGGATCGCCATCGCCGTGGTGGTGGTGCTCGCGATCCTCGGCGCGGTGTTCGCCCTCTCGCGGCGGAAGGGCGGCCAGGGAGGCACGACGACGCCCCCGCCGTCCACCGACACCACGGGCACCGGCTCGACGAGCGGCGAGGGCGGCACGCCCCCCGCCGGCGGCTCACCGCCCGCCTCGGGCGGAGGGCCTTCGACCTAGCCCGGCCAACCATTTTCCGGACCCCCGGCGCCCGAGGCCGGGACCGGGGGTCACCCTTTCACTGCTCGGGGACCCACCCGCCTCGACCGATCCGTGCGCGAGGCGCGGGGGGAGTTCTCTACCTCGGACGCTCGGTCCGGACCGGCACCGGCCGGCGAAGCGACACCGGTCGCGCGGGACCCATCGAGGTCGATCGTGCGCGAAGACGATCCCGCACCTACTCGGGGGGAATGTGGTTCGAGGTCATCGACTGGATGATCGTGTTCTGGATGTTGCCGAGCGCCGTCGCAGCCGACTCCGTGCCGGCCACGTACGAGGAGATCTCGGTGTTGTACGGGTCCCAGAAGTAGGTCATCTGGGGCGTGTTGGGGAACGGCTGGGAGTAGTTGAAGAACTGGTCGAGGAACCCCTCGACGAACGGGATCTTGAGCCCCTGGACCCACTTGAACGTGCTGTTGAGCGAGGGGATGTCGCCCGAGGAGTTGAACAGCT
>Ga0187772_10000736_pt1 | contig 14765 bp, 15 predicted proteins | sample 0116_SJ02_MP15_2_FD_133137 | JGI IMG/M metagenome (GOLD analysis project Ga0187772, IMG submission 133137) | Tropical peat soil microbial communities from peatlands in Department of Meta, Colombia - 0116_SJ02_MP15_20_MG | ecosystem: Environmental > Terrestrial > Soil > Wetlands > Peat | place... | reverse complement strand
GTCAAAGAAAGCCTCTTCCCGCTTCCAAAGCTCCTCCCAAAGCTCGCTAATCGTTGCAGGCACCGGATCTTATCGCCAACCTGTTGACCTATTTGGATGTCGGGCAACTATTCACTAACACATGGACCGCCCTGTGGAACTGATCGCGGTCGCCGGCGCTTAAATATTGGAAGTTTGTAGTCTGTTCGTTGCGAGAAGCCTCCTCGCTCCAAATCAGGCTTGCGCTTATCGCATTGATTTTCCTGTTGTTTCTTGCCGGCTCTTCTAGGCTCCTCCCCCTGCAGTCCAACGCCCAGTCCGCCCCGACCGTCACTGGGGTCGGACCCTGGACCCAGCAGGGCAACTATGGCTCTTCTTCGACCACTCCGGGACAGGGAGGCATCGGCACCCTAGGTGCCTCCTGCGTTGTCTCCTCGGGGGATGTATATTGCGTCGGCGGGCAGAATGAAACCGGTACGGACATCAGCGATGTGTTCTACGCCCCGCTCTCTTCTTCGGGTTCGATCGGCCCTTGGACAGAGACTACTGACTATGGCGCAACATCGGGGACTTCCGGGACGGGAGGGATAGGAATCGAGTGGCCGTCCTGCGTCGAGTCCGGGGGCTACATCTACTGCGTGGCGGGGGCGACCAACAACGGCATTGTCAGCAAGGTCTTCTACGCTCAACTCTCCTCGTCAGGGGTCGGACCCTGGACGGAGACCACCGACTATGGCGCGTCGTCCGGGTCGACCGGGAGCGGAGGGATGACCGCGTTCCAGCTTGCATGCGTCACCGATAGCGGGTACATCTATTGCGTCGGAGGTGGAGCAGGCTCCAAGGTCTTCTATGCTCAGCTGACCTCGAGTGGAATTGGACCCTGGACGGAGACGACTGATTATGGAGCCGCGTCTGGCAGTGCGGGTACTGGCGGCATCCCTGTAGATTCCAATGCCTGCGTTGACAACGCGGGTTACATCTACTGTGTCGGAGGGACAGGGGCGAACTATACGGTGATCAGTGACGTTTTCTCCGCACCCGTCAGTTCGAACGGAGTCGGTGCCTGGACAGAGAACACCGACTATGGTGCCGCCTCTGGTTCAGACGGGAAGGGCGGGGAGCCTGTCTACGGGACGTCGTGCGTGGTCTACTTCTCCTACATCATCTGCATCGGAGGTGACACCACCGGGAGCGTTGGAACGTCCAATGTCTTCTACGGGCAGGACGGGAACATACTTGGTTGGAAGGAGTCGGAGGAGGGATACGTAGTCGTAACTTACTGGGACGATTGCGTTGAGTCGTACGGCTACGTCTACTGCTGGGGTCAGGACGACCCCAATGTGTATTCCTCGCCGATTGACACGCCCTCAACCATCACTTCAACCACCTCTCCAACGTCAGCAACATCCGCCACTTCGGTGTCTACTACGTCCACCACGACCACCTCTACGACGGTGGTAATCAGGCCGACCTCCATAGCCACAAGTCTGGAGGCGACGCCCATCTTCGCCGGAGACACAGATTTCGATACAGCGTTCTTCACGTCCAGTCCACCGCCCTCTGGGGGGACGATAACATTCTACAGTTACTCAGGCCCAGGCTGTAGCGGGACAAAGACGATGATCGGGACGCCAGTATCTGTGCCTCAGCCATCCGGGAGCTCCCTTTTCAATTCCGCAACCGGGATGTTCTCACAACCAGGTAGTTACTACTTCGAAGCGTACTACGGTGGCGATGCGACGGACAGCCCAGCCACGAGCCTGTGCGAGACCCTGACCGTCCTCGCCGCGACTTCGAGCTCTTCAAGCACCTCGACGTCCACGACTACCCCATCAAGCGGCTCTGGAATAGGGACCACTGACCTTCTGATAGGCGTGGGCGCGGCAGTGGTGCTTCTGGGGGCGGGCGGATACTTAATCTCGAAGAGGGGCAAACAGGAGAGGCCTCCACCTGAAACCACAGAACCACCGCCGCCACCACCCAGGCCTCCTCCACCTCCGCCACCGCCAACGGCAACGGCTGCTCCTGTGACACCGCTGTGCCCAGAGGGAGCCAGGAAGGAGGAAGAGAAGAATTGCGATATCGTAACTCTCTGGCTCAGTTCGCAGGCGGTGCCGCAAATCGAGGGGATCTACACCACCTCGTCGGAAGAGGTCCAGCGGCTGCTGGATGCTCTCGACACCGCAATCGCGGTCAGCGGCAAGGCCGCTTTTGCAGTCGGGATGGCCCTGGACCCCGTGGGGACGCTCATTACGTCGATTGCCAGTCCGGACTCCCAGATCACTGAACAGTTCACAGGACTGGCCACCAAGGCTCTGAATGGTCTAGCAGATACTCTGGCTGGCCAGAGGAGGTACCAGGGTTACATCAAGGTGATTTATCCCAAGGTCTCCTACAGGGTGTTCTGTGTTACCACCACGGAATGCATACACGGCCGTTGGGTCGTCACGAAGCGGGAATTGAGGATGCAGAAGCAGGATGCACCCACTATGGGCGAGTGGGTACCTCAGGGAGAGGGAGAGAACCTGATGATTTCGAGCCTAGAGCAGGTGAAGCGGATGATGGCGACCTTCAGAAATTCGGTGGCGGGCCCCCACAACCAGCAGGAAAACGCGAAAGTGGAGGCGTGCGCGAAGAAATGCCCTCCCTTATGACCAATTACTAGAACAGGCATAACCCAACCTCCCGCTGGAATCCCTCCGGACGAGTTTGGCAGTTAGTCCTCCGAGACGCCGCCACGGCACGACGTTCGCTTTCAGATCATGCCGTCTTCCTGCCTCACTTTGTCTGGCGAAGCCCAAGCTCAACCTGTTTGCGAGACAGTTGTGCCGGCGCAACATGTTCATAGAACTCCCTCAACAGCTATCCTGCGTGCAATCGGCCATTGACTGGCTCATGCAGCCATCCCAACCCGCTGTCCGCTACCTGGCCATGAGGGACCTCGTGGATGGGACGAGCAGGAGCGAACTCGATGACGCCAAGGCGGCCATTACAGCCAGAGGCTGGGCTGCAGACATACTTTCGAAGCAGAGTCCAGGGGGCCACTGGCTCGCCGAGGAAAACGCCCTCTACCTGCCGAAGTATCTGTCGACCAATTGGATGCTCCTGACCCTGTCAGACCTCGGTGTCGCGAGAGATGACAAGCGGATATCGAAGGCATGCTCCCTGTGGATGGACACATACTCGAGGGCCGATGGGGGCTTCGACACTCCCGGCGCAGAGAGCAGTGAACACTGCCTAACCGGGAACACCGCCAGGGGCCTGATTAGGTTCGGGTACGTCGACGAGCCGAGGGTGAAGAGCGCCCTGGAGCTGCTGGTGAAGACTCAGAAGGACGACGGCGGCTGGCACTGCTTCCCGTCGACCCGTGGGACCATCGACGCCTGGGAAGGGCTCAGCGCCTTCGCCGCTTACCCGCGACAGAGGTGGACCCGCGGAATGAAGGCAGCCGTTGACCGCGGCTGCGAGTTCTACCTCGAACGAAGGATGTTCAACCAGGGAGCTAGATACGAACCCTGGTACCGCTTGCACTTCCCCTACCACTACTATTACGACCTGCTTGTGGGCCTGGATTTCATCACGGCCCTGGGCTACACAGACGACAGGAGGTTGCGTCCCGCCGTCCGTCACCTCAAGAAAAAACGACGGGAGGACGGTAGGTGGAACCTGGAAGCAGTTCACCCCGACCGTGACAACGGGGGAAAGTTCCCACTCTGGTGGGAGGCGGAGAAGAGAAAGTTCCACCCCTTCGCCCTGGAGAAGGTCGGCGAACCGAGTAAGATGATCACCCTCAGGGCGCTGACGGTCTTGAAGAGGTTGGGGGAATTCGACGCCAGGACCGGAAGTTGAGTTTTCCATCCCTTCCCCCGACAATACTGAAATAAGAAGTAGAAGACGAAGTGACCATGCCTTTCAAGGTCAGGTTTTACCTGAACGGGGGTGGGTTATTCACCGTCCAAGGGAGATGGTGGGACAAGAAAGTCGAGACCCTCTTCGCTGAACTGAACGCGAGCATCTACAACCCGTGGCGCGAGTCCAAGGAAGGTCCCCTGCGAGCCACCCTGTCGAATCTGGAGCTGCGGAAGCGAATCTTCGCCTCGGACAGGTACGGGGTCGATGTTTCGCAGGGCGTAATCATGCTCGGGGAGGGCGCCGGGGGCGAGGTAAGTTCCGGAACGGCCTGGGAGACAGGTTATGCCTATGCGAGGGGCAAACTCATTCTGTGCATGAGGACAGATCTGCGAGGAACGCTCAATCCGATCCTGAAGGAGTGTCTGCTGGACGGCAAGGTCTGCAAGGAAATAGACGCCCTCAAGGAACATGCAGCACGAGCCATTGAGAAAATCAGGGACATGAAAATGACCGAGACTTCCTATAATCCCTTAGCTCACGTAGGCAAAATCAGGAAGTTGATGCTCTCCGCCCCCTATTTCACACGGGCTGAGTCGACCTACGCCAAGGACCTTCACCGGGGTCTTTCCAAGCTTGGATACGACGTGTTGTTCCCGCCGGGAGAGGCCGGAGTCGGGAGGGGCCTCTTGGCAGGGCGCAATAAGACCTGGTCTAACCTCTTCGAGGAGAAGATTCGCTGTCTGGGAGAATGCGATGCCATGGTCGCCCTGCTCGAGGGGGCCGATTGCGGGAGCGAGACCAGCTGGGACTGCGGCTACGCCTACTCCAGGTACAAGCCTGTCTTCGGGATGCGTACCGACATGCGCTCTCTGGGCGATCTTGGAGGCCGGGTCAACCTGATGATGGACCAATCCATCGTCGATTCGAAGTTGAGCAGGTCTCCGATTGAAGTAAAACGGTTGGCTGACGCTCTGTAAGGGCCCTTGGCTCATGGCGGAGACAAGCTTCGCTTATTTCGTTTCGGGCTCTCTTCAACTGACCGCAGAACGGAGCTTCCTCTCTATACCGCAACCATCGGTCGTCCGCAACCGATAACAAGACCAGAGTCTGGTTTGGTGCCGTGGAGTTCCAAAAGGTCGTTCGCCGGCGCCGCATGGTCAGGCATTTTACCAGAGAGACTGTGCCGATGAAGACAATCAACGAGATTCTCGAATTGGCCCAGCACGCCCCCAGCGCGGGGTTCAGCCAAGGGTGCGCCTACGTTGTCGTCACCGACATCGAAGTAAAGCAGAAACTCGCCAAGATTCAGGGAGAGGACGACTACTCAACAGCGGGGTTCCACAGATGGATTTCCGAGGCCCCCGTAGCCATCGTTGCCTGCGTGAGTGAGAAACTGTACCATGATAGGTACAACGAGCCCGACAAGCTGGACGAGCAGGGGAAGGAGATAGAGTGGCCGACCCCATATTGGTTCTTCGACATAGGAGCGGGGTGCATGACCATACTTCTGGGGGCAGTGGATGCAGGGCTCGCGGGGGCGTTCTCGGGCGTGTTCGATGTCAGCGGGGTCAAGGAGCTCCTTGGCATTCCGGCTCACTTCCACCCTGTAGGGGTCATGTCCATCGGGCACGGCGCACAGGACGTAAGGTCTCCGTCCCTCAAGCGGGGGAGACGCCCATCGGCGGAAGTCGTTCACTACGACAGGTGGTGATGGCGTTCATGTTTCAAGTGTACGCGAAACGCTTTCGCTCGCGGATTGAACAGGTTCGCCTAGTTCCTGGCATCAAGACTAGAAACGATTCATCGCATTAGCGCTCAATCAACGTTCTGAGTTCAGAAGTGCGAATTATCCATGGAGGATCTGGGCCTGCATGACAGGGAAGACCGCGCTCTCGAAGACTTATGAAACGGACTCGCCTTCTTCTGAGGCGGTAGACATCTGCTTCGATGATCGAGTCATACGACCTCGACCTGGACGTCGACTTCAAGGGAGCAGTTATCCGTGGCGCGGTCACGATCCACGCCCAAGACCTAGGAGAGACCTTCACGCTGGACGCCAAGGAGATGGAGGTGATAGGGGTGAGCGCGGGTGGAAAACCAATTCCCTTCATCCACGAGAGTGAACAGGTACGCCTATCCAGGCTTCCAAAGTCGAAGGTGATAACCTTCGTCATCGAGTTTGAGAAGAAGGTCTCGGACAAGTCGACCACGGGGGTCTACGAGGCGAAGTATGGTAACGATTACTTCATCGCAACCGACTTCGCGCCGGACAGAGCGAAGGAGTTCCTCCCGTGCAAGGACGACCCATCCTGGAAGGCTGTGTTCAACCTCAGGGTCGTCACGGACGCGGACCTGCAGGTGATTTCGAACTCCCCCATCGACCGTATCGAGGACACCAACGTCGCCGGCAGGAAGCGCTTCGTCTTCGAGCCCACGCCGAAGATGTCCACCTATCTCTTCTTCATGGGGGTGGGGAGGTTCTCAGAGGCAAGGTCAAACAGCCCCGAGGGAGAGCCTGAGGTAATAGTCGCGAGCAGGCCTGGGACTTCCGACAGGACGGAGTTCATCGTCGAAACCGCGTCGGATGTTCTCAGAGAGAGCGAGAAGTACTATGGAATCCCGTATCCGCTGAAGAAGCTTCACCTCGTCGCTCTTCCCGAATATGGAGGGGCGATGGAGAACTGGGGAGCCATCACATCCTGGGAAGGCGGCCTGCTGGTGGGCAAGTCCGCGGCCGCCTTGACGCGAAAGGCCGCAGCGATAACCCAAGCCCACGAGATTCAGCATCAGTGGTTCGGGGACCTCGTCACGATGAAGTGGTGGAACGACATCTGGCTCAACGAGAGCTTCGCTACCTTCATGTCGTACAAGATGATGGCCCGGCTCCGCCCCGAATGGGACTGCTGGGGGGACTTCCTGAGCCTGAGCGAGTTCGAGTCGATGAGGGCGGACCAGCTGCGGGCGACCCACCCGATCCAAGCCAAGCTCAGCAGGCCGTCCGAGATCACAGAGGTCTTCGACCAGATCAGCTATGGAAAGGGGGCGAGCGTGATAAGGATGATTGAGGCGTTCCTCGGCGAAGAGGTCTTCAAAAACGGAATCAGCGATTACATCAGGAAATTCTCATACTCGAACGCGACCAGCGAGGACCTCTGGAACTCGCTCGAGAAATCCTCCGGACAGCCCATTAGTCGCATAATGGGCACCTGGGTCACCAAAAGCGGTTTCCCCCTCGTCACGGCGCGCAGGCAGGGGGAGAAGCTCGTCTTTGAGCAGAGACGGTTCACCCTGGGAGGCCAAGCGGACGACTCGCAACCCTGGCCCATCCCGCTCACGATGAACGTCAACGGAGAGCAGGTCAAGTTCCTCTTCGAAAAGAGGACCGAGGAGGTGGAGCTTAAGGGAGGGAAGCTCACCCACCTCAAGGTGAACACCGGCCAGACGGGCTACTACTGCGTCAGGTATGACGATGAAACCTATGATCTGCTCGCATCAGAATTCGCCTCGCTGGACGGCATCGACAAGGCGGGCATAATCAACGACCTCTTCCAGCTCTTGAAGGCTGGTGAACTCGACCCGAGGGTCTACTTCAGGTTTGTCGGGCTCTGTGGGTCCGTCGGCGATTACACAACCTCCATGACTGTGTTCCGGCAGCTCAGACTGCTGAACAGCATAGCGGACACATCGAAGGCCGTCAGGGACGTGAGCCTCGATTTTCTCACCGCCCAGCTCGGCCGACTCAAACTCTCAAGGCAGGATGGAGAGGCGGAGATCGAAGGCCTGCTCCGTGATCAATTCGTGTACCTGCTTGTGAAGCTTGACGATGCCTTTGCGAAGCGGCTCGCGGAGAAGTTCAGTGCGTACGAATCCTTGGATCCTAATCTGAAGCCGGGAGTGGCGGCGGCGTACGTTCGGACGGCTGGAGAGGACGCGGCCAACAAGCTCCTCGAAATGATAGAGGGCCAAGAGGACGAGACTGAGAGGGAGCGCCTCTACCGGGGCCTGTGCGCTGCAAGGGACCCCCAAATCATACAGAAGACGATTGAGCTGAGTGCCAGCGGCAGGGTGAGCCGATCTGATGTCTACGACACATTGATGCTCGCGGCGACGAACCCGATAGCTCGGAAGGTGACATGGACGTGGATCAAGGGGAACTACGAGAGGATTTGGGAGTGCCTAGGCTCGGCGGTGATCGTCCTCGCCGTCCTGAGGGAATCCGTGCCCCAGGTCGCGGTCGAGAGCGAGTCTGATGCGGCGGGCTTCTTCTCGGGTGCAAGGCTGGCCAAGGGAGAGCTCGGCCACAGGCAAAACCTGGAATTAGTTTCGGTCTATGCAAAGCTTCGCAGGAGGCTAGAACAGTCCGCAGCATAGGAACCACAGAGTCATGAGAATCGTTCAGCTCTAGGCCACTGCTTGGATTCACCCGGCTGGCCGGGGAGGGCGCTACTTACCCTCGACCATCTTTCGGATCTTGTCTTGGAGGGTGTTATACCTCGGGTCCGCTCTCGCCTTGGCGAACAGCGGGCAGTACATCACGTACGCATACTGGTATGTGTGCTGGTCCGTCGCCTTGTTGACATAGGTGAAGTACGAGTCGAGGTCCCCGAGGGCATAGTAGATGAAGCCGATGTCGTTGAGGTTGGTTGATCCAATCCATTTCCCTTCAATCTCCTTAACAACGGCAAGTGCGCCCTGACGGTCCCCGGTTTCGGCGGCGATGAACCCCCTCATCCAAGTCACCCAGCGGTTGTTGGGGTCGAGTTTCTCGGCCATCGCATGGAGCTCTTTTGCCTTCGCGACGTCTCCCTTGTAGAGGTAGTACTCGGTCATGCCTCTGTAGGAGTCGAAAGGAGCAAGCTGCGAAGTCTTCTCCCAGTGCTGCAGGGCGTCGCCCTCTCTTCCGAGGTAGAAGTAGAACAGCCCCAGTCGCCCTACGTTACGCGGTCTGACTGGGTCCAGGCGGTAGCACGCCTCCGCGGCCCTAATCCCCTCCTCCCTCTCCCCCTTCAGGAAGTAGAGGTTGGACAGCACGTAGTGAGCTTCGGACAGGCTCGGGTTGAGGTCTATCGCCCGCTTGGCGCTCGCTTCCCCCCCACGCACGTCGTCTTCGGAGAACGCCACCGTGGCGAGGATTGCGTGGGCTTCAGCCAGCTCCGGGTCGAGCTGGACGGCTCTTTTCGCGGCGAGCTCCATCTTGGGTTCCACCTGCTCATAGGGGAGGTAACCCGCGTTCATTGCCACGATGTAGCATTCTGCGAGGCCGGCGTACGCCCTCGCGAAGGAGGGATCTAGTGCCAGCGCCTTTTCGAATATTTCTGGAGCCCGTCTTACGGATACTTCCCTCTGCTCCCTGACCAGCTCTCGGGCCTGCAGGTAGAGAGTGTATGCCTCTGGGTTTTCGGTCGGCTTCTTCTCGATGACTTTCCGCTCGGTGTCCACCAGCCTCACCTTGAGCTCCCCTGCCACCTTCTCCGCAATTTCGGACTGGATTCCGAAGACGTCTTCGAGCTGCCTGTCATAGTTCTGCGCCCAGAGGTGTCCTTCCGTCCCCACGTCGATGAGCTGGGCCGTTATCCTAACCCTGTTCCCCGCTTTCCTTACGCTCCCTTCCAGTATCGTCCCCACCTCCAGTTCCTTCCCGATCTCCCTGACCTTCTTTGTCGTGCCCTTGTACCCCATCACAGACGTCCTTGCGATCACGATTAGTTGTCTCACGCCGGAGATGGAGGTTATCAGCTCCTCAGTCACGCCGTCGGCGAAGTATCCCTCCTCGGGGTCGGAGCTGAGGTTGGTGAACGGGAGGATGGCGATGCGCTTCTTGTCGAGGACCGATGCCGCAGCTTCCTGTCTCTCCCAGGGAAACATCACCCTGAACACTTCGACCGGCTCCCCCACGTTCTTGAGCTCCTTGTAGCCGAGGCTTACGAGCTGGAAGTCAGTCTTGTTCTTGATGTGGTCGTGCACCTGGGCGGAGATGCAGACGCCCCCCGGAGGCGCCAGCGGCTCTATTCTCGACGCGACGTTGACCGCGTCCCCGTAGACATCGTTCTGGGCGTGGATTACGTCCCCGAGATGCACTCCGACGCGGAGGACCATCCTCCTGTCAATCTCCCGCCCGGAGTTCCGCTCGTGCACGGACTGCTGAATGTCGAAGGCGCACCTCACGGCTTCAAGGGCGCTCTCGAACTCCACAAGGAAGGCATCGCCTATGGTCTTGACCTCCCTGCCGCCGTACCTAGGGAGGATGGACCTGACAAGCGCCCGCTGTTCCTCCAAGAGCTGCATGGCCAGCGCCTCATTTCTTTGTGTCAGGGAGGTGTAACCGACGACGTCAGTGAACATCACCGCGGCGAGTTTGCGCTGTCCTTCTGCCAAGCTTCTGCGAGCGCCTATTCGGTCAAGGCGTTAAATCTGTTGTTGGAAAGTGAGGGAGGTACGAGTCGGGGCAGAGTGTTGATCGCTGACACACCATGCGAAATCAGGGCAGCTTCTGCTTCCACTTGCCGTTAGGCTTCCACACGTGCTTCTTCCACCACTTCTGCCTGTTGGCGAGCCATATCACGTTCTCCCAGAGGGACGGGTCAGCTTCCTTCTGCGCCCCAAGAACGATGGGCTCGAGCCTCGGCCAGAGGAACCCGATGCCGCTGACGTCGAAGTAAAGGTTCTCGTTCAGGAGACCGTGCGAGACCAGGACCCCCGCTGTTTCGAAGCCGCTGAGAATCTGGTTCATGCTGTTGAACCCTGGACTGTTCTCCGGGTACTTCGTTTTGTACTCCTTGTAGGTCTTGGCCTTGAAGTCTTTTGCGAACCATACGAATGCCTCCCGGTTCTCTGGTGTGTTCTGGCTCTCTAAGAATTCGAGCAGTAGCATCGCATCCTCCCTGGTAGGTTTCTGCATTTATTTCAGCCAAGTTAGCTTTGACGACCGGGCTTTAAAGAATGCCCAGGTGGTTAGGTTGAGCCCGATACGGGCCATCCAGTCGTGTTGGATCCGAGATCCCATGAACTGCGTGGGTTGAAAGCTGACACCCTCGCGAGTGGGTCGAGTTGCATGTGTCAATCAGCAAGCGAACTGAAATGTTGGTGAGTAGGTGATTACTGTCTCGCCACTCGGAATGCTGAGTGACACACAGGTTGTCCTCTCCGGCAGGGTCGAAGCATCAACAAAGTAGTTCCCGTAGGAATAGAGTGTCAGATGGTATTCGCCCAACTCGTCCCCGAATACAGCGAACCCAGTGTCATTCGTCAGAGTCGTGTTCAACGTAATGGTGGCTTGGGGGGTCGAACCGCAGGGGACGGGAACAATCTGGCCTTGGATGGGTGCTGATGAGATTGGTTTACCACTTGTGCTGTTTAGGACCTGTAAGATCACTTCCCCTTCGGCCGGAATCTCGCAGTTTGTCGAGGCGCTCGAAGTGGTTGAGAAGGGCCGGTTTACAGATACACTCTGGCCCACAAGGTATCCTGCCCCTGCGCCCGCAAGAAGCGCCGCAACGAGCAGGGAGGCGACCACCCCGTTCCTCATGCCTCAAGGGTACAATCACAGCGCGTAAAGTTCTAGCTATGAGAACGGCCGAGAGACGTTATGAGTCAGCCAGGTTGGGCCTGACCGTTGGCCAATAGGCGGCTCATCCTCAAGGGATTGACGGGCTCGGTTGGCTCGATGCTATTGATCGGTCTTTTCGCATACCTAGACATCGCAATGGCGAATCCACCGTCGTGGTTGGGGTGGGTGTCGTTGGCCGTCATCGTAGTGTCTGGAATAGTCGCGCTCATCTCTGCCATCATCCTGATACTGGGAGTCCTCGCCGATTGAGAGTGGTGCAACACCTGGCAAATCCTTCTAGGGGTGCATACCATCGCGGAACCATCCGACCAGCGTGACCTCATTGGTGTTACCCCGCTTCTCTGCAACAACGATGCCTCTCTCTGAAAGCGATGCAACGACCCGGTGCGTCTTGAGCCTCGACAGGCCCGCCTCCTTGGTGATGTACTTCTGCAGGTACGTCCCCCCATGGGCGTCGAGCACCGTCACAACCTTCCTCTCCTCTGGCTTCAGGGTCCTCAGAACGACAGAGACCGCGTCCTTCCCGCCCCCCGTGCCTGTGACGAAGTTCTTCATCTCCGGGAGGACGAGGAAGTAAATGACCCCCACGACGCTCGCGAGGAGTGTAAAGAGGAAGAGCAGGGTGGAAAGTGGGATCAGAATAGCGAGGCTAGGCGAAAAGCCTCCCATGAACAGCTGTGCCAAGACGTTGAGGGGAGACTCGTTCGGGGCGACGCTCAGGGCTAGGATATACATGGAGACAGCAAGGCCGGCGGTCGCGGTCAGGAGGACTATCAACAGGACCTTGAGCTTCTCCATCCCTGTTTCCACCTCCTAGTCCTGAGTTAACCCCTCTCCTTACGTGCCGCTGTTCAGACTGCCGGAGGCTTCCACCGCAGCGTCAGCACGCCACCCGCTATCCCCAGGATAGCGCCTATGATGAACCCGCCCAAGCCGATGAAGCTGAGTACGGAGAAGATGAGGATCAGGATGCCCCAGGTCCTCCTCTGACCCACCTTCGCAAGGAGCATGGTCGCAGAGATCAGGACGACGGCCCCGCAGACGAGGCCGAATCCGCCCATCACCCCGACCACCCCTGATATGAGGCCCGGAAGGGCAGTGCGGTTGAACCCTTGCGGCAGCGTCATGTTGCCGTAGTTGAGGTGAGGAAGGACGAAGGCCGCAACTCCTACAAATACCACTCCGCCCAGAATCATGAAGATGCTGCCTATCAGCGAAAGAATGGCGGCTGTTTTCGGATAGGCTCCCGTTGACTGCGATGTCCCCATGGTCATGGGCAAGGTGTCTGCTGATCGGGGTAAATCAGTTGGGTGAAACGAAGGCGATACGCCTTCAAGCCAAGCAGGAGCCTCTCGGATGTTGCCAGAAAAGAGGGGAAGCCCTGGAATACAGCCCGTCACAGGCTGCACCCAAGGCAGCTCCGATTCCTAAGGGGTCTGTGGCTTCCATCTTAGCACGAGAGCCCCGCCGACTATGCCCAAGACCGCGCCTATGAGGAAACCCCCCATGCCGATGAAACTCAGCATTGAGAAGACCAAGATGAGCACGCTCCAGGTCCTCGGGTTGTCCGAGCTCGTCAGGAGTCTCACTGATGAGACGAGGATTACAGCCCCAGACACCAGCCCGAAGGCTCCCATCACCCCAACCACCCCTGAGATAATGCCGGGGATGCTTGAAGCCGGGAGGCCCTGGGGGACGTTGATGTTGCTCACGGTGATGTGGGGAAGGATCAGGGCTGAGACAGCGAGAAACAGCACGCCGCTCAGCGTTATGATGGTGCCCCCGACGAGAGCGATCACTGACGCGGTCCTTGGGTATGCGTTCGCCGTGTTCTGAGTCATTTTCTTCTTTCCTCTAGGGGGCCTTGGAACGGACGGGAGAAGTACGTTCGCTGAAACGATAGTGAGCCTTCTCCGCTCAATCGTTCTTAGATGGTGATACGATGTTGATACGGGCGAGTGTCCTGATGCTAGAGTGCTTACTCCCCGGTATTTCCCTGTTCCGAGTCCGTGTTCACCTCGTTGACTACTGACTCGAGCTCCACTTCCTCTTTCTCCAGGTCCTGCTCCTCTTCGGGGTGGAAGTCACCTGAATCGGCGTATTTCACTATCAGCAGGAGGTACCGCTCGGCCCCGTCCCCGTAGGTCTTGATGAGCTCTGAAGCGAGCCGCTTCGGATCTTCGAGTGATTCTCGGCTCATGCCCTTCAGCAGCTCGTCCCCCTCCCCGCCCCACTCGCTTTCCAGGGCTTCTTTCGTAAGTTCGGCGAAGGTAGGGCCGGGCTCTATCTTCAGCTCGGCGATGCGCTCAAGAAATGCCTTCTCGAGTTCGTTCATCGCTATTTGCGCTTCTTTCTAATCTCGTCCATGCCTTCAAGACTGTCCGCGAAGGTGCCGAGAGGATGGACCTCCCTGTCCACCTCTAGGTTGGTCGGGGAATTGAAGAGTATCTCGCCGAGTTCCTCGAGTGTTTCTGTCTCTAGGATGTAGCCGTCCGCGAGGGAGTCGAGAAAGGGGCCACCCGCCACCAGTTTCCCATTCTTTTCGAGTTGGAGTTTGTAGTTCAGGTCAGCTCCGGCCATATTCGCAAACTCCTTCCTGTCCCGCGGTATCGCGCTACCTCTGATCCTCTCTACGATGAAGAACTTCATGAAGGGTCTTCCTTTGGAGCGTCTATATCTGTTTGGGGCTCACCTGCGGAGAGTCACTGGAAGAATGATTATCGGCCGGCGGTCGGGTGGGACCGCGTGGGAGTTCTGAAATGGTGGAGGTGTTAATCTTCGGGAAGGAAGACTGCCATCTCTGCGAGATTGTCGAGGCGGAGATCCGTTCGGTGAAGAAAGCGAGAGCGAACCTGACCGTAGTCGACATCGACGGCGACGAGGCGTATTACGCCAAGTACTGGATGAGGATTCCTGTCGTGGTCGTTGATGGCAAGGAAGTCTTAGAGGCGAAGGACATTGATCAGGAAGGCAGGTGGAAGAAGTCGCTCCCAGCGTTGCTCGCGGGGACGTGAATTAAGGCGGAACGAATCGTGTATGCTCGCGGGAGCCATCGGGCTGCTCTTAATGCAGCGCTATATCTGACAATCGACCACTACTCCTGTCATTACGGCGACCACCGGTACGAGTGCCGTTGTCACCTCGACGACCGCATTAGCATCATCTGGATCTAGTACCAGCACAGTGCCAGGGTTCCCGTGTCAGCCAGCCCTCCTGAGCGTGGTCTCGGTGCTGATGGCTGCTTCGTATCTCCTCGCTCGCCGCCGGATGGCTGGCAGCGGGCCACAATAAGGGACCCAGAAACCTAAAGAGTTCCAAGTTGCAGTGAGAGTTCCATGACTGTCGACTTCGTGATGCGAAAGGCCCC
>Ga0187772_10000735_pt1 | contig 14772 bp, 13 predicted proteins | sample 0116_SJ02_MP15_2_FD_133137 | JGI IMG/M metagenome (GOLD analysis project Ga0187772, IMG submission 133137) | Tropical peat soil microbial communities from peatlands in Department of Meta, Colombia - 0116_SJ02_MP15_20_MG | ecosystem: Environmental > Terrestrial > Soil > Wetlands > Peat | place... | reverse complement strand
TGACCGCCGTCGTAGTAGACATCGCGGGGGAGTACGCGGTGAACCTCCTCGACATGCTTGACAGGGACGCTCGCGTCCTGACGACAGAATCCTTCGAAAACGAAGAGGAGTTCATCGCTTCACAGGCAATCCCTGAAAGCCTGGAAGAGGTCGTCGGTCGCAAGAACATCGAACACGGCCTCGCTAGGGTGTGGGCCAACGGAGTTGAGAGGTTGTCCATTCAAGAGGGAGGAGGGATAGATCTGGCATGGATTCAGCAACTCCTCGAGAACACAGTGGAAGGCGCCAAGGCGGGAGGGACAGCCGCCAAGATCGCCCTCTCCAAGCTCACCATGGAGCTCTACGAGAAGGCAGGGTACAGGCAGAGCACGAAGCTAACAGATCTGGACGAAACATCAAGGAAGTTGCTCGTTTCCATGCTGACTGACCTTAGCCGGAAGGTGCACGAGAAGTCCGGCTTGAAATCGGAGATCGACCTCATACTTGAGATGCTCGAATCTGGGGACTTTGGCTCTTCCCTCACAACAAGACTCAGCCCCGAGAAGTTGGCGGAGCAGCTCGCGAAGGGGCAGGCGCCAAGGCTCAACGTCCTATACCTCCCGGAGCCTTTGCACGCGCGAACAGTGACAGAGCGCCTGATCAAGCGGCTTCTCTTTCTCAAGAAGAAGTTCGGGAACCAACAGAGGGTGCTCGTCCTCCTGGACGAGGCGCAGGAGTACATCCCAGACAACCCCATGGACAAAGACTACACATCCCAGTCCAACCGCGCCGTCGAGCAGCTCCTGAGACAGGGAAGGAAATACAGGCTCCACTGCTGGATGGCCACCCAGAGGGTTGCCCGCCTCAACGTCAATGCCCTGCAGCAGCTTCACAGCTATTTCGTTAGCACCCTCCCCAGGATGTACGACAGAATGGTGATTGCTGATGCGTTCGCCCTCCCCTACGAAGTTCTAGAGAGGTCAGCGGACCTGGGGACGGGGGAGTGGCTCTTCGTCTCTTTCAAGGCTGCAAAGCAGCGGAACGTCCCCGTGTTCCTGAAGACCGAGAACAACGAGAGTTTCATCGCCGAGAGCCTGAAGTGAACCTTCCCTCTGGCGCCTTCGCCGGAGCTTGGTTTCAGGCGCTCTGTCGGGTTGCGAATCTCCTGAAGACGAGGACGCCCATTGCAAGAATGGCCACACTGCTAACAATCACGGCCGCGAGGTCGGTAACGACTGCGGGGCTGGTCACTGAGGCTCCTCTCGTCCAAAGGGACGTGAGCGCGTCCGTGACGTAGTAAGCAGGCAGGAACCTCCCCGCCTCCTGGGCTGCGGACGAGAGCGCCGAACCCACGAAGGTGCCCAGGAAGAGCTGAGGCATCAGGAAGATGAAAGAGATTCCCGTGGCGGTCCCTGCAGATCTAGACACTGCTGTTGTTATGAGACCGAAGCCGATGTTGCAAAGCGCGAACACGGTGATAATGAGGAAGCCGACTACAAGCCCTAGGGCCCCTGCTGCAGGGTGATATCCCAGGGCGTAGACGCAGGCGAACACCAGCAGGGCCTGGAAGAGGGCCACGACCAGGTAGGACAGCGCCGATCCCATTACGATGTCGGCACTCGTCGTCGGCGTGACCATGATTCGGCCGAGCACCCCTGTTTCCCTGTCGGTGGTATAGGATTGGGCCACGACCATTATCATGTATATTGAAGCGAATGCGAACAGGCCGGGAGCAAAGGACTGGAACACTGACGTTCCCTGGACCTCCACCTCCGACGGTGAGGAAAGGGAGAGAGGGGTCGCCTGGGAAGACGGCTTGGCTCCCAGGACTCCCTGGTCGAGAACCTGCACCAGCGCCGTGGGTATCACCTGGGCTGTGAGCGCCGAACCCTTATCGAGATAGACGGAGATTGTCGAATTGGTCCATTCTCCTGGGTCGTTCGGGTTTGACTTGAACGATTGGACGCTCTGCTCGAAATCAGCGGGCAGCAGGACCAGTGCTTGCATCTGGCCTTGGCTAAGAGCGGACTGGGCACTGCGATTGTCGGCGTAGTAGCTCACCGCGAATGCTCCGGAGGCACTCAGATCACGTGAAAGCTGGTTGGAAGAGATTGAATCGCCCCCCAGAGCGACGACTCCGATCTTGAACTGGGCGGTTTGGGACCCGCCCACTGCGCCGAACGACGTCCCGAAGGCGACTGTCAGCATGACTGGGAAGAGTACTAGAATGAAGAGGAACGCTGGCTCTCTGAATATTCGCTTCCAGTCTTTCTTTGCCAGAGCGAGTGCGCGGCCGAGCTTCATTCCTATGCACCTTCCCTTATCCTCCGGCCGGCAATTCGGATGAACACGTCCTCCAAGTCCCTTGCTTGATACTTGGTCTTGAGATCGCCTGGGGCTCCGAGCTCGATGAGTTTGCCGTGGTCTATGATGCCGACCTCATCGCACAGCTCTTCCGCTTCCTCCATGTAGTGAGTGGTGAGCATGATTGTCTTCCCCTCATCCCTCAATTCCAGTATGAAATCCCAGACTGCTCGCCTTGCCTGGGGGTCCATGCCCACTGTTGGCTCGTCCAGCAGGATCACCTGGGGGTTGGTGACCAGGGCCATGGCGATGCTCACTCTCCTCTTCATTCCACCGCTGTATTTGCTCACCCTGCGCCTTGCTTCGTCGAGAAGGCCTACCTTCTCAAGAACGTGGTCCACCCTTGCACCTAGGGCCTTCTTCGGAACAGAGTAAAGCTCCGCGAAGAGCCTGACATTCTCCTCCCCGGTAAGGTACGGGCAGACGGCGGTCTCCTGGGGGGACACCCCCATGACCTTCCTCGCCTCCGGCCCTTCCGACTGGGCATCGAACCCCAAGACCCTGACGGACCCCCTGGTCGGCTTCAGCATTCCAGTAAGGCAGTTGATTGTCGTCGTCTTGCCAGAGCCATTCGGCCCAAGCAACCCAAACACCTCCGCGTTCGGAATGGCGAGAGTAAGCCCGTCTACGGCTCTGACGGTGCCGTATTCCTTCGTCAGATTGTCGATTGACACCGCGACGCCGGCCTGGGCTTCTTTCCATTGCATGTCTCCCTCCAGGATATTGAGGTTGTTAGGTTCACGTCAACTCTTGGTGGGAAGGACCCGACCCCGGGCCTGGGAAAATAGCCTGTTTTTCACACGCCCGATTCACGATTTGGACTTTTCTCGAGTCCTCGGTTCTAACAGGCCGGCCTTTTCCAGCACAAGGACATCCCTCCAGGTCTCGAATATGTAGCCTACCTGAAGGACGTTCAGTAACACGAAGCGAATGCCCTCCGTCCTACCGAGGCTCTCTCTGAGATCCTCCATTTGTTTCATGGAGTTGGTCCACAGGAACAGCGCAATCTGGTTCGGGAGGTTACCGAACAGCACCTCAACCAGGACGTTCTGCGCGAACCGGTTTCTCAGATTCTCCAGCACCTGCATGCGGTCGAAGCCCTCGGCGACATCGACATGGCACACTGAGACTATGTCATTCGAAGCGTCTGGATACCAATCTATGGTGAAATCGACCAGTCCCTTCTCCTGCATCCATTCGAGCCGACGGTGGACGGTCTTGGCGGACGCGTTGACTTCCGTGGCGATGTCCGTCGCAGGTTTTCTAGAGTCTCTCCTCATCGAAGCAAGAATCTGATAGTCCAGAGGCCTGAGCGATTCACGGGAGGGCCTCCCCACGGAAGGGAGGATGCCCACGGCAGGGTTGCTCATCTCTCCCTCTCTCTTCACGAATCCCACAAACTCGTCCAGCTCGGAAATGTCGCGGAGATACCCGCCCACATAGACGTAGCCTCCCCCTGAGTTTGCGACCCAGTAGGTTCTATCGTCCTCCTTGAGTCGCAGGTGCAGTTCGCCAGGACGGGCTGCCTCAGACCTTCCATGAATCCACACGGTTATCGCGCCGAGGAATTGCAAGCTGGGGTGGGCCGTGAAGGCCCTGATTATCCCCAGGTTTGCCATGGTACCTATTCTCTTGTGGACGGCGTTGATCGAGAGCCCCATTCTGGCTGCCAGTTCGTGGTAGGGGGTTCTGGAGTTTGTCATCAGAAATATGCAGAGCGAGATGTCTGTCCTGTCCATCCCGTTTTCGATTGACTGGCTCTCCTCGGACTAATGTTAAGGTTTGTTCGTTCTCGCCCTTGAATCCAGACACCCCGGGAGCGGGGGTCCCTCAGCCGCCGCGAAGCGGCTTGACGTCGAACTCGGCTCCCTGTACGTTCCTCTCGGCCTTGCCGTACTCTGCGAGCCTGAGGCTCTTCCTCCTGATCTTCCCCGAAATGGTCTTGACTGGCTCAAGGGAGTCGACGAACTCAATCTTCCGGGGGTGCTTGTAGGGCCCGGTCTCCCTGGCGACGAAAGCCGCGATTTCGTCCGCCAGTTCCTGGGTGGGAGAGTATCCCTCTCTCAGGACCACGAACGCCTTGACGACGGCGCCTCTTACAGGGTCGGGCGCTGGGACCACAGCCGCCTCGGCGACAGAGGGGTGCTTGATCAGGGCGCTCTCGACCTCGAACGGTCCGATTCTGTACCCTGAGCTCTTGATCACGTCGTCAGCCCTTCCAACGAACCAGAAGTAACCGTCCAAATCCTTGGTCGCCCTGTCTCCAGTGTAGTACCAGCCGTTCCTGAAGACGTCGGCAGTCTTCTCGGGGTCCTTCGCATATTCCTTGAAGAGGGCGAAGGGCTTGGGTTTCGTGCGGATAGCCACGAATCCTTCGGTTTCGGGCGGGAGAATATTCCCTTCTTCGTCGACTATGTCCACGTCGTACAGCGGGCTTGGCACCCCAACCGATCCTTCCTTTATCTTCAGGCCAGGGAAGTTGGCGATGGTCAGGACCGTCTCCGTCTGCCCATAGCCGTCCCTGATGGTGAGCCCAGTGGACTTCCTGAACCTTTCTATTACCTCGGGGTTCAAAGGCTCTCCGGCGCTGCAGACGTTCCTTAGGCTCGAAAGGTCGTACTTCGACAGGTCCTCGAGGGCGAACATCCTCCATATGGTCGGCGCGGCGCAGAGCGACTCCACCCTGTGTTCAGCTATTTTCTCGAGGTGTTTCGCCGCATTGAATCCCCCCTTGTAGTCATAGGAGAAGGTGGGAGCGCCCAGGTTCCAGGGCGCGAAGATGCTGCTCCATGCGTGTTTCGCCCAACCGGGTGAGCTTATGTTCCAATGGAGCTTCCCCTCCTCTATGCCCAGCCACAGGGCAGTCGCCCTGTGCCCAAGCGGGTAGCTGACATGAGTGTGGACAACCATCTTTGGGAGACCCTCAGTCCCTGAAGTGAAATACACGAGGGCTGTTTCGTCGGCCCGGGTCCCAGGATTCGCAATCTGCGCCGATTCCGAGAACCCCTCGCTCAGGTCAAGCCAGCCGTCCGCCGATCCCTCCGCGAGGAACTTCCTCCCGTCTATGCCGCCGCTGACGCCCTCGAACTTTTTGGCATTGCTTCCGTCAGATATCACCCCTCTCACCCCGGCGGCCATCAACCTGTAGCCGAGGTCCTTCGAGGTCAGCGTCGGCGCGGATGGGACGGCGACGGCGCCCAGCTTGATCAGGGCCACCACCGAGATCCAGAGCATCGGCGTGTTGGGCAGCATCAGAAGGACAGAATCTCCTTTCCTAATTCCTCGCTTGGCCAGGTAATTCGCAACCTGGGCGCTCTTGATGGAGACATCGCCGAAAGTGTATGTGACTGCCCGTCCCTCCTCTCTGTCGAGGATCAGCGCGTTGCGGGATGGCTGCTCCCTTCCCCACCTGTCCACGACATCAAAGCCCCAGTTGAACATCGGCGGCGCCTGCACCGAGAATCTCTTCACTGCCGGAGGCGCCGCGGCGTAATTCTGGACGAGCATTATTACAGACGCCAAATCGAACGCGTTTTAAGACTTGGTTTGCGCAAAGGAGAAATCTGCGATGTCGAAGGTTGGGGTCTCTCGACCACATTTTATGCGGCTACCGCGAGCACTAACGCAGCCACGATAAGCGCCCCCCCTGCGTAGTCCCTCGCAGAAGGAGACTCCTTTCCGAGCGCTTTTGCCAGCACCTGGGTAAGCAGCGGCGAGAGGCTGCTGAGTATGACGGTAAGCGCGACCCCAACGGTGGAGACGGAGTACACGAACATAGATGAGCCGACAGCGAGGTCGCTGAATATGAAGCCGCACATTATGCCGTACTCCTTTCGGGTCAGGCCGGAGGGCCATGGCCTCGACTTCCTTGTCAGCAGGACGGCCACAGCGAGCGCGAGGGCTGCGCTCGAATCCCTGGTAAACGCAACTGCGACGAAATTCGCTCCCGCATTTGTCGACGTTTGCACGAGTTCCTGGCCGATGGTCCAGACGATGGCGGCGCAAATTGCGAGGGCTACTCCCTTCGGTCGCCCCTTCCCTCCCCCTCCTTTCGAAAGCAGGTAGACTCCGACAATCACCATCGCGGCGGCCGCGAAGTTGCCGAGTGGGATGACCTGTCCGACTGCAGCCCCCAAGAACTGGATCATGAGGACGTACGTGTACGAAACCGGTGACGCCACGGACGCACCTACATCTCGAAGGGACAGAAGAAAGAAGCTGTCCCCGCACGCAAGAGTAATCACCCCGCTGAGAGCTGCGAATCCAATGCCGTTGGACCCCCAGAAGTAGGCCGCAGGAATGGCGAGGGCGGCCGCAGCCACGGAGGTCCTAAGGAGATTGAAGTTCAGGAAATCAAACTTCGACAGGAAGCCCCTGTAATATATCGAGGTAATTGCCCAGATGGCTGCGGCGCCGAGGGCAAATGCCGGGCTCGCCAAGCGGCGTGCCCAGCCCTTTGAGACTAATTAGACCGTCTGGATTTCTTGCCGCCCCAGGCCTCCACATCGGCTAAGAGATCTGAGGGGACAGGCCTGCAGCCACATTTAGCAGCGTGTTCGGCGTGCCACGCGATTCTCTGATTCCTTGTCGCATTCGGGGGCATCACGTGGGCTGCATGCCACTCCTTGTTCGTCTTGCTCACCTCCCGGAGGGCTTCCCCATCGTCTGGTGCTCAACGCGCATGCACTTGTCCATAACGTACTCGACCTTCGCCTCGGCAAGTATTCTCTTCGCATCCTCGTTCTCGAGGCCCAACTGCCCCCAGAAGACCAAGGGCCTGCCTGTCTTTTCCTTCATTCTTGCGACCTGTCTGGCGACCTCGGGAAACTCTTCCGAGGGCCTGAAGACTTCGACCACGTCGACCTTCTTCGCCAGCTCCGGGGGTATGTCTGCGAGCGTGGGGTATGACTTCAACCCGTTTACCGTGTCCGTGGTCGGGTTCACGGGGATGATTGTATATCCGTGCTGTCGGAGGTATTCTGGCACGGTAAAGGCTTCCTTCTCGGGGTTCTTCGAAGCCCCGACAACGGCGATCACCTTGTACCTCCTCATGACTTCGGTGGGGGTGACTGTGAATTTTGGCATACACGCACGTGGTGTTGCCCGCCTAATATCGGTTCTTCAGCCTAACGGCGGGGGGCTTCGCCTCTGCTTCATTGATCTTCATCCTGGCCCCTACCGGCCTCTTCACGAGTGAAATGGGAATCCCACCGTCTGGAGGAAGGCCCCTTCCCTCGTCCACAGCGGGCACCGGACGACGGCTTGCCATTAACCGTACGGCCGTGCGTCCAGTCTTGGAAACGCCGGGGACGCCAAGCTCTGAGCCTCTAAAGCCTAAAAGCCCCTGACACCGACCTGCCCCTGATGTTCAGTTCTCTGCTCTCGAACGTGCCCCTCGGCACTGCCAACACCCTTGCCTACATCATGCTGGTACTGGTGGCCTTCTTCCTGATCTCGGGGTTCTCCATTACCTACTACTATTTGCGGAAAATAAAAAGGATGAAGGCGGCCGCGCCTACTGGCTCTGCTTGACGCTCTTCTGAGATCTTCCACGTCTCTGAAATGGGATTACTATGGCGGCCCCGACTGCCGCCAGAGGGAGGACGACTACCGCCACCTCGACGATTCCTTCGACAACGTTGAGGAACAGTCCCCCTACGTAGCCGAAGAAGCCGGTGATTCCAGAAGGCGAAGGTGCTGCGACCACCTTGACCGTGGCGGTCTGCTGAACAACCGTCCCGTTCTGATCAGTGGCTGTGACGACGACCCCGTAGTCCCCGGCCTGGTAGTAGGTGTGAATGACAATCTGACCCTGGGTGGCAGTCCCGTCCCCGAAGTTGTAGTTGACCACGTATGGCTGCGCTCCGCCCTTCACGATCGCGTTGAAGGTAACGCTGAGTGGCGCTGTCCCGTTCAGTGGGATGGAGCTGAGCGTCATAGAGAGAGGTATCTTCTGGGCGGTCTGGGTTATGGTGATGTCAATGGTAGAGTAGTCGACGAGGGTCTTTGTCTGAAGCAACTCGCTCTCCACCGAGTTGATTTGCGAGTCCACCTGTTGTAGCTGTGACTCGACCGCCAAGGTCGAATTGATGGAGGCGGTCTGGTTGAGGAGCTTCAGGAGGGAAGCCTCCTCTGTTCGGAGGGACGCGAGCGTTGCATTCAGGTCTGTGTACTGGACAGATACATCATTCGAGTTGGAGGTCTCACTCACGAATGAGCCTAGAGCCATGACCTGCGAGAGGGCCTTCTGATAGTCTGCCGCCGGGACCCTGATGACGACGTATGCGGATGTGCTGTAAGTAGATTGATACGCCACATACCCTCCAAAGGTATACGCGATGGCGGAGACAGCGGAGGCTGTCTGTTCTGGAGCAGAGGCAGTGATCGAGAGGTCGGTGGAGAACTCTATCATCCCGCCGGCGCTGCTCGGGGACCCCTGGGTCACGTTGGTGTACTGCCCTGATGCCGGGGTTCCCGATGAGGGGGCGATGGTGGTGGTGGGGGCGAAGGAGGTAGTGGCCATAGAGGTCGTGCTGCTCATGGTGACGGTCATGGTCTGGGTCCCGAGCACCTGAGACGTGCCCTGTTCACCGTAATTCGAGCCCGGAAGACCTGCCGCGGCGTAGGTCGCACCGCCCACGGCGTTTGACGCTGCGTTCTGGTTTGAAGCCAAGTCTTGTAGGGTCGTATTCGCTGGAGCGAAGGAACCGGAGATGCCTAGATTGGATAGCAGAGCCAGCCCGAAGCCTCCGATGACGATGAGGGCGACAAGCCCGTAAATCACCCTCCGTTTCGTCACGCCTCCGAGCCGGTCCATGGCAAGAGGTCCCATCCCAGCCGAGTTAGTCCCAGCGTCAAGAACGAGTTGTTCTCAAAACGCGAACACACACTTATCTCCGTGAGGGTCGCGAACACAAGCCGATGTCGGAGGCCTCCAGGGAGAGGGTCGAGTACGCACTGCGCGGAAAGACCCTCACCGTGTATCTCTATCTTCTGAGGCACGGCAAGGCCATCGGCGTAAGGGAAATCCAGAAGGCCCTGGGCTTTTCAAGCCCCTCTGTCGCTTTTCATCACCTCGACAAGTTGGTGGAGCTGGGCGTGGTTGAGAAAGACCAGTACGAGCGATACGTCCTGGCGAAGAAGGTCGACACGGGGATACTTCATTCCTTCGTAAGCATAGGGGGTCTCACCCTCCCCAGGCTGGGGTTCTATGCGGCATTCTTCACGACCATAGCAGCCGCTTACATGGCGGTCAACAGGGGCTCCCTCGACCTCTACGCTCTCATAGGCACCGTAGGGGGAGCGGCGGTCTTCTGGTACGAGGCATGGCGTGTCTGGAGGCGTAAACCGTTCTGACAACTAGAACTATCTACCCACTCAGGGAGGATACACGATGATGGAAGGGAAGCGCTTCGGAATCGGGCTGGCTGCCGGCATCCTCCTAGCCCTGGCCGTCGTAACGGTCTCCGGGGGCCTGGGTTCAACTCCGTCCGCCCTTTTTGCCCCCAGTGCTGCTTCACCCTCCTCCACAACCACGGTAGCTAACACGGCAGTTGCTACCACCACATCCACTATATCGATGACCACGATACCCCAGACTAGCACCTACACGGTGTCAAGCACCAGCACGACGAGCGGAGGTTCAGAGAGTTCCCTCAATTCGAACGTGACCTACTCCGCCAGCCCCGCCAGCACCACCGTCACCAGCACAGTTAGCTCGGTTTCTAGCACCGCCAACAATTCGAATCAGGCAAGCCTGTCTGTAGTTACGAGTACCACCAGCACGACGCCGTATTATGTTGTTACGCCCTCCGGAACGAGCAAGCCATCCCAACTGGCCAGCATCGCTCGGCAGCCAGTCGTCTCCAACGCGGAGATTCTTGCACCTGTCCTTATTGCATTCCTTCTAGGCGCCTTCTTGTATCGGGTCACGGCCCGGGAGAGGGAACGGTCTAGCAGAGACTCGTCTGGAACCGGCGTTTAGTGTCCATCCTACTTCGGGACCAGGAACTCCATGCTGTTCGGCTCCTTGCCTTCCCACCGCTTCGACCAGCCCGCCAGGTCGCAGAGGATCTTGTATACCTCGTGCCCCTTCACCGTCAGCGAGTACTCGATTCTCGGCTTCTCTTCGGCGTAGACCTTCCGCTGCACGACTCCGAATTTCTCGAGTTGGGACAGCCTCTCAGCAAGGGAGGTCGCGCTAATCCCCTTGATGTGGTTCTTCAGCTGGTTGAACCTAGCCGGCTCCATCTGTCCCAACATGTGTATGGTTGGGAGTGTCCACGTCCTTGTTATCTGGTTCCAGGTCGCGTGCACGACCGCGCAGGAGTCGAGTGTCTTCTGGTCAAGCTGCTCTGGCTTCAGGTTAGACATTGCCACCTGGTTGCTATTTACTACCAGATTAACTTGTCTCCGGGTGCCAGTTGTCCCAGAGCCGAATAACTCTTCCAAGATTTTCTCGGGATAACTACGAGGGGCCTTCGGCTTACGGCTCCAAATCTCCCAGGGCTCTATCTTGATCATATCAATTCCGAATTCGGCTGCAATTCTGCAACTCTCTCCTCCCAGTTCAGAGCCCGTAATGACGTCCCTTGAGGTGAAGTACCTCACCCCGACCCCCAGACCCTTCGCGATCGCCGCGTCAGTTTGAGCCACCTTCCTTGAAATTGAATCAACCGCGGACTTGTAATCGGCAAATCCCCCGGGGTATACAAAATCGTACACCCGCCACCTCAACAAAGATCCCGCATAATGCCTTGTCAGAATCCCCCGATTAGTTTTCCTTCCTTCGAGTTTGTGTGCTAATTGCGCCGTGATCAGCATCGTGCCTAGGTTCTCCCCTCTCCTAAATGGCGCTGTCTTGTCGCTCCAGGAGACCGGTAATAGCAGCGAATTCCGAAGGAAGAATTCATGCCTGAAACGAACGCCATGTCTCGAATCGATGAGTTGGAGATTTGCGCACTCTGGGTGCGGTGGTTGCTCGAGATTGCTCTCCAATCACACAGTTTGCGCTCGCTCTTAACTACCAAGAAAGCGGCTCTGTTTCCCAGAGCAGAGAATCTAATTCTCGCCAGGTCCTCTCTGAGATGGTAATGCTTGCCTATCCAAGTAAGGTTCGAGCAACTACCAAATTCATTAAGGCGCCCTGCATGGTGCGGCTCTTGATTCGTTCAGACAATAAGCAGCCCATCCAGGCAGCCTCTTTCAGCGAGGCTGAGGCCGAGTACCTCGCGGAGAACTTCATCGGGAGGGTCGCCACCACTTCACCTTCAGGGCAACCGCACGTCGTCCCCGTCGGCTACCGGTTCGACGGGAGCACCATAACCTTCGGCGGCTGGAACCTGGCGAAGAGTCTGAAATACAGGAACCTGATGTCCAACGACAGGGTCGCCTTCGTCGTGGACGACATCGTCTCCACGAAACCATGGAAAGTCAGGGGCATAGAAATCAGAGGGAGGGCGAAGTTAGAGACATCCAACGAAGGTGTGAGTAGGATTAGCATAATCCCGCTCAATATTAGGAGTTGGGGGCTGGAGGTCTGAGTATGGCACTATCAGGACTCGAGAACCAGGTGACACAGGCTGTGGAGAGGCTGAGCGAGGGCATAGTGGGCGTCAGCAGCATGAGACTTGAACGGCGCTTTTTCGGGATAATCCCAAGCGAAGGACAGGGATCGGGTATTATCCTCGACAGGAAAGGATTGATAATAACTAACAACCATGTGATCGACGGCGCCAACCAGGTCCACGTCAATCTCAAGGACGGCAGGACCTTCACAGGCGAGGTCGTCGGAGCAGACGAGGCCACCGACGTTGCCGTTATCAGGGTAGATGCATCCGACCTCCCGGTTGCCGAATTGGGGGACTCGGAAATGCTCAAGGTTGGTCAATTCGTTCTGGCCATAGGCAACGCACTCGCTCTCCCCGGCGGACCTACGGTATCGATGGGGGTGCTGAGCGCGAAAGGGAGGCCCTTGCCTGGCACGGACTTCATCTTCGAGGGCCTGCTGCAGACAGACGCTGCTGTGAACCCGGGCAACAGCGGGGGGCCGCTCGCAGACCTGGACGGCCGGATCATTGGCATAACCACCCTGATGATCCCCTACGCCCAAGGTATGGGTTTTGCCATCCCTATCAACACGGTGAAGAAGATTGCCCAAGAAATACTCGAAAACGGGAAGGTGACCAGGAGGTGGATAGGCATCTCTGGCGTTGACGTCACGCCTCAGCTGGCAAGAAGGTACAATCTGCAGACGGCGTCCGGTTTTCTTGTGGCAGAGGTTGTGCCCAGGAGCCCCGCCGACTATGCGGGTCTTCGCAACGGCGATGTCGTCGTCGGCGCAGGTGGGAACCCCGTCACCCACACCAAGGACCTACTCCTAGCCATTTCGAAGGTCGGTGCGGGCGGCATCATCAAGCTGGACGTTAGCAGGATGGGGCGGAAAGGTATCCTCGATGTGAAGCCCACCGAATCTCCTCCCGTCCAAAGCGATTACGGAAGGTAGCGAAGGAACCCCAAGTTAGAGAAGATACTCTCAGTCTTCGCGCCAGCGGAAGAACCTGACCGCTAGGCCGAAGACGACTGCGCAGAGCACCACAAGCACGCCGGCGTCGAAGAGAGCAGGCCCGTAGTTGCCGTAGATCATCACATTGGTCACCCCGTCGATCATGTAGTAGAGTGGAAGAACATGGGCCACGCCCTGGAGGTACATCGGCATCGAGGATACGGGGAAGAAAGTGCCTGACAAGAACATCATCGGGAACGTCACAAGGTTGCCGACGACCGCAGCCGACTCGGGGGTGTTGGAGGCCGTACCCACCAGCATACCGAGCGAGACGAAGAAGAAAGGTCCGATAACGAGGAACAGAGCTATCCCCCAACTAAGCGTTATGTGCGCGCCGAATGCTTCGATTCCTACAAAGGTCATCAGGAAGAACGAAACAATGGTTGTCCCGATGTACCAAATTATCTTGGAGAGGAGCCATTCCGTCTTTGTGAGCGGAGTCAAAGATAGCAGCTTGAATATCTTATCCCGTCTGTTGGTAGAGACAATGTTCACCATTGCGAACATCGGGCTGGTGAGCGCCGCGAAGCCTATCAGCCCGGGAACGAGAAAGTCGATGTATTTGTAGGATGAGGATACAGCGGTCCGGGAGGCGACCCCCAGAACGCCCGCAGACCCGTGCAGGTTGAAGGCATTGACAACCTCCCTTGTGATTCCTGAGACGATGGCGCTGGTAGTGGATGCTGGGTTCCCGAACAGCGTGATGTTTACCCCCTGATTCGCCTCATAGGAGGCACTGAAGTTGGCAGGGATTACGATTCCATCGGACGCCGACTTTGAGGACAGGTAGCTCGAAAAGTTCTGTGTCAACGCGACCGGCCTGAGGCAGAGCCCCGACGAAGCACTAGGGCTGCAGTTGTTAGAGGTGCTATTCAGGGCCTGAATGAACGCAGCGCTTACGGGTCCAGCGTCGTGGTTCTGAACGTACACCGTGGTTTGGCTGACACCTCCGCTCGAGAAAATTGCGCCGAACAGCAGGATCAGTATTATTGGGAAGACGAGGGTGAAGAAAAACCCCTCCCTGCTCCGGACGTTTCCTCTGGCGTACACCCGGAGTTCTGCCGCCATTCTCTTGATACTAAACGCCAAGCTATTCGCTTTCTCCCTGGTCCTTGCCTTCCGGTCCAACAAGCCTTAGGAAGACGTCCTCAAGGCTGTCCCTCCTGACAGTCAGGTCTCCCCAGTCGGCGCCTGATTCCTCTATCGCTCCGAGAGCGACCATCGCGTCATCCTTGTCTCTTAGATAGATAGAAACCGACCCATCGTTTTCTTCTGCCTTCAGCTTAGTGTTTTCTTTCAGGAACCTCAGGAGGTCTTCTCCCGCCTTCACTATCATCTTGGTCCCCGAGCCGAATCTCGACTCGATCTCCTCGGTCGTCCCCATTGCCACAATGTGCCCGTGGTTCATGATAGCGACCCTGTCCGCAAGCTCCTCAGCCTCCTCGAGATAGTGCGTCGTAAGCATCACCGTCCGTCCTTCGTTCTTCAGCTTCCTGATGACTTCCCAGACCGCCCTCCTTGCCTGCGGGTCAAGTCCCGTCGTAGGTTCATCGAGGAAGATTAGCTCAGGGTCGTTCACGAGGGACAGGGCCATCCCAAGCTTCTGCTTCTGCCCTCCCGAAAGGTTCTGGAACCAAATGTTCGCAGCGTCTTCAAGTATGACCCTCTTGAGCATCTCGTCTGGATCTACCGTCTTTCCGAAGAGCGCTGCGTAGTAGGCTATCGCCTCTCTGGGCGTCGGGTAGTCAAGGAACTTGAATCCCTGGGGGATCACGCCAATTCTCTTGTGCAGGTCGTACCCTTTGTGCCAGGGATCGAAGTCGAGAACCTTGGCGGTGCCGCCGTCCTGTTGCCTCAGCCCCTCG
>Ga0187772_10000734_pt1 | contig 14772 bp, 11 predicted proteins | sample 0116_SJ02_MP15_2_FD_133137 | JGI IMG/M metagenome (GOLD analysis project Ga0187772, IMG submission 133137) | Tropical peat soil microbial communities from peatlands in Department of Meta, Colombia - 0116_SJ02_MP15_20_MG | ecosystem: Environmental > Terrestrial > Soil > Wetlands > Peat | place... | reverse complement strand
GGGCCGCGGAGGATGTAGGCGATCCCGACCGCGAGCAGCGCGCCCACGACCGGGCCGGCAAGATAGATCCAGGCGTGGGTGAGGTTCCCGAGGACGATCTCCGGGGCGAGCGAGCGGGCCGGGTTCATGGACGCGCCGCTGATGGGGGAGGCCCAGAGCCCGGCGAGGATGATGTACCCGCCGACGGCGAGCGCGGCGAGCGGTCCTACGGACTGGGCGCGGGAGGCCGTCCCGAGGATCGTGCTTACGAGCCCGACCGTGAGCAGGATCTCGATCACGAGTGCCTGCAGGTCGGTGATCCCGGCCCCCGGGTTCGTCCCGCCGAGCGGCGCCACGCGACCGAACAGCCCCGCCAGCAGGAGGCACGCGAGCAGGGCGCCGACGAGCTGGGCCACGATGTACCCCGGGACGCGTCGCCACGGGAAGTCCCCCCGGGCCGCGAACGCGATCGACACGGCCGGGTTGAGGTGGGCCCCCGAGGTGGCCCCCATGAACAGGATGATCGCCATGACCATGAGGCCCGGGGCGGCGACCATGGCCGCCGGTCCGAGGCCGGCGCCACTCGCGGCGGCGACGACCGGCCCTCCGGCGGCGACGAGGACCAGGAAGAACGTCCCGAACCCTTCGGCGAACAACCGTCGCCCCTCCAGGCGCGGGTTGCGGAAATCCCGGTGGATCCGTTCCAGCGTCTGCGGGCTCAACAGCAGCCCGACGCCGGGGCTCACCGGGGCCGACGCCTCTCCTCTCATAGGACCTTCGGGCTAGGACGGGCCGACCGGCGGGTGGGGCGGGTCCCGGGTCCGGGATGGGGTTCGTCCATGGTCGCGCGGCGGTCGCTCGTGGGCCACATCCGGTTCCGGCTTGCGCCGAGGGCCGCCTAAACGTTGGGGTGGAACGGCACTCGCCCTCAGGCTCCCGGGGTGGCCGTGGTCGGTGCCGCCGAGGGCAGCTTCGGGGCCGCCGGCCGACCGGTCAACCGGACCACGGTTGAGAGGCCGGCTCGGCGGGGGGAGACCCGGACACCGGAGGGGACGCCGGGTCGAGGGTGCGGTCCCGCTTGACCTGGAGCCAGGTGTACACGAGGATGGGCAGGGTCGCCCCGACCATGCAGAGGATCACGATCAACGTCCCGTAGTCGATGAGGAGACCGATGCGGTCCGCGAGGCCGGGGATCATGTAGAGCGTGCCCATGACCAGGAAGATGAGGCCACCGCTCACCAGGCTGCGGGCCCCGACGAGCCGTCCGAACTTCGCGATCCGCTTCTTCCCCCAGCGGCCGGCGACATCGAGGGCGCCGCCGAACAGGAACCCGATCGCCATCAGCACCACGAACGTCCCCAGGCCGAACGCGGCCCCAGGAAGCCATCCGACCGCGAACGAAGGGGCGGAGATCGCCGCGACGAAGACGGCCACCGTGAAGATCCCCGAATCCTGGCCGAACCCCGAGATGAACCCGTGGATGAGGCACCAGTGCACGGGCATCGCCCCCCCTTCCGCGAGCTTGTGCTCGGCCTCGGCCTCGTGCCGCTCGTGGACCCCGAGCAGCGCCTCCTGACGCTCGAACCCGCGATAGGCGAAGTTCAGGTGCGGGAGGAACCGACGCTCCCGGTTCGACAGGATCAGCCAGCCGGCGACCGCCATGGCGATCCCCACGGCCACATAGACGGGACCGTTGACCGCCGGGTCGAAGTAGAGGAAGGTCGCGAAGACGAGGAACATCATCTCCGACATCAGCGCCCGCTGGATCGTGAAGGCGAGCGAGAACCACATGCCGGCCCGGCGGCCCCCACGGGAGGAGGCCGCCCCGACGGCGTAGTTGAACGTGATCGGCCAGGTGTGCTCGTCCGGGATGACCCCGTGGAGCGTCCCGAGCCCGAAGCAGACCGCCACCGCCGCCAGCCAGGTCCCGAACATCCCGCCCCCTTCAGGAACGCACCGAGGACGGATGCGAGCCGGCGCACGGGTCGATCGGCTGCCCGTGCGGGCACTGCGCCGGGTGCTGCTCCGACGCGCAGATCTTCTCCACGACCGTGTGGCTGATGGCGAGGTCGACCTCGCGGGCCGCCCGGCAGGCGTCCTCGGCCGACAGGCCGATCCCGGCGAACAGCGATTCGGCGACGCGGTGATGGCGGGTGTACTCCCGGAGCGTGTCGGCCCCCCGCCGCGAGACCCGCGTCTTCCCGCGGTACCGCTCGACCAGACCGAGCGACTCGAGCACCGTGAGATGCCCCAGCGCGGACGGAGGGCTCACCCTTAGCGCCCGGGCGAGCGCGTTGAGCGGAACACCCCGGGGTGGGGACGGAGTGGTACCCACGAGGGCGAGCGTCTGGAGCTGCTTCCGGGTCAGCCGCTGGAGCGGTTCCATCGCCCCCCCTAATGTAGCCCCTCGTATAAGTATTAGGGTATGGCTAATTGTGGGGCGGAAGAGCCGCCGCGAGCCGGGCCGGGATGCCGTCGAGGGGGCGACGGGGTCAGCGGACCGCCTGCAAGATGTGCTCGAACGTCTCGAGGGTCTGGCCCGCCCGGACCCAGAGCGGCACCATCGCCTCGAGCCACCGGGCCCCGTCGATGCCGCCGATATCGAGCGCCCCCGCCCAGCCGAGCTCCCGGAGGATCTCTTCGGTGCGGCGCTTCGCCGCCGGGTCATTCCCGCAGATCCACATCCGGGCCGGGCCCGAGGAGAACTTCGGGTCGACCATCTTGATGTTGCTCACGGTGTTGAAGCACTTCACCACCTTTGCCTCGGGCAGCTTGTGCTGGACCCGTTCGCCGAGCGAGTCGGTCGTGCCCAGCAGCAGCCCGGGGGGCATCCCCCGGGAGAAGTCGAGGGGGTTCGTGGCGTCCAGCACGAGCTTCCCCGCGAACGCGCGGGGGCCGATCGCCTCGACCACCGACTCGGTGGCCCCGCCGTGCGTGGCCAGCACGACGGTGTCGGCAAAGGAGGCAGCCTCCGAGGGGGTACCGACGGCGACCTTACCGTGCGTTTCCCGCTTCCATCCGTCGAGCTTGGAAGGGTCCCGGGTGCCGAGCATGACCTCGTAGCCGTGGGCCGAGAACCCCCGGCCCAACGCCTTCGCCACGTCGCCGCTTCCGATGATGCCGATCCGCTTGGAACCGCTCATGCCACCCTCGCACCAAGGGCTGCACGTCACCGGGTATTACACGGTTTGGGAACCTCAAGGTTACCAGGGGTCGATGCGGGGCCATCCCCGTTCCCGTCCCCGGTGTTGACCTAGCCGAACCGGCCGTTCACGTAGTTCTCGGTGAGCTTCTCGACCGGGCGGTGGAACACCTGGTCCGTCGAGCCGGTCTCCACCAGCTTTCCGAGGTAGAAGAAAGCGGTGTGATCGGAGACCCGGAGCGCCTGGGCCAGGTTGTGGGTCACGATCACCACGGCGTACTCGGTCCGGAGCTTGGCGATCAGGGACTCGATCTTCGCGGTGGCGATCGGGTCGAGCGAAGAGCACGGTTCGTCCATCAGGAGGACCTCGGGGCGGACGGCGAGCGCGCGCGCGATGCAGAGCCGCTGCTGCTGGCCTCCCGAGAGGCTGGTGCCGGGGGCGTCCAGGATCTTCTCCACCTCGTCCCAGAGGCCGGCGTGCAGGAGCGCGTCGACGACGCCCTCGTCCAGCTCGCTGCGGCGGCGCACTCCGAGCAGCCGGAGCCCCGCCGCCACGTTCTCGAAGATCGACATGTTCGGGAACGGCGTGGGCTTCTGGAACACCATGCCGACCCGGCAGCGCACCTCGACGGGATCGAGCGTGCTCAGGTCCTGCCCGTCCAGCTTCACGGCCCCTTCCGTCCGCCCGCCGGGCGACTCCTCGTGGAGCCGGTTGAGGCACCGGAGGAACGTGGACTTCCCGCACCCCGAGGGTCCGATGATCGCGGTGGAGGCCCGGTCCGGGATCTGGAGCGAGATGTCGAACAGCGCCTGGCGGGATCCGTACCAGGCGCTTAGCTCGTGGACCTCCAGCTTGGTCGCCACGGATCATTCCGGCCCCCCGGCGGTCTCGGTACGCAACGAGAGGCGGGCTGCGAGACTAACCACGGCCATGATAAGGACGAGGACGAGCGCGGCCCCCCAGGCGTCGATGGTGTAGTTGCGGGAACTGAACGAGGTCCAGGCGAGGTAGATGAACGGGGCCAGCGCGGCCGTCGGCGAATGGAGGCTCTGGAGCCAGTACTGGCTCGACCCGGCGGTCACGATCAGGGCCGCGGTCTCCCCGCCGGCCCGCATGAGGGCGAGCAGGCTCCCGGTGACCAGCGCGCTGCGGCAGCTCCCGAGCACGACGCGCACGGTGACCCGGTGCCTTGGAAAGCCCAGGGCCAGGGCCGACTCGCGGACCGTTCGGGAGACGGTCCCGAGGGCGGTCTCGGTCGCCTTGGCCACGATCGGTAGCATCAGGACGCTCAACGCGACCGCCCCGGCGATCGCGCTGCGGGCATCGAGCCGGTCGAACTGGAGGAACAGCCCGAAGACGAACACGCCGATCAGAATGGTCGGAACCCCCGCCAGCACATCGATGGCGAGCGCCATCGTGCGTCCGAACCGGTGGCGGCCGTACTCCGACAGATAGATGCCGGTCAGGATGCCGAACGGAAGGCCCAAGGCGGCGGCCAGGGCCAGCAGCACCAACGTCCCCTGGATGGCCGGTCCGATCCCGCCGAGCGGACAGCTGGCATTGATGCCGCACGCCACGGGGGGTTCGGAGGTGTAGAACGACGGACGGACCACGGCCGTCCCCCCGTTCTCGACGGAGATCCGGAGCAGGCTCACGAGGGGATACGCGGCGACGATCAGCGCCCCGACCACGAGGACCACGACCACCGCATGGACGACCTTGCGCCGGAAGAGCCTCGAGGAACGTCGGGCCATCACCCCCGACCACCAGGCCGGGGGGACGAACCCGCCGCCCGGGGCCGGAACCGACGCGATCCGGCGGGCGGAGGGGTGGGCATGGACCAGGTGGCGGGAACGAGCGCGGGACCGGCCCTCCCCGGACTCGACCCGGCGCAGCAACAGACGGGCCCCGATGTTGATGGACAGGGAGAGGGCGAGCAGGATGAGCCCCAGCTCGTAGAACGCGCTCTGCTCGAGCCCGGCGGAGTCCGTGAACCCGGTGACCAGGGTCGCCGGGATGGTCGTGGCACCGGACAGGAGGGAGGACGGGACCCGATAGATCCCGCCGATGACCATCGCGACCGCGATCGTCTCCCCGATGGCACGGCCCAGACCGAGGACGATCCCCCCGGCGATCCCCGGGGTCGCCGGCCCGAGCACGACCTTCCGCGTCGCCTCCCAGCGCGTGCCGCCCAGGCTGAGGATCGCCTCGCGCTGGCTCCGCGGGACCGACTTCAGCGCCTCCCGCGAGAACGCGGCGATGGTGGGAATGATCATGATCGCGAGGATGACGCTCGCGGTCACGAGGTCGAGGCCCCGGGCGCTCCCGCTGAACGGGAACCCCCCGTCGGTCAGCTGGACCAGGCCCGGCTCGACCCTCGTCTCGATGAACGGGCTCAGGACCTCGAGGGCCCAGAAGCCGTAGACCACGGATGGGATCGCGGCCCCGAAGTCCACGAAGTAGCCGAGCGCCCCCCGGAGGCGTCGGGGGGCCATCTCGGACGAAAGGATGGCGACCCCCAAGGCCACCGGGACCGCGATCAGGAGCGCGAACGCGCTGGTGAAGAGCGTGCCCGCGATCGCCGGGGCCGCACCGAACACCCCCCGGTGGAGGTCCCACACGCTGTCGGTCAGGAAGCCCCAGCCGAACCGCTCCATCGAGAGGAGCGAGTGCTGGAGGATGACCGCCCCGAGCGTCAGGATCAGGACGAACGCGGCGACGGCGACCGCGGTGGTGCCCCCGCGGAAGACCTGGCCGAGGTACCGCAGAAGGAGCGACCGGCGTCGGATCCGGGCCCGCGGCCCCGACGCAGCCGACTCCGGCGCTCCTCCCGTTCCCCCCATCCCTACGAGCAGACCGAGACCAGGCTCCCCTTGAAGTTCACCGCCGACAGGCCGGTGAGCGCCTGGGAGACCAGCGCGCTCGGCGGGTCGATGAACGGATACGCGGTCTGGTTGAACGACTGGCCGGTGGTCAGCACCCAGTGGAACCACAGCACCAGGACCTGGGCACTGGTCATAGAGAACGTGTAGCCGTTGGACACTTCCTCTGGGAGCATGGCGTAGACGAGCGTCGCCAGGGGGTAGTCACCGCTGCCCGGCCCGTTCACCCAAGTGACGGCCGACCAATTCCCGGTGGACGTGGGGTACGCCGTCGTAGCCGCATTGTAGATGTCCGTGACGGCCGCCTTGGTGGAGGCGACCGAGGGCGCGACGTAGTCACCGGCGTGGTTCTGGATCTGGGCGCTCGGCAGACTGTGAACACCAGCGTCATAGAGGTCGGTGTAGCCGATCGCACCCGCGTTCCCCGCGACCTCCTTGATCACCGCAGAGTTCCCGGGCTCTGGGACATTCTTGCCCCCTCCCGAGATCGACCACGTCGGCCACGACGGCTGGATCGAGGTGCCGACCTTGGACGCCCAGTACGAGCTCACGTCGCTGAGGTAGTTGGACAGGACGTACGACATGCCCGCCGCGTCCGACCGCTCCACGACCAGGATCGAGGTCGTGATCGTCGAGAGGCCCGGATTGTTGCCGACCAGCATCCCGTTGTCCCAGGTCGTGATGTTGCCGTTGAAGATCTGGAAGAGTTCGGTACCGTTCAACTGGAGCGTCCCGGTGAACCCGGGGATGTAGTAGATGATCGAGACCGCCCCGCCCATGATCGGGAGTGTCAGGGTGGTGCCGACCGCGGCGTTCATCTGGCTCGCCTGGGTCCCGACCAGCGGTTCGTCGGTGACCGCGAAATCGACCAGCTTGCTTGTCAGATCCGTGATCCCGGTACCGGCCCCGCTCGCCTGGTAGTTCACGAGGTCGGAGGTCGCGCCGTTGAACTGGGACGTCCACACGCTGATCAGCGACGACGGGAAGGCCGCGCCCGCCCCCTGGATCGTCACTCCGGTGGGGCAGCCGCTCGAGCTGCTTGACTTCGTGAGGCCAAACCAGCTCGTCACCGAGCCGGCGGCCACGATGATCACCACGACGACCAGGACCCCGATGACAACGTACAGCCCCGTGCTGCCCGACCGGTGGACGGCGACGGGCTTGGGGGGCGCGGCGCTGGCATCGGGGGGGGTGGGGGGGGCCGCCGGGGAGGAGCCGGCCGGAGCGCTCATGCGTCGAGCCTCCGGGGGTGGTGGGAGCTCATGCCCTGGTCGGCGACCCCTAGCATCGTGTTCGGGCCAAGAGACGGCGTTGCGACCGCCTGCTTCGCGCTCATCGGTGCGACCCACGGGTCGCGTGGGTTATAGACGAGGCGACAGACGAAGAATCGCGGGACCTGCGCGGAATCCGCGCCTTCCCGATTTGGCCCCCCTCGAGCGGGGGTCCGGCGGCGGCCGACCGGGGGCCCAGCAACGACTTTCTACTCGCGACGGGGTGCGGCCGTCGTGAGCGGTCGGACCCCGGGCCCGAGCGGCGGGTTCGTGGCGTGGATCGAGGGTCTCCCCTGCTCCGGCAAGACCACGCTCTCCCGGGCGGTCGCGGACCGTCTGCGCACGGCCGGCCTCGAGGTCGAGGTGCTGGACGGGGACGAGGTCCGCCAGATGTTCTCCCCGGAGCTCGGATTTTCTCGGAAGGACCGGGAGTTCCACGCGCGACGGGTGAGCTACGTGGCACGGATGCTCGCCCGTCACGGGGTGGCCGTGCTCGTTGCGATGATCACCCCCTACGAAACGTCACGCCAGGCGGCCCGGTCGACCGTGGGGGGCCGGTTCGACGAGGTGTGGCTCCGCTGCCCGGTGGAGGTCTGCCGCCGCCGGGACACGAAAGGGCTCTATCGCTCGTCGCCCGCGACCGGGGGCACGAAGGTGACCGGAGTGGACGACCCGTTCGAGGAGCCGCTGAACCCGGATCTCATCGTGGACACTTCGAGCGAACCGGTCGAGCGGTCCGCTCAGCGGATCCTCGACCACCTGACCGAGCGAGGGTTCCTCTCGCCGGGGATCCGGACCTGAGCCGAAGACCGCCCAACCGCGGCGACCCCGTCAGCTGAACGGTTGGTCGGCCGGGGCGCGCGGCTGCGAGCGGCGTCGGCGGCGGAGCAGCAGGACGACCGCGAGGGCGGCCGCCACCCCGGCTCCCCCGATCCCCGCATAGACCCAGATCGGGATTCCCGGTGGGGCGGGCGCCGAGAACGTGATCGGGATCGTTTCCTTGGCCCCGCTCACGTAGACCGACCCCGGGCCGGCCGAGACGGTGTAGCCCGTCACGAAGGGGACCGTGTACGTGTGCGAGCCGTTCGTCAGCGGGACGACGATCGTGGAGTTGGTTGAGCGGTAGGTCGAATTGTCAACGACCACCGACCAGGAGGCGTTCAGCGGGAGGCCCTGCTCCTTGAAGGTGACCGCATAGGTGAACGGGACGTACGCGAGCGACTCGGTCATGTTGGCACCCGAGACCAGGATCGACCCGGAGGCCGTCAGCGAGGTCTGCCAGTAGCCGGGGATCTTCACCGTCGAGTAGGGGTACTTTCCGTTCTCGACCGTGAGATTGAGCCAGGCCGCGCCGGCGGAGGAGACCGTGGCGGATTCGGTGGTGCCGTTGAAGACGATCTGCCATTGGGAGGTCCCGCGGGGGAGCCCGCTGACGACGAACTCGAGCACGTGCGAGAAAACGATCGTCACGTTCTCGTCGAGCCCCGCGAACGAGACCGTCCCCGACGATGGGGTGGGCACGTACGTGGCATTCGGATGGACCAAGAAGCCGTACGAGGCGGTGGCCAGGGACCAGCCCGGGATGTCGATCAGCGGGGCATACGTGCTGTAGTTGATATCGGCCGGCGAGAACCGGAACCCCCAAAGCGAAAGGGACGGCAGCCCGACCGCGAGGAACCGTAGATAGTTCGAGATGAACTGCGTCTGCGGCTCGGCGTCCTGCACCGTGGGCGACGTTCGGATGACGTACACCCCGCTCCCCGAGTGGTCCGACCAGTAGTTCCCCATGCCGAACGACGAGTTGAAGTGGATGTCAGTCGAGTTGTTCACGTAGACCTGCAGGTGGGCCGCGCTGAACGATCCCGACGTGCTCGAGTTGTTGTTCGCCACGAAGTTGTTCCCGTACAGGTGGATCGTGGTGGCGTTGGTGATTACCGTGCCGTAGACCCCGGAGTCCTCGACGGTGCTCCCGGTCACGTTGGCGCGCGACACGTTGTCGAGGTAGAGGCCGTAGACGTTGTTGTCCAGGAAGGCGCGGGAGATCGTGAGCACGACGCTCTCGTTCACCTGGATGCCGTAGATCCCGTTCCAGGCCGTGACGTTGGTGATCACGGAGGCGTTGGTGTAGTTCTCCACGATCGCGAACGGGAACTCGTCCGCGCTGATGCTCGCGACGGTCGCGTTGGAGTCGTTGAAGAGCGCCACGGGCGCGACCGGGTATTGGAGGAACGACAGGGGATTGATGAAGTAGGGCGCGGGGAGCGTGGGCTCGGAGGCGGAGAGGCCGACGACCGAGACGTTCGTGACGTTCGAGATGTCAACCCCGGTGCAGTTGAGCCCGACCGAGCCCGTGCGGATGAGGCCGTGCGCTCCGATGTTCCACGCGATGCCGATCGACCCGTTGGAGGCCGAGACCCCGGTCGCGTTGACCCAGGCGAGGTCGGTCAGGGTCGCTCCCACGCTCCCGTTGGCCGCGAGAAGGGAGCGGATCGTGAGACCGGTGTCGTTGGACGCGGTGACCGCCGTGGCCAGATTGGACACGGTCAGGTTCTGCAGGACCGCCTGACTGGAGTCGATCAGCGAGCTCAGCACCGACGAGGTCGACCCCACCGCTACGGCATGGTTCAGCGAGACGTCCCGGTCGGACCAGAGGTCGAACCCCCCGGCCTGGGATTGGAGCACGCTCAGATTGCGGATCGTGATCCCGGAGCTCTCCGAGAGGTTCCCCGCGTACCCGTTCTGGGTGACCGAGATGTTCGCCAGCGTGAGGGTGGTCGTGGCGTTGACGATCAACCCGGTCGAGCCCTCCCCGAGGAACATGTCCTGGACGGAGAGGGCCGTGGTCCCGTTGATCTGACCCGCTGTCGCGGGGGCCTTCGAGCCGGTCGCGTTGAGGTGGGTCACCCGGACCGCGGAGGTCCCGTTGATGACCAGCCCCACGCTCTGGTTCGTGGCCGTGACCGAGGTGAGTATGATGCCGCTTCCGCCCGAGATGTCGAGGGCCCAGGTGACGAATCCCCGGTAGTCCGTACCGTTCCCCGTGATGTCCTTCCCGGTGACCGTGGTTGAGTTCACGAGGGTGACCGCATCGGCGCCCGTCTCTCCCGCGATCTGCGAGAGCGTGACGTTCGTGGCGAGGTCCGCGTCCACTCCCAGGGATTCCTGACCGGTGACAATGCCCGTAGCCTGGCTATCGTTCGTTCGGTAGAACTCCACGACCCCCGGGGAGTACACCTGCAGGTAATCGAGGGTGGTGTTGCCGACGACCGTGGTGTTGGTCACGGAAAAGCGGCCGGTGCCGTAGAAGAAGCAGTACGCCTGGGTCCAGAACGGGAGCGGGCGCGTCGTGAGGCCGGCCGAAACGTTCCACGAAGTGTACTCGAACGTGGACGGGGACTGAACGAACCCGTTCAGGTGCACGGTCAGGTTGACCCGTTCCGCCGCGAACAGCACGAACGTCGGGTAGCCGTAGGCGTTCAGTCGAAGGAAGGGCGGGGCGAGCGAGTCCGACGTCTGGTTGATCCAGAACACGGCGTTCGACCCGGAGCCCGAGTACTGGATCCCCGATAGCCCGGCGGTCCCGATCGCCTGCGCGACGCCGTCCCCCGTCAGGTAGATCGGCGCGTCGAGCGTGGTCGGGGAAGCGATCAGGGTCAGGGCCGCCGTGCCGGTGCCGTTGTCGACCACCGAGACCCAGTTGTACAGGTAGCCGTTCGCCCAGGCCGCGAAGATGTACGGGTTCGCGATGGTCGGCGGCGGTAGCTGGGCTCTCACCATGCCGGCCAGGTTGGTCGGAGCCGGCGTGAGGTTGGCCCGCACCAGGGTCGTCGACCAGGCGGTGGTATTGGTCGCGAAGACGAAGGCGTAGGCGGGCGTCACCGTCAGGTTGACCTGGATGAAACCGGGCGAGGCCTCCGGCCCCGCGGCGGAATCGGTCGTGTTCCACAGTCCGTACAGCAGCGACGGGCCCTGTCCCACGTACTCCGTGCTGCCCAGATAGTAGGCCGAGATCCCGGTCGAGGTCTCGGCGCTGTCCACGCCGTGATCGTACGCGGACGGGACGCTCTGGTAGCGCTCCGCGGCGGCGTTCCAGTAGTCGAGCGTCAGGATCCCCGCGGCCTGCTGGATGTTGGCGTTGGCGCCCCCGCCGTCCCCTCCGAAGATGAGCTCCGCATCGTACTCCGACATCTCGGGATCGTACTGCAGTCCATCGACCCGGAACTGGGGAGGAGCCGAGACGCTCGTCGGCCCGCTGAAGATCACCTCATCGTAGGAGACATTGTGGGTACCGCTCGGTTCGGTCAGTGAGAAATTGAAGAACACCGCCGGCCGACCCCCCACGATTGCGAGCTGGTTGGTCAGCGTGATCGTGAGAGGGTAGCCCACGGCGTACGACGTGGCGTCATAGTCGTAGTAGAACAGGCCGGCCTCGATGTGGCCCCCCGCGGCATGCTGGTAGAACGGCGAGACCACCAGCCCCGCCGTGGGCGCCGAGAAGTTCCAGATGTTGTCCTCGAACTCGAGGGTGGTCGAGTTCAGATGCACCACGTTCTGGAACCAGAAGGTCCCGCTCGTCTCGCCGGGGTAGGTCAGGTTGACCCCGACCGTGTTGAGCTGGATCGTCACCCAGTCGGGGGCCTCCTGGAAGGACGGATAACCGGGGCTGTACGCCGAGAAGGAGGTCAGGTGGAGCGTGCCCGCGAACGCGGAGGTGTTGTACTCGTAGCCCCCGGTGCTCCCGATCCCCAGGTCGGCGAGCCCCATCGACACCGGGCCCCCTTGCTCCAGGAGCGTGACCGGGCCGGAGGCGGGATTGCGGGCCGCCACGTATGGGGTCGGCAGGAGGGCGTTCCGGGCGGCGAAGCGGTGCGCCGCGATCGCCTGCTCCGCCGCCCGGGTCACGGGCGAGTAGGCACGGTCGGACCGCCAGGAGCCGCCGGAGGCCGTGGGACGGGCGGTGGCCGCGAAGGCTGCCGTGGAGGTGGCCCGTTCGGTGGCCGACGAAGGAGAATGGGCGGTGGCCCCCCCCGTGCCGGGTCCCGGCGCGACCGGAGCTGTCCAGACCCCGCTCGAGAGCACGAGCAGGACGAGGACCCCGATCACCGGAGCGGCGTGCGCCCACCGCCAACGATGCATCACACGTAGAACGGACCAAGGCGGTATATACCCTGAGCGCGCGGGAACGGAGGCTTCTTATCGTCCCGGTTCCGGAAACGGCACGGCCGGAACGGTCGCGGCCGCGTCGGAGGGTCGGCGAAGGAAGGCCCGGGTCTTTTCCCGGTGGCAGTGGCGGCAGACGGTCTGGAGGTTCGAGTACTCCAGTGCCGCCCCGCCGCGCGCGACCTCCACGATGTGGTCCACGTCCAGCTCTCGGGCCCGCGCCCGTACGTGGCAGATCTGGCAGGTGTACCGGTCCCGGAGCATCACGTAGCTACGCGCGGAATCCCAGAAATAGTGCCCGTGGAAGCGCCAGCGGCACTTCCGGGAACAGTAGGGCGTCCGGTGTGAGGCGAGCGCGGCGCCGCATTCGACGCAGCGACCCGCCCGACGGGCCTCCACCCTCCGACGGGCCCCATCCCCGAACCAAGCGGCGGACAGGGCCAGGATCCGCCCGTTCGGTCCGACCTCGACCGACGGACGCGTGCGGGCCATACGGCGCGGTGGGCGGAGACCCTCTTTATCCCTCGGCTGGACCCGAGGAGGTACCGGCCTGCCGGCAGGGGGGTCGCCGTGGCGGAGCCGAAGTGGCCCGACCGGGCGTACGCCTTACCCTCGGTCGCGCTCCGTCCGACATGAAGTTTCCTCTCGCGGACTGGATCGACTCCCACCCCGGTTGCCGGTACAACCTGGCCAAGAGCGGCATGGCGGGCAGCGTCGATCACCCGATCCCGGGGCCGCGGGCGATCCGGACCGCGGACCCGGCGCGGCTGCGCCGGGAGCTGGCCGCGATCGTGGGCGTGGCGCCCGACCGGCTGTTCCTCACGCATGGCGCCACGGAAGCGAACGCGTGGGTGATGCACTACCTGGCGGACAGGGCTCGCCCACGGACGGCGGTCTGCCGCGTGCGGCTCCCGGAGTATCCTCCGCTCTTCGACGGACCCCGGACCGCCGGATTCCGGGTCGCGACCGACCGGCGCCCCGCCGACCTGGCCATCGTCTCCCTTCCCCGCAATCCGGAGGGGGTCGACTGGACGGACGACAAGCTGACCTCCTGGTCGACCGGGGCCCGGCACCTGCTGATCGACGAGACCTTTCGGGAGTTCGGCCACCTCCGGTCGCGCGCAGACCTGGACCGACGGGGGGTCTGGACGACCGGGAGCTTCACGAAGTTCTACGGAGGCGACGACCTTCGGGTCGGCTACGTGACGACGCCCGAGGAGGAGCGGGACGGGTTCGACCGGTTCGCCGGGCTGTTCTCGGACGACATCCCGCCCACGAGCCTCGCCGGTGCCCTCTTGACCCTGGAGCACCGCGCACGGTTCCATCAGAGGGTCGACCGCGTCATGCGCGCAAGTCGCGGGGCGCTCGCACGGGCGTTCCCCCACGGGCCGGAGCCGGTGGGACCGGTGTGGTTCGATCGCCTTCCCGGCCACGATACCCGGGCGATCGCCCAACGGCTTCTCCGGCGTTCGGTGCTGGTCTGCCCGGGGGCCTACTTCGGCGACCCGACCGGGATCCGGCTCTGCCTGACCCGACGGACCTTCCGGACCGACCTCGCCGCCTATCTCGGGGGCCGGCCGGGCGCGGCCGCTACCGGGGCGGCGGACCGAACGGCTCGACGGGACCGTGGGGCGAGCGGCCGAGCGCGAGCCGGGCGAGCGTGAGCTTCGGCACGGTCTCGACCCGCTCCGGCTTCGGTTCCCCGGCCCGCTCCTTCAGGAACGTGGCGGCGAACCGGACGGCGCGGTCGGGGTTCGTGTCCCGGACCAGGAGGAACCCCCGCGCCAGCTCCGTGAGCACGGCCCGTGCCGGGACGATCTCGAGCAGCTCCTTTCGCTCCGGGTCCCGGGGCCCGGGGGCGGTCGCGCTCGTGGACATGTCGGCGAGCCACCCGCGGAGTCGCCTCAAAAAGCCAGTGTTCGACTGGGTGTCGGGGCCGTCCCGGCCGAAGAGGCTTAACGTCCCAAGTGGCATCGCACGCCCGATCGATATGACTCAGACCACCTCCCTGCCCACGAGCCACTCCCCCGAGCGGACCTCTTCCGGAAAGCGCGGCGTCTCGATTGTCACGCCGATCCCGGGCCCGAAGGCCCGGGCGATCATCGCCCGCGACAAGCGGGACCTGATGACGAGCACCAAGTCCGGCCCGATCGTGGCGGCCTCGGGCGAGGGCGTGTGGATCACGGACGTCGATGGGAACCGCCTCCTCGACTTCGCGTCGGGCGTCGGGGTGGCCACAGTGGGCTACTCGCATCCCACGGTCGTGCGTGCGGTCCGGGAGCAGGCCGGCAAGCTGATGCACTTCGCGGGGACCGACTTCTACTACGAGAACCAGCT
>Ga0187772_10000733_pt1 | contig 14777 bp, 12 predicted proteins | sample 0116_SJ02_MP15_2_FD_133137 | JGI IMG/M metagenome (GOLD analysis project Ga0187772, IMG submission 133137) | Tropical peat soil microbial communities from peatlands in Department of Meta, Colombia - 0116_SJ02_MP15_20_MG | ecosystem: Environmental > Terrestrial > Soil > Wetlands > Peat | place... | reverse complement strand
TGGCGTCGATCAGCGCCTCAATTCGGTGCTCGACCAGATAGCTGGCCAGGCCGGCGGCGCCTCCGAAGCCACCGACCCGCACCGCTACCGCATGCTTGACCGGCGAGGCCGTGCGGCCGGCGAGCGACAGTGTCACAGCGAGCCCGTCGCGCCGGGCGAGGCGTTCGCCCAACTGGCGCGCCTCCGTCGTGCCGCCGAGGATGAGGATCCTTCGCATGTCCCTTCCTGATGCTGCGGAGCACGAGACTGCCGCATTGCCGCGCTGGCTGTCCATCGTCGGCATCGGCGAGGATGGCATCGAGGGTTTGAGTCCCGCGGCATGCGGGTTGATCGGCGCGGCGGAAATCGTGTTCGGCGGTGGCCGGCATCTCGCGCTCGCCGCTTCCCTCATTCGCGGGGCGAGGCGGCCGTGGCCGAGCCCGTTCGACGGCGCCGCCGAGGAAATTTTGCAACATCGCGGCCGGCATATCTGCGTGCTCGCTTCGGGCGATCCGTTCAACTATGGGGTCGGCGCCGTGCTGGCGCAAAAAATCAACCCGCGCGAGATGATCGTTCTCCCCGCGCCGTCCGCTTTCAGTCTGGCGGCGGCGCGGCTCGGCTGGTCGTTGCCGCATACCACGCTCCTCTCGGCCCACGGCCGCACGCTCGATCTGTTGCGGCCGCATTTGCAGCCCGGTGCGCACATCCTGGCGTTGACCTCGGACGGCGACGGTCCGACGGCACTGGCGCGGCTATTGGCGGAAACCGGCTTCGGGGCCTCGCCACTCATCGTGCTAGAAGCGCTCGGCGGCCCGCGCGAACGCGTTCGCGCTACGACCGCAGCGGATTTTGGTTTTGGCGCGGTTGATGCCCTCAACATTGTCGCGATCGAGGTAAAGGCCGCGCCCGACGCCCGCGTCATTACGCGAAGCGCCGGCCTAGCGGACGATCTTTTCGAGCACGACGGCCAAATCACCAAGCGCGAGGTGCGCGCAGTGACGCTGTCGTCGCTCGCACCGCGCCGGAGCGAACTCTTGTGGGACGTCGGTGCCGGCGCGGGCTCGGTGGCGATCGAATGGCTGTTGTCCGACCCGATATTCATGCGCGCGATCGCCATCGAGGAAAGCGCCGACCGCGCCGCGCGCATCGGCCGCAATGCCGCCGCGCTTGGCGTGCCGCACTTGCAGATTGTTGAAGGCGCTGCTCCCGCCGCGCTGGCTAAGCTCGCGGTACCGGACGCCATTTTCGTTGGCGGCGGCGCCTACGCCGGCGTGCTCGATGCCGCCGCGCGCGCGCTGCGGCCCGGCGGCCGTCTGGTCGTCAACGCCGTGACGCTGGAGACGGAAGCGCTGTTACTTGCCCGTCACACGGCGCTGGGCGGCGAACTCACGCGCATCGCGATTTCGCGCGCGCAGCCGGTTGGCGAAAAAACCGGCTGGCGCGGCGCCATGCCGGTCACACAATGGCTGTGGACTAAACCATGACCGTCCACTTCATCGGCGCCGGCCCGGGCGCGGCCGACCTCATCACGGTGCGCGGGCGCGATCTGATCGCGCAATGCCCGGTCTGCCTTTACGCCGGTTCGATCGTGCCGCGCGCGCTGCTGGCTTATTGTCCCCCCGGTGCGCGCATTGTCGACACGGCGCCGCTGTCGCTCGACGATATCGACGCGGAATTCGCTGCGGCTCATGCCGCCGGACAGGACGTCGCCCGGCTTCATTCCGGCGACCTTTCCATCTACTCGGCGCTCGCCGAGCAGCTTCGGCGGCTCGCGCGCCGGCGCATACCTTATACGCTGACGCCCGGCGTGCCGGCTTTCGCGGCCGCGGCGGCGGCGCTGGAATGCGAATTGACCGTGCCGGAGATTGCACAAAGCGTCGTGCTGACGCGCGTAGGCGGCCGCGCCTCGCGCATGCCGGAAGCGGAACAGCTCGCGACCTTCGCCACGAGCGGCGCCACGTTGGTCGTGCATCTTGCCATTCACGCGATCGAGCGCGTCGTCGAGGAACTGACGCCGTTCTACGGCGCCGACTGCCCGGCGGCGGTCATCGTAGATGCAAGCATGCCCGCGCAGCGCATCCTGCGCGGCACGCTCGCCGATATTGCCGCAACGGCCGCCGCTGCGCGGATCGAACGCACCGCGCTCATCCTCGTCGGCCGCGCGCTCGCCGCGCAAGAGTTTCGCGACAGCGCGCTTTACGACGCGGATTACCGCCGCCGCTTCCGGGGAGGCGGGAGATTGCCGCGATGACCGCCTGGGACACACTGGCACACCGCGCCGGCATGCCCATTCTCGAACCCGGGCATGTGTGGCTCGCTGGCGCGGGACCGGGCGATCCCGGCCTGCTTACGCTCGACGCGGTTTCCGGGCTGCAGCAGGCCGACGTCGTGGTGCACGATGCGCTGGTCGATCAGCGGGTATTGGCGCTCGCCGGCGCGCAGGCGCGGCTTGAATTTGCCGGCAAGCGCGGCGGTAAGCCCTCGGCAATCCAGGCCGACATTAGTCAAAGGCTGGTGGCGCTGGCGCGCGAAGGCCGGCGCGTGTTGCGGCTCAAAGGCGGCGATCCGTTCGTGTTCGGGCGCGGCGGCGAAGAAGCCATGACTTTGGCCGCCGCTGGCGTTCCGTTTCGCGTGATCCCCGGCGTCACTGCCGGGCTTGCGGCGCTCGCGGCAGCATCGATCCCGGCAACATTGCGCGGGGTCAACCGGGCGGTGATCTTCGCCGCCGGGCATGGCGCCGAAGAAAATTTCGACTGGGGCCCGATCACGCGCGCCGGTCAGCCGATCGTGCTCTATATGGTAATGCATAATCTGGAGCAGATAGCCGGCGCATTGATGGCAGCGGGATTGGCGCCGCAAACGCCCGCTGCCGTGATCGCCTCGGCCGCCACCCCGAAGGAGCGGCTTCTCATCGCCACGCTGGAAACGCTGGCGGCGGAGGCGCAGGCAAATAAATTCGAGCCGCCGGCGATTGTCGCGATTGGCGACATTGTCAATTTCCGTGGCCGCCTGTTAAGCGCGCCCGCGTCCGGCGCGAAAAGCGCAAAAGAACGCAAATGAGCGCGCGCGGGCTCATCGTCACCGCGCCGCATTCCGGCGCCGGCAAAACCACGGTGACGCTGGCCTTGCTTGCCGCGCTCAGACGGCGCGGCGTCGCGGTGGGTGCGGCCAAAGCTGGACCCGATTACATCGATCCGGCGTTTCATGCGGCCGCCACGGGATCTTCGAGCGTCAATCTCGATTCCTGGGCGATGTCGGGAGCGCTTCTCGACGCGCTAGCCGCGCAAGCGGCCGACGACGCCGATCTATTGGTGATCGAGGGCGTCATGGGTATGTTCGACGGCGCGCCGGGTGTGAGCAGCCGGCGCGGAGCCACTGCCGATCTCGCCGCGCATTTCGGCCTGCCGGTCGTGCTGGTGGTTGATGTCGCGCGTCAGGCGCAGTCGGCTGCGGCGCTGGTGCGCGGCTTTGCCGCGCACGACCCAGCGGTGCGGATTGCCGGCGTCATTCTCAACGGCATCGGCAGCGAACGGCATCGCGCGATGGTCGCCGAGTCGGTTACGCCACTCGGTATTCCGGTCCTCGGCGCGCTCGAGCGTGAGGCCGCCTTGGCGCTGCCGGAACGCCATCTCGGTCTCGTTCAGGCGGGCGAACATCCCGGTCTCCCGGCTCTGATAGACGCTCTCGCCGCAACGGCGGAAAGCCATTTCGACCTCGACGGCATTATCGCAAGCGCCGGACCGTTTCGCCTTGCCGCCGCCGGCAAAGCTATGCCGCTGCCGCCGCCTGGACAACGCATCGCACTTGCCAGCGATCGGGCCTTCAGCTTTGTCTATCCGCATCTCATCGAGGCGTGGCGCCGGGCCGGTGCCGAAATTCTCACCTTCTCGCCGCTGGCCGACGAGCCGCCGCCCGAAAACGCCGACAGCTGCTGGCTGCCGGGCGGCTATCCGGAACTACATGCCGAAACGCTTGCCAATGCGCGCCGGTTTTCCGCCGGGTTGCGACGCTTTGCCGACACCCGCCCGGTGCACGGCGAGTGCGGCGGCTACATGGTTTTGGGCGCAAGCCTCGAAGATGCGTCCGGCCGCAGCCACGCCATGACCGGTCTGCTCGGCCACACAACAAGCTTTGCCAAACGCAAACTGCATATTGGTTACCGCGCCGCTCAGCTTTTGCACGACAGCGTCATCGGCCACGTCGGGGCGGTTATACGCGGTCATGAATTTCACTACGCCTCGCTCACGTCGGCCGGCGGCGACGAGCCACTGGCGGAAACCGCCGACAGCGCGGGCAACGCCGTTGAAAAGACCGGCGGGCGGCGGGACCGGGTCACCGGTGCGTTCTTCCACGCCATCGCCGCGGAGGATACCTAAGCTATTTAGCGCGGCCGATCTCTTCTTCCACGTCGCGCAGCCGATCCTTGCCGAAGAAAATCTCGTCGCCGACAAAAAAGGTCGGGCTGCCGAAAGTGCCGCGCGCAACGGTGGCTTCGGTATTCTTCAACAGCCGATCCTTGACCTCGGGCTCCTGCGTGCGGACGAGCAAGGCGTCGGCGTCCAAGCCGGATTGCTTGAGCGCCGCTCGGACCACGTCCGGGTCGTCCATGTCTTTTGGCTCGGCCCACATGGCGCGGAATATTTCGTCGACGTAACGCGGGAACACGCCTTCGAGTTGCGCCGCTATGGCTCCACGCATGATCAGAAGCGTGTTGACTGGGAAGAATGGATTCCACGTGAACTGCTTGATGGCGTGGCGGCGGATGAACCGCTGCATCTCCAGCTGCTCGTACTGCAGGCGGTTTTTGATCCCGGCCATCTTCTCCACCGGCGAGCGATTGTTGGTCATCTTGAAAACGCCCCCAAGCAGGATCGGAACGTATTCAAATTTGACGCCGGTGCGTTGCTCGACCTGCGAAATGACTAAATGGGCGAGATAGGCATTCGGACTGCCGAAATCGAAATGAAATTCAACGTTCGGCATCTCACCAAGCCTCCCGGTAGGGACGCAGATCAAGCTCGAACGTCCAGGCATCGCGCGGCTGCCGGTAAAGTTGCCAATACGCCTCGGCGACCGACGCCGGATTCATCAGCTGATCGGGCGCAAGATTCTCCAGCGCTTCCGCTCCACCCCGCTGCTTGATGCGCTCGCGCACGAAGGCGGTATCGACGCCCGCGTCGATAATCAGATGCGCGACGTGAATTTTCTTCGGCCCGAGCTCGCGCGCCATGCTTTGGGCGACCGCACGCAGCCCGGACTTGGCGCTGGCAAAGGCCGCATAGCCGATGCCGCCGCGGATGCTCGCCGTCGCGCCGGTGAAAAAAATGCAGCCCTTGCCGTGCGGCAGCATCAGCCGGGCGGCCTCGCGGCCGGTGAGGAAGCCGGCATAGCAGGCGAGCTCCCAAACCTTGCGGAACACTCGCTCGGTGGTGTCGAGCAGCGGGAAGTTGACGTTGGCGCCGATGTTGAAGACGCAGACTTCAAGCGGCGCATGCGCGTCGGCGGCGCGCAGAAAGCCGGTGATGACCTCTTCATTGCGCGCATCGAGTTCGCGCGCGACGATCTCGCCGCCGGCGGCTTCGATATCCGCGACCAGCGGTTTCAGCTTGTCGGCGTTGCGCCGGCCGGCAAAGACTGTAAATCCCTCGGCGGCGAATTTTTTGCCAATCGCCGCGCCAATGAAATCACCGGCGCCAACCACCGCCGCCGTAGCGTGCCGTTTGGCCACTCGCGTCCTCCCCGAGCTTCGCTTGCGCGGCATTATGCGCCGGCGGCGAATAGAGTACAGCCGGCTTGCCAAGCCTTCGGCTTCCGCCCACCATGTATGTCTTAGGCATGGACGGCGCGAATTCCGGGAATGGTCGACGTGGCGGACGGCAAGCACCATATCGTCACCGAAACGGCCACGCGCATTCTCGCCGACCACGCCGATCCACAGACCATCAACCGGGCTGCAAATGGGGCGTGGAAAGAGCCGCTCTGGCATGAGCTCAGCGCGGCCGGGCTGCCGCTCGCTTGGGTGCCGGAACGGCTCGGCGGATCGGGTGCGAGTCTGGCGGAAGGCTTCGCCATTCTGAGCGTCGCCGGACGTTTTGCACTTGCGGTGCCGTTGGCCGAGACGCTGGCCGCCGGCTGGCTGTTGGCGCGCGGCGGCCTCGCAGCGCCGCCGACACGCATGACGCTCGCCCCTGTCCGCCCGCGCGACCAAATCACCCTCGATGCCGACGGCAAACTGAGCGGCCGCGCCATCGGCGTCCCCTTCGCGCGCGATTGCGAAAACATCGCCGTGCTCGCCGGCAACGGCGAGCAGCGAAACGTTGCACTGGTGGAGACGGGACATTGCCGGCTCGGCGACAGCCCCAACCTTGCCGGCGATCCGGTGAATGTCGTCACGTTTGACCGCGTCATGCCGCTGCGCATCGCGCCGGCACCGCGCGGCTTCGATCAAACGTCCCTGATGTTGATGGGCTCGATCATCCGCAGCGTCGAGACCGCGGCTGCGCTGGAAGCGATCCTGTCGCTCAGCGTCGCTTACGCCAACGAGCGGGTCGCCTTCGAGCGCCGCATTGGCAAGTTCCAGGCGGTGCAGCAGAACCTGGCGCGGTTTGCCGGCGAAACCGCCGCCGCGGTCGCGATCGCCGGCTCGGCAGCCGATGCCGCCGCGCAAACCGAAACGATTGATGAGGGCGTGTTTCTGGAGGCCGCCTCGGCGAAAATTCGCACCGCCGAGGCCGCCGCCGAAGGCTCCGCAATCGCCCATCAGGTCTTCGGCGCCATCGGCTTTACCCAGGAACATATCCTGCATCGCTTTACGCTGCGTATGCTGTCCTGGCGTGACGATTTCGGCAGTGAAAGCCATTGGGCGGCCGAACTCGGCAAGCTGGTCGCCCGGCGCGGAGCCGACGAGTTCTGGCCTTTGGTGGCCTCACGATGACCGTCGATCTGCATTTCGATCCGATCCGCCTTCCACCTGAATGCGCGAGCCTGCGCGAAGACGTGCGCGCCTTTCTGGCCGAAGAAATTGCTGCCGGCACTTTCGATCCGTACCAGCCCGGCCACGGCGAAGCCTATAATCGCGCGTTCAGCCGGCGCGTCGGAGCCAAAGGCTGGATCGGCATGACCTGGCCGAAGCGCTATGGGGGCCACGAGCGCAGTCAACTCGAACGCTACGTCGTAACCGAGGAATTTCGCGTTGTTAACGCCCCGTCGCATCTGCACTTCGTCGCCGACCGCCAAAGCGGGCCGGTGTTGCTCAAATATGCGCCCGAGCACATCAAGCAGGACATCTTGCCGCGCATCTGTCGCGGCGAACTGTGTTTCGCCATCGGCATGAGCGAGCCGGGATCCGGCTCCGATCTGTTCGCGGCCAAAACCAAAGCGAGCAAGACGGATGGCGGCTGGAGGATCAACGGCAGCAAGATCTGGACGACCAGCGCGCAAGTCGCGGACTACATGCTGGCCCTGTTCCGCACCTCGCCGCCCAGCGAGGACAATCGCCGCCACGGGCTTACGCAATTCCTGGTCAAGATGAAGACGCCGGGCATTACCGTGAATCCGATCTATCAGATGACCGGGAAAGCCGGTTTCAACGAAGTGGTGTTCGAGGACGCGTTCGTACCGGACGATCACGTGCTGGGCGAGATCGACGGCGCGTGGAAGCAGGCGACCAGCGAGCTTGCCTATGAGCGCAGCGGACCGGAGCGGTTCCTCGACACATTCTATGTGTTGCTTGAGCTCATCCGCGCGCTTGGGCCGGAGCCCGATCTGCGCGGCGCCGAGGGTCTCGGCCGTCTCGTTGCACAACTCCATACGCTGCGGCGCATGTCGGTGTCGGTGGCCGGCATGCTGCAAGCCGGCAAGGAACCGGTGGTGGAAGGCTCGATCGTCAAGGATCTCGGTACCGTCTGGGAACAAAAACTTCCCGGCCGCGTGCGCGATCTCGCCGCGTTCCTGGAATCCGAAATCGTCAACCGCGCCACGCTGGAGGATCAGCTCGCTTACGCCACCACGATTGCGCCCAAACTCACCATCCAGGGCGGCACCACCGAAATCCTGCGCGGCATCATCGCCCGCGGATTAGGCTTGCGTTGAGGAACGGACGCACCGTGCCGGATATCGGAAAATTCCTGTGGCCGAAATCGGTAGCTGTGATCGGCGCCTCGTCGGATCTGCACGGCCTGCGCGGCCGGATTCTGGAAATTATCCTCAGCCATCCGTTTGCCGGGAAGGTCTTTCCGGTGAGCCGAAGCGCGGCCGAAGTGCAGGGGTTGAAAGCCTATCCTTCCGTCGAGGACCTGCCAGAGCCGGTCGATTTGGCGATCCTCATAGTGCCAGCCAAATACGTACCCGCCGAGCTTGAACGCTGCGGCAAAACCGGGATCAGGGCAGCCGCAATCCTCAGCTCAGGTTTTGCCGAGGAAGGCGATACCGGCAAACGCATGCAGCAGGAGATCGCCGCGATTGCCTTCCGCTACGATATGGCGGTCAGCGGGCCGAACAGCGAGGGCTTTTCCAATATCGCCGCCGCGCTGTGCGCGAACTTCAGTCCGGCTTCGGACAAAAGCACCGGACCGCTCATTCCATTGCGGCCAGTCGGCCGTGGCCAAGTATCGGTGATCTCCCAAAGCGGCGGTGTCGGCTTTGCCTTCATTGATCGCGCCCGCCCGCGCAATCTCAAATTCCGCTACATCGTGACGACCGGCAACGAGGCGGTACTCGAGATCGCCGACTTCGTCGATTACATGCTCGACGAAGGCGAAACCGACGTCTTCTTGCTGCTGACCGAGGCGGTGAAGTCGCCGGAAAAATTCAAGCGCGTGGCGGAAAAAGCGCTTCGAGCCGGCAAGCCTTTGATTGTCGGCAAGATCGGGCAGAGCGAGCCGGGCAGCCGTGCCGTAGCCTCGCATACCGCCGTGCTGGCGGGCTCTACAGCGGCCTATCGCGCTGTTTTTGATCGCTACGGATTGATTGAAGGCCGTGACTTCGACGAAATGCTGGATCTGGCGGTCGGCTTTCTCGCCTGCGGCGACCGCATGCCGGCAGGGCGCCGCGTCGGAATCTGCACCGCTTCCGGCGGCGCCGGCATCTGGATGGCAGACGCATGCGCCGCCGCCGGTCTCGACGTGCCGGCTCTCGATGCGGCGACGCGCCGGGCGCTTGACGCCTATGTGCCCTCTTACGGTACGACGCAGAATCCGGTCGATTCCACGGCGCAGGGCGTGCAAAAGCTCGGCTATGCCGAATTCGCGCGCCTGGTCGCCCGCTCGCCGTCGGTCGACAGCGTTATCGTGGTGATCACCGCGCGCCGCTCCGCCTTTCTCGAAGCGGATCTGCCGAAACTCACGGACCTTGCGCGTGAATCGGAAAAGCCGGTGTTCATGTGGACCTACACCCTCCCCGCCGAGCGAACCGTCGAAATCCTCAACGAGGCCGGATATCCGCTGTTCACCACGGCGCATGGCTGCGCCGGCACGCTGCGCAAAATGGCCGAGTATCGTGCGTTGCGCGCGCGCGCGCTGCGTCCGGTCGACGCAAGACCGGCGCCGGGCGGTTCCAAAACCGGCGCCATGCTCGCTGCATCGCCGGCCGTGCTCTGCGAGTACCGAGCGCGGCCATTGCTCTCGGCTTACGGTATTGGCGCCGAGGATTTCGGGCGGCTCGTTCGGTCGAGCGACGAAGCCGCCGCCGTCGCACAGTCGATCGGGGGGCCAGTAGCGCTCAAGGTCCAATCGGCTGACATCCCGCACAAGACCGAAGCCGGGGCCGTTATTTTAAATCTTGCGGGAGCCGACCGCGTGCGCGCCGGGTATGACCAGGTGCTGGGTGCCGCGAGGCACCATGCTCCGGCGGCGCGCATCGACGGCGTGCTGGTTCAGCCGATGGCGCCGCCGGGCCGTGAAGTAATTCTCGGCATACATTGCGATCCCACCTGGGGGCTGCTGCTGATGGCGGGCATCGGCGGCGTGCTGGTCGAGGCGCTCGGCGACGTGGTGCTTGCGCCGGTGCCGCTCGACCGTGCTGGCGCGCATGCGCTGATTGCCCGGCTCAAGGGCGCGCAACTCCTCGGCCGTTACCGCGGCGCGCCGCCGGCGGACGTCGACGCGCTCGCCGACCTCATGGTCCGGCTGTCGAATTTTGCCGCCGATCATGCCGATCAGATTTCCGCAATCGACCTCAACCCGGTCATCGTGCATGCGGAGCACGACGGTGTTTCCGTGGTGGACGCGCTTATCATCAAGCGCGATGACCAACCCGTGCAGCGCTGCGGCGCGGCGGAATGATTTTTACGAAGGAACCGTCATGGGGCCTTTCAAGGATATCGGCGTCGAGAAAACCGGCCACGTGGCACTGATTGAGATCAGGCGGCCGCCCAATAATTTCTTTGACGTGGCGCTGATTGCGGAAATCGCCGGTGCTTTTGAGGCCCTCGACGAAGATATCGAATGCCGCGCGTTGGTGCTCGCCGCGCAAGGCAAGGCCTTTTGCGCCGGCGCTAATTTCGGCGGCGATGACCGCGACGGCGGCGAACTTCTGAGCGGACCGCGGCCGGGGGCGGCAAACCTTTACATCGAAGGCAACCGACTGTTCCGCACCAAAAAGCCGATCGTCGCCGCCGTGCACGGCGCCGCGGTCGGCGGCGGGCTCGGCTTGGCCATGGTCGCCGACTTCCGCGTTACCTGCCCGGAGGCGCGCTTTTCCGCGAACTTCACCCGGCTCGGTTTTCATCCGGGTTTCGGCCTGACCGTGACGCTGTCGGAGGTTATCGGCCCAACCAAAGCGGCGCTGCTGTTCTACACCAGCCGCCGCGTCGGCGGCGAAGAGGCGCACGCCATGGGCCTGGCCGATGTCCTGGTGCGACAAGATCAGGTCCGCGCCGCCGCGCTGTCGCTTGCCGGCGAGATCGCCGAGAACTCGCCGCTCGGCCTGATGGCGACGCGCACGACCTTGCGCGGCAACTTGGCCGACCGGGTCCGCGCGGCCACCGAGCGCGAGCTTGCCGAACAAACCCGGCTGCGCCGGACCGACGATTTCAAGGAAGGCGTGAAGGCGATGGCCGAACGGCGCGTTCCGAATTTTACCGGCCGATAACTAGCCGCAGCGGCGACCAAGCGCAGAGGAGAAGTTATGACCATCAGAATCGAGAAAAATGGCGCGGTATGGACGGTAATCCATGATCGGCCGGAAGCGCGCAATGCGATGGACCCCACAAGCGCGGAGGCACTGACGCGAGCTTTCATCGAATTCGATGCTGATCCGAAGGCTTCGGTCGCGGTCTTCTATGGCGCAGGCGGTGCGTTCTGCGCCGGCTGGGATCTCAAATACGTCAGTACGCTCGACGCCGCCCATCCACTCGGCGAGCTCGATATTCCGACCGCCGGACCGCGCGGCAACGGCGGCGAAATCCCGCGCGGGCCGCTCGGGCCGTCACGGCTCGAATTGGACAAACCGGTTGTCGCCGCGATCGAAGGACCGGCGGTCGCCGGCGGCATGGAGTTGGGACTGTGGTGCGACTTTCGCGTGATGGCGAAGGAGTCGTATTTCGGCGTCTATTGCCGCCGTTGGGGCGTACCGCTGATCGACGGCGGAACCGTGCGGTTGCCCCGCATCGTCGGTCAGGGCCGGGCGCTGGAGATCATTCTGACCGGACGCAAAGTTCCGGCCGAGGAGTGTTTGAACATCGGGCTGTGTGAATATCTCACCGCCAAGGGCGGAGCCCGCCAAAAAGCCGAAGAGCTGGCGCAGAACATCGCCCGCTTCCCGCAAGTGTGCGTGCGTGCCGACCGCCGGTCCGCCATCAAGAGCCACGGCCTTTCGGTCCGCGATGCGCTGATTCAGGAATGGTACAATGGCCGCGAAGCGCTGGTTCGCGATGGTGTTGCGGGAGCGGCGCGATTCAAGGATGGGCTGGGCCGACACGGCGATTTTCAGAAAATCCGGTAAGCAAGCACCGCCGAAATCTCGGTAACCAAGCGGCAACCACGTCAGCGCGTCACTGATACGGCACTGCGTGTATCGCGCGCATCGCGGCCAGCTTGCGCGCGACGGGTGGACCCGCATGGATAATCGTGTGCTAACGGGTATCGCAAAACACGCTTAATGTACTGACACTAAAAGCAAAGAAGCCTTTGCATTTAACTTCGTGGAGATACCTTCAAGGCATACTGTCCAGTGTGATTTCAGCCCCCGGCGGATTTCAGCCCCGGCGATTGCACACGTGTAAAGGGTCATGAGTACCGCGCTCCGCAGTAGTCGAATCGGGCCCGAAGCGCTCCCGCCGGACATTTATGTAACGCTGGTCGATTCGCTCTACGAGGACCGCAGGACTCTCGTCTCCGGAAGCGTTTTTGCCACCATTGCTATTTTCACTACCTACTGGAAAACCGGCGAAATCATTCTGCTTTACTGCGCGATCGCGGTCGTTCTTGTTGCCTGTGCGCGCGGCATGGTGATGCGTGAATATTTTCGCGCACGTTCGAAGGTGACTAGCACGGAAGCGGCGAGACATTGGGAACATCGCTACGTCGCGGGAGCGACTGCGTCGATCACGTTACTCGGATTTTGGTGCTACGCCTCCTTCGCCTGGACCTCGGACCCCTTTGCCCATCTGGTCAGCTTCTCCACAACGATCGGATATGCGATGGGTATCTCCGGGCGGAATTTTGGAAACATACGCTTCGTAATACTGCAAATCTTGTGCGCGTGGGTTCCGATGACGGCCGCGCTGCTGGCTTACGGGAATGTCTTTTATTGGATTTTTGCCGCCCTTCTCGTCCCATTCTTCCTGGCAATAAAATTCATAGCTGAAAGATTTCAACGCACGCTGCTCAATGCGGTGATCACTTCACGCGACATGTCGCTCTTGGCAAAACGCTTCGATACCGCGCTTAATAACATGCCGCACGGACTGTGCATGTTCGACGTCGAGCGACGCGTTTTGGTTTACAACCAGAAACTCAGCGAGCAGCTTAGTCTGACGGCTGACGTCGAGCTCAAAGGCTCGACCGCACGCGATCTGGTCGACAAGATCGTCAATGCCGGCCGATTGTCCGAAGAGAGCGCGAAAAATGTGATTGAGCGCCTCAATACCCGGCTTTCCGGCAGCGACGATGCCGCCTTCCGGGTCGACATGCTTGACGACCGCACGCTTGAGTTCACTGTTCAGCCGATGGAAAACGGCGGCATGGTCGTCTTGGTAGAGGATATCACCGAACGAAAAACCGCCGAGGCCAGGATCAATCACTTGGCGCGTTTCGACGCGCTGACCGGCTTGCCCAATCGAACGGTCTTGCGCGACCGCATGGAGTACGCGCTTGGTGCATGGCGGCCGGACAAGATGTGCGCCATCCACTTCATCGATTTGGACCAATTCAAGCAGATTAACGATACGCTCGGGCACACACGGGGTGACATGCTGCTCGAGGCAGTCTCCGAACGCCTTAAGGACTCCATTCGCGACGCCGACGTTATTTCCCGGTTTGGCGGCGACGAGTTCGTGGTGCTGCAGACCCCAATCAAATCGCAGGACGAGGCGGAAGCGCTCGCCACGCGCATTCTTAACGTGCTCGGCGGCACCTACGATCTTGACGGGCACAAGGTGGCGGTGACGGCGAGCATCGGCATCGCGGTCGCCAATGACCGGATCGATCCAGACCGGTTCTTGCGCAACGCCGACCTCGCGCTTTATCAGGCAAAGGCCGACGGCCGCGGCACTTGGCGCTGGTTCGAGGCCAAGATGGAAGCCAACGCCCAAGCGCGCCGGACGCTCGAATTCGACCTGCGCTCGGCGGCCAAGAGCGAAGCATTCGAAATCTATTATCAGCCGCTGTTCAATCTGAAGACCCGGCGGATCGAGGCCTGCGAGGCGCTGCTGCGCTGGCCGCATCACGAACGTGGAATGGTTTCGCCAGCGGAGTTCATCCCCGTCGCCGAGGAGATGGGCCTGATCGTCGAACTCGGCAATCAGGTTTTGTACAAGGCCTGCCTCGAATGCCGCCGTTGGCCCGGCGATACCAGCGTTGCCGTGAACCTTTCCTCGATTCAGTTCGACCGGTCCAACGTTCCCGCGCTTGTGCGCGAGACGCTCGCCGCCACCAATCTGACTCCGCATCGGCTCGAACTTGAGATCACCGAATCGACGCTGTTGCAGAACACCAAGAGGATTCGCGCCGATCTTCAGCAGCTTGCCGAGATCGGCGTGAGAATTTCGCTTGACGATTTCGGCACCGCCTATTCGAGCTTGAGTTACTTGCACAGCTTCCCGCTGCACAAGGTCAAGATCGACCAGTCCTTCCTGCAAGACTTGGGAGACGACGAGCGTCGCGTCACGCTGCTGCGCGGCATCACGCGCTTGAGCGCCCAGCTTGGCTTGCGCGTTGTGGTCGAAGGCGTCGAGACCGAACAGCAGCTCGAATTGCTCGCCGGCGACGACAGCATCGACGAGGTCCAGGGCTTTCTCCTATGCATGCCCATGCCACCTGTCGAATTGCGCAAATTGTTGTACGCATCCTACGTCGCGCCCGAGCAACGTGCCGCTTTATCGGCGACGCTGCGCAGCGACGCAGCCTAGCGGTATCATTTTGCTTATGGCGTCTTTGCAACATCGCGTGCCGCGGTTGACATGTCGGATTAACCCTAATAGGCGGTGAAAATTGTAATCCCGTTAATGAACTGTTAACCTCTTCTTTATTGGCATGTGCGAAATGCCGGCAAGGAAGTAGCGTATGGTACCGGAGGTTTTGTCGCATCTTTCACCATCGGCTGTCTCCGACCAGGAAACCGCGCAAAGCAGTTTCTCCGAT
>Ga0187772_10000732_pt1 | contig 14788 bp, 6 predicted proteins | sample 0116_SJ02_MP15_2_FD_133137 | JGI IMG/M metagenome (GOLD analysis project Ga0187772, IMG submission 133137) | Tropical peat soil microbial communities from peatlands in Department of Meta, Colombia - 0116_SJ02_MP15_20_MG | ecosystem: Environmental > Terrestrial > Soil > Wetlands > Peat | place... | reverse complement strand
GGATATTGACCAGTATGTCCTCCATGGTGGTGTCCGGCTCGAACATCAAAAGGTTGTAAGCGACGTGGACGTCGAACTTGTTGAGGGTTTCCAACGCACTGAGGATCTGCTCCACCGTGTTCTTCCGGTTCAAGTTGCGAAGCCCGTTCTCGGACGCGTTTTCGACTCCCAGAAAGACCCGGAACAATCCCAGATCATCAAGAATATGAATCGCTTCCTCGTGGATGCTGTCTGGCCGCGCCTTTACGGCGATGGCAATGCCTTTGACACCTTCGTGTTCCAGTCCGGCTCGCACGGCTCTGAAGCGTTCCACCGCCTGAGCGGCATTCGGCAGAAAGAAATTGTCATCCTGAAAATTGAAGATCCGGATGCCGTGGCGGTGATACAAGTCGCTCATCTCGGCCACGATGCTGCCGACACTCCGGTAGCGAAATTTCTTGCCGCCTCCCCGTTCATACCAGGCATTGATACTGCAGAAAGCACATTCACGCCAGCATCCCCGGCTGGTCAGAACGCTGGCGATCGGTTTGTCGAAATAGCTATGAAAGGTCGTACGTTTGGGCCATGGAAGTTCATCGAGGGCGTCGGCATTCCCCGTTGCCGGATTGGTGACGGCTTTCCCATCTTTCCCCCGGTAACACAGACCAGCGACACGCTCGAGGGAATCGAGATTTTCCGCCAGGGCGCACATGATGCCTTCTCCCTCTCCTAGCGCTACCGAGTCGAAGGCACCAAGGTCCGTCACGAGCCGTTCACAATTGAACGACGCAAACGGACCTCCAGCGATCACGTGACCGCCATAGCCGGCTTGGCGGAGCTTGGCTGCAAGACGGCAGAACTCACGTCCTCGAGAAGTAAAAATCATGGAGAGGCCCGCGATCTCAGGCGCAAACGCGAGAGTCTGGCGGATTGCCTCGTCTGCGTCCGGTTCTGAGTTCAACGGAACTATGGCAACTTGGTGCCCCTTGCTCTCGAGCGAAGATGCGATGTAGCGGAGACCAAGATTTTCTTCGAGTTCAGCGCCGATGAGAGCAACCTTCATAAGCCATCTCCGGTTGCAAGAGACGCCACGCTGCAGCGCGCCGAAGAGATTTTCGAGAATCAGATTCTCATACCTGCCAACAAATACCGTTTGTGACGGGGCTCGTGACTTCAGTTTGAAGTAGTCTCTTAACGCCGTGCAGGTCTGTCGAGACTCTCGACTTCTCCTCTGCGTCCTTACTATCGGTTCATATTGGCCAATTCCGCTACGGCTGTCAGTGATGTGGGTCACTTAGTATCTGCCTGTTCGGATTTTGTAACGAGCTGCCGATTCTCGGCAGCCCGCTCCCTTCACGGGAAGTTCGAACTAGCAATCGTGGTCGCGGTTGTGGACCGAAGAGATGCATGGGTCGGACTGAGTTCCAGACCTGAAACCGATTGAAAGCAAGCCTTGGTTGTGCCGAGATGGCTGGATTTCGCAAAATCCGGCTTCACTCGGCTCGCTGCTCGCTTCTACCGTATCCGCGAAAGCTCCAGGATTACCCCGAACCGCGGTTTAGTGCGTCAACACCCTAGGAATATGAAGGGCTTCGCGGTCTTGAAGATCTAAAGCAGGTGATAAATTTTCTCGTAAATAACAAAGTTGTTCGGCGGGAGAGAAAGCCTGACAGCTGCGAGCGAAAGATTTCAGATGTCCGGCCGAATGATGAAGTTCACTGAGTCTGTGCCGTACAAGGGAGTGTATCGTATCCTCCCTTAGGAACGCAGAAACAAGGCAACACCAAGCGCACTTGACACGCTGAAGGCCTCAGCGTATGGTTCATTCGGCGAATGGCAAGGACGAAGCATGGTATCGCTTCTCGTCTGAGGGGCTTGTATTCGCCGCTTTCCCAAACAAGATTGAATTGCTGACGATTGACGCACAGGGACCTGGGTTATCCACGGTTGCCGAGCTCGATACCGGACCGCACTATCCCCAAAGGCATGAGTTTGTGAGTTCGCGATCGAACTGTCGGAGACATCGGCGATCTAGACTTGCTAACAAAGGCCACCTTTCGGGGAAGTCGAGAGCATGTATGCTACCCAGTCGCTTCACAAAGGGCAGACAATTCCAAGGCAGCAGCTCCATCGGCGTCAAGGTTAATCCCAGGGGACTTGCGCTCGGGGTGCGTGAGGAAAGGGTGATGCGATTTCGCTCAAGTTGGTCTTGGCTCCGTTTCGACGATGCCTATCTTATAGATGCTAAGAACCAGCAGGGAGACGAGGTGAGAGGACTCGTTTATTTTGTGTTCCGCCATAGCGACTAGAATAGAGAGGCTCGTTACCTATGAACACGCAGCGAATTCTCTGGATCATACTTGTAGCCGCCGTTATTTGGTCGTCCATAATGGCGTGGGAAGCTAGTAAGTACAAAAAGAATTGCTCATCCAGTCAAAACATATCACTAGAACAATGCAGATACACATCCCCTATTGCCGCACTCGAGCTGGCAAACAACCAACAAGAATTCAAGAATGTAATCGATCAAGGGGATCCAACAATCGAGTTATGGAATGCGGAAATCGCCCGCGTGAACACGTGCATGGATTTCCTGTTCATCGTGCAGTACTGGCTGGTCTTCTTTCTTGTCGCGAAGCTGCTGGGAAAGTGGCCCTTGATCTTCGTGGCTCTATTCATTACCCTAGCCGCGGTCTTTGATATCGCGGAGAATGTTCGGTTGCTACAAGCTTTGCATGGAGTCACGTCGCACACGCTTGATTTTCCGATTCCCAGAGTCGTGTCCGAAGCAAAGTGGATTTTCTTTGCGGTTGCCCTCTTGGCACTCGGCGCTTCGCTTTTATGGAGGAAAAAGATCTGGCCCACGGTTATCGGCGTGCTGATGCTTGTTTCATCTGGCGCAATGGTACCGGGGATTTTTCGTCTTCCACTCTTGTTCTGGGCTATTGTCTCCCTTTTTCTGGCGTTTCTAATCGCGCTAGTTTACTACTTTCCATTTCGCCCATTTTGCTGGAGTAAGCTGCTTGCGTGGATCGAGTTTGCGTATCTTGTCAGATTTCAGCTCATAGCGGCGTTCGTGCTGGCAATCGGTCTGCCAGCCGGTTATTTTTTGTTTCCTTCAGTATTCATCGGTCTGTTTGATGCGCTGGGGCTACGCTCTTTCATTTTTGTGACCGCTGCTCTCCTGCATCTGGCATTCACCATCATGATCACAATTCGGCTGGTTCTGGTCTACGGCCCGGTCCGATTTCCTGGGATTGCATCGCTCCGAGGTAATCCAAGTCCCCCCTGGAGCACTACCGTGTTGTTCGCAGGGCTCGCCGCCCCCTGCGTGGCAATGACATTTTGCGGAACTACTGGACTCCTGTGGTGGCAAAAGCTTCTGGGAATTGTAATCGCTGTCGGTATGGCGCTTGGACTCTTGTGGTCAATGGCATTGCTACACTCCAAAATCGAGCCTGGAACGGGAGATACGACGCGGACTGTTTATCCACCATTTCGATTTCTGCAAAACAGACGTGTCACCCCCCGTTCAAGACTTGGCCAGCAAACAGACCGATATATGAGATCATTACTTCCCGGCGAAGTTCATCCGGGGTTGATTGCTCCCGACGGACATGTGCATTCGGGGCACCAGTTGGGGGCAACCGTCTTGATCATTTCGATTGTTCTCTACAGTGTGATTGGACTCTACTTCTCGCCGAACCCCAGCATTGCTGCGCCTGCTCCGGAAGTCGCCATGGAATCTGCAGGACCGGCGACCGTAACATCGGCCGCCCAGTGGCTTGTCGGCCGAGGTAGCGAACTTCCTCCGGCTGCCTTGTTCTACGCATTGTGCCTCCTTTCAATTCTTACGTGGCTATTTTCGGGAGTAGCATTCGTTTTTGATAGAGTTCGACTCCCTGTGCTCACGACAGCAATTGGACTGTCGTTTTTGTTCGGTATGAAAAGCACGGATCATCACTTCGATGTGAAGTCCAGCAGTGTAAGTCGCATTCCGTCGGCAGCCGAGACTGTCCGCGCGTGGGAGAAAGCACGCGGGCAAAACGATCCCCAAAAACCAATAGTTGTGGTAGCCACGGCAGGCGGCGGCATTCGCGCCGCCGCATGGACCACACAAGTGCTCACAGGACTGGCGGATAAGTGCAAAACACCAAATGACAGAGATAATTACTTCAGTTCTTCGCTTCTTTTAGTCAGCTCGGTGTCTGGTGGAAGTGTTGGAAACATGTACTTAGTTGGATCCTACGATCGAAGTGGAGAACTGCACCGGGATTTGCTGCCTGCCATCCGGACAGATTCCGCAAAAACCTCATTGAGCGCGGTAGGGTGGGGAATGTTGTATCCGGATTTCGTGCGCACGTTGCCGATCGTGGGGACGGCCCTGGCCGCTTATGGTTTTGGACAAGATGTAGATCGCGGATGGGCGCTCGAGACCCAATGGTTGGCCAATTGGGATCAGCATCCATGGAAATTAGCCCCCACCATGCGGGAATGGACAGAGGACGTGAGCAAAGGCCTAAGACCGGCCGCCATTTTTAACGCGACCGCCGTCGAAAGTGGCCAGCGATTCGTGATCGCTTCCACCACCCTGCCGGAAGATCACCAATCGCTGATCCAATTCTCCACTGATGATTCGCAATACGATGTGGCAGTTTCAACCGCCGCGAGACTCTCAGCCACGTTCCCATGGGTTTCCCCGGTGTCTCGGGCGGTACTCGAAAAAACGAGGCACAATAATTCGTTGGTGTTTGGGCCTCACGTCGCTGATGGCGGCTATTACGACAATTCGGGTATCTTGAGCGCGAGCCAGTGGTTGCTGGAGGCGGCTGGCGCTATTCAGCAACATCCCGTGGTGTTCCTGATCATTGATTCAACGCCACCGCCACCGGCGGCAGGTGAAGCGTGGTCCTGGCAGAGACAATCCTTGGGTCCGATAGAGACACTACTTTCCGTTCGTGATAGTTCGCAACAAGCAAGGGCGGATTATGAACTCCGCCTGACACTTAGGCAACTGGATGAGGCTCATCTCTCCGTCCACACGGCGCACATTCTCTATCCTGCAGACCCCTTGGAGCCCCTGTCTTGGCACCTCACTTCGGAGCAGCAAAAGAAGATTCGAGAAGCATGGACGAAACTGACTGACGGATCGTACAACGACCTGCAAAGCGCACTTGCCACTCTGGGCTGTCAACAGTAAGTGGATCGTGATCGAATGTTGATCGTGTTATGCGCGCTGCGTCCCCGCCGCGACCATCAAGTCTCATTGCCAAACGAGCTGACGGGTTGTCCGCGGATTCGTTCCGGCCAGCTAGGCGCGGGCATCTTCGACAATTACTTCGGATGCCTTCTCGCTGATCATGTAGATCGCTGAAACAATAAAGTACCCGGGAATTTTAGGAAAAACAGAAGCATCAACAACGCGAAGACCCTTCGTTTTTCGCACACGAAAACGGCTGTCGAGGACAGCCATGGGGTCGTCATCCGCGCCGATCTTACAGGTGCACGAAGCATGGTGGCCCCAAGCCTCATTCTTGATAAATTCGCGCAATTTATCTTCGGCCGCGCAGGCCGGTCCGGGAAGCTGTTCATCTTTGATGGCACCCCATTGCTTGAGCCGCAGGTTCATATCTCGCACGAGTTTCACGCCGGCAACCAGAGCATCGAGATCGGGATCGTTAATTCGCTGGCCGTCACCGAACGACTTAAAGTTGATCGAGGGTTGATCCCACACGTTTGCGGAAGTCAATGTAAGGGAACCAGTGTTTTGAGTGCGGGCTTTCAGGATGGCCCAGGTAAAGACGTCTTCGTGCCGCTCGAAGGCTGCCGAATAGCCGGGCCAATATCCCTTGAAAAAGCCGGGTAGCCCAAATATGTAAAGATCAGGATCGGGAAGATCTTTCCGCGATCTCTTAATGATGCCGACCAGTGCCCCGTTCGCGGCATAGACTCCCGTGCCGTCAGTCTCCCATTGCTTCAAAAAAGGATCGGGAGCTTCGCCCGGTTTAGGGGGACGGAACGTGCCTCCCGCAATCAGAGCGAAGTCCCGTACAAAATCGGAGACGACGCCAATTTCGTAACGGTCTTGCAGGTTCTCACCCACGCCGGGAAGATCTGCAACGATGGGAATACCAAATTTTCTCAACACACTTTCCGGGCCTACTCCAGAGAGCATGAGCAACTGTGGCGTGCTGAATGAACCGCCCGCAACAATGACTTCTCGTGTGGCTTTGGCCTGGATGCGGGGCAGTGTTGCGGGATCGGCAGGGTCGCTCTGGCCGGCGCGCGCTGTTTCAATATATTCGACACCAACGGCACGCTTGTCCGCGAAAAGAATGCGCGTTGCCAGAGCATGCAGTCGGAAAACCAGGCGTTCAGGAAAACGCTTTTGTGTGGCCAGCAGGTACTCGCGCGGTCCGATTCGCTTCCCATGATCCACGCTTAACGGTGTGAACGCTAGCCCCTCCGGGCTGTCGGTGGCGTTTCTGGAATCGTTTGGATCAAACTTTGTCAGGAGGCGCTCAATGGGATCGCCGGTACGATCCTTGAGAACTTCGCCAGTCGCGCGGAAAATCACTTCGATCAGTTCGGGATCCTTTAGTACCAGCTTGGGATTGGCCTCGGAAGTGGCGAGCCAGCCGTGGAATCCGTGCCCGTGTGCTTCGTTTAAGCTGGGAATACGGCCATGCAAAAGGTCGAGAATACCCGACGCGGTGCTGTTGAACATCGTAAGAAGAGAGCCCGGCTTGTCCACATACATGCAGTTTTCCAGCCTGGAGAAATAACGCCGCATGCGTTCCGCGCGCCAGGAACTGTCTCCAGTGATCTCAGCGATGTAGTTCCAGTCACTGGCCTGCGGAATCACAGTAATCATGGCGTTGTGCACGGTGCATCCGCCGAGAGCCGCCGCCCGCGGATACCAGATCATTTTCCGCCCTTGGTAAACAACCGCCTTCGAGTCTTTAGCCTGTTGCGTGTCATCGGAGTAGTGGCGCACATAAAAGTCGTGCGCGTAGGGTTTATACTCCGTGCAATCACCGTGAAAAATAGGCACCTGATACATCAGCCGTCCGTCTTCGCTTTCCGAGCAGGCATCGCCGCCAGCCTCCAGCACCAACACAGAAAAACCCGCTTTTGCCAGGTTCGCCGCCAATGGACCGCCGCCAGCACCCGATCCGATCACAATGTAATCGAATGAACTGTCGCCCACATTCGCCTCTTTCTCAAACTGCACGGTTGATTTCCCTGGCTCAGAAGGTCTTCAGGAACTCGATTAATGCGAGTTTGTCGTCGTCGCTCATGGGCGGCTCCGACCCGGAATCCTTGCTGAGATACCCGGTACCGAAATAGTGGCCGCGATTCACGATGTAATCCGGACACTTGCTAAGTTCCATCAAGGGGTGAACAAATCGTTCGAGGGCTTGCGCAGCGCGATCGTTGTATGCATCCTTGGTCGCTTGGTCCGCGCTGTTGTCCGGTTCTTTGCCTAATTCGTCGAGTGCCTCCTTTAGGCCATGCGCGACTTTGAACAGCTTCCGGTCATGCTGAATGCGAGCCCACAACCCCATTTCCTCGGGTCGGGCCATTAAGTTGGCGATGAGCCCGACTGGAGTCCCTTTTGGGATGGGGCCCAGTTCAAATCCTTTTTCATTCACGAACCGTGGAAACAGCCACTCCCCCAGATCTTGCACCGCGTCTGGCACGAAGCCCGGCTTGATTTTGATGTATGAGATTTCGGTTGTTCGATCGATCTTGCTCGGATATGGCAAGCCGTTTGGCGCAAGGGGCATCTTCCGTCCGATCACCGGATCCTGCTCACGCTTCTCCGGCCAAAGCATTTGCGTGATCCCGATGTCAAAGTACTCCATTCGCTTCTCTACCGACGGTGCCGGACTGTAGTCATAACCGTAGTCATAACCGGAGTCATAACCGGGCGAGCCGTTCTTTGGAGCGGGCTCGAACTGCTTCCCAACAGAATTGTTGAGGAGATAAGGCGCCGTAGACCAGAGGCTGATCAAGGATGCCGGCCGCGTAAAGCCACGGCCTCCTCCAGGCATCTTGTACGGTTGCGGCTCGCCGGTCTCGGGATCGTAAACCGTAATGCTTCCGACAGAAGGCAGCTCTTTGTAAGTCTCCGATGAAAAATTGTCCCAAATGTTATCCCGAATCGCGTTGGTTGCAAGCGGGCTGCAAGCATTGGTTTGCAGAAGCGTTACAGGAATACGGAACTCCGAGGAAAGGAAATTATCTTCCAGAAAATCCGGCTTCTTGACAATCTCGCGCATCTGCGACTTGAAGTCATCGGTCTTAGTCCAATTCCAGTAATTCCACCAGCACGTCAAATAGTCTTTGCCGGAACAACCGCCAGGCATGAGGTCCTGAGTATGTGCTGGCAGCTTGCTGGAGTGGCACCGTGCGCAATAGTTCGCGAACATCTCCTTCCCGTGTTCAACCTTCTGAACGTACGCAGAATCATTTGGTTTCCCCCCATTGAAATACTTCAAGCCGTCCGGAGCATCTTTCAAATGATGAGGCTTCGTCGACTGGAGGAAAAACAACGCCATGTTTGGCGTCTGCATTTCCGTTGCGAGCCAATAATTGGAGTTTTGGCGAGCCACGAGGATCTCGATTGGCGACACTTTCTTCCCGCCGATCAGCGGATTGAAGTGCAGCAACCACTCCTCGCTGAATAGCCCGATATTGAGATAAACCCGGTTCAAGGCTCCTAAAGCCCCAACAGAGTCGGCCGCATCCTTGAGCACGCGGGGGGAATATACCGTGTCAGGTTTGATGAAGAACGCGGACAACGGTGAGTCGGGGGGCACAAAGTCGTTGAATTGCTTGTTATTCAAACTTCCCCCAGCAAGTGTTTCTTTGCCAAACCTTCTGGCCTGTTCGAGTCGAGGCCCCAGGCTATAAACTGCATTCATCGTTCGTGGATTGTTGATGTTATCGGTGGAGACTAGCGACGTATCGAGTGTTCCCGGTCGCGCCGTGTGAAACATCTGAAAGATATAACTACTCGCGTCCGCATCCCAGTCGAAGATGCGGTCCACCCAGAAATACTGGGCGCCCACGTTGGACGACAGATTATCCCATTTTGGGTTCTCGGGATCGGCCGGCGGCTTTAGGGGGTTAGGGCCCACGTGGCAGAACCCGCACGACATGCCGACACGATAAGGAAGCACCAGATCTTTGGAGTTGTAGTAGTTCGGGTCATTGTAGTAACGGTTACAATCCCACTTCTTCGCCGCCTCGGCATCAAAGGCAGGATTTGGGAAAAGTCGTAATCCGACGATTCCCGTAGCATACCCGTAGTACGATCCCACCGGCATGCGCCTGTCCGGTGGCAGACAATTTGCGGTGCCTTCGGGCAGCGGTTGCCCGCGGCTGCCGACCTTCACTCCGGGGTAGTCGCTTTCATTTTCGAAGGGATCCGCTGGACAATCCTTTGACGCCGGTTTCCTTCGATCCAGCCAGAGTCCGAATCGATTAGGATCAGGACCCGTAGCCTCTGCAAAGCAAGGCTCATTGACCAGACCCAGATACTTCCAGCGATTCGAGCGCTGCAATCGTTCAAGGGCTATTTCCCAGGGTTTGGGATTTTTCTCACGCTGGTTCGACTTGTCTGTCGGTTCGCCGCTGGACCTGTCCTTCGACTTGTATGAGGACAGAACTTTTAGAAAATCCAAAGCGCCGAAGCTCTTCACCCGCAAGGTGTCCCATAGCCGGTCGTCTCCTCCGGTCCACACGATCCAAGTAACACGTCCCTTGATTTCGGCCTCGTTAAGGCAATTTTGCCCCTGTCCACTTTTCACTTGTGTGGTGCCACACTTTGGAAGAGGACCATTCGCGTCGGCGTCCATGTCGTGAAAATAGTCATTGCCGAACTTGTCAGTACCCGCGGCGCTAAGTGTATCTGGCGTACGATTCGCCAGCTTTGCCTCATCGGATACAGTGCCTGGCCGGGGTCCCCGCGGCCACCACTGATACACCATGAACGCAGCAATCGCGACAACAATCAGAATCACCAGGCGAACCAGTTTTCCAGTCTTCGACATGGGTTATGCCTCCAGTGCAGTGATAGCACTTGCTGCAATCGCGGTCGCACGCTGTTAGAGGGCGGCGATCAGCGAACGCTATAACCTGGATTTCCCGGGACTGACGACAGATCTTCTCGAAGCGACGCTCAGACGAAACCTCAGTCTCTCGCCAAATGACCGCCAAGATATGCGGTTGTTACATCGATGTCAAGAGTTAAGTTAGAGAATGGCATGAGGCACTGTCAGCGCGACCGATGTCTGCCAGCGTTTCTACGCCGAATAAATGATTATCTTGACGGCTCTTGGAATGGATGATAACATCCCGCCTCTCGATCCAACAGATCCCACCGTGAATGATAAGTAGGCACAAGTTTCTCCGAAAGCTATGGAGGTTTCATGGCAGACCATAACGATCCCAATGCAGTTAATCACATCTTTTCGGATATCGATTACACTCCGGCCGATCTTTACGATCTGTTCGGATGGCCGGTAGGTGACGGCTCCCGTGTCGTATTCGCGTTGACCTTTGCGTCGGCACCTGCGGCGGGCGTCTTGGATGCCGACCTACTCTATCGCCTGTTAATGACCTCTCATCCGAGAGTTGCATGGCCGAACGCAAGAGACATTAGCCTTGACTCCGCGCTGGGATACTTCGATGCCGTCAAAGACAAGTATTTGGGAGAGTTGAAAACCGCAGAAATCCGCATCACCGTCCAAACCCCAAGTCGTGTCGCGATCAAGTTTCTGGGCTTCCCCGGCGGTAACTTCTCGAGCGCTTTGGATGTCAACAAGGTCGTCGCTATCCCTACTCCCGACGGGCAGACGATTCAGGCATTTGTTGGCGGCCGTGATGATGCCTTCTTTAACGATCTGACCGGGTTCTTCCGTTCCATTAACTATGCGCCCCAGTTCTATCACGTGCCACACACCATGACTGAAGCACGCGAATTGCCTATCCCGAAGACCCTACTCGAACTAGAGGGCAATGATCTATTTAACTACCGTCCCGATATGCCCAAGTGGGGCTACACCCAGCCAGATGGCACAACTCCTAAACTGGACTTGCCGCCTGGACCATGGACATGGACCGGCAACAAATTCAAGAAGGACGCAGCTGGCAACTTTCGTTTCGTATACGACGGCCGTGACTGTCGCGCCGGACAGAATTGCAACGCGATCATCCTGGAACTACCGCATTCCTTTATTACGCCCGAGACGGCAAAGAACCGTTTGGTTAACGCTTGGGGCGAAAGTTGGGTTCGCAAAGCGGTGCACAAAGTCGAGAGCATCCCCGACGATCCCTCGTGGGTGAAACATCCCTGGAGGGCGATTCGGGACAGGGAGTTGGAAGACGACGAACTGAAGAACTACAAACTGGTCGACACTGACGGCCAGCCCTTTGCTGATGCCGCGTTGAGCGAGCGTGAGGACGACCGGCAGTTAGGCGCTAACAATTTTTGGCTTGGACCGCATTTCATCAAACGCCTGGCTCACTTGGGTTGGGGCTTCGCTCCTTCCATTACCGCATTGGGGCTGAAGAGTTCCTTTGATCACGATAACTCAACCGTGTCCGTATACAAGACTTACGATCTGGTCGCCACTGCATTCCCCCGTGTGGCGAAGACGCTGTTTCAACAGCTGAACATGCCGGATGACTCCTGGAATCCAAAGGGCCTACCTATTCCATTGCGGCGCCCGTTTGAAATCTTCATCCCGAATGTATGTGCGGTGGATATGGATACCAGCGGCACTTGGCCTTTTGGGCGCCGTCTGGAAGACCAGGTAGCGACTCGTTTCCTTTCGATGTTCCTCGACATGGAAGCCGAATGGAACGGCAAGAAATATCATATCGACATGCTCGGCAGTCAGGCGCTCTGGGATGCTGTTCCCATCGTTCCGAAGACCCCACCCAATCCACTGAAGAATGACAAAGAGTTCCTTGATCAGTTCCCTTATCTCGCCGAACCTTGGCCGGAGAATTGGTAGTGAAATGGCCGCTCAAGCCAATCACGTACCACGACTACCGGGATATCCGGAGGAGTTGGAGCGCGCTGAAAACGATATTGTCGCACTGGAGGCGCGACTAGAATGTCAGCCCGCCGATCTGGAGAAGCGCGTACGCCGTGCTTATCGCCTGTTTCATCGTGCTTCGCTCACCGGCATCATGGTGCACTTCGAAGCAGTGGAAGCAGCTATCTCGGAGACCATCCTTAAGTTTGGGCCGAAAGAAGACCTTTGCCTTCTCAAAGCTAATCTAGATTTTCGCTTTCACCGCGTGGCTGAAGTCCGCCGCGATTTGGAAATGTGCCCGCGACTCGCAGGGAGATTCGAGGGGCGAACACTGCTAGCGGATCTCGACTTTCAGGAAGGTCACTATGCAGGGGCCCGAGCCGCATTGGAAGCACTCATCGACGAAAACTGCACTTGGGACAACTTAGCCCGCTTGGCCCACTGGAAGGGCAAACTGGGCGGGATTGCCGAGGCCGACCGACTATACCAAGAGGCCGAAGACCTTCTTACCGCCAAACAGATGCGATCTTACACATGGCTGGAATTACAGCGCGGAATGTTGGCGTTCAGACGGGGAGACTACGCGCAGGCTCGGATGCATTATGAACGAGCGGACAAAGCCTATCCCTGCTACTGGCACACAGACGAGCATTTCGCCGAGTTGCTGGCGGCGGAAGGTAGGTTCGAAGAGGCTGAAGCGTTGCTTCAAAAGGTCATCGCGCGCACGGATAAACCGGAACTGCAACAGGCGCTCGGCGAACTCTATTTGTTTACCGGCCGTCCTCAGTACGCGGAGCCTTGGCTCGACCGAGCCTTGAAAACATATTTGGAATCGGTGCGGCGCGGCGACGTCCACTATTTTCATCACCTCGCCGATTTCTATAGTGATGCGCGGAGGCAGTCAGGTGAAGCAGTAAAGTGGGCGCAAAAGGACATCGAGATGCGGTCAAATTTTTCGACACAAGCGACGATGGCTTGGGCTCTCTACAATGATGGCCAACTCCCTCGCGCCCTTGAGTACATTCGTCTTGCACTTTCCTCAGGCGTTCAGGAAGCGGGAATCTTCTCAATGGCCGCAACTTTGTTCGATGCGGCTGGAGAAAACGCTAAGAGCCAAAGCTACGCTCAGGCGGCCTCGCAGATCAATGCGAAGCACCGAAATTTCCATATGCACCACTGACACTGCTAGCCCTGCCGAGGCCGCCAAATATCGTACGGCGGTACCCAACGACAAACAAGTCCACATCTTTCCATCGCAGACGGACCGAGAAGCGATTGTTAATGCGGAAATGGAGTACATGGGAAAACAGGGATTGTGAAGCGCGCGCCGATTGAAAGCGTCGCTTCTGCGATTCCAATCGCCCAAATGAGCTGAATCCTGGTCGTCCAAATCAAGGCAATAACGGGGCCGACTCTTTTACTGTCCAGGGGCAGATTCTGCAGAACTTGATCTGCCCAGAACCTGAACCGCGACTTTCTAGAAGCCGACTTCTGGCCCGCCGGGTCCGCGCGGTTCGACTTCTGGATTGCTCGTCAACCGGAAACGGAGTGATTGGTACGTGTTTGTACCTGGAGGTCAACTCTTCGGTACGTCCTGGCGGTTCCACCATCCACCGCCGAGCGCTTGAAAAAGCGCAGCGGTGTCCGCATACCGATTAGCCTGGGCTTGCACTAGGTTGATCACGGCTTGCTGATAACTCTGCTCCGCGCTTAACAGGGCCAGATAGCTGACATAGCCAACCTGCATTTGCCGCGTCGTCAGGTCGAGCGTCACCTTGGCGGCATCCCGCGAGGCTACCGCCGCCTTGAGACCATCAGCGTCTTGTTCGAGCGCATGCAGGGTATCCGCGACATTCTGAAACGCAGTCAAAACGGTGCTGCGATATTGTTCATCAGCCTGAACGTAGGCTGCCCTGGCGGCCCGCTCTTTGTGCATCAGCGTTCCACCTTGAAAGATTGGCTGCGTAACGCCGGCGCTAACATCCCGAAATCCGTTGCCTGCCTTAAAGATGTCGCCAAAAGCCAGAGTCATGCTGCCGACATCACCAGTCAGGTTGAAGCTTGGCAGCCGGTTCGCGCGTGCGACCCCGATTAAGGCACTTGCTGAATGCAGGTTCTCCTCGGCCTGGAGCACATCCGGGCGCTGCTCCACGAGCTTGGACGGCAGGGTCAAGGGAAGTTCCTGCGGAAGCTGCAGACTGGACAACTCAAATTTCTCGACTAGATCCTCATTGGGAAACCCGCCAGATAACACCGCCAGCAGGTCACGTTGCTGCGCCAGTTGTTTCAGTAGCGGTGGCAATGTGGCTACAACCTGCGCAAGCTGTGCCTCCTGCGCGGCTACGTCGAGGCGGCCGACATAACCTGCAATGAATTGCTTTTGCAATACATGAAGCATTTCGGTGTTGATCTTGATGAGTTCGTTGGTGGCGTCAATCTGCGCCCGTAGGGAGGCTTCTTGGATGGCGGCGGCGGCAACGTTGGAGCTTAACGTGATATTCGTCGCGGCCACGACATAGCGCGCTTGCTCTTGCTGGGCCTTCAGGGATTCTACTGTCCGTCGGTTCAGGCCGAAAACGTCTGGCACGAACGAAACGCTGACCTCTGGAGTGAACAGGCTGTACTGAAAAACGCTGGCATTGGGCACGGGAGAAAGTTCGTTTGACGTTTTCGCCCGAGTGGCGGAGAAGCTTCCCGAAACGCTGGGATAGTAGGCGCCGCGCTGTGCCAGGGTGTTCTCGCGTGCGACGAGCAGC
>Ga0187772_10000731_pt1 | contig 14798 bp, 15 predicted proteins | sample 0116_SJ02_MP15_2_FD_133137 | JGI IMG/M metagenome (GOLD analysis project Ga0187772, IMG submission 133137) | Tropical peat soil microbial communities from peatlands in Department of Meta, Colombia - 0116_SJ02_MP15_20_MG | ecosystem: Environmental > Terrestrial > Soil > Wetlands > Peat | place... | reverse complement strand
TGGCGGTTGATCGGCTACGGCATCGTGGAGGCGGCGGGCAAGTGAGGCCGGACCTCCTCGAGATTCTGCGGTGCCCCGTCTGCCGGGGGGAGCTCTCGTTGACGGCGAAGAAGAAGGACGGCAGCGAGATCGTGACGGGGACCCTCACGTGCCCGAAGTGTCACGTGGACTACCCGATCGAGGACGGCATTCCCGATCTCCTGCCGCCGGACGAGCGCGACTAGCGGGCGCGCCGGCCCGATCGCCCCTTCGGAGCCCGGGGTAGGAGAACGGCCCGCGCGGGGCCCCCGTCGCCCCCTCGGAGCCGGAGCGGCAAGCACCGGAGCTCGTAAGGTCCCGAGGGTACCCCGTCCAGGAGCAGGCCCTCCAAGATGAGGATGCCCGCACCGAGGAGGGCATGGTGCACCGGAAACGCACCCGAAGGGTCGGATTCGATCGAGAGGGAATCGATGCCCACGAGGCGTACGGGGCCTCGGGCGACGATCTCATCCGCCGCGGCCGCGGCCAGCGCGACGTAATCGGAGAAGAACTCGAGCCGACGGGCCCATCGCTCGGAGTTGGCGGTCCGGAAGAGAATCCGCTCTTCGCCCGAGGGCACCCCCGCCACCTCGGCGGCTCCCAGGCTCGGCGGACCCCGGGTGAGATCGACCACCCAGCACGGTCCGTTGAGCGCCCCAAGGTCGATCGCGTCGATCGGCGGCCCCCGGGAGAGGAAATGGACCGGGGGATCGACGTGGGTCCCGGCATGGGTGCCGAGCGAGACCGTCGAGATGTTGTAGGCGTCTCCCCGCGCGATCGAACGGATGGGGTCGCTCGCGAACGGCGGATCGCCGGGGAACGCCGGCATGCCGCGGAACAGTGGCATCGAGATGTCGATCGATTCCATGCACGCCCCCCGGGCGTCGTTCGGTCGCCGACTGGACCCCCCGTCCCTTAACGGTTCGCCCCGCGAGGCGTTCGCGGGGGGGGGGCCGTCCCCCCACCCCCGACTCACCTTCCTACACCTCGAGACGAAGCGTTAAGGGCGGCCCCCGGGAAGCCTGCTCGATGGCTCGCCGCTCTTCGTCGGCGTCCGACCCGGACGACGATGACGACGACCTCGACGACGAGGTGGACGAGGCGCCGCGTCGCGCCCGGAAGGGCTCCACGCACCGGACGCGTACGCCGTCGAAAGGACGCCCCCGGCCGGTGAAGCGCTGGAAGGGTCCCGAGGGGGAGGAAGAGTCGGACGAGGAGGAGGGCGAGGTCCCCGCGAAGCGGCCGACCTACTGGAGGGCCAGGGACTCGCTCTACTTCGAGCCGCTGGTCGCCCTCGCGATCATCGTGCTCCTGATCGTCGGGATGTACGCCTACACGCAGAACTGGCCCCCCGTCTACGTCGTCGAGTCCGACAGCATGCAGCACGGCACCGACGATGTCCTCGGGCTGATCAATACCGGGGACCTCGTCCTCGCGCAGAAGGTCTCGCCGAGCACGATCATCCCCTACGTCAACGCCACGACGAGCGGCTACACCACCTACGGCGAGAACGGGGACGTGGTCCTCTACTATCCGAACGGCCAGGACACCACGCCGATCATCCATCGGGCGATCGTCTTCCTCACCGCCAACCCGAGCGGGACGTACAACCTCGATGTGCCGAGCTCGGTGCCGTGCGGCTCGGAACCCGGCGCGGTCTTCGCCACCCCGGGCACGTACTCGGCCGGCGGCAAGCCCGACTGCGGGACGACGAACCTGGACGGCACGCTCGACCTCTACCATCTCGGCTGGCGGTCGGTCAACCTCTCGATCGATCTCACGAGCCCCGCCCTCGGGCACCACTCCGGGTTCCTCACGATGGGCGACAACAACTACGTCTGCGTGACGAGCACCTCGTGCACCGGACTGCCGGACCAGGGCGGAGCCGGAATCGCGACCCTGAGCTCGCTCGTCGAGCCCGGCTGGGTCATCGGGGTCGCCCGCGGGATGATCCCGTGGTTCGGGGCCATCAAGCTCTGGCTCGAAGGCAACTCCGCGATGGTCCCCGCGCAGTCGTGGGAGTGGATGGGTCTCACGATCGCCGCCATCATCCTCCTCGCGTTCGGGGTCCACTACGCGCTCCGGGCCGAGGGGATCGAGGACCCCCGCCGGCGCGCGGAAGAGGAGGAGGAGTACGCGCTGGCGGACGAGCGGGAGGAGGCGCCGCCGGGACGAACCGCGCGGTTCCTCCGGGCGCTCCAGCCCTGGCGGCGGTCCGACGAGGACGAGGAGGAGGAGATCGACCGGGCGCCGCCGAAGTCGAAGGACTCGGGCGGCGGCTCGCACCTCTTCCGGCGTCGGGGCCGGCCCACGCCGCGGGTCCGCCGGGCGGAGAAGCCGAAGCGCGGCCAATCGAAGGACGACGATCTGTAAGCGGCGGCCAACGCTCCTCCGGCGCGCGGGCAACCTTTTAGAGCCGGTTCGGGTCGGCCCCGCGGGGTTCTTTCTCGATGCACGTGATCGGTGGGACCGCCTCGACCGCCCTCGCCGAACGGATCTCGCGCGAGCTCGGCAACGCGCCGTTCGGAATCCCGTTCACGAAGCGGTTTCCGGACGGGGAGATGTACATGCGGGTCGGCGGCCGCCTCGAGGGCGAGGACGTCGTGCTGGTGCAGTCGACGCGCACCGACGAGGACCTCCTCGAGCTGCTCCTGCTCGAGGACGCGGTCCGGGAGGCGGGCGCGAAGCGCCTCGCGGTCGTGGTCCCGTACTTCGGGTACGCGCGGCAGGACCGGCGGTTCTTCCCGGGGGAGCCCGTCAGCGCGCGGGCGCTGTCGCGCCATATCGAGCTCGACGCGGACGCGGTGATCACCGTCGACCTCCACTCCCCCCAGACCCTCTCGCAGTTCACGAAGCCGGTCTTCGAGGCGAGCGGCATCCCGGCGATCGCCCGCCTTCTCCGGGAGCGGCCGCTCGACCTCCTCATCTCGCCCGACCGTGGCGGGATCGACCGGGTCCGTCGGATGGCGCAGCTCCTCGACAAGCCGTGGACGGCCCTCAACAAGAAGCGGATCGACAGCGAGCACGTGGAGCTGTCGCTGCCCCCCGAGCTGCCCGTCCCCCTCGAGGAGAAGCACGTCGTGCTGATCGACGACGTCATCACGACCGGCGGCACGATCGTCGAGGCGGCGAAGCTCCTGCACAAGCACGGGGTCGGCGCGGTGAGCGCGGCGTGCACCCACGGGCTCTTCCTCCGCGACGCCTTCGAACGGATCAAGGCGGTCACGGACGACATCTATGCGACCGACACCCTCGGCAACGCCGCCGAGAAGGCGTCGGTGGCCCCCGACATCGCCCAGCTCCTGCCCCGCGCGCTCCCGCCGTGACCCGGGAGGGCGGATGGAGCTCCCGGAGCCCGCGACCTCGGCGCGGAAGGACGAGCTCTTCGAGCTCGTTCACGAGGTCCGCGCGGAGCTCCTCCTGCGCGACGAGTCCCCGACGGGGGCGTGGCTCGAAGAGACCGTCGAGGACCTGAAGAGCGGGCGAAAGCCCGGCTGGTGCTATCCGCTCGCCCAAGGGGGCGGGCTGGCCTTCTATTCGGCCCGGCTCCCCGAAGCGTTCGGCCACGTCCACGTTCCCGCGGGCCCTGACGAGTCCGAACGGGCCCGAGCTCTCGCGACGGCCCTCCTCGACGGGCTCCCGAACTCCGTCGGCTCGATCGACGTCGGCTTCACGGGCCTTCGCGTCGAGGCGGAACGGGCGCTCCTCGCCGACCTCGCGCATCGGCCCGGCTCCACCGTCATCGAGCGGGCCTACATGGAGCGCGCGCTCGTGCCCGACGACGCGGCCGCGGCGCCCCCGATTCCGACCGGGCTGCGACTGGTTCCGATCCGGGCCGTGACGGTCGACGCGCTCGCCGATCTCGACTGGCGCGCCTTCCGGGGCAGCGTCGACGCCTTCCTGATCGGCGGCGATCTCTCGCAGTACCGACGGGTCCTCCTCGCCCTACTCGGCGGCGAGATGGGACGCTTCCTCGACGAGGCCTCGACCGCGCTCCTCCTCCCCGACCCGCCCCGGCTCGCCGGCGCGATCCTTACCGCGGAGCGGAGCCCCCACCGGGCCGTGTTCGTCGACTTCATGGTCGACCCCGAGTTGCGTCGGCGCGGCTACGGGGGCTTTCTCTTCCGCTGGGGTCTTAGGGCGCTTTGCGCCCTCGGCTACGAACGGATCGGGCTCTGGGTCACGAGCTCGAACGACGCCGCCCGCCGGATGTACGAGCGGGCGGGACTCGCGGTCACCGCGCGGGCGGCGATCTACCGCTGGGAGCGGTCGGGGGACGCCCCGCAGGCGCACTCGGCGGCGTAGGCGCAGTCCGCGAACATCCATTCCGGGCAGGGCGCGAGATCCTCGGGTCGGTGCTGCGCGAGGGCGCGGGCGAGCCCTTCCTGGCCCTGCCGGACCCGGCGCGCGAAGGGAGTGACCGACAGAAACCGTACCTCGAGGATATCCACCCGATCGAGGGGTTCGCTCGCGCGCTCGTACCCCAGCACGATCCGGCCGTAGCCGACCCCGGTGACCGCACAGCGGTAGCCGAGCTCGAGCGCGTACTGCGGCGCACGGCGGACCAGGGCATCGGGCGAAATCGCCTCCCACGCCCGGCTCGTGCGCAAGAGGAAGGGAGCTCCTCGGAATCCCGGCACCTCCTCCGCGGGCTCTTCGGTCCTGGGCGGGAGGCGCGCGATGTCACCCACGGGGCCGGACTCGAGCATCCCCGCGAGCCGCAGGTACAGGTCCGGACCCTCGGCCGGTCGGTGAGGCACCGGCGCCTCCTCGGCCACCGGCCTGGTCCGCTCGAAGTACGCGCGACGAGGGTACAGGAGGTCGCGGAACCGTTCGAGCACCGGAGGCCCGGCGGGCGGCGGCAGCGCGTCGATCCGCTCCCGGTACACCTGGTCCAGGTCGACCCGGGGACGGACCGACTCGACCCCGTCGAGCACGCGCGACATCGGCTCGGGCTCCGCGCCGGTACAGTCGCACCGCGCCGCGGCGCGGAACTCGCACCCCGGTCGAACCAGCGGCACCGGGGGAGTCCTGCCGGCGTCCGCTCGTTGAGGGCCCGCCGGAGCGCGTCGGCGCGCGATGCCATCTCGTCGCGCACGGTGGCCAGATCCCGGAACCGGATCTCGGCGGTCCGCACCGTCCCGACCGACGACTCCTCGACCGACGCGGAGAGGAGACGACCGAGCGACCGGTCGGTCATCGCGCAGTACATCGCGAGCTGCTCGACATGATCGGGACGTGCCGCGAGTAGGTCGGCCGGCTGGACCACGCTCGACCCGGTCTTCACCTCGATCGGGACGTCGGCGAGGCCATCGATCCGGCCCACGCACCCCGAGCGGCGCACCCGGACCTCGAGGGCTGTCCCCTCGCCGAGCACGCGTTCGAGATGACGGTGCAGCCAGCGGCCGAGGTCGAGCCGGGCGACCCGCTCCCGGGGGATCTCGAGGGGCGGGGTGGTGGCCCGCCAGTACGCCCGGCGGAGCGCGAGAAGATCCGTGACCCCGACCCCGCGAATCGGATCGGACTGCGCGAGCCGCTCGGCGAGCTCGGCCCGGAGCTCGACGTCGCGGCGGACCGTCACCGCGCTGGCCCAGTCCGGGACCGCTCCCGCGCCGCGCGACACGCCCACGAACTCGGTTAACGGTCGGGGGTATAGGAGTCCGACCCGGCCGACGGAAGCCGCTATACTCGGCCGGTCGGTCGGAACCCCGTGACCGAGGTCGGTCGCCGGCCGCTCATCATCGGGAGCGGGATCGCAGGCCTCTACGTCGCGCTCCGCTGCCGGGAGCATGGACTGCGGCCCACCCTGATCACGAAAGCCCGCCTCGAAGAGTCCAACACCCGGTATGCCCAGGGCGGCATTGCCGCTGCGATCGGCCCCGACGACGACCCGAAGCGCCACCTCGCCGACACGATCCGAGCCGGCGCCGGTCTCGTGGACCGGGAGGCGGCGCGCGTGCTCACGTTCGAAGCGCCGGCGCGGATCGCGGACCTCGTGCGGTACGGCGTGCCGTTCGACACGGTCGATGGTCAGATCTCCCTCGGGCGGGAGGGGGCCCATTCCCGCGCGCGGATCCTTCACGCCGGGGGGGACGCGACCGGTTACTCGATCGAGGAGGCGCTGAAGCGCCGGGCGATCGACCTCGGGATCGAGACGCGCGAGCGGACCGTGTTGCGCGCGCTGCGTCCGGGCGGCCGGGACGGCCCGGTCGCGGTGCTCACGGACGACGGCGGTCGCCGCCTCGAGGTCGAAGAGTCCCGGCCCGTCGTGCTCGCGACGGGCGGCGCAGGGAGCCTCTACCGTCAGAGCTCGAACCCGTCGATCGCGACCGGGGAAGGCGTCGCGATCGCGTTCCGCGCGGGCGCGCTCCTGTCGGACATGGAATTCATCCAGTTCCACCCGACCGCCTTCTACCGGGAGGGCGCCCCGCGGTTCCTGATCTCCGAGGCGCTGCGAGGGGAGGGCGCGGTCCTGCGCACCGACGCGGGCGAGCGGTTCATGCCGGGATACCACGCCGACGCGGAGCTCGCTCCCCGGGACGTGGTCTCCCGCGCGATCGAGCGGGAGCTCCAGCGGACGGGCCACCCCGTGGTCTATCTCGATGCCACCGCGATCCCGCGGGATCGCCTCTTCGCTCGATTCCCGTCGATCTGCCACTTCCTCGCGACCTACGGGCTCGACCCGTCGCGGGACCCGATCCCGGTGACGCCGGTCGCCCACTACATGATCGGGGGCGTCACGACCGACCTCGAAGGGCGGACGACGCTGCGCGGGCTCTACGCCTGCGGTGAGGTCGCCTGCACGGGGGTCCACGGCGCGAACCGGCTCGCGAGCAACTCCCTCCTCGAGGGTCTCGTCTTCGGCGAGCGCGTCGCGCGGCAGCTCCTGCACCCGGTCGCCGGCGGCCCGCCCGCCCCGGCCCGGCTCCTCTCGGTCCCGCGGGAGGTCGGCGCCGGACGCCCCGCCAGCCCGGCCCAGTTCGACGAGATCCGGGACCTCCTCTGGAACGACGTCGGCATCGTGCGGTCGGCGACGGGGCTCCGCGGCGCGCTCGAGTCGTTCGAGCGGATCGGGCGGGCGGTCGAGCCGTCGCGGGCGGACGACCTCCCGGGACCCGTGGCGAACGCGGCGCTCACGGCCGCCCTCATCGCCCGGGCCGCGCTCGCGAGGACGGAGAGCCGGGGCGCCCACTTCCGCTCGGACTGGCCCGAGCCGCGGCCGATGTGGCGGTTGCACGTCGGGCTCGCCGCGAAGACCCGCCCGTCCCGGGCGCGTTGAACGGCCCCCACAACCGTTTTGGGCCGGAGGCCGTCCGCCCCGGCATGGACCTGAGCCTCTCGGACGAGGAGCGGGAGCTGAGGGAGGCCGCGCGCAAGTTCGCGCGCAAGGAGCTCGCCCCGGTCGCGGACCGGATGGATCGGGAGGATTACTTCCCCCGTGATCTCTTCCGGCGCCTGGGCGAGCTCGGCTTCCTCGGGGTGACGGTGCCCGAGGAGAGCGGGGGGCTCGGGCTCTCGTACCTGACACAGGCGTTGATCCTCGAGGAGATCGCTCGGGTGAGTCCCGCCTTTGCGCTGAGCGTCGGGGCCCATTCGAACCTCTTCGCCGACAACGTCGCCCGCAACGGCACCCCGGGACAGCGGGCCGAGGTCCTCCCCCCGGCGTGCAGCGGCGAGGCGGTCGGCGCGCTCGCGCTCACCGAACCGAACGCGGGATCCGACGCGGTGTCGCTGCGGACCCGGGCGGAGCGCCAGGGCGAGGAGTACGTCCTCAACGGCACGAAGCAGTTCATCACCAACGGGCCGGTCGCGGATCTACTCCTCGTCTACGCAAAGACCGACCCGGCCCGCGGCGCGCACGGGATCAGCGCGTTCCTCGTCCGGGCCGACTCCCCTGGCTTCTCGGTGTCCAAGAGCCTCGACAAGATGGGGATGCGGGGCTCGCCGACCGGCGAGCTCGCGTTCCAGCATGTGCGGGTGGATGCGGCGCATCGGCTCGGGCGGGAAAACGCCGGCGTCGCGATCATGATGGGCGGGCTCAACGTGGAACGGGCGGTGCTCGCGGCGATCCCGATCGGCATCATGGCCGAGTGCCTCGACCGGTCGGTCGAGTACTCGAGGGAGCGCGAGCAGTTCGGGCAGAAGATCGGTCGGTTCGAGCTCATCCAGGCGAAGATCGCGGACATGTACACGGACCTCGAGGCGGCGCGGGGGCTCGTCTACGCCGCCCTCGACGCGGTGAGCCACGACCTGAAGAGCCTCCGAGCCTCCGCCGCGGCCCTCACGTTCGCTTCGGAGGCGTCCACGCGGGGCGCCCTCTCGGCGGTGCAGATCCACGGCGGCTACGGCTACATGCGCGACCTGCCGCTCGAGCGGCTCGCGCGCGACGCGAAGCTCCTCGAGATCGGCGCGGGGACCTCGGAGATCCGGCGGCTCGTCGTCGCGCGGGAGCTGCTCGGACGCGAGTACGCCGAAGATCCGGCGCGACGCAGCGCCTCACCCCGGCCGGTCTAGCCGTCCCGGTCTCCCGCGGGCCCCGCGCCGGTCCGCCACGAACGTATATAGCGTCCGTAGAACCATCCGAGACCAATGGCCGGACGCCCCACGACGAGCTCCGGCAGCGCGTCCGCGCTCCGCGTGGAGATCCTGAAGGAGCTCCAATCGCTCATCGACGACCGCGACGTGCGCGATCGGATCGACCGCGGACCGCTCGCCGAGTCGAAGGGCCGGGAGCACTGGGTGCTCCACCTGCTCCTTCGGGCGCAGGAGTCGACCCAATCCCACCTCGACACGCTCATCGGGACCGCGTACGGGAACCTCCTCGCCCGGATCCAGGCCGTCGAGGACCGGGTCCAGAAGGTCGAGGGCATCGGCCAGTCCATCGGCGACGAGCTGAAGGCCCGGTTCGGGGGCCTCGAGGGCGAGCTCGCCACGCGGCTGTCGAAGGAGATCGAGGGCGGAATCGACCTCGCCGCGAAGCGGATCGACGACGGCGTGATCGCGAACCTCGAGGCGAAGTGGAAGCCGGTCGGCGACTCCATCGAGGCGTTCGCGAACTCGTCGCGCCAGCTCTCGAAGGACCTCTCGGACACGTACCGGGTATCGACCCAGAGCCGGCTGCTCCTCAACGAGAACGCCCGGCGGATGATCGACCTCGGACGTGACCTGGTCGCCCTCGAGGAGAGCCTGAAGCTCGCGCTGACGAAGGCCCTCGAGGAGGGGCTGCAGCCGCTCGAGGACCGGATCGCCGCGCTCGAGAGTCGCCTCGGGGCCGCCGAGGCGAACGGCGCCGGTGCGCCGGGCGATTCGCCCGGTGGCTGAGGCCGGGGCACCGCCGATGCGCATCTCGCCGCGGCATCCGCGGTATCGAAGTCTCGTCGTCCGGGCCGCGCTGGCGGAGGCGCACCGAGCCGGCATCGTCGTCCCCGAGGGGTTGATAGCCCACGGCCGCGGCGAGGCCTTCGATTACCTCCTGGGGGAGCGGACGACCCCCTCGGCCCTCCGCGCCGAGCGCGCGGCCGCGCAGTGGTTGCTCGCCGCGCGGCGGCCGGTCGTGAGCGTGAACGGCAACGTGGCGGCCCTCGCGGCGCCCGAGATCGCCCGGCTGGTCCGCGCGATCCCGCACCTCGGCGTGGAGGTGAACCTCTTCCATCGGACGGGTCCCCGCGCCGCCCGCATCGGCCGGCTCCTCCGGGCGGCCGGAGTGCCGACCGTGCTCGGGGTCCGTCCGACGGAGCGGATTCCCCGACTTCCCTCGGATCGGGCGAAGGTCGACCGCCGCGGGATATACCTCGCCGATGTCTGCCTCGTCCCGCTCGAGGACGGCGACCGCACCGAGGCGCTCCGGGCGCTGGGAAAGCGAGTCATCTCCATCGACCTCAATCCGCTCGCGCGAACGAGCCAATGCGCCGATCTGCCCATCGTCGACGAACTTACCCGAGCGCTCGGCAACATCGCCGCACATGCCGAACGGGTGCGACGCACTCGCCGAACCTTGTCCCCCTCGCCATTTGATGCCCGCGCCGCCCTCGCGGAGGCGCTTCGAGAGATCGATCGACGTTTGAAGCGGATCTCCAGAACCAGCCCGCGGCACTTCGGCAGTGTTCCAAGGGGCCGGGTCCGCGACGGACCAGCTCATTAGTGCGTCCGCGAGTTAGTCCCTAGGGTGGCCGCTCCCGCGCACGTCGAGGAACCGTACGCGCCGCCTCCCAGCCCGTATCCTTTCCGACAACGGGAGTGGGGCTGGATTCTCCTCGGCCTCGTTGTCGGTGGCCTCCTCGTCGCCGGGGTCGCGGCGATCGCCCTCGGTCAGTTCGGGCTCACCCGCACATGCCCGTGTCCGGGAGCCATAGTACTGGATGTGTCGTTCGAGGCGACCGGCGCGAGTCACTACGGTTCCCAGAGCGTGTATTCCTTCCAGGTCACCGAAGTGGCGAACGGACAACCGACGTACGGCGACGTGAACTTCGGGTTCACGAACGGCACGGGACATTGGGTGGTGCCGACGGCGTCGTGGAACCTCGGAATCTCGGGGAAGGGGGCGAACACGACGTCCTTCTACGAGCCCGCGCCCGGAGTCTGGCCCGGGATCAGCGGAATCCAGATTGTCCCCGGACAGACCTGGGTCTTCACCGTGCCCGGACTCCCTCTGGACGGCGGCACGATCTCCTTGGTTGGGACCAACAACCCGTATACGGGCACCTGCTCGATCGGGATCCCGTGAGCGCGTCGACCGGAACGGCTCAGTCCACCCGGGGCGGCTCTTCAGCCGCAGCGGCTGTCGCGGGCCCAAGCTTCTCCGCGACGCGCTCGAGGAAGGCGCGGTCGGAGGCATCGTACGCCCGGACCGCGTTCCCGTCGATGTCGATCTCGCCGACCACGCGCCCTCCGTGATGCACGGGCACCACGATCTCGGCCCGGGTCTCGAGGAAGCACGCGAGATACTCCGGGGCCGACCGCACATCGTCGACGATCACGGTCCGGTCCTCGCGGGCCGCCTGGCCGCAGATCCCGCGCTCGAGGGGGATCCGCGTGTGTTCGGTCGCCTGCGGTCCGTGCCAGGCCTCGAGGACGAGCGTCGCGCCGTCCAGCCGGTACACCCCGACCCAGCGGTAGTGCGGGAACGACTCGAACAGGAAGCGACAGACCTCGTCGAGCGCCGCCCGGCCCCGGAGGCGCCCGACGATCGCATCGATCTGGAGGAGCGCGGGCTGGGCCCCGCGGGGAAGCACCGTCATCGTCCGACGCCGGACCCCGCGCTCCGAAGCCGGGGAGCGCCGAGGGGGAGAATCTCCGCCGGAACGGATCGGCCGTCCCCGGCGTTTGAACTCCCGAGGCGTATTCCGCCACGAGCTTTCCAGACTCGCGCCGTACCGGACTGAGCCACCTCGGCACGCCCTTCGGCCGAGGACCGAACGACGGCGATAAGCTCTTCGGCGGTGGCGCGGCGCGAGGTCAGCCGCGGAGGGGAAACCAGCCGCAGTCCGCGCAGCCCACGGCGCGCTCGTCGCCGGGGATCGACGCACCGCAGTCGGGGCACGGGGACGGGGCCGCCACGCTCAGCGCGAGGCAGTCGAAGCAGCTTCCCTGACGGCGGTCGTTGGGGAGGAGCACGAGATCGCGCCCGCAGAAGACGCACCGACCGAACCGTTCGTCCGCGCTGTCAAAGGAACGATGGTCAGAGAACGAAAGCATCGGGCGCCGCAACCATGCGCCCGGTACATAAGACCTCGCGTGGCGCGCGACGCCGACGGCACTTCCCGCCTCGTTCCGGAGGCGTTCACGGCTCGCGCCAGCGCGCCTTCACCGCGGCGACGACGAGGAGGACCGCCGTGAAGCCGACGAGGACGATCCAGTCGAGCGCGGCTCCCGATAACGAGAGCGGCGCGAGGCCGACCGCCCCCTGGACGAGGCCGGCCGCGTACGTCGTCGGGGAGAGGCGGGCGGCGACCTGGGCCCACGACGGGAGCGAGGAGATCGGGTAGTAGACCGGCGGAAGGACGGTGAGCACGAGCGAGATGATCGGGCTGAACATCCAGGTCTCTCGCACGTCCTGGAAGTACGTCGCGAGCGTGAAGGCGAGCGCGGTCGCGAACGACCAGACGAGGAGCATCGCGCCGGCGAGGACCACGATGCTCGTCGGCGTCGCGAAGCCGTCGACGACGAACAGCGCGACGAAGACCGCGAGCCCGGGCAGCGAGTAGACGAGCTCCGAGAACGCCATCCCCGCGACGTAGACCGGCGCCTCGACCGGCGAGGCGACCACGATGTCCTGGAACTTGAGATCCTGCTTGTAGTGCGTGAGATCGGACTGGAGTCCCGTCCCCACCGACAGCATCGTGAGGACCATCCCGCCGGTGATCCCGTAGGCGAGGAGCGCGCCCTTCGAGACGATCCAGATGAAGAAGAGGAACGAGAGCGGCGACGCGATGAGGTTGACCAGGTAGAGCGGCTGGGTCCGGATCGGGATCAGGCCGTTCAGCTGGACGAGGGTGAACAGCGAGCGGACGCGGTTGCGTTCGGTCATCCCGCCCACGCGGTCTCCTCTTCGTCCTTCGGGGTCTCCTCCTCGATCGACCGACCGACGACCTCGAGGAAGATGTCCTCGAGGCTCACCGGGCCCATCGAGAGCCGGAGCCCCTTCTCGAGCGCCGTGCGCGCGAGCTCGCGGGCCTCCGCCTCCCGCGCGAAGACGAGGTATCCTCCCTCGATCGCCGACACGCGCCCGTACCCCTCGAGCTCGTCCCGGGGGTAGGCGCCCTGCACCGTCACCCGGTACGGATAGCGCACCCGGGCCCGGAGGTCCTCGGGCGTGCCCTCGAGCATGAGTCGCCCGCGCTCGATGAGCGCGAGGCGGGACGACAGCGCCTCGGCCTCGTCGAGGTAGTGGGTCGTCAGGAGGATCGTGCGGTGCTCGCGGCTCGTGCGTCGGATCGCCTCCCAGACCTGGCGGCGCGCGATCGGGTCGAGGCCGGTCGTGGGTTCGTCGAGGAAGAGGACCTCCGCGTCGGAGGCGAGGACCATCGCGCACAGCACCCGGCGCCGGAGGCCGCCCGAGAGACGCGAGACGATCCGCCGTCGGTACTCGGTCAGGGAGAGCTCCTCGAGGGCATCGCGCGTGCGCCGCCGGGCCTCGGGCGGATCGAGGCCCCGGAGCTTGAGGTAGAGGTACACGACCTCCTCGGTGTTGAGGAAGTAGAGGGGCCGCGACTCCTGCGGGATGCACGCGACCCGCAGGCGGACCTCCCGCTCCTCCGTCATCACGTCGTGCCCGAGCACCGACACCCGCCCGCCGGTCGGCGCGAGCTGGGTCGCGGCGATGCGGACGAACGTCGTCTTGCCGGCCCCGTTGCGGCCGATGAGCCCGTAGACGCGGCCGGTCGGGATGTCGAGCGAGAGGTCATCGAGCGCCGGGGCGCCCGACGCCGACGTCGGGTACACCTTCGATAGGTGCTCGGCCCGGATGGCGGACGTCATGGGAAAGGGGAAGGGTGCCCGTCGCGCGCGGCCGGCGGGCGGTCCCTAGCTCAACACCTCGGCGAGCCGCCCTTCGGCTCGCCCTTGCTTGATCTCGCGCGCAATCCGCCGGCCGGTCGAGAGTCCGGGTTCCATGAGGTCGGAGTACGGGCTCCCCGAGATGAACAGGTTCGTGCCCGCCACGATCCGGGTCGAGATCTCGAAGACCTTGAACTCGAGATCCTCGGTCATGATCCCCTCGACGCAGAACGGGCCGACCATCCCTCCGAACAGGTCGATCGACCGCTCGACGATCCGGGCCCCGACATCGAACGCCTTCGGGAGCAGCGACTCCCGCAGGATCACCGGCACGTTGCCCGTGACCACGAAGGTCGGGCGGATGCCGGCCTTGAAGAGCTCCTCCTGCGCGCCGAGCTTGTAGAGCTCGTCGATGTTCGCCTCGTCACGCCGGTCCATCCCGAGGAGCTCGAGCGAGCCGTGGCCCACCCGGTAGCCCCGATCGACGAGGGGGGAGTAGAAGAAGTGCATGTAGTAGCGCGTGCCGAGCACGTACTCCTGGATCACGTAGGGACCGGACGGGCGGAATTCGGCGAGCGCCTCGCGGTTCTTCGCGAGGTAGAACCCCTTCCCGCCCTTCGCCCCATAGTACTTCACGATGACCGGACCTTCGATCTCGGCCGGGTCCTCGATCAATCGGGGCATGAGCACGCCCGCCGACTCGAGCCAGTCGCGCTCCTTGCGCCGGTCGGACTCCCACGCGAGCACGGCCCGATTCCCGAAGACGGGGACGTCAAGCTGGCCGAACGCCTCGGGTCCGACGTACTCGACGAACGAGCCATGGGGGATCACGATCGCCCCCTCCGCGCGGAGTCGGTCGACCGCGCCGGCAAGATCCTTCACCGTCGGGACCGAGAGAAATCGATCCGGCCGAGCGAGCGGGAACGCGTCGTAGAACCGGGGCGGCGGGCCGACGCAGATCCCCAGGGTCGGCAGCCCTTCGGCGCGGGCCCCATGAAAGATCTGCAGCGACGAATGCGAGCAGAGCGTGGCGACGGTCGGTGTTCGACCTTCAAGAGGAGCAAGACGCGAGGGAGGAGCGAGGCGAATCCCCATACGGCGGAGTACTGGGTGCGTCTCATAGCCTTTGCGCGGACGGTTACTGAGGAGCCGCGCCCGCAGGCCGGCCTCCCGCGTCGGGGAGAGGAGGCGCCGATTTCCAGGGACTAGGTCCGGCTTTCGCTTCTAGCACCGTTCGCCTTCCTTACGGCCCTCGAAGGGACGCTCGGTTTCGAGACCCCGGACTC
>Ga0187772_10000730_pt1 | contig 14821 bp, 12 predicted proteins | sample 0116_SJ02_MP15_2_FD_133137 | JGI IMG/M metagenome (GOLD analysis project Ga0187772, IMG submission 133137) | Tropical peat soil microbial communities from peatlands in Department of Meta, Colombia - 0116_SJ02_MP15_20_MG | ecosystem: Environmental > Terrestrial > Soil > Wetlands > Peat | place... | reverse complement strand
CACCAGCACCGCTCTCCGCGTGTTCGCGACGACGTACTTGCTCACGCTGCCCCGGAGGGACTTCGCGATCGACCCCCGCTCGCGGGGGCCCACGATGATGAGGTCGCAGTGCGCGTACTCGGCGTACTCGCAGATCCGCTGTCCCGCATCGCCGTGAAGGATCTTGATGGGGAGCTCGCGGCCGCGCTGCTCCCCGAGCTCCGCGATGGAAAGCGACCGGAGGGTGCGGACGATCTCGGTCTCCTCGGGGTTCGCCGGTGCCCCGTCGGCCTCGTTGCCCGGGGCGCTCGTCGACCGCATCACCACGTGGCACAGCACTCCCTCGGCGCCGAAGAGCTCGAGAAGCTTGAGCGCCGGACCGAGCGAGGTCGGACGATGGGCTCCCACGTCCGCGGCGACGAGGACCTTTCGGTACGGCACGCGGACGACGGGGCCGCTCGCACCCGGGGGAACGGTGGGGCTCGCGGACATTGGGCCCGCAAGGTCCGCGCGGATTTGATGTGAACGGACCCCGAGAACCGAGCCGAGAACGCCACCCCCCTACCGCCGGCTTCGAGCGACCGGCCCCCATCGCTCGGACGAACCGCTCAGCGGGCCCGATCCCTCGCGTCCTCGCGACCGAGCACCCGACGCCCGAGCACGAACTGTAAGAGCGCGAACACGCCGAGGAACGCAACGAGACCCCCTGCGATCGCGACCCCGATCCCGTCCGGGACGAGGAGGACGGCCGCGGTGGCGCAGAAGGCGGCGAAGCTGAACAGGCCGTACTGGAGGCCGGCAAGGAACACGAGCACCGGGGTCGGCCCCTCGCGGGAGTGGGTGAAAATGACGAGGGTGATCGTGAACACCGGCACGGGGCTGAGGAGGCCGCTCAGCTGGGCTCCCAGCTCCCCGGCCGCGGTCGTGATCGCGACGACGAGGACCGCCGCCGTCAGCATTCGCAGCGGGATCTCCCATCGCGGGGCGGCGGGCGGACGGGCCGGCTCCGACCGCGACGGGAGGACCGCGACCACCACCGCCACGGCCGCCACGGCGGCGAGTAAGTCGAGGGCCACGAGCTCGGGGGCGGCGGTGAGCACGAAGGTCGAAACGGCGAACCCGGCCACGGCGACCGCGAGGCAGACCGGCCACGGGAAGCGGAGGGCCGAGCGGGCGTAGCCGATCGAGAAGGCGCTCAGCGAGACGATCCCGAGGAGGGCTCCGAGCGCCGCATGGGCGGCGAACGTCGTCCCCTCCGTGAGCGAGAGGACGAACAGGATCGAGCCGGTGTTGACCGGGAGCGCGACCAGCCATCCGGCGGCCCGGTGCCCGTAACGCAAGGCGATGAGGCTGAGGAGGCCGATGAACGTCGGCGCGATCGCCACCTTGAGGAGGAGCAGATCGAGCTCTACGTCCACGTCGGCCCGAGGCCCGCGGAGCTCTTGGGCGCTCGGGACCGACCGACCGCGAAGGCGCAGGCTCATCTCGGAGGAAGCCTCCCGTACGGACCGGCGATGGGCGACGGCCGCCGACCCCGGGCGCGGGAGGTGGGAGTTCCGCTCGGTACCCTCGAGCCCGGATCCTCCAACGGGATCACCGACGTCGCCGGGGTCCGGGTCGGTCAGGTCACGCTCCGGGTCGGCGACCGCGTGCGCACCGGCGTCACCGCGATCGTACCCCGGGACGGGGACCTCCTCGAGCACCCGGTCGCGGGGGCGATCCATATCGGCAATGCGTTCGGCAAGCTCGTCGGCGCGACCCAGGTCGAGGAGCTCGGCGAGATCGAGACCCCGATCCTCCTCACTTCGACGCTCAACGTGCCGCGCGTCGCCGACGCGCTGATCGACTACGTCCTCGAGGCGCCGGGCCACGAGTCGGTCCTCTCCGTGAACCCGGTCGTTGCCGAGACGAACGACGGGCGGCTGAACGATGGCCGGGCGCGACCGGTCGGGCGGGACGAGGTGTTCCGGGCCCTTCGAGGCGCCCGGGACGGCCTGCCCGAGGAAGGCGCGGTCGGCGCCGGCACCGGCACGATCGCCTTCGGTTTCAAAGGCGGGATCGGGACCTCCTCCCGACGGCTTCCGGCCTCGCTCGGAGGCCACAGCCTCGGCGTGCTCGTACAGACGAACTACGGCGGGTTGCTCACGATCGCAGGGGTCCCGGTGGGGTACGAGCTTGGGCATCGCGATCCTTTCGCCCCCTCGCCGTCCGCGGGCGGCTCGGTCGTCGTCGTGGTCGCGACCGACGCGCCGCTCGACGCGCGCAACCTGCGTCGGCTCGGAGCTCGGGCGATGTTCGGGATCGTGCGGACCGGGGCGGACGGTTCGGACCGGAGCGGGGACTACGCGATCGGGTTCTCCACCTCGGCACGGGGGCCCCCGCTCTCGCACCGGTCCCTGGACCCTTTGTTCTGGGCCGCGGTCGAGGCGACCGAGGAGGCCGCGTACAACTCCCTGTTCCGGGCCGAGACGACGACCGGGTGCGGTCGCACGGCGGAGGCGCTCCCGATCGAACCCACCCTCGAAATCCTGCGCCGTTACGGCCGGCTCACGCCCCGCTAGCCGCCGGTCCGACCCGATCTCGGCCGGGCGTGGCCGGGGGCGCCCGCCCGCTCCTTCTCGAGGAGGCGTCGCTTCGTCTCGGGACCTCCCCCAGCGGAGTACTGGCCGACGCCCCCGGCGGCCGGGACGACCCGGTGGCAGGGGATCACGACGACCGCGGGATTGCTGGCCACGGCGTTCCCGACCGCCCGGGCCGCTCCCGCCTCCCCGATCAGTTCGGCGATCTCGCCGTAGGTCCGGGTCGACCCGGGCGGGATACGACGGACCTCATCGAGGACCTTGCGCGAGAACGGCGGGACGTCCAGCGCGACCGGCAGGTCCCGAAGGTCGTCCGAGCCGGTCGCGAGGTGGCGGAGGATGCGGCGGAGGTACGGATGCGAGGGGGCGCCCGTGCCCCGCGGACGCGATCGGCTCAGCCGGACCTCGGTGATCTCCTCGTCGCGGAGCGCGAGCTGGACGTAGAGGTCGAGTTCCGCGCTGAAGCGGGCGTAGTACTCGAGATCGGCCTCGCCCGCTCCGTCCTCCGACCGGCGGTGGCGCGCCGCAACGAGCGGGGCGATCGCGCGGATCAGCGTCGACTCGGCGGCCCGGAGGTGCTCCTCCGCCGTGCTGCGCGCGATCCCGAGGCGCTGCGCGATCGGGCCGACGGACGCGCGACGAGGGAGCTCGTAGTAGCCTGCCTCGACCGCGCCGAGCAGCACCTCGGCCTGACGGGGCGTGAGCGCCGGAGGCCACTCGGTGGGACGGTCGAGCACGTCGAACAGCGCCCCCGGCTCGACCCGACGCTTCACGAGGAGGCGGGCGTCGGGGTGCCGGGCGCGCCAGGCGGTCGGGGGCCCGCCCGCCCGAGTGACGAACCGCACCCCGAGCCGCCCCTCGGACCACACGAGGGGGGGAACGAGCGTCGCCCCCGCATCGCCGATCTCCCGGAGGAGCGCTCGCTCCGTCGGCCGGGGAGTGTAGAGAAAGCTCGCGGACGAGGTCCCGGGTGCGGGGCCGCCCACCGAGGGGCCGAGCGCCGCGACCTCGCGGACCGCCTCCGCCGGACCGGTGCACCGGATCACCCAGCGCGGGCCGAGGGGATGGGCCGCCCAGGAGACGGACGGGTGGCGGGACGATAGCCGGTCGATGGGGCCGGGGAGCTCGAGATCGTAGCCGAGGAGGTACATACGATCGCAGATAGCCGAGCCCCGTAGAATAGGCTTCAACCGACGCTTGTCGGGTCCACTCGGTCGTGGAGGAGGGGGGCGTCCGTCAGCTCGGAGCGGGCTCGGGGGCGGGGCGCGTCGCGGGCGAGACGGTCGGGGCAGCGAGCCGGAAGTTCCGGATGAACGCGCTCAGCGCGAGGCAGCAGAGCCCGAGCGCCGCGATGAGCGAGAAAACGAGCTGGTACGCCTCGGTCGACGGCCCCTTGAAGGCGGCGACGGGGACGTGCGGAGGGAACGGGCTGTAGATAACCACCGTGGTCACGAGGCTCGCGAGGATCGTCGACGCGACGACCGGTCCGATCGCCGTCCCGAGGTTCCGGAACGTCTGGTTCATCCCAGTGTTGACGCCCGTCTCCTGCGCCTTCGAGGAGACGACCACGAGGTTCGTCATCGCGATGTAGATCAGGATCACGCCCGTGAGCGTCGGGACGGGTCCGAGGATCAGCTCGGGGACGGTCGAGTTGAAGAAGACGAGGAACGCCCCGCCGACGACGATCAGCGCGCTCCCGAGGAGCATCGCCGGCTTCGGACCGTACTTCGGGATCGAGCGCCCGACGAGCGGGGCGACGATCATGTTCGTCACGGTCGTGGGGACGCTGTAGAGACCGAACTCGAGGTACGTCTTCCCGAGGCCGAAGGGGCTCGGCGCCTCGGCCCGGGCGACGAGGCCGACGAACAGGAGGAACATCGCGATCCCGGCGAAGAACCCGGTCGAGTTCGCGAGCGCGATGTTCCGCTCCGCGAGCTTCTTGAAGTCGACGATCGGCCGCGCGCTCCGCAGCTCGACGAGCACGAAGCCGAGGAGGAACGCGCCCGCGAGGAGGAAAAAGTATGGAGCCCCGAGGCGGAGGCCGACGAGGGTGTAGGCGGACCACCGCGTCCAGCCCCACGTCGGTCCCTCCGTGAGACCGAGGAGGAAGAACGTGAGGGCGAGGGCGAGGGTCGCCGCCCCCGGGATGTCGATCCGCTGGTCGAGCCGGACCCGGGACTCGTGCAGGAGGAGGATCGCGAGCACCAGCACGGTCCCGGCGATCGGGATCATCGTGTGGTAGGTGAGCTGCCAGCCGTACTCCTGGGTGACCCAAGCGCCGCCGAGGAGCCCGACCGCGGCGCCGACCGAGAACATCGCGGAGACGATCGCCTGGGCGCCCGCGATCTTCTCGCGCGGGAATTCGTCGCCGATCATCGCGAAGGCGAGCGGGAACATCCCCATCCCGACGCCCTGGATCGCCCGGACCGCGATGAGGAGGTAGAGCTGGTTCGCGCGGGAGACGCCGACCGCGGCGCCGAGGTTGGGGGTGAAGCCGGCGACGCTCACCGCGACGAAGTAGATCGAGAGGATGACGACGAGGATCCGCTTCTTCCCGTAGATGTCGCCGAGCTTCCCCGCGAGCGGGGTGATCGCGACCCCGACGAGCAGGTACGCCGAGAGGATCCACGTCACCGAGGTGAGCGGGGCGTTGTCGAAGAACGACTGGAAGTTCGTGAGGCCGGGAATGATCATCGTCTCCACGTACGTGACCATCAGCGCGGCCGCGGAGAGGAGGATCAGGACGGACCGCTGACGTCGCCCGTCGTGCTCGGGGGCAGGGGGCGGGCCGGACGTCGTGGGGGGTTCCATGCGGGTCGGGGCTCCGGGGCCCGCGGGGCCCCGCGTTCTAGGGGCCAGCTCGAGCGGGTTATGAGGCTATCCCGGAGCGGACGACATCGCGGCGCCGGGCCCCGCGAGGAGGGCGTCGATGAGGCCGATCGGCGGAGAGCCGAACGAAAGGAGCCGGTCGTGGAACGCCCGGAGCTGCCCTCCGAACGCGCCCGCGAGGAAGCGGGTCCGCGCGTTCAGGATCGCGAGCTTTCCGAGCGTGTAGCAGAAGTACTCCGGATTGAAGGTCCCGCGGATCGCCTCCCGCTCCGCGGGGAGCCGCTCGAAGTGCGCTTCGCGCTGGAACAGCTCGGTCGCCGCCTCGAGGGTCATCCCCTCCGTGTGGAGCCCGATCGAGGCGAGGAGCCGGCAGTCCCGGAGGAGCGCGTCGTGGATCTGGGCGACCTCGGCGAGCACGTTGTCGCTCCCGAGGCCGGCCTCGATGGCGAGCTGCTCGGTGTAGTGGGCCCAGCCCTCCGTGAAGGAGGCGGAGATGTAGATCTTCCGGACGAGGCTCCGCGATCCCTGCCGGAAGTGCAGGAACTGCAGGTAGTGACCGGGGTAGACCTCGTGGACGGTGATGTTGCGGAGCATCGGGCGGTTGAACGAGCGCAGCCACTCCTCCTGCTGACTGGCGGTCCACCGGGAGTCGACCGGGGTGACGTAGTAGATCCCCTCGTCCGATCCGGCCTCGAACGGCCCGGGCGCGTTCATGCTCGCGGTCGAGAGCGCCCGGCCCCAGACGGGCGTCTCCTCGACCCGGACCGAGACCCGGGTCGGGACCGTCACGAGCCGCTTCGCCTCGACGAACGCGCGCGCCTCCTCGACCATGCGAGCGGCGGTCGGGAGGACCTCGGAGGCGGCGGGGTGGTCGTGGCTCATCCGGGCGAACAGCTCGGGGGCGGGAACCCCTTCCCCCTTCGCGAGGGTCGCGAGGCGGGCCTGGTTTCGCTCGAGATCCGCGAGCCCCGCCTTCCGCACCGCGTCGATCGACGTCTCGATGCCTTCCCGCACGAAGAGGAGCCGCTGGTAGCGGGTCGGACCGAGCGCGAACTCGGGCACGGAGGCCGGGAGACGATCCTTCCGTAGCCAGTCGAGGAACGTCGCGACCGCCGCCTCGGCCGGGGCGCGGGCCGCCGCGACCGGTTCCGCGAGCGAGGCCCGCGCGGCGAACGCTTCCGCCTCTCCGAAATGTTCGGGGAGGCCGCCTCCGATCGCGAGGGCGAGCTCGACGAACGGCTTCGGGAGGGGCGACGCGAGCCGTCGCCGCCCCTCCGCGAGCAGCCGGGGGACCCCCTCGAGCGTACGCACGATCGCCGCCACGCGCGCGGGCACCGGGGCGTAGTCGCGGGCGATGTACGAGGTCAGCGAGATCGCGCCGACGTACGACATCGGGTTTCGTTCGAGATCGCGCGACTCGCGGAGATCGAACAGCGGGCTCTCGAGCAGGAGGCGGAGCAGGAAGGCGTCGACCCGTCGCGCCTCGTCCGTAGTCGCGAGCTCGAGCCGCGAGAGCCGGCCCAGGAGGGCATCGGCGGTCAGGGACCAGCGCTCGGTGTACTCCGTCGAGAGGTCGGGGATACGACCGTCGTACTCGTGGAGCCCAAGGGAGACCGCGTAACCCGGCTGCAGCGAGAACAGGTGGTCGACGATCTCACGCTCGAGGACGTCGAGCTCGCTCGCGGCGCTTCCCACTGCCGGCATTCGATGGTCGGGGAACGAGGGGGGCTCAAAAGCTCGACGCGCGCGGCGGAACGGACGTCACTCCATCCACGTCATCCGGCACGTCGGGCACGTCCCGCCCTCGAGGGGCGCGCCGCAGACGAAACACGACGCGAACGGGCCCTTTTCGGCCGGCGGATGGGCCGGCGCGACGACGGCGCGATCCGGCAACGGCGGCGGGACGGCCGAAGGGATCGATGCGCGGGCCGGTTCTGAGGGAGGGGTAGGGCCCTCGGGAGCGGCCGGGGCTTCGGGTACCGCCTCAGGTGCGGGGGGGGGCGGCGACTCGGACAACGGCTCGCTCGGCGACTCCGTATCGGGCGGGGGCGCCTCTTCCGTCGACTCCGCGCGGCCTCGCCTCAGCCGTCGAAACAACATCGGTCGCTCCCGAACCGGGACCGGACGCTTTATCGCTGTCGACCGAACGGCGGCCCGCACCGTTTTCTCTTGGGACGCGGTGCGGGAGCGTGGCCGACACCCCGTCGGAGCGCCTCCGGGCGCTCGGGATCAGCCTCCCCGAGCCTCCGGCGCCCGCGGGGAGCTACGCCCCGGTCGCCCGGGTCGGAACGGCGGCGTGGGTGTCGGGGCAGATCGTACGAGAACGGGGCGCGGTCGTCCGCCCGGGGCTCGTCGGTCGCGAGGTCACCCCGGAGGCCGCCCGCGATCTCGTCCGGCAGGCGACCCTGCAGGCGCTGAGCGCCCTGCGCGCGGAGCTCGGCACCCTCGACCGCATCGTACAATTCCTCAAGGTCACCGTGTACGTCGCCTCCGCCCCGGGTTTCGACCGCCAGCACGAGGTGGCGAACGGCGCTACCGACCTCCTGGTCGAGGTATTCGGGGAGCGGGGCCGCCCTGCCCGGAGCGCGATCGGCGTCGCCGCGTTGCCGCTGAACGCCCCGGTCGAGGTCGACTTCGTCGTCGCCACGGACTAAGGACCCGACCGTGGAGCCGACCGCTTGGCCGGGCGTCTTCCGAGAGGGCCGGGACCTGTACACGATCAATCGGACCCCCGGGGTCCGGGTCTACGGCGAGCCCCTCCGGTCGGTCGCCGGGATCGAGTACCGACTCTGGGACCCGTTCCGATCGAAGCTCGCGGCGGTACTCGCGAAAGGGGCCCCGCGGGATCTCTTCGGGACCGTCCAACGGGTCCTCTATCTCGGAGCGGCGCACGGAACGACCGTGAGCCACGTGTCGGACCTCTGGCCGGACGCGACGATCTTCGCGGTCGAGAAGAGCCCCGCCGCCTTCGCGCCCCTCCTCGCGCTCGCGCGGCGTCGCTCGAACCTGCTGCCGATGCTTGCGGACGCTCAACTGCCCGAGCGCTACCTCGCCGACGTCGGCGAGGTCGACCTGGTCTACCAGGACGTGGCGCAGCGGAACCAGGCGGCGATCTTCGTCGAGAACGCCCGCGCCTGCTTGCGTCCCGGGGGACGGGGGCTCCTCATGCTGAAGGTCCGCTCGGTGACCCAGCGACGACCCGCGGCGGCGGTCGTCCGGGAGGCCCGCGCGGAGCTGGCCCGCGGCGGTTGCCCCGTCGACCACGAGGTGGCCCTGCCTCCGTTCTCGCGCGAGCACGTGGCGTTCCTGGTCCACCGGTAGTCCATCCTCCATCGTTCGCCGTCAGATGCGGCCGCTAATACCGGGGCCCCGTCCGCGGTTCGAGGCACCGCGATGGATCCCACGAGAACAGAGTGTTCGGAGTTGCTTTGTCCGAGGTCGGCGGCCTTCGTCGCCGTTCTGTTCGCGGTCCTCGTCCTCCTCCCCGGGTGGCCCGTAGCCGCTCACGACGTCGGCCCGCTGCCCCGCAGCTCGGTTGCCGCCTCGATCGGCGACCCGACCTTGACGGTCGATCCCGCGAGCTGGTGGCTCGAGGTCGGGAACTCGACGACCCTCGCCGCGACGTGGACACCCGGCCCCCCCGGGTGCTCGGTCGACCCGGACTGGTTTCTCTGGACCGCCGCGGGAGGGTCGGTGATCGGGTCGCTCTCGGACGTCATGGGAGCGTCGGTCAACTTCACCGCCCTCGCGAATCGATCGGGGACCGAGACCATCCTGGTCCGGTCCGCGGGGTCGCTCGAGTGCGGAGCGTCCTCCGAACCGGTGTGGGGGTCCACGACCTCGAGCGTGACCGTGGTCGCGAGGCTCTCGCTCGTCAACCTGTCCATCGGGCCCGGTCCGCTCCGGCCCGGCACGACGGCCGACCTCACGGGAACGATCGTCGGGGGGCTCGGACCCTACCTCATCGGTGTGGATTGGGCCGACGGGAGCCGCACTGCGTTGACGATGACGACCCCGGGGACCTTCTCGGTTCCCCACGCGTTTCCGGGAGGGAAGTTCGATCCGAGCGTGTCGGTGTCCGACGCCGTCGGATCGAACGCCGAACAGGCTGCGCCGGAGCCGATCGAGGTGACTCTAGGTCCTGCGGTCAGCATCGAGACCTCCTCGTCCACCTCCGAGGTCGGAGTTCCTTCCGCTTTCTCGGCCCGGTTCGTGGGAACGCCGGACGGGTACCCTCCGTTCGCGATGTGCGGCGAGGGCTCGCCTCTCTGGATCAGCAACGAGGCCGGAGGCGAGAACTTCTCCTGCGACTTCTCGGAGACCGGGCTCACCACGGTCCTGGTGGGACTGGGCTCTCCCAATCGCCCGATCGTCTCCAACACCCTTTCGGTCGCCGTGGAGGCGCCGCTCTCGGCCGTCGCGTTCTCTGCGGGCCTCGGAGGCGAGCTCGGAGCCCCCTCCCCGATCGACGTGGGCATTCTGGGCGGGTCGCCGCCGTTCGACATAGCGGCGCTAGCGCTCGGGAATCCGGAAGCGGCCACCCTCGTGGCGGAGTCGGACGGCGACTTCCTCGTGCCCGTCGATCCAACGGAGTCCGGCACCCTGCCGATCTTCGTAAACGTGACCGACGCCCTGGGCGTCGTGGCGACCGCGGTCGTGGAGGTCGTCGTCGCTCCGCTCCTCGATCTCGCGGCCGAGTTCGAGCGATCGTTCGGGTCGGCCGGGAGCTCGGTCGCGGTGAACGCCCTCGTCACCGAAGGGAGCCCGCCCTTCTTCTGGTGGGTGAACGCCACGAACGGCACTTGGTCCTCGGCTGCCCCGCCCGCCGGCGTCACGGCCGCTGGATCCCCGTTCTCCTGGTCAGGGACCGTAGATCCTGAGCACGCGGAGACGGTCTCGCTGGAGGTGCTGGACGCCTCGGGTGCCGAGGCCAACGACACCGCCGTCTCCCTCGCCTCCCCACCGTTCTCCGCTCAACTCTCGGCGAGCGCGGGGCCCCCGGGCGAGGTCGGGGTGACCGCGGAGATCGCGGGCGGCATCCCCCCGTACGAGCTCTACGCCAACGCGTCGGACGGTGAATCCTGGACCGCGTCCTCCGGGACGGACGGACTGATCCACTGGTGGCTGCCCGCGCACGCGATCGGCCCTGTTGTCGTCAGCCTGACCGTCCTCGACCGGTTCGGGCTCGCGGTCCGTTCGAACGCCACGGTCGACCTCGTTCCTCCACCCGCCAGCTCCGGTACCTCCGACGAGTGGGGAGCGCTCGTGGCGCTCTGTGTGCTCGGAGCGCTCGCCGTGGCGAGCGTCTTTTGGTGGCGGCGGCGCCGAGGCCGGCCCGGGCCTTCCCCCTCCCCCGATCCCGAGGCGGTGCTCGAGCGGATCCTGGAGCCGGCGGACGGAGCCGACCGGTCGACGGTCGAGCTGCTCGCCGAGGAGGCGGGGGTCCCCATCGCGACGGCCCGTACGACGATCGACCGACTGGTGACCGAGGGCCGGATCCGGAGCGAGACGTCCGCGGACGGAGAGGAGGTGCTGGCATGGGCCTCCAGAAGCTCGTCCTAGACGGGCCCGGGGGCCGTCGTGGCCGCCCGCTCGTGGCGGTCGTTCTGGCCCTCCTCGCGGTCGTTCCGATCGCTCCGCTCGGGGGTCCCTCCGGCCGCCTTGCCCACCCCCCCGGGGCCGCCAGCTCCGGCACGAACTCCTCTGCGGTAGGGAACTTCACCGCCTCGATCGGCCGCCTGGTCGAGCTGGTCGGCCTCGCCGGGGGCGGGATCCTCGCCCTCGTCTGGGCTCGCGTCGCGCTGAGCTGGTTCTCGAACGACATCACGAAGAAGGTCCAGGCGAAGGATCGGGCGCGGGACGCGCTGATCGGGACTCTCCTCTTCACCGCCGCCGTGACCGGCCTCTTCTGGGGCCTCGCCCACTGGGTCCTCACCGGGACCTGACACGGCCCGTGTACGACCTCAGCGGGGGCCTCCCCGGCCCGATTCAGTCGATCCTCTTCGCGATCTTCGGCGGGCTGACGGCGATCGTCAGCGCGATCATCGGACCGACCTTCGACAACCTCCTCGTGCCGGAGCTCCAACCCTCCGCTCTCTTCCCGCCGTTGAGCGGGTCGGGAGCCGGCAGCGGTTTTCTCGGCAGCGCGGCGAGCTTCTCGATCTTCACGCTCGCGAACGTGGTCGATCCGGTGATTGGGCTGCTCGGGATCGCGGTCGCGGTCGCGTACCTCTCGAAGGCGCTGGTCGCTCGCTGGGCGGCGATCCTGGACGGGCTCCTCCTCCGCCTCGTGATCGCCGTGGTCGCCGCCAACTTCACCGTGCCGATCGCGGGCGCGGTCCTCGCGGTCGCGGGGGGGCTCTATCCCGTCCTCGCCGGCTGGGACGGAGGGTCCTGGCAGCATTGGGTGAACCTCGCCGGCTCCGGACAGATCTCCTTCTCGTGGGACAACGGCGCGCTCACCTTCGTGCTCTCCTTCGTGGAGTTTGCGCTCGTTCTCGGCCTCGTGCTCGCGATCGGCTTCCGGGACGCCTTGCTCTCGGTGCTGGTCGTCCTCCTTCCGATCTTCACGCTGCTCTGGCCGATCCGGCCGGTCGCGGCGATCGCCCGGCGGGCGTGGCTGCTGTTCCTCGAGCTCGCGTTCCTCCCGTGCGTACTCGTGGTGCCCCTCGAGCTCGCCGTGGGGAGCCCGTCCGTCGTGCTCCTCGTCGCCTACCTCGGGGTCGCGCTCGCATCACCGTTCCTCCTGTCGGTCGCCGGGACCCATCTGTCGGCGTTCGGTTTCCCGGCGAGCTCGGGCATCGTCTCCGCGAGCACGCAGCGGGGTCTCTCGACCGCACCGCCCGCCGCGACCGCGGTCGCCGGCCCGTCCACCGCCGGCCTCCGGGCGTCGGGGCCGGCGGGGGCGGCGATCGCCGGGGGGACCCGAGTCGCCGGCAGCGCGGCCGCTCCGGCCGCGGCTCCGCTCGCCGCGGCCGAGCTCGTCGGGCATGCGGCCCAGCATCTCGTACGCCACCTCTCGAGCTCGAAGGGCGCCGCCCCGAGCGGCACCGGTCTTCGACCGATCCGCGGGAAGAGGTCGTGATGGCATGGAGGTACCGTTCGAAGGCCCGCCGGTTGTCGCCCTCCCGGAGCGTCTCGACCGTCGCCTCCGGATCGGCCCCTTCCCCTCGGCGCGCGACGCGCTCAAGTTCCTGTCCTACGCAGCGACCGGCGCGCTGCTCACCCCGTTCACGCTGCCGTACCTCTGGCTGCCGTTCCTCGGGGTCGGCTTCCTCGTCTCTGTCTGGCGGCCGGACGGACGAGCGATCGACGTCCGCGCCCTGGAGTATCTCGCCTGGCGCGTCCGTGGGACCTTTCCGGAGGCGACCGTGAGCGACCCGCCTCCCCGGGTCGACCTCCGAGGCGGCCGGCTTCGCCTCCCCCACGGTCGGTACGTGGCGGTGGTCCGCGCCCTCGGCGTTCCGCTCGCCTACCTTCCTCCCGAGGAGCTCGCACGCCGCTTCGAGCTCTTCCGGACCCTGCTCCGCCGTTCGGGCTCGAGCCTCTCCTGGCTCGTCGGACTGGAGCCGATCCGGGGGAGCGACGTGGCGCCCCCCCGGGATCCCGTCGGTCCCGCCGACCTCGAGGCGCGGGCGGCCTACGCCCAGCTCGTCGAACTGCTCTGCCGCCGTCGTTCTCTGCGGCGGGTCTACGTCGCGGTGGCGACCTCCGATACGCGGCCGACCACGTCGAACGAGATCGATCGGCGGACCAAGGATCTCATGACCGGCCTCTCGGAGCTCGAGCTCAAGCCGAGCCGCCTCACCGGTCGGGCCCTTCGGGATGCGAGCCGCCGGTTCGGTTGGCTCCCCGGGTCGGAGGACGCATGACGAGCGCCGAGATCGAGCTCCTCGGGTTCGAGGCGTTCGGGGTTGCGGTCGGAGCGACGCTCGTCAGCGGAGCCCTCTCCCTCGCCGCCCCGTTCCTCATCGCGCTCACGGGGGCGCTCGCCGCCCTCGCGATCGCCGGATGGAGCGCCCGCCTGCGACGAACGGGGCCGTTTCGCGCCGGTCTCCTCCGGCCGATCGTGGCCCTCGCCATTCTCGGGTCCGTCACGGTGATCTTCCTCTTCCCACCGACGGCTCTCGACGCCGCCCGCGGGCTCATCCTCGCGCTCGGACTTCTTCCGCTCTGGGCGGTGGAGCGGGGGGTTTCCCATCTCCCGGCTACCTCGGAGGACCGCCGGTGACGCGGCCGCGTCCTGCGTCGCAACCGGTCGAGCAGGCGACGTACCTCCGTACGGGGTACAGCTACCGCGCTCCGCTTCTCGTCCGTCAGTTCCCTTCCGAGGTCCCGTTCGGATTCCTCGGGCGGATCCTTCCGACCACCGAGCCGATCGAGCTGCTCGTCGAAGCCCATCCGATCCCCGGACGGGAGGCGCTCGAGCTGCTGCACGGGGCCCGTGCGGTCGCCTCGGCGGAGCTCGAAAGCGGAGACACCAACGCGAGCGCAGAGCTTGAGGCGGAGCGCTCCACCGCCGAGGAGCTCGCACGTGCCGTCGCCCGCCGGACCCAGGAACTCTGGAAGGTGGGGCTGCGCTTTGTGGTGAGGGGTTCGCCTCGGCCGCGCGTCGAGGCGATGCGGGCGCGCCTGTCCGAGCGGCTGGCCGGTCTCGGCTTCCGTCCTCGCGTCCCTCGTTTCGAGGTCGGGCGCGCTCTCGGGCCGATGGGGTTCACCGGAGCGGAGCCCCGGCCGGACGGCTACTGGCATACGCTGTCCACCGACGCGCTCGCGGCCCTCTATCCGTTCTCCGACGAGACGGTCGTCGAACCCGGCGGCATCCTGGTCGGGGTCGCCCTCGCCGATGCGAGCCCGGTCTTCCTCGACCGCTGGCGCCACTCGAGCTACTCGTGGGGCGTCTTCGGCGCGACGGGCTCCGGGAAGACGTTCGCGACGGGCCTCTTTCTCCTCCGCACCCTCTGGATGCACCCCGAGACCACGGTGATCCTTCTCGATCCCCTCGGGGAGCTTTCGCGGCTCGTCCGGGCTCTGGGCGGCGACGTGATCACGCTCGCAGACGCGGGAGCGGGACGGCTGAACCCGCTCGATCCCGCGACGACGGGCGGGGACCGGCGCGAGAAGGCCGCTCGGGTCACGACCATGCTACGGGCCCTCTTCCCGAGCCTGCGCGACGAGGAGAGCGCTGCCCTCGACGCGGCGGTGAGCCGCCTGTTCGCTCGGGAGCCGAACGTCCCCACCTTTGACGACCTCTCCCGCGAGGTCGGTTCTGCGCCCGACCCTTCGAACCGTCTCCCGACCCTGCTTGAGGTACTGCGCTCGGGATCCCTGTGCGGCCTGAACGGCCCGACCACGATCCGTCCGGACGCGCCGATCGTGTCGGTCGATCTCCACGGGGTGCCGCCGGAGCAGCTCCCGTTCCACCTCACCTACCT
>Ga0187772_10000729_pt1 | contig 14843 bp, 12 predicted proteins | sample 0116_SJ02_MP15_2_FD_133137 | JGI IMG/M metagenome (GOLD analysis project Ga0187772, IMG submission 133137) | Tropical peat soil microbial communities from peatlands in Department of Meta, Colombia - 0116_SJ02_MP15_20_MG | ecosystem: Environmental > Terrestrial > Soil > Wetlands > Peat | place... | reverse complement strand
CCTTTTCGCCAGGTCGGAGCCGAGCCTTGGAGGACCCCCCCAGGGAGAAGGGTTTAGGTAGGCAGTCGGGTCCTCCTCCTCGTTTGCAGCGCGCCGTCCATAAGCGCAGGTCATCCGACCTGGCGATCAACGGAGGGACCCCTGTTAGAAGTCGGCCGCTCCCTGTAATGCACCCGGGAGGTACGGCCATCGGCGACGAAGAAATCAAGGCAGTCAACGCCGTGCTTCGATCTCAATCCCTCTACAGATTCTATGGACCCGACTTCAGAGATGTCACTGGAGCCTTCGAAACAGAACTTGCTGGATATGTGGGCAGAAAGTATGCCCTCGGGTTGACCTCCGGGACTGCGGCTTTGCACACCGCGCTGGTCGGGTTGGGGATTAGACGGGGTGACGAGGTGGTGATCCCAACCTATGCCTGGGTTGCCTGTCCGGACGCTGTCGTCGCGGCGGGAGGAAAGCCGGTGCTCGCCGACATAGACGACAGCATGACCATTGACCCGGATGACGTGGCCAGGAGAATAACTAGAAGGACCAAAGCGATCATGGCAGTCCACGCTAGGGGTGTTCCTTGCGACCTTGGGTCACTGAAGAGGGTGGCTAGGGAGAATTCTGTGGCCCTGATTGAGGATGTTGCCCAGGGGGCCGGGGCGACCTACAGGGGGAAGAAGCTCGGCAGCTATGGAGATGTCGGGACCTTCAGCTTCCAGCTGAACAAGATGATAACAGCAGGCGAGGGAGGGGCAATCGTTGCTGACGACAGGGAGACCTATGAGAGGTGCGTCATGTTCCATGATATCGGGACCCCCTACAGGCAGTTTTCGGGTCAGGGGGTGAGGTTCAGCATCGAGCCCTTCCCGGGGGTGAACTACAGGATGAACGAGGTGACTGCGGCCATCCTGAGGGAGCAGCTGAAGAAGATGGACTCGGTTGTAAGGGAAATCAGAGACAGGAACGCCAGGGTCAGGAACGGAATCGCAGGAGTCAGGGGCCTTAAGTTCAGGCGGTCGAATGACCCGGCCGGAGAGTCGGGGATTTCCCTGGTCTTTTTCGTGGAGAGCGCGCCCAAGGCGAGGAGATTCAAGGATGCCCTCGTGGCAGAGAACATCCGGACTACAAGCGGGGGTTATCCGGTGGTGGTCTACGACCCCAGAGTGGTCGACGGTCACACTTTCATGCATTGGGGACACATAATCAAGGGAATGAAGAGGAACGTGGCCGAGCACAAGAAGTCGCTCGACCTGATGACCCGAGCCGTCCACCTTGACATAAGCCCGCTTCTTACGGACTCGGACGTTGACGACATTGTCGTGGCGGTCAGGAAGGTCGCGCGCGCAGTCCTCTGATAGTGTCGCCTCTGGAACTTAAAAACGCCAGGACGCCGCCTTTGGATTCGATGGGTTCAGAAGTCGGGCTAGGTCTGATTGGGGCTGGCGCAATAGGTCGCGTCCACGCCCACAACATCCACACGAACATCAAGGGAGCCAGTCTGGCTGCCGTGGCGGACGTAGACCAGAAGGCTGCGAATTCGGTCGCCGAAGGGGCGAAGGTCTACTCGGATTACCACGATATGATCAACGACAAGGCGGTAGATGCAATAATCGTCTGCACCCCCCCATTTCTCAAGCTTGACATTACAAAAGCGGCTTCGGCCGCGGGGAAGTCCGTCTTCTGCGAGAAGCCCATCGCGGTCACCCTCGAGGATGCGGAGAAGATGGCAAGCGCCGCCAAGGGTGGGGGGATAAAGTTCCAGGTAGGGTACCAGCGGAGATTCGATGATTCCTACGTTCGGGCCAGGAAGGTCATGGAGAGCGGGGAATTAGGGAAGCTACTCCTGCTGAAGGAACACAATAGGGATCCGCCCGGGCCGATACTTGGGTGGTCGACCATGCCGGCGAAGAGTGGGGGCATCTTCCTAGATACCACGAGCCACGACTTCGATGCTGTGCGCTGGCTGTCGGGGAGCGAGGTTGAACGGGTGTACGCCGAAGGGGCGGCACTGGTGTACGACGAGTTGGGCAAGAACGGGGACTTCGACACCACTACAGTCGTGATGAAGCTGGCAAGTGGAGCGCTGGCCTACGTTGACTCGTGCTACAATACTGTGTATGGCTTCGATGCGAGGCTCGAGATGCTGGGGACAAAGTCTGCTGTCTCAGTTGACATAGGAGAGAAGACCTTCGCACATGTTAGAACCCCCGCTGGGACCAGCAACGAGTACTTCGATGGCTTCGCGACAAGATGGGCTCAAGCATACAGAGATGAAATCGTGGATTTCGCCGACTGCGTCCGCACAGGTAGGGATGTGAGGGTGGACGTGAGGGACGGAGTCGAGGCTCTTAGAATAGGCTTGGCGGCGAGGGCGTCGATAGCGGAAGGAAAGCCAGTATCCGTGAAGAGAAGCTGAGTCCTACATCATCGGCGCGAGGTAGTCGAAGTTCTTTTTGACCGACTCCTCCACCGTGATCTTGTGAGCGAAGTCGACCTCCACCATCAGCCATCCTTTGTACCCGACCTTCTTCAGGGCGGACATTATGGCGGGAAAGTCGCAGAGACCCTCGCCGAGATCGACAAAGTCATTGTCGTAGTCTATGTCCTTGGGAGGCTTGTACACCCTGAGGTCCTTGAGGTGGACGAGGCAGAGCCTGTCCTTGTACCGCTCGATGAACCCGGGAAGGTCCATGCGCAACGCCTCCTGGTGAGCAGAGTCGAAGCAAACGTCGAGGTTTGCGGGCCTACAGGCCGCGATGAGCTCGTCGAGCTGGTGGTTTGTCTCCACGTTGCTCTTCACGTGGGGGTGGAGCCCGACTTTGAGCCCTCTCTTGCCGAACTCCCTCAAGTGCATCTTCGTAACCTCAGCCGCTCCGGCTGCATCCTTCTCAAAGAGGCACAGCCATCCGGACTCCGCTCCCATGCGTGCCGCGGCTTCGGCCTGGTACGGCGTGTTCTCGTTGATTGCCATCGAAGGGACCTCAATCCCGACGGCGGTGGCGATGTCCTTGACTACCTCGGGGGACTTCATGAGCTCCTGAGGTAGGAGGTTGTATTCGATGCCAACCCCAGTGTACCCTGCTCTCGCCACGGACTCCGCCACTTTTCGGAAGGTCGGGACGTCCCTAATCTGACCCCATGCGATTGCGCTACAAGATAGTTTCAATTTCCCTGCTCCACTATTGACAGACCAGTGGGTTAGCTGTTGAAGGTTACGGTGTTAAAGATGGCGGTCGATGACTGGCCGCTAAACACCGGGTCGACGTAGAAGTTCTTGACTACGCTCTTCTCCCAGACAAGAGAGCCCGAACCGAAGAATGGCTTGATGGTGCCTAGCCAGATGTACGGAGCGTCGTTGTACACCTGGGTGTAGGCCGCGCTGCACAGGCTAACGAGCTGAGTCGCATTGGAGATGCTCGTGAATGCATCGACGCACTTCTGGACGGTGGGGTTCGAGTAAATCGCCCAGTTGTTCGATGAGGTGGCGTTGTTGACGAAGAGAAGCCAGGCGTCAGCTGGGGTGTCGGCGGCCGGAGCGAAGGTCCCCGTCCCGAACCAAGTCAGCTGAGAGATGCTCTGTGAGGCGTTCAGAGATTGTGCGTACGACTGGGTGCCGCCCGTGTAAGGGAAAGCGTACTGCGTCGAAGGAGTCACTATGATGTTTACCTTCAGGCCGATCTGCTGCAGGTCGCTCTGAACGATCTGGGCGGTGGTGTCACAATAGTCGCACCCCTGGACCACCCTGAAGTCCATTGCAGGCAGGTTGGCCGGATTGATCCCGGCGTTAGAGAGGATCTCCTTAGCTGCTGTCAGGTTGTACTGGTAGGGCGCTGCTCCGCCAAGGGCATAGAACTGACTGAAAGCGGGATATTCAGGCCCAATCATCGGGCTTAGACCGCCGAAGAACACCTTGTCGGAGATGTCAGTATAGTTGATGGCCCTGACTATCGCGTTCCGGACGGCAGTAATGTTGGTCGGAGCCCTTTGTGTGTTCATGGCGATGCCGACGAAGACAGCAGCGGTGCTGGGGAAGTTGAAGACCCCGTAGGTGCTCGGATTGTTGAGCACGTTTTGGAAGTCCTGGGTAAGGATTCCGGATATCTGAGCGGCTCCCGTCGAAAGGTCCGTGTACCTCGAGGTGTCCGTCGGGATTGTCTGGACCACCACGGTTTTCGCGTGGCCAGGATCGAGGTATGGGTCCGCGGCTATTTGCGCGGCCGAAAGGCTGTCGCCCCAGTACGCCGGATTCTGAGCGAACTTCACGAACGAGCCCTCGGAGACCTGTGTGACTGTGTAGGGGCCGGTCCCGGGAATCGGATGCTGGTTGAAGTAGCTGTTGTAGCCGGATGCGGTTCCAAATCCCCCGTGGTCCAGCAGCCACTGAGTATCGAAGATGAGGCCGATGTAGACCACCATGGTTCCGAGGAAGTAGTTGAACGGCGCCTGCAGGTGGAAGACGATGGCAGATGAGTTGGTCACATAGATCGGCCAAGCTGTGTTCTCCATCATGGTCAGCGCCTGGGGGCTAGGGTTGATGAGCCCGCTTGAGTTGAGCACCCTAATCTGGGTCGGTCCGAAGGTCACCTGTGAGAAGTTGAACAGGTTATAGGATTCTAGGAAGGACGAGCTGTTACCGGATAGATAGTAGAAGCCGTACATCTCTGCCCACACCTGGTAGGAGTTCAGCGGGTTACCGTCGGAGAAGTTCACGTTCGGCCTCAGGTGGAAGGTGTAGGTTCTCCCGTCGGACGACTGAGTCCACCTATCGGAAAGCGCCGGCACATAGTTGAGCTTGCCTGAGCCGTAAAGGGCGTTCGGATCGACGGTAATCAAGGGCTGATAGACCGTGTATGTTAGCCAGTTAGGATACGGAATCTCGCCGAGCGCGTTGAGCTGGTTGAGGTCGCCGGCGGGCCAGAAGACTTCGTCAATGGTCAGTGTGTTCCTTGTCACACCGGCAGAGGTCGAGGTTATGATCGGGGTCGTGGTGGTCGAGGCTGCGCCAGACCCGGTTCCGTACGCTAGATAGTAAGCCGCCGCACCTGAAACGGCGATGAGCACGATAACGACCACGACGATAGCCGTCCTACCGACGGCAACTCGAGAGCTTGTGGAAACCCGCAAAAAGCTACTGCGCAGGTTAGGGAAGGTTTGTTATTTAAGGGTCGCGATTTCAGGAGAAAGTCGGGTCGCGTCTGTTAGGGACGGTACCTCAATTGGTCTTCTGCAGGAAATGGCAAGCGGCCGAGTGACCTTCACCGACCATACGCATGATCGGGACTTCGACGGAACAAATCGACTCGGCGAAGGGGCACCTCGGATTGAACTTGCAACCACTCGGAGGGTTGATAGCACTTGGGACTTCGCCTGAGATTTCTGTCTCCAGAAGAGTCCTCTTCCATGGGTCTGGCCTCGGTGCGGATTTCATCAGCGCAATCGTGTACGGGTGCCTCGGCTTACCGAGGACCTGCGATGAAGGTCCATGCTCGACGATGTTTCCGGCATACATCACTGCCATCAGGTCGGACAGATAGGCTGCCACGGCGATGTTGTGGGTTATGAGCATGTACGAAAGGGAAAACTTCCGCTGGAGCTCGACCAGTAGATTGAGGATTTGGGCCTGGACCGAAGCGTCCAGGGCGCTGGTCGGCTCGTCGAGGATAAGGAGACTGGGGCGTGTGGCGATGGCCCTCGCGATGGCCACCCTCTGCTTTTGGCCACCGCTCAACTGCCTTGGCAGCCGATCTGCAAAGTCAGATGAAAGTCCCACCGCCGTCAGGCATTCTGCAGCCACCGACCTGACCTCTGACTCGCTCATCTCTGTCAACCCACGAAGTGGTTCAGCGATGGTGTCCTTGACTTTCATCCTTGGATCCAGGGATGAGTCAGGATCCTGGAAGACCATCTGCAGCTTGCGGTAGACCTCATCGTCCTTGACCCCTCGAACGGCAATCCTTCTGCCGTCAAAGTGGATTTCGCCGCTAGTAGGTGGGGTCAGCAAGGCGAGGGTCCTTGCCAGGGTGGTCTTGCCGCAGCCGGACTCTCCGACGACGGCCAAGGTCTTCCCGTAGGGGATTGACAGCGACACCCCGTCTACAGCCCTGACGACCTGCTCTTTCCCCTTCGCGAGGGGGTTCATCCCCTTGGCCGATTTGTAGTACTTCCGGAGATCGACGGTTCTAAGGAGAGGTTCATTCACCATATAGGAAACACGCCGCCCTGTGGTCTTTTCCGACCTCCTTGAGTTTGGGTTCCTTCCTTGAACAGATTTCCATTGCGTACGGGCACCTCGGCTGGAACTGGCACAATTCTCTCTTTAGTGTGAGGTCTGGAATCGTCCCTTTGATAGGGGTAAGCCCCTTGCCATCCCTCGTCCCAGTGGGGATGCAGGCCAGGAGGCCCTGGGTGTAGGGGTGCTTCGGGTTGGAGAAGATTTCCCGTACGTCGGCGTCCTCGACGACCTGCCCCGCGTACATCACGACTACCCTGTCGGCTACCTGGCTCGCCACTGCAAGGTCGTGGGTGACTAGCATGATAGTAGTGCCCAGCTTGTCCTTGATTTCCTTCATCAGCCTGAGGACCTGTGCCTGGGTGGTCACGTCAAGGGCGGTGGTAGGCTCGTCGGCGACCAGGAGCTCGGGCTGCTGCGACAGGGCCATCGCAATCATAGCCCTCTGTCTCATCCCCCCCGACAGTTCGAACGGGTACCGGTCGATGATGTGGGCAGGGTCTGGTATCCTAACTAGCGTGAGCATCGTCTCAACTTCTTTCTTCAGATCAGGCGGCAACTTCCACCTCATCCCAGGCACCCTCGGGGCCCCCCTCGTGGGAGTGGACGGGTCTCTCTTCTGAATGCGCAACACTATCGCCTCGGCAATCTGTTCCCCAATGCGCCGGAGGGGATTGAGACTTGTGAGGGGCTCCTGAAAAATCATCGCGACCTCCGAACCGCGATAGTTCTTCATCTGATTGGGGCTTAGCTTCGCCAGGTCTACCCCCTTGTAGGATATTGCGCCACTGGCTATCCGGGCTGAACGAGGAGGGAGCAGGCCGATGCTAGCCAGCCCGAGTGTGGTTTTCCCACAACCGGATTCTCCCACCAGGGCGACGAACTCCTTCTCGTTGATTTTGAGGTCTACAGACTCGAGTGCCCTTACCTCGCCCCTGGCGGTGCGGTAGCGGACACTGAACCCCTTGAGCTCGAGCACCGGTTCCAACCCTACTTGACCCCCAATGTGTCCTTGATACCATCGCCCAGCAGGCTGAACCCGATTACTCCAACCGAAATCACAAGACCCGGGATGATGGCAAGCCACGGGTCGGTTAGCAGCCAGCCGTTGTACGCGGCGACCATCTGCCCCCAGTCGGGAGCCGGTGGCCTGTTGCCGAGGCCGAGGAAGGTGAGCCCAGAGTAGACGAGTATGACGGTTCCTATGTCGAGCGTGGCGTAGACCAGCAATGTGCCGGAGATGTTAGGGATGACGTGACGGAACAGTATCCTATGTGGTCTCTGGCCTGAAAGGCGGGCGGCTTCGATGTAATTCTGGTGTGCCACCTTCAGAGATTCGCCCCTCGCAAGCCGGGCATACGAAGGCCACCAGGTGATCATTAGTGCGATGCTCATGTTAGTGATACCTCCCCCGAGAATCGCCCCAACGACCATCGCAATCAATAGGACCGGCAGCGCGAAGAATATGTCCGTGAATCTCATCAAGAATTCGTCGATCAGGCCGCCTCGGAGCCCAGCCAAGCCTCCAAGGACGCCGCCGATCAGGACGGCGGTCCCGACCACGACGAACCCAATCATGAAATCGTAGGGGGTTGCGACCAGGATTCGGCTGAGCACGTCGCGTCCGAGGTTGTCGGTTCCGAAGGGGTGGGAAAGGGATGGGGGAAGCAGTATGGCGCTGGCCTGGTTGGGTAACGGGTTCGCCGGATAGGGGGTTATCTGTACGTTGAGGAGCGCGGCGGCCTCCATGACGATGGCTGTGATGAGGAAGAGAAGCACGATCGAAAGTCCAAGGATAGACTCCTTGTTCCTGGTCATCGTCCTGACCGTGCCCGTTAGGGCTGCCGCAAAACCGCCCTGAGTCTGAGGGGGGCCCTGAGCGCTATCCAAGTCTGATCTCCGGGTCTGCGTAGGCGTACAAGATGTCAGCGACCAGGTTTGTGATGATGATTATGGCCGCGAAAACGAAAACAGTCGCCATGATCCCAGGATAGTCTGAACCTTGCAGGGCAGTGAAAGCGTAGCGTCCCATTCCAGGATAGCTGAATAGGTACTCCACGAAGACCGAGCCGGTGAGCAAGAAGGTCATCACTAACGATGAAATGGTGATTAGCGAGATAGCCGCATTCGGGACAGCGTGCTTGTAAAAGATGGTTCCTTCGTCGAGGCCCTTGGCTCTGGCCGTCCTGATGTAGTCCGTCTGCATGACATCAAGGAGGGAGCTCCTGGCCACCCTCGTGATCACCCCGAATGTGACCAAGGCCAAAGTCAGTGCGGGCAGGACGAGATGCAGAGATGCGTTCTCAACGAATGAGAAGTTCCCCTGCAGGAGGGCGTCGAAGATGGGGAAGCCGGTAATGGATGGAGAAGGGGAGACGGCAAGCGGATCATAGGCTCCACCGGTGGGGAGGATCCTGAGGTATAGGGAGGCCACAACCAGTATCACGATTCCAATGAAGTACGGCGGGGAGGAGTAGCCCGCCAAGTAGAAGATGCGTATGAGGGAATCAACGGGGGTGCCCCTGTACCGGGCGGCCAGTATGCCTAGGCCGAGGCCTAGGAAGACACATATGACGAATGCAAGGAAGACTATCTGGAGGGTCAGAGGCAGCGTCTGCGCTATGACGCTCGAAACTGGGACGAACCCCCTGGACGGGGAGATCCCCAAGTTCCCCTGGAGCATCCCCGCTAGGTAATACACATACTGCACGTACACGGGGTCGTTAAGGTGATACTTCGCGGCATAGAGCTTCGCCACCACCGGGTACTGCGCGGCCTCCTTGCCAAGCCATGCCTGAATCACATCACCGGGAATCAGATGCGAAAGGACGAAGGTGAGTGTCAGGACACAAAAGAGGACGAAGACCGCAAAGGCAAGACGCCTCAGCAAGAACCTCAGGAGGTTCAAGAGCGTCCCGAACCCCCTGTCGGCTAGAAAAGGGTGTGCTTTGACAGAGGATTGCGCTTCGCGCCGTTAAGTTCTATAATGGCAGGGGGTGGTCGCCGCCTATTGCCCGCGCCCCGGTTCGACCCCCTTGAGTTTCTCCCCAAAGAGACGTACTCCAGGATAACAGAAATCAGGGTCGGATCACCCGCGTTGCTCGAACAGATGGCGCAGGGAAGGAAACAAAGGAAAGGTCTAACCGGTCGTGCAAAGTTGACGCTGCTGGCGGCGGATCATCCAGCCAGGATGGTGACTGCGATAAGGGACGACCCGTTGAGGATGGGTCGCCGGCGAGAGCTCCTGGCGAGAATCCTACGCGTCATGGCCTGCTCGCCGTTCGACGGGCTTCTCGGCACGGCGGACGTCTTCGACGACCTTTTCGCCATTGAGAGCCTTGGAGGGAAGAGCGGGAAGTTCCTCGACGACAGGATAATGATAGGTAGCGTGAATAGGGGAGGAATCGCGGGAACCTCCTTCGAGCTTGACGATAGGGTCACCGGCTATGATGTCGATGGGGTGCTGGCCTCCAGGCTGGACGGGGCCAAGTTTCTGCTTCGCTTCGACCCAAGAGACGAGAATACTCTTCGGACTCTAGGCTACTGTGTGGAAGTAGTCAGAGAATGCGGGGAGAAGCGGGTTCCACTCTTCCTCGAGCCGCTCCCTGTCACCAGGAAGGGTGGCGATGTGAAGACTGAGAGGGACAGGGAAAAGCTGGTGAAGCTGGTCGGAGTCGCAAGCGGTCTGGGGAACTCCACCGCAAGGATATGGTTGAAGCTCCCATACTGCGAAGGGTTTGAGGACGTGGCGGCCGCCACCACCCTTCCTATCCTCCTCTTGGGGGGAGAGGCGTCTGACGATGTCTCGAGACTTCTGATAGAAATTGAGTCTGCGATGAAGGCAGGGCCGAACGTAAGGGGGGTGTTGATGGGAAGGAACCTCCTCTACCCGCCAGGGGACGATCCCCTCCCGCTCGCGATGGCAGTCCACTCGATCGTCCACGATGGACTCTCAGCCGAGGATGCACAGAGGACGATGAGTAGATGGGCGGGGAAGAATCTCCGACTGTTCCGCTCCAACGATTAAAATAGCGCAGGAAGGCCCGCAGAGACGATGGGGTCAGTGCCCCGGGAAGGGGCCCAGTTTGTGGTCGAATTCCTGCGGAGGTCTGGGGTGAGGTACCTGTTCGGAATACCAGGCCATGGCAATGTGGCGATATTCGATGCGGCTCGGGACCTGGCCCCCGACCTGAATGTGGTGGCCATGAAGCACGAACAGTGGGGCGGACATATGGCAGACGGCTACTTCAGGGCGAACAGGAGGACCCCAGCAGCGGTAACCACCTCAGTGGGCCCAGGTGCCACCAATCTTGCGACGGCCATGGCGACCGCCTACGTCGATTCTTCTACGTTTCTGGCAATCACCGGGCAGATTCAGACGTACCTATTTGGGAGGGGGATCTTCCAGGAGGTCGAAAGGCAGCATTGGGTTGACTATGCCAACGGAATGAATCACTTCGCGAAGGGGACCTGGACTGTGACGAGCGGGGCGCAGCTTCCACGGGTAATGACTGAAGCCATGCGAACGGCTCTGGGAGGGAGGCCGGGTCCAGTCCTGATTGACATGCCGATGGATGTTCAGGTGGAGAGAGTAAGCGCAGATGTCCCAGAGCTTAGGCTTCATCTCGCCTCTGGCAGGACCCGCCCGGACGCGGCGAAAGTCCTCGAGGCTGCCAAGCTTCTGATGGCAGCAGAGAGGCCCGCAATCCTCGTCGGTGGGGGGGTGGCCATGTCGGATGCGGGTCAGCAGGCAGTGGGGGTGGCCGAGTTCCTTGGAGCCCCGGTCCTGTGCAGCTTCAGGGGGGACTCAAAGGGAGGATTCCCCGAAGACCATGAGTTGTACGGCTTCCACCCTGGGAACGTAGGTAATGCCGCCTCGAATGAGGTTGCGAAGGGGGCGGATGTGCTGCTCGCAATCGGTGTCACCTTCAGCGACGAGACGACGAGCTCCTACTCCCGCGGGGTGACCTTCAGCATACCGCCGACAAAGCTCATCCATATTGACGTTGATCCGCATGAAATCGGCAAGAACTATCCCACGCAGGTTGGCGTAGTCGCAGATGCAAGGGCCGGCCTCGAGGACTTACTTTCGGCAATGAAGTCTGTGCGGAAGAAGGGCGGTCCGAAGACTAGGGCATGGCTCAGGAGGTTCAGGGAGCTAAAGGCGGAATGGGCCACCGAGATGGAGAGGCTCAGGAAGGAGTCCCCTATGGGCATACCCAACCTCGTGGCTATCATGCGCGAGAGGACGCCGAAGAACACCATCGTGACTGTCAGCGCGGGGTTACCCCAAGAAATAATGTCACAGCAATGGGTGGCCTACAGGCCACGGACCTTCGTCAGCTCTGGAGGCTTCTCCACCATGGGGTTCGCCCTCCCGGCCGCCATTGGAGCGCGCCTGGCCCAGCCCAAGGCTCCTGTGGTCGCAGTTGAAGGGGACGGCTCCTTCATGATGAACAACGTCGAGCTGTCCACCGCGGTGCAGCTGCAGGTGCCACTCGTCATCGTCGTGTTCAACAACAAAGGATGGGTGTCTATCCGCGACCTGCAGATCAGGTCATTCAGGAAACGGCTCATCGGAACTGAGTTCACAAGGAAGGATGGGTCTCCCTATGAGGTGGATTTCGAACGGTTGGTGGGAGCCTACGGCGCAGGGTACCGGAGAGCGCGCACCCCCAGGGAGTTTGGTTCGGCTCTGAGGGAGGCCCTCGGGGCAGGCGGGACAATGGTGGTGGAGGCCGAGGTTGAGCGGAGGTTCCCGAGGAGTGGGACGACTGCCTACGGGTATTGGGACATACCTTCGCCTTACAAGTGAAGCAATTGATTGACCTGGTGGCGATTGGGAGGGCTGGTGTCGACCTCTACTCGCTGGACTACGGCGCACCCCTCGAATCTGCGAAGAGGTTCGCGAAGTACGTCGGTGGGACGGCAGCCAACTCGGTGGTCGGGGCGTCGCGGCTGGGGCTGAAAACCTCCCTGGTCACCCGGCTGAGCGACGATGAACTTGGTTCCTTTGTCTTCGGATTCCTCAAAGGAGAAGGAGTCGACGTTAGTCATGTGAAGAAAGACGGGAGGCGGAAGACGGGCATTGTCTTCGCGGAGGTTTCGCCTGGCAGAGATGGGAAGTTCATCTTCTACAGGGAGAACGTTGGGGATCTTCAGGTGACAAGGCGGGACGTCCCGACGAAGCTCATTCAGGAGACAAGGGCCCTTCTTGTGACGGGCACTGGGCTGAGCCGGCAACCCTCATTCGGGACTTGCCTGTACGCGGCCAAACTGGCCAAGGAACTAGGAAAGGAAGTGATCTTCAATCTGGATTGGAGACCCTCCCTCTGGGATATGAGAGCCCGGGAGAGGGTCAAGAGGTACGCTGAGATGGCGGGGTTCTCTGATATCGTGATCGGCAACGAGGGGGAGTACCTGGCGGCCACAGGCGAGTCGAAGTTGGCCGACGCATTCGAGCGGTTCAACAAGAGGCCAGGGACCCTGGTCGTAACGGCGGGGGACCGGGGGTCTGAGACGAGGTCATCGGGCGAAGTTCAAAGGGCGCCCGGGTTCCCAGTCCCGCTGCTCAAGGGGCTGGGCGGAGGCGACGGGTTCATCGCAGGCTTCCTATTCGGCCACCTTTCTGGCTGGGGGGACCTTGAGTCGGCAACGTTCGGCAACGCCGTAGGCGCAATTGTGGTTACTGGGCACGCTTGCTCCGAGTCGATGCCCCGACTCGCAGAGGTGACCACCTTCCTGAGACGGCATGGATACAATTTCAATCCGAAGATAGGTCCCTCCAAACGCTAAATACAGTAGGACATACAGGAATCTCCGAAACTGTTTGATGCACAGAGATACCGGCGTCGTAGACGAGTTCGAGGTTCTATGCACCATCTCTACTATGACCGTCAGGCGGCTCAGAATCAGGAAGCAGTTCCGTGTCGTCGGACTGCAGTCTGGCGGGGCTGAGTCTGCGATTGTTGTGGTCAAGGGCTCGATCCTTGTTGAAGCGACCTCGCAGAGATTCGACCTCGGAGAGAAGGATGTGGTCTACCTGCCCAAGGGGAGCGAGTTAGCAATCACCGCTTCGCGCGAGGCGGACATCCTATGGGCAACTGCGCCCGCAGAGCTGGAGTACCCGGCCTACGTGAGGCGGATTGTGGACGTCAAACCAGTGCTCTCTGGCGCCAAGGCATACACTAGGCGCATCTACACCTCCATTGGCGAGAAGGAGCCGGCGAACAGGCTCATTGTTGGCTTCGTTGAAGGGGAAGAAGGTAACTGGACCAGCTTCCCCCCGCACCGCCACGACGGGAAGCCAGAGGTGTACGTCTTCTACGGTATGGGGAAGAGGTTCGGAGTCCAGGTAGTCGCTGGGGATGAGGATCACGCCTACCTTGTCAGGGACGGGGACGCAGTGCTGTTCGAGAAAGGATACCATCCGAACGTCGCCACCCCCGGGGTCGGGATGAAGTTCGTTTGGATCATAAGCGCCGACCCGAAGGAGAGGAATCTGTCGGTCGAATTACACCCGGAATACAAAGATCTCCCCATGGGGCAGACCCACCTAACGACAAAGTAGCTACCAGCGCGTGATCGTCACTTTGCGGTCGGTGAAGAAGTCTACCGTATCCAGCTGCGGATGAAGAACGCCGAAGAAGGAATCCCGCATCCCGCCGAATGGGAAATAGGCCACGGGCGCGGCGACCCCAATGTTCACTCCTATGTTGCCGGCCCTGACCCTTCTCCTGAACTCGCGGGCTTCTTTGCCATTCGTGGTGAAAATGCTGGCTGCGTTTCCAAATCGTGTTCCGGTGTTAATGCCCTCTATCGCTTCGTCGAGGGTCACGGCGTGCATAGAACTGGCCACAGGCCCAAAGATTTCCTCCTTGGCAATGGCCATGTCCGGAGTTACGTCATCAAACACGCTGACGCCCAGGAAGTAACCATTGGGGTGGTCGTTTATCCTGATTGCACGCCCGTCGCTAATCAGCTTGGCCCCATCCTCCTCTCCCTTGTTTACGAATGATTCGATGCGCTCCTTTGCCCTCTTCGATACCACCGGACCCATCTCAGTTTCTGGCGCGAGGCCGCTCCCAACCTTGAGGGAGCTCGAGGCACTGGCGAACTTCTCCAGGAGCTGCCGTTTGACATCGCCGACTGCTACGAGGTTCGCTCCGGCGAGGCACCTCTGACCCGTGTTGCCGAAGAAGGACGAGACTATCGCTGGGACCGCGGTTTCGAGGTCCGCCTCCCTTGTGACAACAATGGTGTTCTTCGCGCCTCCGTTTGCTATCGCTCGCTTGCCCGCCTCGCCCGCGAGCCTGTAGATTGCCTTGGCCACTGGTGTCGAACCAACGAATGTCACTCCCCTGATTGAGTCATTCTTGATTAGCGTCTCGGACGCTGCCGCTGCACCGTGAACCAAGTTGAACACTCCGGGGGGGAGCCCCACCTCTTCGTGGACTAGCTCGGCAATCCTCTGCATGGGGACGGGAGTGAGGTCGCTGGGCTTGACTACTACGGTGTCTCCCAAGACTATGGCATAGGGAAGAAACCAGAAGGGGATCATCAGTGGGAAATTAAACGGGCAGATGATTGCGAAGGCACCGAGGGGCTCCTTGTTGACCTGGGT
>Ga0187772_10000728_pt1 | contig 14867 bp, 15 predicted proteins | sample 0116_SJ02_MP15_2_FD_133137 | JGI IMG/M metagenome (GOLD analysis project Ga0187772, IMG submission 133137) | Tropical peat soil microbial communities from peatlands in Department of Meta, Colombia - 0116_SJ02_MP15_20_MG | ecosystem: Environmental > Terrestrial > Soil > Wetlands > Peat | place... | reverse complement strand
GCAAGGTTCGCCTTCCGGGAGGCCGAGAGAAGGAAATGGAAGAAGGTCATCGCGATATCAAAGGCCAACATCCTGAAGATAACGGACACTATGTTCTTGGACTGTGTGAGGGCGGTCGCCTCTAATCACCCGGGAATAGAGGTGGAAGACCTCTTCGTTGACAACTTCGCTCAGCAACTCGTCAAGAACCCTCAGAGGTTCAACAACAACGTGATCGTAGGGACAAACCTTTTCATGGACATCATGTCGGAGGAGGCCTCCGGGCTCATCGGGAGCATCGGAATGGTCTACTCTGGGAATTTCGGGGACGACTTCGCCATGTTCGAGCCGGCTCACGGAAGCACGCCAAAGTACAAGGGACTCGACAAGGTAAATCCTACCGCGACGATTCTCTCGGGCGCGTGGATGCTTGACTACCTGGGAGAGAAGAAGGCAGGGAAGGCCGTCTTCGACGCGACGTTCGACGTAGTCAGAGAGAGACGTTCCTTGACCTACGACCTTGGTGGAAAGGCCGGGACCAAGGAGATGGCCAGGGCCATCATCAGGAAACTATAGTCCTCTAGATCCCCAAAAACAGTTTCAGGAGAGCCTGTCAGGGCACGCCGAGGTCTCGCTAACGTTTTTAGCGAGTGTTCGGGAACGTAGACTGTTGGACTCCTCTGAGAGGGAGGTCAAGAAGGCCGCTGAGCACAAGCTCTGGCTCGAAGGGAAAATAGCAGAGCTCCAAGACGAGATAGAAAGGCTCAAGGAGTCACTCGGGTATGTGGACGCGACTCTAAGGGCCTCTACATTCAGATCAGCTGAAGAGATGCTGTCGGCCTCAAAGGAACTCCCAGATGTCAGAGAGCTCAAGAGGGACAAGGGCAGCCAAGTGCTTGCAAAGGCCTCGGTGACACCCGAGAGCGTGTCTATCGAGCCCGCGGAAGGAGTGACTCTTGGGGTGGCAACTCCTCCTTTCAAGTCCTTCCTGCTCGGCAAAATTCTTCAGGGAATGAAGGCCGGAGACCTAGACCTCATTGCGAAGGGGAAGTTAGGCAAGGGCGGGGAGCTGAGGTTCGACGTGGAAGAAATAGATGGGGCGATCGCGAAGCTGGTGATTGAGAACTACCGGGAGAAGACGCGTCTGAGTGAGATTCTGAACACGGTCTCTTGGACGTTCTCTAGGATGCTCGAAAAATAGCCGTCTCAACCTAGGGCTTCTAAGACCTCTGACAAGGAGGGAGGAGCAGGGTCGATTGCCTCCACATACAGGCGAGCCGCCGTGGAAGCGAAAACCAGCCTCTTGCTGTCGCCGAATCCACGAAGCCTGCCATAGATGGAAGCCGCGTTCCATACGTCTCCTGCGCCTGTCAGTCTCCGCGGCTCGGCCCTCAGGTTCGCTATGGACACGAGTCTAGACGGCCTGCTTCCATCGCACCCAGACGTGAAGCAACGACTCGCCGAATGGACATCGATGCACGAGCCCAACTCTCGCGAAAGGATGGCGCAGGCCTCTCCAGGGCCTTCCACCTCAAGGCTCATGAGCCTGGCGGCTTCGACTGCCTCATGCTCGTTCAGGCTTATCCAGTCTGCGAGTCTCGCCCTCCGTGCCTTGGCGAGAAGGACGGCGAACTGCTCCGCCCTGTCTCTGAAATCCGCGGGGTCGAAAAACAACACGGCCCGACTCCCGAGCTTTTCGCGGAGACCCAAGAGGAGCTGTGTCCCTCTCTTGTTTGCCGCCCAATTCACAGAGCACACGACCCTGGCCCCGCGCAGGGCTTCCCAGTCCACTTCGGTCAAGAGACTCTGTCCGAAATCCCCCGCCCCTCCCAAATGACCGAGCATGACGTTCACTTCGCCCTCGATGGCCACGGTCAGCCCGGGCGGCTTCCGCTTTACCCTGACCTCCGCGTTCAGAGCTTCGAACGGCTGTAGCAGGATGCGTTCGTGGGCGGTGTCGCTGTGCGTGATCAGAAGCGTTCTGAGCCCGAGCTTCGCAAGCGCATGAGCAAGATTGACCGCGTTCCCACCTTTGATGTCCTGCTGCGCGACGCCATGAATTCCCCCTCCGCCCTGGCGCGCCTTTCTGTCTAGAGAAGCCGCGAAGGAAGAGATTCGTTTTGCTCGCACTAGCCTGTCGACGAAGAAGTCGTGCATTACGGCGACGTCAAAACGCGTTGTCATTCTATTTCAGAATCTTCAGGCTCTTGATTACTGGAAGGTCGTTTAGCTCGGCGATGGTCTGCCCTGACAGGTGTCCCTCGACAACGAGCGTCATTTTTGCATCGCTCACCATGTCGGGGTCGTCCGCAAGGGCCTGTCTCACTACCGTTCCGTTCCGGGAGAGGATCTCCGCGACCGCAGCCATCACCCCAGGAGACCTAGGGTCTCCCTCAATAATTATCGCGCTGTAACCCAGCTGCGAAACTATGCCGGCAAGGCTGGCCCCTAATGGCCTGATGTTCGCGAACAGAGAGAAGAGGTTCTCGCTCTTCCGTATCTGTTCAACCGTCTGCTTGACGACGCGTCTGTCCACGTCAACCGCCCTTGCGATCGCAGTGTAATCGACCTCGACGTCGTCAACATAGATCTTCATGTCGTCGGAGATTCTCATCCCGCACTCCAGCATCTTTCGGACGACGTCTGGACGAACGACCTGTCTCGAAAACTCGGTCTTGACGTTCTTCCACATGGTTTGACGTACGGAAGCGTGCGTCTTTGAGCTTTTTCATACAGGCAGGACGAATAATGGTCTCGACCTCAGTGGGCAGAAGCGCTGGCCCTGCAAAGCCACACGGCCGATGAGGCGCGAGGTAATTCTGAAGCGGCCACTTCCTGAATTCAGTCAGGGGCCGTTGTCACTCGTATGCCCTGGTAATCTTCACGCCATCGGCCAGAATCCACGGACAAAGAGTGGGCGTATCGACCTCCCACCACTCTATCCATTCCCGGTGTTTGGAGACGAGTTGCACCGAGGAGAACAGTCTCTGTAGGTCGTCTCCTGTGCGCATTCCTTTGAGTGGCCGCTTCACCCCTCCATTCTCCACAAGGAACGCGCCGTCCCTTGGTACCGTGGAGAACTCACCCGTCCTGTAGTTCTTGAAACGAGTATACCAGTTGCTAGTCAGGATGATCCCTCTTCTCATCTCGCCCACCATCTCGTCGTATGATGAGTCCCCTGCGCCCACTTCGTAGTTCCAGCCATGAGGAGTGACGAAACCTGCGTTTCCCGTGCTTTCAGTCTTCCATTTCTGAGCGGTCGTCAGGTTGTGGAGGTATGTCTCGAGAACACCTTTGTGGACGATCTGAGTCGACCTTGTCCGAACCCCTTCGTCGTCGAAGACTCTCCCACCTAGGCCGCCTTTGACCGTTCCATGATCTGTCAGACTAAAGGACTCGGAGGCCACTTTCTTCCCCAGTTTCTCCACGAGGTACGACGTGCCCGCGTCAATCGAGAAGGCTGAGGCAGCCATGCCTACTATCTCAACGAGGTTGGAAGCCACCGTCGGGCTGAGTAAGACCTGATAACTTCCTGCTTCTGGCTCTGTCGCGTCCCTCATTCTCTTCGCATCGCTCCCAGCTTTCCTTCCCGCCTCCTCCGGGTCAAACCCCGTAAGCGTCGATGCGCAGCTCAGCCCGTGCCCGCTCGCGTCCTTCTCTGCGAAGGACCGTATGTTCAGCGTGATGGAAGAGCGCTCATCCGAACCTTTAGTCCCGGTGGAAGCAAGCAGCGCAGTCGAAACACTCACTGCGTCGATTACTCCTGCAGATCTCTTGCCCCCTGACTCAACGGACGCGTCTATGGCTGCCTTGGCGAACTCAGGAAGGCGCTCCCCCACTTCCTCAATTTTCTTATCAACACCTAGCGAACTACGAGCATGCTTCGACGCTCTTCCTGGTAGCGGTGCATATTCTGACTCTGGCAAATCCCTCAGAGAGTCAAACAGGTCTCGGACGAATTTCCTGATATTGGCGGATTCAAGGTTCGAAGTCGACGCGATCGCACGCCTTCTTCGGTGGGCCAAGTAGGCGGTGAGCTCCGTCTCCTCGACCTGGTTCGTGGTGGTGACGGTGTTGTTTGCGAACCTGATCATCCTGTCCTTCATCCGCGCGGTCAGCGCGACAGCGTCGTCTGCCCCTAGCTTCTTTGCTTCCGAAACTGCGACTTCGTTTAGTGATTCGAGGTCCATTCTCTCACCTTGCTCCGAGTCTTATCCCTGTAAGGAGGGTCTCAGGTCCGCCTGTCCAGACCGGTGCGCCCTGTTGTGGGTCCCCCTTGCCGCAGGTCGCGGCTTCGAATTCCATGTTCTTGCTTCTGGCTTTCACGCTTCCCCAGAGCTTCGCCGTTGTGATTTCAAGGACGGGCGCTTTCACCATGCCTTTGACTTCCCCTCTCTCGATGAGGTATGCTTCTAGCGCGACGTACCTCTGGTTGAACCTTTTGTCATCGATGTTCCATTCGGTGAAGGTCTTGAAGAAGACGCCGTGCTTAACCTCGTGGATGAGCTCATTTGTCGTGTAGTCTCCCGGCTCAACGAAAGTGTTCGACATCCTGATGATCGGCTCTCTGTCGAAGGAGACGGCCCTTGACGCTCCGTTGCTGGTCACGCCAAACTCCTTTGCCGTAGCCCGATTGTGCAGAAACTCGTTGACGACACCGTTCTTGATCAGCCTTCTCTTCTTACCCAACACGCCTTCGTCATCGACAGGGGTGTAACCCATTGAGTGAAGCAATGTGGGGTCATCGCTGACGTTGGCTTCAGGGCTTCCGATCTTTCGCCCCAAGCTATCTGACTTGAGGTATGATTCTCCTGCCTGCGCGCCCTCTCGGCCGAGCACTCTATCGGCTTCTTGTGGGTGCCCCACGGACTCGTGGGCCGCTATCCCCGATAGCTCCGGGCTCAAAACGATGTCGATGGTGTCCGTGGGTGGCTTGCCCGCGTATTTCAGAACCTTCCCCATCGTCCTAGCCTCTGTTTCCACCTTCTCAAGAAGTCTTACCCTTTCAACGACCTCAAGCCCGCCAGTCTCCCCCTGTTGAATGAACCTCTGGGCCATCGCGCCGCCTTCGACAGCCGTGAGCGAACCGAAGAATCCTATGCGTGGCAGCCTCGCTTCTATCTTGGTTCCGTCGCTGTTCACGAAGTACTTCTCCTCTAGATCAGCCCCAAGTCCGAGGAATCTCCCTGGGAGCTTTACCCCGGCCTTGCTCCCCGCGATCCTGTTGTCAATCTCGAGCAGAATCTTCCTAAGCCACGTGGCATCCGCGTTCTCCAGCTTCACCTTCTCCGGCGCTGCCCACTTCTTCTTGACGGCTTTTGCGGAGTCGAAGACTATCTTCCTCTCGAGGACTGGGGCTGACGCCTTGGCAAGCTTCACCGCCCTGTTCGCCAGCTCTTTGACCGTCCCTGCCTTCATTTCGTTTGTCGCCGCGAAACCGAGCGCCCCATGCGAAATTACGCGAATCCCCAGGCCATATCCTTCCCCGAAAAGTGACGGCTGTGACTCGCCGTTCTTCAGGAGGTACTGTCTATAGCGCTCATTTTGAAGCCGAGCCTCAGCGTAGCTCGCTCCTGCGGAAAGCGCTTTCGAAACTGCGTCTTCGGCGAGATGTTTGCCTTCTTCGAGATTCAATGACGTAGAGCGTCGGGAGACCGTATTTTTGCATTTCAGCTGAGTCCGCGCGTCGTCCGGCACACCTGTTGGTTGTTGGGCATCTATTGGGAAAGTTGGTCTACTTCAGCTCATAATCGGGAGAGGTGCGTCCTTCCTCGGAATTACTAACCGCCTCGGGGCGCCTTCTCGGAACTCTCTGAAGAGCTCCGGGTGCTCCGTGTGGATGGGAACCACGGTCTTCGGCCCTATGGCTGCCACAAGTCTCCCAACCTCCTCCATCGGGGCGTGCCCTGAAGCGTGGATTTGATGGTAGGTGAACCCCAAGTGGTCAATCCAATTGCGGACGACGGTATCCTCACGTTCGCCCTCCTCGTTGAAAGCCTCGGTGGCTGAATGGATGTATGTACCTCCGCGGTCTGGCTTTATGTCGACCAGCTCAGGGAAGTTCCAGACCACAAGGTGGAGGAAGAGCTTGCCTTGCGATTTCCTGACTTCTGCAGCCGAAATGCCGTGTTTGATGAATGGCCTCTCCCACGGGTAATAGTCTCTATCGTCAAGCCTACCGCTCTTCTTCCGTCTGAGGTATACTCCCACGTCCTTTCCGACCCTCGGCACCCTCAGCTTTCTGTCGCTCCTGAGCCTTTCCAGAAGCAGCGCGGTCCTCATCGATACAACAAGCCTCCTATCGCAGGTCCGCGCGGCCCGGTAGAAGGTATTGATCCGGTCCACGTCGTTTCCCCTGAAGGTCGAGAGAACGAGATTCCTGCTATCACTGACCATCCTCCTTGTCTCCTCGAAGACGGATGTCTCACTCGGATTCGCTTTCTGAGGGTCTGTGGCGTTGACGCGCGTTCCCTCTGTCAAGAGAAGATCGGGCGCAGACGTGCGTGCCTCCATCACGAAGTCGTCCGTCAGGGAGCCCGCCCTGCCATGGAAGCGGAAGTCGCCCGTGTAGGCGACAGTGCCCTCGCTCGTCTGAATGATGAACCCATATGCGCCGGGAATCGAGTGATCGACATGGACTGGGGTGAACTCCATCTGTTCGACTCTGAACTTCATTCCCGTTCTGAAAGTCCTGAGTTCATGGTCATCGAGGGGAGATCCTGACGATTCGCTGGAAGCCCGGTGGATCAACTCCGTGGTCTCGCCGCAGTAGACTGGAATGCGGGGATCGACGTGGGCAATCCTGCCCATATGGTCCCAGTGATAGTGCGAAAGGACAACGGCGTCTACTTCAGGGGAAGTGTGCCTCAGAGACGTGTTCTGCAATGCCCTCTCCGAGTAGAGTCCAGGAATCTGTGGAAGAAGACCGAATTCAAAGAGGTCTCCCGCGCCGTTCACATCTCGAGGTTTGATGCTCCCGTCGTAGAACTCGATTCCATCTGCGAAGCCTGTTCCGAAGTCGAGGAACACCTTTGTTCCCCTGTCTTCCAGTAGAAACTTGTTCCCGCCTATCTCGCCCACTCCGCCGTAACAGGTAAGGCTCGGCTTCACGCGAGGTTCGATTGGGGCAAATTAATTAATGATTTCACACATCTCTTTCCTTATTTGTCAACTGGGACCCGGCTAGGAACCAATTGGGTGGCATACGATTTCCTGAATTCTCCCCTGCGCTCTCCTTGTGTCCCGAAGAAGAACAGCGATGAAAGAGCGAGTTTGACCCAGTGCTTGGGAAGGGATAAATAAGAACCGGGGCCGAACGCTTTGCCGGGTTGTACTCTTCGCTCCCAGCTCTTACGGCAAGCAGTGGCACACTCGAGGCGCTCGCCATACTCATAGTTGCCATCGGCCTTGCGGGCTTGGCCATTCTGATACTTTTCGCAAAGAAGAAGATTTAGCCCGTGATAGCGGAGGCAGCCGTATTCGACCTGGACGGAACGCTGGTGGCATTCAAGTTTGATGTAAAGGGGACAAGGCAATCGATTATCTCGGAGCTTTCGAACCGTGGGTTTGACACGTCTGAACTGGACCAGACGACGCCTACACAGACGATGGTCGACGCTGCCAGGGAGCAAATCGAAACTGGGAAGGCAAGTGCGAGTTTCAACGCGGTGCGTTCGATGCTTTACACAATTCTTGACGCCTCGGAGATTGCGACAAGCAGTGAGACCAAAGTATTCCCCGATACGCGCGAGACATTGGACTATCTGAAATCAAGGGGAGTCCGTCTCGGCGTTCTCACCAACAGCGGGAGGAGAGCCGCGATGGCCATCCTCGATAGGGCGGAACTGCAAAGCTGCTTCGAGTTCGTTCTGTGCAGGGACGATGTTGCCGCTATGAAGCCGAGACCGGATGGGATAACGATGGCCATCTCGATGTTCGGCATCCCCAAGAACAGAGTGGTCTACGTGGGGGACTCCAAGTACGACATAATCGCCGCGAAGGAGGCAGGCATCAGGATTGTCGCGATTTCGTCCGGCAACTACGGCGTGGACTCATTGTTGGCGGAAGGGGCTGACTACGTGATACCCACCATCGCCGGATTGCCAGGCATACTCGGCTTAAGTGAAGCTGCTCAGGATTAGACCTGCTTCTAGTACCATGCGATTGTCACTCCGGGTTGCTGTTTCTGAAGACCGCATTTTGGGCAGGGTGACTCCAGTGCTCCATTGGCATCTTCGGATAAGCTCCCCGACGAACGCCCCTGCATAATCCATAATAACTACGTCCGGCACGCCCATTCGCCGTTCATGTCATCCGATCATTCCAAGGACCCCCCCTTCTACATTGTTGGTCTTCCAGACGAACCTGCGGAAGCGGCTGAAGCTAAGATGAAGTTCGAGAGGCTGTCCTCCGAGCTCTGTAGGGTGTTTCCCTTCGTTGAGGAGATAAGGGCCGTCGTGAAGTCGAAGAAAGCGTCGAAAGATCACGCACGGTACGAGGTCTCGGTCGAGGTCTACACTCCGAAGGAGAGACACGCGTTCAGCGGTACAGGATACAACCTTGCTGCCGTTTTCGACTCGCTCGGGCCAAAAATGAAGCGCCTTCTCTCCTCGAGGCAGTCCAGGGTCACCGCTACGCGTGGCGAGACTTTGAGGAAACTGCCAGAGTAATCTCGCGCGTTAGAACGGGGTCACTGACTGCTAGAATTGTCGCACCACAATTTCAAATAACTCCAGGAAATTGCGCTAGGACCGTGACTCGCATTGCCAGGACGATCCAGGCTCTAATCGTAGCCTCAACTCTGCTCGGGATCGCATTACTGCTTGAAATCCACTCAGTCGTACCTTTTGGCGTGTTCGAGATCATCTGTGTCGGTTGGGCGTGTTTCTCCATTGACAGCTTTCTTACCTTCATCAAACCTACTGCCTCGTTCTGCATAGGGCTTCTCCTTTCGGTTCTGGGTTTGAGCGCTTCACTCCCACAATCGACGCATTGGGAGTTCATTCAGGAAGGGCTTTTCGTGCCGTCGGCAATTTTCATCATAGGCTCAGGGATGGAAGCTATGATTGTCATACTAAGTGCTTACTACTTAGTTAGTCTACGCAAGAACCGGAACAGAACAGGATAGGCATTAGCAGGCGATGCTGGAAAAGGTTCAGATGTAGCCCCAACTGAGAAGCATGTCACTGTCGTGCGTCCATCTGTGCCCAATGTCGTCTCTGTAGAACATATTCGGAATCATCACATTTTTGACATTCTGGTATGCTTTTTCGATTGCATCTGCCATTGTTGCGCCCGACCCTGTGACAACTAGTGCGTACCCTGAGTTCCCGGCAATGTGCCAGTCCCCCTCTTCAAGCTTTACCTCGCCTATGTGTATCCCATCCAACGATTGGCGCCTGAAGAGTATAGTGGCGCCCTCGGAGTACTTCTTGAATGCCTTATCGTCTTCGAAGGGCCACGGAGGTATCGTGACCACGACACCGACTTGGTATCCCTTCTTTGTTTTCAGCTGCGCATCTTTCCCCTGTGCGAGTTCATAGAGGAATGCCCCCCACTCGCTCGTGATTCCCTCCATCTGAATGCTAATGGTGGGATAGCCAAACCTCGAGGTCCATTCCAGGGGCCAGATTCCCTTTCCGTTCGCTATGCAATTGATATCGATGTATCCGACGTACTTGCTCTCCGCAAGTTTCTCTTTCATCTTTAACAGTGTCTTCTCAAAGACAGGGTTGGCCCTAGTCCAGTACATCGAAGTGCCCATCTCGCCTGTGCTAGGTCCGAGCTCGTGAGGGAAGAGCCTCTTGTGCTCGAAGTTCACGCACAGCGGCAGTACGAAGTCCTTGCCGTTGAAGAAAGCTCCCACTGCGATCTCCACCCCTTCGGCATATTTCTGAATTAGAAACTCCTTGATTTTCTTGGACCAGTTCGCCTTGTAGTGTTCGAGCACTTGGAGCACGTCTTTTCCGTCTGCTTCCTGACCGATGAACAGCAACTCTTTTTCATTCTGTGCCTTTCCGCTAGGCTTCAGCACATAGCGGTCTGGGTTGGACTTGACGAATTCGATAGCCGAGTCGAATGAGGTGAAATTCCAGCTCGGGAGAATGTCCACTCCCTGGAGGTTAAGCTCCGACTGTCCAAACTCCCTATCCAGTTCGAGCTTGTCAGTATAGACCGAACCTCCGACGACGGGTTTGCCTTCGCTACGCAGTTGCTCTGCCTTGGAACCAAAACCAATGTCGTCAAAGATGACAACCTCCGCCCAGTCCTTGAGTGGTTCCCAATCATCCGCCTTTTCGAAGAATCCAGAGCCTACATCTTTCTCAGCCTGACCCCGGCAGTACATCTTAACTTCATGTCCTTCTTTCTTGAGTTGCCAGGCGAGGTCTGCCGACAGGCTTTCGTCCGTTACGAACAGAAACTTCATCAAAGTAGTTGTGCAAGTCCTGTCGTTAATATCCGTAACGCAACAGGACCGCAACTCGATGGCGATTATCGTGGAAATGTCCTTAAGGTTGAGCTAGGTCGGTTAACACGTGCGGCTCGTTATCGGAATCTCGGGAGCTAGCGGGGTCGCTTATGGTATACGTGCTTTGCAGGTCCTGAAGGGTATCCATGTGGAGACACATCTGATTCTGAGCGACGCCGCCCGAGAGACGATTCGTCTGGAGACTGATTACAGCGAGGCTGAAGTTGAAAATCTGGCCACTACGGCTCACAGATTCAACGACGTCACATCCAAAATCGCAAGTGGGTCTTTCCGTACCGACGGGATGGCCGTAATTCCTTGCAGCATGAAAACCCTAGGAGGTGTAGCAAGCGGGTACTCCGATAACCTCTTGCTTAGGGCAGCTGCAGTGTCGCTGAAAGAAAGGAGGCGCCTTGTACTAGTTGCGAGGGAGGCTCCACTTTCCCTTATTGACATCGAGAACATGGCTGCCGTGACCCGAGCTGGAGCAGTGGTTCTTCCTGCCATGCCTTCGTTCTACAGGAGGCCAAAGACTGTGGAAGAGATAATCGACGAAGTTGCAGGAAAGACACTCGACTTGCTTGGTGTAGCGACTGACCTTAACCTACCTTGGAATGAACCGAAGACGGGACGACCAGGTACAGCCTCCGGCAGACATTAATCTCGTTGAGATGCCAGGACAAAGTCCGCGTGTGGTACTTTGACCACTCAAGTCGCTTGTGGGTATCAGAGTTGCACCAAAGCGCCGTCGATGCTGACTCGAACGCCAGGCGCGATTTTTCCAAGCTCGATCTTGTCTACGCACGGGATGCTCGATATTATGGCGCCGACTGCGACGATAGTCTCGCACTCTCTGTTGATTATTGCCGCTGGAGCGAGACCGCTACTCCTGAGCCTGTAGAGGATGTACGAGCCTACTGTGGAACCCTTTCCGTTGGGAAATACCAATATCCTTCCAACGATCGACTCGCCAGCTAGTTCGTGGCCCTTCTCTACAATCTTGCCAGTGGCAGGGTCGACGCCACCATAGAAAGAGAGAGGTTGACTTGTAACCAAGGCCTTTCCCTCGGCATTTCCACGGTAGATTACCCTCCCAACAAGCTTCATTTTGTCTACATGGCCTCCTCGAGGCACTTCTCGAGTGGAAGGAATCGGACTCTGAGTCCGTTGTTTCTGAGGTAGTGACAAGCTTTGGCGGAGTTAGTCGCAACAACAGTGAACCCCATCGACTCGATTGGGGCAACCACCATGCACGTGTCACACGCAAGTCTCGCCCCACTGGCTTCTATTGTTCTCGAATATCCAGTCTTGTCAGCCAATTCCTTAACGGCACGGCTGCAGCAGACCCAGAGTTCTCGTTTGAGGGTGCGCCCCTTTAGCCTTTGAGCGATTGTCGCCAGCTCCGTCAGCGAGCAGTGCGGACAACCCACCGCAATGAAGTCGGGCTGCCCTGAGTCGCTCAGCGTTTCTCTCGCGTTTCGGAGGTCACCAGAGTCGAACGAAAGAGAATCCATCGATTGCTTTGGGGCCATATTTGCTTCTGGCGTAATCCCCTCCATGTGGAACATCGCCACTCCTCCCGAGCTCGCGAGGGCAGCCGACAATGTCTTCAGATCCTCGAGACCTGCGGATTCAACTCCCCTGAAGTAAGGGACACCGTTCCTCGCGACTTTTCCCACGTAGTAACCCATCGCCGAGAAGTCCTCTGGGGACTCTAGCAGAGCACTCACTTCCACCCTCAAGGTAGGTGTCCTACCTTCGTCGAGATGGTAGCCGTAGTAGGGCGTCCTCCCCGTAAGGCTTGCGGCTAGAGCACTAGGTCCCCCTTCTCGGTTGGTCCTCGCTCCGAGGACAGAGTTGGCGTACACAACTGCAGAACTCTCGCTCCAGGCGATGTGTTCAGAGAAAGCTGGTAGGTTCCCGGCTAAGTATGGGGTGCAGGTGCACGCAGGTTCCAATCCGAGCCTCGTGTAAGCCCCGATAACTTCAAGCTGCTTGCGTGCGAATTCCTCGTTGATCCGCTGTTCCTTCCAACTTGACAGGTCCATGCCTGCAGGATTGAGAGTGGATTTCACGCGTGCCCGACCATCTACCGCGAGCTCATCCAGAAACTCGATTCCGGCATCACCGAGGTTCTTGTACGAGACCCCCGACACCTGAGCGCTTGAAACGGGGATCAGTCGGTCAGCGCCATAGATCTCGCCTAGTGCAACCAGAATTTCCATACACTTCTGTGTGGCGCGGCCCTCCTTTCCCGCCAACATAGACGACTCAGTCTGTGATAGCTTCATTCAAGCTTCATCCCAAGTAGTCTTCAAGCATCAGATTGTCCTCTCCTGGTATCCTAGCCTTCGCGAACCCTTCTCTGGGTCCTTCAAGTGGCATGGTGGCGTCTACCCCGACTTTGCATGTCTTCCTCGTGACTTGGTCGGCAGACGGGTCCAGTGAGGAGCCGTACTCGCCGGGCATAAGGATCAGGTCGCGGTCGAATTGGGCTCGGGTCGCCAGCGCCCATTCGACGGCGTTGGGGTCGCTAATGTCAATGTCTTCGTCGACAATGACAACGTGCTTCAGGCTAGGATGTCCCTTGAAGGCTGCTTCGAGGGCATTTTTCGGGTCTTCCTCGTTTGCCTTCCTTATCTTGATGACCGCATGAAGCCATGACGACCCTCCGGCAGTAAGACACACGTCCATACACTGACACACTTTGCTGACTTCGCGGTAGATTGTGGCCTCTCTCGGCATCCCCATCAGAATCCGATGCTCTGCGCCTGCAGGGAGGATCGCCTGATAGATTGGTTCGTGCCTGCGTGTCACACGCTTGACCTTGACGACTCTCTGCTTTCTCACTATGTCGTAGGCCCCCGTGATGTCTGGGAAAGGTCCCTCGTCGACGAGTTCATCCGTTATTGTCCCCTCAAGCACAAGTTCACAATTCGCTGGTACTATGCTCTCGTTTGTAGTGCACTTCGCATACCTCGCTTCCCGGAGACTGCTGGCGATTGCCAGTTCGCTCTTCCCGATTTCGCAGGACACCGCCGCAGCGAAGAGGAACGCAGGATGATTGCCGAACGAGATAGCTACCTCCCGGTCTCCTCTTTTGACGAATTCATCGAGATGTCTCGGCAGAATCCTGATGGCTAAGCTATCCTTTCCAATGACCATGAGTCTGTGATAGCTCGCGTTGTAGCCATATTCCATGTCTTTTGCTACTACTATGCCGGCGGTCGCATAAGGTCCCCCATCCCTTTCACAATACGTGAGGATTGGGATTGATCGCAGGTCGACCGTGTCCTCGACCGCCTCTTGGCATCGAGCGTCATTCGTCAGCCGGACCGTGCTTGGGTTCTCAATGGCCTTGATGATCCGTTTGAGTAACGCGTCTTCCGTTACCCCGAGGGCTCTGGCTACATTTCTCCTGGTCCCACAGACGCCCATAGCGACCATGTACATATCAGCCTCCCTGAGTGACTCGAAGATTACGGGCTTCCCGTCTAACTTCTTTGCCAATGCGGCTGCTTCGAACTTTGTAGAGACTTCACGCTTGATGTGAACTAGGTCTCCTGTCCTGTCCAACTCGCTCAAGAATTCCCTCATGGCTGAGAGGACACCGCCATGCATACGATAGACGAAGCCCAACAGTTCAACCCTTTCCCTAAGTTTGCCCCACTACAGAGGCTTTGAGCCTTCAGGCACGATAGGCTTGTTCCTCGGCTAGATTTTGATGAGTTTCGAGCTCTTCATTTTGTCTTGGGCTTGGAAAGCCTTGCTCATCGCAGTGACCTTCTTTGCTTCTCCGTGGACGAGAAAGAGCTCAACGCATGTGGAGGTCGTCAGCTTGCTGTGGATGTGAGTCTTGATTATAGAGTCGTATTCATGCTTGAGCCTCGTGACAGGCTCCTCTTCGTCAGTATCATGCGTGACGATCACGAGGCCACTCATCTCTCCAGAGAGACCAGAACTTTCACGGTTCTCGTTGACCATAAGTCGAATAGCGGCCCTGACGAGCTCGGACCTACCGGTGAACCCAAAGGACTTTTCCAACTCGTTCATCTCTCTCAGCATTGACTCAGGAATGGACAGGCTGACTATCGGCACGTGAACTGCTCTTATTAACTGAGATATAAACGAGCACCTTAGTTATAATAACATGATGTGACTCTCGGAACTGACGGGCAACTGGAGTGCCGCGGAGGGTGGCTGGCCTGAGCGCCACTCTATTCGCAGCACGTCCCTTAGCCGGTTGTTACGGCACACATCAATGCATGTTAACTGCAATATAGCACGAGGGCTATCAGGCGGCTATTCTTGATATCAGGAACCCGACATGCCGAGGGAAGATAATAGTTAGGAGTCAATACTTAATAAGATGCATGCAAAAGGCTCTTCATGGCAAGGAACGCGAATTGGATCGCTGTTG
>Ga0187772_10000726_pt1 | contig 14872 bp, 10 predicted proteins | sample 0116_SJ02_MP15_2_FD_133137 | JGI IMG/M metagenome (GOLD analysis project Ga0187772, IMG submission 133137) | Tropical peat soil microbial communities from peatlands in Department of Meta, Colombia - 0116_SJ02_MP15_20_MG | ecosystem: Environmental > Terrestrial > Soil > Wetlands > Peat | place... | reverse complement strand
GAAAAAGCAGGTCGGATCCTCAAAAAGAAATCTTTCAAAGTCACTGTAGATCTCCATCAGGGGAAGAGCCAGTTTTCAGTCCTCACCACAGACCTCTCTTTAGATTACGTGAAAATCAACGCCTCCTATCGATCGTAATTCCCCGACTTCATCAACCCTTGACTTTCAATTCTAAACTCTCGATTCGCCGATTCCTCGATTTATTTTAATTCTGCAGTCCCTACCTACCGGCCCCGGTCCCGACCGAGGGCGGGGCAGACAGGCGCATTCAGCATTCCGCAATTGTCAGAATTCCTATGCTTGCTTGCCAAGAAGTTAAGTTTTGTCGCACGCTCTTTGCCCTTTCCATCTTGACAACGAACGGCCCGCCCTTCCGGAGACCTTCAATACGATTTGTTGCGTTCAGGACATTTTTGGTCAATTTTTGACCAGTTCGATTTCTCCTGTTGGTAGAAAACCTTTTATAATGATATAGTTATTGACAGACTCTTCTGGCACAAAAAATGCTTGATTATTGCCACCGCGACGTATTTCTCGTATCATGCGGCGACCTTGCAGAGGGCGAGAGGAGATTCGAGTTCAAGAAAAGTTGAGCCATTAAGCTTTTGGGAAAGGAGAACCCTTTGGAGAAAGGGGACGGCTTTGGCGAACGAAATTCGGAAAGGGAGAGGATCGCCGATACCCTGACAGCAATGTCCGACGAGTTAACGGCCGCATCGAAATCTTGGGCGGGTCAAAAAGACCTTCTTGAAATCTTCCGTGAGGGGCTAAAGAAAATAGGCGCGCTCAGGGATTCCCTCACCGAACCCTTTAAGATAGCCGTCGTCGGTGCGCAAGGGACGGGGAAATCCACCATCATCAACCTTCTGCTCGGCGAGCCAATCATGCCCAGCCATTACGATGAAACAGAAGGAAGCATTATCAAACTGATCCACACGGAGGACCCCGAACGGGAGAAGAAGGCCAGCATCAAATATTTCACCAACCAAGAAGGCGTTTACAAGGAAGAATGGATCAGCCGCGATCAATTCTACAGACGCATCGACCTGAGCACCAACGGGGAGCTTAAGAAAGATGCCGTTTACCGGGATTCTATCGCATTTTTCGAAATCTATTCCCGTAACCCGCTGCTCCGGGCGATCCAGTTCATTAACACTCCCGGATTGAACACCGTCACTACGGATTTTCTGAAAAAAGTCAAACACCTATTCATTGAAGCAGACGTCGTCCTATGGATGAACAAACGAAACCAGATCCTCGATTCTTTCAACACGGAACTGATTCCACAGATCCACCAGGATAACGGAAACATCATCGGTGTCCTCGGATTTGCCGATGACCTCTACCAGAGCGACGGTGTGAACGGGGTCAGGGATGTTCTTAAGGAATTTTTTAAGGAGATCGAAAAGAAAATGCTTCTTAGAAAGGAGTCTGGAGGGAAGGAGCGCGTTTGTTTTTTCGTTTATAATGGGCTCGCGGCCGAATCCGCATTAGGGATGAAGCCCGATCGAATCCTCTCCAACCCGAATGACATCCTGCCGGGCGAGGAAGCCGGCCTGAGAATGTTTTGGAACTATTTAAGGGACGGATTTCCATTTGTCGATGAAGGCCCCTCCGTGATGGATGAATTTTCACTCTGGAATGCTTATGACGAACGGGGCCTGACAGAAAAAACAGGGGCAGCGGGTTTCGACAGAGATCGGTTTATCCATTGGCTTTACACAAACCGTTTTATCAAAAAGGAGGACCGCGGATATGTCCTGACGGAAAAAGGGAAAACCCTTTCCTTCGAATGCTCCATGCTGCCTACCCTGGAACACTTTGCGCAGGAGGTGATCTTCAACCGGTCGCTTCAAGAGAAAATTTCGAGAGTCAAAGACGGTGTGACCCGTCTCTATGGGCAAAAGAATATCCTGTCTGCGATCAAGAAAAAAAAGAGTGATTACCAAAAAACCATCGAGGAAAAGGATAGGGCATTTGCAAAAGAGCAAAAGGAAAGGGCCGCCTTGAAGGCGGCATTCCGTTTGAGGTACCGGGAATGGTATCTTGCAAGAATCCAAAGGTACTCCAGGCAGATGAGCGAAAATCTTGTGAAAAGAATACTCGAAGAGATCGGCAAAAGAATCAGCAAGAAGGATCTCTGGAAAGAATTCTTAAAGCAGATGACTCCACAGATTTTCCGGGGCGATGACGAAGGTCCTGTGATGAGGGAGATCAGCCAGATTGTCGAAGCAGAATTCGAAGCCCTGGCGGAGGCGAAAACGGAGCGCATCGTTACGGAAGCGGTCGAGGAGGTCAAGAGTATGATCGCTGAGTTAAGCCTGGGGTCTTTCAGCGGCGAAAGGATCAAAACCAGGGAAGTCGAAAGAGGAAAAGGAAAATCCGACAGCGTCACATTTAAGTACGGGATCAAGCATGCCAGATTTGACGAGGCCGGGCTCAATGAAGTCATGAAGACCCCGATGGATAAACTGGGGAAAATGATTGGGAGCCTGGTCAAACAGATGGCTGCCTCCGATATGAGAAAGAAGGGGATGACCAAATTCAAGAAGCTCTTCGTAAAGATGTTCAGGAAAATCTTCATCAAGCTCAGCGTGGATTACGCAAAAGAGCAGGCAGAGATTGCACCCACCCAAGGGATCCCCTTCCTCGGATGGTTGTTGATCGTCAAAGATTTGATTGACCTCGGTTTGATGTTGAACGATATGCTGGATGAGCTGAAGGGGAAGCTGGAGAGCGCCATCAAAGAGAATGAGGACGACTTCTTCGACCATTTTAGAAAAATGCTTGAGCCGGCTTACCATGAGGTCCAGAATGCGATTTTCGAAGGATTGGAAGAAACCCTTAAGCCGAGGAGCAGGGAAGCCGAGGAGGCTTTAAAAGGCATGAGGCTTTGCGATCGGGCGATCCATATCTTCGAAACCTATCAACCTCAATTCGAAACGTCCTATGGAAAATAGAGAATCCCTTTCGAAAAGAAAGGAGGTCGTCAAAGGGGCCTCCTCCCATTCTCCCGGTGAGGAATCCTCCGGGGAGGGCAAAGGGTCTGCGATTCCCCTCTGCGCTGAATCGGGCAGGGGTAAAACGAGCTTCCTGAGAGTGGACTAAATGTTGGTTGACGCCATCAGCCCCTACGCGGGTCAACTCGCTGGGACACTGGAATGCATCAAAGGCTCCGACGAATGGGGATTGGTCGAGGAGAAAGAGAGTCGGAGACTGGTCAAGCTCGTAGAGCTTTTCATCGAGGAGATCTCCTCGAAACGAAAAAGCATCTATATCGCAGGAAAGACGAGTTCGGGAAAGTCCTCCTTTCTGAACTACATTCTGGACAGCGACGGGCTCAAAGTGATTCCCGAAACCTGCAAGACGGAAACACGCAGGATCCTCAGACTTCAGCACAGCGGTGAAAAGAAGGCTTCGCTCAAACTCTCCCCCCAGAGCCCCGTTCCAGCGTCCCTCAAGAAAGAGATCCAGCAGTCCGATGCAGCAAGATTCGATGAGAAAAACGGCAGCGTCGAGATCCTTCTCGAAGCAGAGTCCGGCATTGAGCTCTTCCACAGGCTCATCCAAGCCAATCCGGAACTCGATTACGACCCGATTCAGCATATCGACTATATCGATCTTTCCTACCCAGTGAGGTATTTTAAAGACTATATTATTTACGACACGCCCGGGTTGGCGTCGTGGAAATCCGAAACGGAAGAGGAAGTCACGGTAAAGATGTTCAACCACTCCCTCATTCTATGGATGCTGATCGGAAACGAACCCAACCTCACGGAATCTCTGAAAGTCCTTGACGACAACCGCCACCTGACTCGAGAAATCGAGAGGGAAAGGCTGGTCTTTATCTCCAATTTCTTTGACCAGCTTGATAAAACATGCCGCGATCACGGCTTGGATGACCCCGAGACCTTCATTCGCGAAAAATTCCTGACCTATGCAGAGGAGACGAACCTGGGTTTTTCAGGCTTCTATTTTTCTGTGTTCAAAAGCCAGAAGAGCGACTATCTCCGTTACAAAACACTGACGGAAAGGAGCCTGCTGGAGATCGAAAGATATCTCGCGGAGAACGGCAGAAAAATACATCTGCTTAATTTCGGGAACGCCTCCGATAAACTGATTCAGATGCTTGAAATCTTCAGGCCTTCGCTTTCTCGAAGAAAGAAGGAACTCAGCAGCGCCCTGGAGACGGTCAAAAGGGACCTGAAGGTGTTCGAAGAGCGTCATCGAAAAAGAATGGCGAGCCTTCCCGTTCTGGAGGACATCGTGAGTTTCGAGAGTCTCCGGGAGGAAATCAACCGCCTCTGCGAAAAGATTGTAGACAACAAGTCCAATGATCGTTACAATCGGAGTTTGAAAGACCTGGCCGATTATGTTTCCGCGCTGGTCGATAAACTTGCGGGCAAGATAAGACAATCGGCATTGAAACCGGAAGAAAGATCCTCCCTTTTAACCTCATTATTTTACAGCAGTGGGGTCAGAGAAAAAATACTCGAATTAAAGGTGAACCCGCTCTGGTCAAACATCAAGGATTTCTGTCATATGGGAGTTAAAAAAGAACTGAAAGCATCCTTCGCACGAGGGCTGGATTGTTCCCCGATCGCTCCTTTGAAAAACTACATCGAAGAACTTGAGCATTCGGTTGAAAAACAATTTACCGAGCTCAAAAGAGGCTGGGAAAAGGACATCACAGGAGAATACGAAGAGAAGAAAGGAGGGGGGGCGGCAGAACTCGATCAAGCCGAAGCGGAGCTTAAAAAATTGTCCTTATTTGAAAAGGAAATGTTGAAGAACACAAGCGCCTTGACACAAATGGACAATCAACTGAGGCAGGATTTTTTGAAGGCCCTCCGGGGATGGAGAGAACCCCGGAAAAACGACGGCACGGACGTCAAGCTGGAAAAATTTCTGGAACTCTGGGGAATCCTGAAATACCTCGACTATACCCATCACTAAATCGTCATAGGGGAAGCCCGGGCCATGGGTAACTTAAGCCAAGAATACAAAACCGAAATACAGGAAATCTTCGGGGAGATTTATGCGAAGTATATCAAGGAGGAGTTACGGGCGGCCGTTGACAGCGAGATCACCGCGAAACTGAAAACGACCTCGGACGGAATATCGAAACAAGCGGAACAGGCCATCCGAAGAGAGGTTGAACGATTAGCCTCCAAATTGAAGAAAGGAATCACGGACTCCATCCGGGCTGAACTTCTCGACCTGATTAAGGAAGCTGTTCCCAAAGAGAGAAAGGAACTTGACTATCAAAAACTGACCCAAATGATCACGAAAATTCTCGATGAGCGAAAAGAGGCAGGGACCAAGGCGGCCCTATCGGATAGCCGGATTCAAATCGACGAAAAGTCGACGAAGTCCAACAACAAAATCACAAAAGGACTTCTCATTGCTTCGCTCCTCCTGAATATACTGCTATTGTTCTTCTGGCTGTATAAAATGATATTTGGATCTTGGATGCCGTTTTTCTGAGGATGGGAACTCCGGTTCAGGTCCTGAAATATATGGTGGGATATTCTATTCGGTACAATCCACATTTTGCATTCGGCAATCCGAAATTTAAGATGTTTCATTATCTCGCCATCTTCACGTCTGTTCTTTTCTCATTTGACTTATCCCCCGTCATCTTCTTATCTTTAAATTAGCTTTTTCCATTCCGCACTCCCTGCCTCGCCGATGGCTCGCCTCGGGGCGAAGCCACGGGCTCATCAAGGCGGGCACATTCCGCAAGTTCTTCGGTACGTTTTTTCAATTTGAAATTTGCAATCTGAAATTTGAGATGCTTCGTTATTCTCCGTGTCCCTGCATCCCCGTGTCTTCCTATTCCTATTACCATGTCTCCGCGTCTGCTCATCTCTTCACCCCGTGCTGACAATCCACAAAAATTTGTTGAATAGTTGTGGAATGAGGTCCTCTTTCCCTTTATAGAGGCCATCCCTACCGCTTTGCCTAAGAAACGGGCAGACGTAACCTCTTAGAATCAATTAAAAATTACAAATTAATTGTAAAAGAACTGATACCGGTTTAGAATTTTATATCTCTTTAACAAGAAATAGGTAAAAAATGTCCGTCATTCACGGTCTTCTCGAAAGAATCTCTTTTCACAACGAAGAAAATGACTTTGTCGTGGCAAAACTCCGGGAAAAAGATAAGAGGGAGCTGACCACAATTGTCGGTAATCTTTCGGGCATCAACCCCGGTGAATCCCTGAAACTGACGGGTCAATGGGTACACAATAAGAAATTCGGTGAACAATTCCAGGTCGAGAGCTTTGAAGTGACCATACCGGCCACCCTTTTTGGGATTCAGAAATATCTTGCCTCCGGATTGATTAATGGCATTGGCCCGATCATGTCAGAGAGGATTGTCGAGAAATTTGGGCTTGATACGCTCGAGGTCATTGAAAAGAAACCTGAAAGGCTATCCGAGGTGGAAGGCATCGGTCCGAAACGGATCTCGATGATCAGAAAAGCATGGGAGGAGCAGAAAGAAATTAGAGAAATCATGATTTTTCTGCAGGGTCATGGAGTCAGCGCTTCCTATTCCGCCAAGATCTATAAACAATACGGAAACCAATCGATTGAAATCGTCAGAGAAAATCCGTATCGCTTAGCTCACGACATATACGGGACTGGCTTCATTACTGCGGATAAGATCGCGCAAAATCTCGGTATCGATCGCAATTCCCTGATCCGGGCAAAGGCAGGCCTCCTTTATGTCTTGAATCAGCTTACCGAAGAAGGCCATGTCTACTATCCTGAAACGCAATTGATTCACAAGGCAAAGGAAATTCTCAATGTGGATGAAGAAATCATTATGCTGGCCGTAAAAGAGCTATCCAAGGAAAAAGAGATCTTCTTAGAAGACCTTGATCCTGAGGGTCATCATAGGGCCGCCTTTCTCGCTCCCTTCTATGTGGCGGAAACGGGAGTGGCTCAGAGGTTAATCAATCTGAAGGAGTCTCTTTCGAACATCCGGCCCATCCATCCGGAAAAGGCAATCGAGTGGGTGCAACAGAAACTGAACATAGAGCTTGCCAAAAGACAGGAAGAGGCGATTCTTCTGGCAGCCACTTCAAAGGTGTTGATCATCACCGGCGGCCCCGGGACCGGGAAGACGACCATCATCACGGCCATCTTGAGAATCTTTCAGCAATTAAGGCTGAGGATCCTTCTTGCAGCTCCCACAGGAAGGGCAGCCAAGAGGATGAATGAGGCAACGGGCTGGGAAGCAAAGACCATTCATCGCCTCCTTGAATACTCTCCGTATAAGGGTGGTTTTAAGAAAGACCAGGACGATCCTCTTGAGGCAGATGTGGTCATCATCGATGAGACCTCCATGGTCGATACCCTCTTGATGTACCATCTCCTGAAAGCCATTCCATCCCATGCCCATCTGATTCTGGTAGGAGACGTTGATCAGCTCCCTTCGGTCGGTCCCGGAAATGTCCTGAAGGATATCATCAGATCAGGAAGGTTTACCGTGGTGACGCTCACCGAGATCTTTCGTCAGGCCCAGGAGAGCACGATCGTGGTCAACGCACACAAAGTCAATCAAGGTCAGTTTCCCGTCTCAAAAGAAATCGACCACCCAGGAAAAACCGACTTTCAATTCATCCAGGAAGAAGATCCGGAGAAGATCCTCCAAAATATCTTGGACCTTTGTAGTGAGAGGATACCGAGGCACTTCAGGTTTCACCCACTGAGGGAGATCCAGGTCCTGACTCCCATGCACAAGGGAACGATTGGTGTCACCAATCTCAACGTCGAGTTGCAGAAGAGACTGAACCCCGGTCCGCCGGGCATCACCCGTGGCGCCTGGAACTTCAGATCAGGAGACAAGGTGATGCAGATCGTTAACAATTATGATAAAGATGTCTTTAACGGGGATATCGGGTTGATTTCGAAGATCGATCCGGAGCAAAGAGAGGCGGTCATCGAATTCGACGGGAGACCGGTTCCCTATGACTATTCTGATCTGGATGAAGTTGTCCTGGCCTATGCCGTATCCGTCCATAAGTCCCAGGGGAGCGAGTACCCGGCCGTGATCCTTCCGGTGGTCACCCAACACTACATGCTTCTCCAGAGAAACCTGATCTATACGGGAATCACCAGAGCCAAGAAACTGGTCATCCTGATCGGAACAAAAAAAGCCCTGTCTATTGCCGTAAGGAACAACAAACCCCAACGAAGGTACACGCTTCTCTCGGAGAGACTAAGAGCGTCATGACCGAACTGAAGAACGAATTCTCCTGGTCGAAAACCAGGGATGAGATCTTTAAAACCTGTCCCAGGCAGTACTGGTTTGCCTATTACGGCTACTGGAACGGGTGGCTTGAGAACGCGCCGGAGAGAACCCGGCAGATCTATGTTCTCAAGAACCTCAAAAACCGGCAGATGTGGGCGGGAGAAAAGGTCCATGGATGCATTCAGAGAAGCCTCTACAATATCCGAAGGGCTATTAAGGTCCTTCCAGTAGATGAGATCGTCTCTATTACTCTCGACCAGATGAGAGCGGAGTTTCGTTCTTCAAAGTCGAAGAATTACTGGAAGAACCCTAAATCGTGTGCCCTGTTTGAACATGAATATGACGAGGAAGTGAGTGATGAGGAATGGAAAGAGGCGGCGAGGAATGTGGAGACTTGTCTGAGAAATTTTTATGCCTCGGATATTTATGATGGCTTAAAGTCCCATCTAAGAGAGGGGTGGCTTGAAGTAGAAGAATTCTCACCTTTTCATCTGGATCGTACCAGAGTCAATTTGGTCATCGACTGCGCCATAAAAGAAGGGGAGGGTATCTACATCTACGACTGGAAGACGGGAAAGAGCCTTTCAGAAGACCTCTCCATCCAGTTAGGCTGTTATGCCCTTTACGCTATGGAGAAATGGAATATTCCTCCTGGATCGCTGAGCATTATTGAGTATAACCTCTCCATTGATAAGTCCAACTGGTTTTCAGTGGGTCAAGAAGAGATGAAAGGCATAAGGGGTTACATCAACGGAAGCGTCAAGGACATGCAGTCCCTTCTCACCGATGTCTCAAATAACATCCCCATGGAAGAAGATCGATTCAGTAAAACAGAAGATGGACTGGTGAGCTCCAGGTGCAATTATAGAAGGGTTTGTAGAAAATAGAGAGTCATTATTACTTCCTCCTACGATACAACACTTCAGCCAGTAATTAATAATCCCTGTTGACATTTGCATTCAAAATTAATAGTCTTATATCAAAACGCGGAGTATTGAATTAACCCCCTAACTTAACCTCAACCATTTAGAATTGCAGTAAGGGGTTTCTATCAAAGGAGAACCCAAGAATGAAACGCAACGTCATTTGCTTGGTTGATGATTATCTTATCTCATATTTCTTCGGCTGTTTTTATTAAGTGTAAATTTCAGGAAATTCTGTAAAGGGACGGGCTCATGACGAAAAAGGTTATTTTCTGGCTTTTGATCATTGTCTTCAGCTATATTGCAGGATTTGTTGCTTCGATGTATTCATATCCGAGCAGGGAATTTAGCCGAACTTGGAAAAAGATTGTCCATGACGGCGGAGTGAACAGATGGCTTCACATGAGGAATCTGGCCGATGATACATCGAAAATGATCGTGAGGCCGAACAATGACACACTTTACTCATATGCAGCCGTGGATTTAGACTCAGGCCCTTTTGTCATAGAGATGCCGGCTTCGGATCGGTACTGGAGCGTGGAATTTATGAAGGAAAACACCGATGTCTTCACCTACGTTGGGTCTCGGGAATATGGCCTCAATAAGGCGGTAACGGTAATTTTAGGGCTACAAAATGTTTTCGGTGACACGCAAGGCTTACCGGTATTGAAGTCTCCCTGCAAGAAGGCTTGGGTGCTGGCGCGGTTCCTCGTGGATGGCAAAGAGGATCTTCCCCGGGTCCATCAACTGCAGGACCGGATGAAAATCACCTCGTTGAAAGATTATCAACTCAATTCACACAAATGAGTTGAGAGAAGTCTGGAGGGATTCACGAAAAAAGCAATCATCATTACATCTGTTGCAGTCGCATCCTTTCTTGCTGGATGGACTCTCATGGTGCCATCGCTGGATTATTTCTTTAAGCATCACCTGGGTATGCTCAGCGCGGGCAAGGGAACAGTCAGGAATGGGTCATGGATGACCCGACTTGATCTCGCCCAGAGCGATACGCCACCCCTGATTCGCGCTTATATTGCACGCATCGGCATAGCGGCGAACCAGGCGGAGGAGGCATTATACTGGAACGCCAATACTGATAACATGGACCGTCAGCTTGAGGGAAGCCATTCCTATAATGTCTATTTTAAGGCACGCCCGCCCGTACAAGACACCGGTTTCTGGAGTCTTACCGTGTATGATAAGGATAGCTATTTAGTTCCCAACAAAGAGAAGCGTTACGCTGTGGGCGATCGGTCTCCTATAAAAAAGAACCACGATGGATCCTTCATTATTCATATTTCGTCACACAAGCCAAATAACGCTAATAACTGGCTACCATGCCCTTCATCGGGATCCTTTTCGCTTACCTTGCGCATGTATGTTCCATTGGAAGAAGCGCTCAAGCGCACTGAAGTGATTGCCATGCCTGAGATCGCGTGCTTGGACTGCCGATGAAATAGGGAGGCTACAGATAGAAAGTCAAGGAGTTACAGGCCGGAGATACTCGACTCGACGCTTCGGGCAGGATGGGGTTAAGGAACGACTGGAGTGGTGAGGCCAGGATGACGAGGCGGTGCTGTGGATAACTTCCTCGTGATTTTTGAGTTTTGCCGTTAGATACGCTCTTCGAAATGGTAATCAATAATTCTTGTTGAAGTTTGCATCCCAAATTAGTGGACTATTATCAAATCATAGGATCTCAAATGAAGCTCCTAACTAACCTTCGGGGGAATCCATATCTACCGAAGGAGAACTTTCCCATAAAAAAACCTTCGAAAAAGGTGATGTGATGAAAGCACGAATTGCCTTTTTAATAGGGTTGTTGCTTTTTGGATGTGCGAGCACCAAGGATATAAAGGTCCTTGATAAAGACATGGATAGGCTTTATTCTGAAATCAATACCCTACGGAAAGAAAATGATCTCACCAAGAATGATTTATCGGGCATGAGAGCAGAAAACCGAAGGTTGAAGGCAGACTTCTTGCTCCAGCTCGAAAATATTCAATCTGAAATGCGATCCCTTTCGACAGATATCGAGGAATATAAGGAATTGTTTAAACGACCTTCGAAGGAAATGGACCGGATCAAGGAGGATATGGAAGGTCGATTAAGAACCCTGGAAGAAAGGAGAAAAACTGAGGAGGAAAAAATCAAAGAATTAGAGGATCGCCTCAAGTCACCCGAGCCGAAGACCCCCGGGCTGGAGTCGAAACCCATGGCATCGGATAAACCGGCTTCAACCAAAGAGGTCCTCTCTGAGTTAAAGGGAGTTTCCACGGGGATGGGGGACCTCTATCGAGATGCTTACGAAACCTTCCATAAGGGAGACTTAGAAGGAGCCCGAGGGAAATTCGAAGGCTTTCTCAAACAATATCCCAACACGGAACTCTCTGGCAACGCTCAGTTCTGGATCGGAGAGACCTATTATCAGAAGAAAGATTTTGAGAAGGCCATCTTGGAATATGAAAAGGCGGTTACCCAGTATCCGGAATCAGGCAAAATTCCGGCGGCCCTATTCAAGCAAGCGCTCGCCTTTCTGGAACTTGGGGATAAGACAGACGCCGGGAGTCTATTCAGAAAGGTGATCGAGCGATATCCCCATTCGGATGAAGCGAAAATGGCAAAGAAAAAACTGGAAACAATCAAGTAATTTTCCGGTCATTACAGAGGAAGATTTGTATTTTATACCCTTTATAGGACGTTATAGGTTCTTTCAACCAGAGATCGTTCACTTTTGACATCATAAACCCCTACACTTTGTGCCTGCTCGGGTGTATTTGTCAGCTGAACCCATTTGGCTTTTGGTCGTTGGTTTGGAGATCTCACAGTTATAAGAAAGATGATGAAGCTAAAAACCGAGCAGTTCTTAGGCTGATTCCTCATTGGAGCTCAAATTTAATTGGGATATTTACCCAGCAGGAGATTGGAACGTTTCCCTTCCTGGCGGGGATGAATCTCCATCTTTTCACCGTGGCGAGAGCGGATTGATCAAGAACTTCGTAGCCTGAAGACTCATTCAACTCGACCTCACCCACCCGGCCATCGGGAAGAACCTCCACCTTCAATTTGACTTTCCCCTGGTACCCTTTGTTCCTGGCTTCCTGAGGATAGGGAGGTTTTGGATTCTCACCATACTTGGGTAAGGCTGCACCCGGACCATCCCGACCGCCCCCCCTTCCAGTCCCTGACCCTTTTCCCGAGCCTCCGAAGCCGTAACCCGCGCGTTCCACCCCAGTCCCTTTTCCTATCCCTCCCCATCGAGCCCCTCCTCCCATCCCTTCTCCTTCATCAGAAACGCTCAGGGAGGAACCTCCAGTGCCTGTCCCAGTTCCTGATTTTGTAGAGGTATTTTTTTCTTCAGAGGAGAGCGCTTTAGGGATAGGGAGAATCTCTTCCTGTTTGGAGTCCGTATTCAGAATCGATGTCTCCGCCATTGGTAAGGGAATTGGCTTTTGTATGTTTTCCTCATCCTCCTTGAGCTGGGTGAGTTGTTTTGGCTCTTTAACAGACTCACTCTTTTTTGCCTCTTCCTTCGGCCTAATTTCTTCTTTTTGAATTTGAGGTTTTGCAGGAATGGGCTGGCGAGCAGGCAACGCCTTGGGGAGAAGGGGTTTTAAGTTGGTCTGGGGGGATAAGGGCTGAATGGCCACCTGATAAACAAGACCCCTACCTCTTGTAGTTCCTGTCTTGAGGTTAAAAATCAGAAAACTGATTAAGACAAGATGGAGGAGGAAAGAGAAGACTCCCGTCCTCAGTAGTCCGCCCGTATCCGATTGAGGAGAATCCATAAGAAAGCTAAGTTGTTTCCCCATATTTCTTAGTCTATTCATTTTTTTAACTCTATTCCCAATCCAGGATTCTTCACGCCCCATTGCATTAAGACATCCATCACCTGTATCACTGAATCATATCTAACATTCTTATGCCCGTTGATCATCACAAAAGCGTCCGGTTTGCTCCTCATCATGGCCGTCAGCTTATATTTGAGTGCCTCTAAATCCAGTTTCGTATGTTCCAAGAAAACCTCGCTCTGAGCATTAATGCTGATGACGACGTCTCGCGATGGCTCCTCAACCGACATCTTGCGGTAATCGCGCACATGCAGTGTCCGTTCACGTTAAAATCGCGCGGTTAATGCAACGCGCGCCTGAAACGGCTCTACGGGATGGTAAACATCCTGAAACACCGGCGCGGCCGTTGGTGTCACGCGCGACGTGTAGGCGTAGTCAATGTCGTGGTCGTGGCGGTTGAGCAGGTTCAACAATACGACGGAAATGCGCCAGGTCTTGTTGATTTGGTAAGCAACTTCCCCATTGAGCGAAAGTGTGGGGCGGGATTGATAAGTTCCGTCCGAGGTCAAATCCCGCGGGCCAAAGTAGCGGAGCCGCAGACTGGCCGAAAAGCCATGCCAATCGTGTAACGTGATGCCCGACGCGATCACCAATCCAACCGCCTCGGGCACACGCTTACCACCGGGACTGCCGGGCGCGGCGTCATTCGCGTCCACCGAGTCAAAACGGGCGATGGAATCCGCAATGTCAAAGTCAAACGCCAGATGTTCAATCGGCGTGAAGTAGTTCGCCCATTCAATCCCGTAGCGGTTGCTCCCCGATTTTGAAGCAACCGTGCCGCCGGTATCGCCATCCTGCTGGAGTTCGGAATCGCTGTGTAGATACCACAGTGACACGGTGCTTTGGAGGTGGGGCAGAACCAGCGTGCGCACGCCGATTTCCGCCCCTTTCGTTTGGACCAGAGCGGGAATTTTCGTGGCCGGCGTTCCGGGGTAGGGATTGTCCGCCGAAACCGGTTGCACTGTCTGCGTGGTGCCACGTCCATCATTGCTGTGAAAACCGAAGCCGCCTTGCAGATAAATTTCCGTTTTTGCCCACGGGCCGAAAATCAGACTCAATTTCGGACTGGGCAGAAGTTTGCTGGAAGTGCCGGAATTGGCCCGGTTGACAAGGCTGTTAACGTTAAAACACTGCAAATCACCGCGCAATGCCGCGACCGAGCGGAAAAATTCCGCCCACTTCACTCTGTTTTCCACGTACAATCCAACTTGGGTGTCCGTAAAATTATCCGCTTCCGTGGTGGCGGGCAGAATGGTGCCGGTCTCGGAATCAAGCTTGTCCACGCGCACGCGGTTTTCTGTTTGGTAAAGCCCATTGTTGATCCAGTCGTTGCGGACTTGCAGACCAAAAGTGTTTTGAACGTCCTTGCCAAACCACTTGCTGAAAATCGTGTGCCGAGCGTCGAGGCCGGCCACCCAGCGTTTGTCCTGCTGCTCGAATTGGTCGCCTTTGCTCGTGTCGGTCAGGAAGTAGGTGAAGTCAGAAAACAAATCGAGGTAGTAGTAAAAGCCGTAGGCCATGATTTTCGTCTCAGAATTTTCATTTTTGCGGTGCCATTCGGCTTGCAAACTGTAACGGTCTGAGTCGCCGCCATCGGTGGGATTGAGGGTGCCATAGAAGTTCGTCGCCCCAAAGCTGGCGGGAATCTGATCACTTGAATTCCAGCGGCCATGATAGCCGTGAAACGTCGCGCTCCAGCCGTTCGTCGTGTCACCCTGGCTGTAGGTCAAAATACCGTTGAACTTCCAGTAGTTATCCGGGCGATTCCACGGGCCGTCATCGTGGTACGCTTCGCCGCCATAAAGCAAATGGCCGTAGCCGAGCTTTTGCGAAATG
>Ga0187772_10000725_pt1 | contig 14889 bp, 13 predicted proteins | sample 0116_SJ02_MP15_2_FD_133137 | JGI IMG/M metagenome (GOLD analysis project Ga0187772, IMG submission 133137) | Tropical peat soil microbial communities from peatlands in Department of Meta, Colombia - 0116_SJ02_MP15_20_MG | ecosystem: Environmental > Terrestrial > Soil > Wetlands > Peat | place... | reverse complement strand
GGAGCACTTTGAACGTCACCAACCCGGTCTCTCCGGGTTCCCCGCACCAATTTTACCGAGCGCTTTGGCAGCCTTGACGTTGAAAGCCGTATATCTCTTCAGGTTTCCGATCTTGTAAACAGCGTCGCCGGAAACCCAATGCCGAGGTGCAAAGGAAGATTACCGCGGGAGCAGAGACTTCAAGTCCTGCGGCAGCCACCAGCGGAGCAGGGGCCCGCACATGGCCGTCGTCGCCAGGGCCATGATGACGAGCATCGTAAAGAGCGCGGGCGTGAGCAGCTTGAGTTCGAGGCCGACATTGATGGCGATGAGTGCCATGAGCGCGCGGGTGTTCATCAACGATGCGATGCAAGCCGCTTCACGCGTCGGCTGGCCGGTCAGCCGCGCGCCCATATAACAACCGCCCAGCTTTCCAATCACGGCAGCGGCCAACACCAGCCCGCACGCCATCCAGGCCTCCGGCGTTTGCAGCGAACCGATTTTGGTGTTCAAGCCGGTGTTGGTGAAAAAAATCGGCACGAAGGCCACCAACACCACCCCGGAAAAGCGGTCGCGCCACGCCTTCACAATGCCGTGTTCCTGGTGCAGACACGTCCCGAACAAAAAGGCGCCGAAGATGACAAAGATTCCAAGATAATGGGTGACGAGGCAACTGGCGAACAGCGCGATCAGCAACAGCGCTAGAAATGAGTTCGGCATGCCTTTTTCGTGCGCGTCGTGGACGTGTTTGCGCCAAAACTTCCGCAACGCCGGGCCGATGATCTTTTGCAGGAGCAGATAAAATCCCACGATGAGCGCAATCTGTCCGAGCAGATGCCAGGCTTTGAAATCCGTCATCACGAGTGCGGTGGCGACGCCGAGCAGCACCCAACCGATCACGTCGTCAATCGCTGCCGTGCTGATGGCCATCGCGCCAATAGCGGTGCGTTCAAGGTTCAACTCCAACAAAATCCGCCCCATGATCGGCAGTGCGGAAATCGAAAGGGCGACGCAGAGAAAAAGTTGAAAGCCGAAACGCGGCGTGTCCGGCGCGAATTCCTCATGCAGCCACGGCCCGATGGCGAGTCCGCAAAGAAACGGCGCGGCCATCCCGAACATTGAAACCGCCGTGACGGTTTTTGACCTCGAGCGCAGGTGGCTGTAATCAAATTCCATCCCGACCTGGAACAGTAAAAAAATCAGGCCGAGCTTGCCGAGCAATTGCAGTGACGTTTGCGTTTCCCGGGGAAACAATTCCACCGGCAAGGTGAAACTGGGGGACAGATTGAAGAGTCTGGTCACGGCATCGCCCAGGAAACGAGCCATGGACGGCCAGATGGCGCCAAGAGCCGATGGCCCCAGCAAGATGCCCGCTGCGATTTCGCCTACGGCCAGCGGCTGGTGCAAGAAGCGTTTGCCGAGCCGGCCCAAAAAGTAGGCGGCGGCGATGATAATCATCCACTGGATCAAAACCAGTGTCAGATGGCCCTCGATGGCGACCGGATTCATAAAAGTCCGCTGGCAGATACAAACCGGCGCACGTCAAAGCAAGATTAAATCCCGATTGTTTCGGACACAGCCCGGCGAGTTGCAATCCGCTCGAAAACCGCGACGCCACAAAAGGCTTTGACGCTGAAGGCGTCACATTGACGCTGGAACATGGAGATGAAGGGTCCGGTGTGGCAGATCCAATTATGGGCGGCAAAGCCGAAGAAGCTGGAGGTCCAGGCGGACATCAGGGTGATGGTTCTTTCCGCGACGGACAGCGCGGTTTTCAAAGCCGATCTTCGCCAGGACAAAGCGGACCCGGCGCTGGTGTGCCGCAGGCTTGCGGTTTAATCATCGGCGAGTTCTGATGGTTGGCAATGGTTGCCGCCATGGTGTTGACACTCTGGAGAATCTGGCGCGCACTTTCGGGGTCGGGAATCTTGAGTCCGTACGTCTTGTCAATGGCCACAACCAATTGCAGGGCGTCCACCGAATCCAAACCCAGACCGCCGGGGCCAAACAGTGGCTGGCCGTCGCTGATTTCTTCCGGACGGATTTGGAGCATGAGGTTCTCCACCATCAGTCGTTTAATGTCGTGTTTGAGCGCGGCTGTAATATCCATCACAAAAATACACCATGCATTCTGAAGGACGAATTTTGCGACAGAGCCGCTTCCAGCGCAAGCCGGGAAGCAATCGGGCAACGGTCCCGTTGGAAGTGATGCTGTTGGCTGCGGAGTGCGTCAGACGGCATGACCGTCTTTCGGTTTTCCCACCAATGATGCGAGCTTTCTTTCGGCAGCCTCCGTGTCCGCCATTCCTTGGGATTGGATGGGCCTGGCCGGCTGCACTGCTCCGTCCTCCGCCACCTGGGAATGGGGAGAAATCCGTGATGCTTCCGGATAAGCCCGGCGGATCAGGAATCCGCCGCCCAGCAGCCACCAGGCCACCGCCAGGTTAAAAACTATGGGCAGAATCGCATTGAGAATGTCACCTTTACCAGCAGTCTCAATGGCTCCGAGGTCCAGCAGCGATGGTACGGCGCTTAAACCGAAGTAAAGAAATAGAAGCCCCAATAGCCGGACGGCCAGGCCGAAGATATCCTTGAATACGTCTCTTGACTTCATAGTGAGTTGAATCTTTGCGTGCGCAAGTTGAATACGTTTACCGCCACCAGTGAGCTTAGATGGCATCGGCGGGCTTGTTCAAGTGCTTTCCCATTTGCGGAGAAGCGACCGAAATCGCGCCGTGGGCGGTTCCAATCCAATAATTTATCATTTCATCTTAGACACATCCCGCCCGATCCGCTAAATATTCGCGTCATGTTTTTTGGCCTGAGTTCCGGTGGATCAGTTCGTGCAAGTGGAAATGCAAGCCGGACACGCTTGCTGGTTTTTTTGGCCCTGTCAGTCTTCCCTTTCAAGGGCATGGCACTCCCCGGGCGACTGGTCTTGGGCTTGGACGGGGTTGCGTACCTAGACATAAAGGCCCTGCAGGCCGGGGTCACGTGCACGAACACTTGGGGCAAGCGGTTACATCGGCAGGCGTTCGGTCCGGATGAGGGATACTTTCCGGTCAGCCGCCTGGTTTCGACGTTTCCGTCCACGAGCGACGTTGCGTGGACGGACATTTTCGGCGACCGACCGCTGCCTGGTTACCAGCGCACGTATTTCAGCGTGGCGGCGAATTCACAAATCGTCATCAACGGCATCACCACCACCATGGAGCATGAGGCGCAGATGCAGTGGGAGATGGAAAACAACCTGCTGCGCACCATGGGTTACGTCTATCCGGTTCACACGTTTGACCACGAGATACGCGAAACGATCAGAAACTTTTGGAACGACACTGGCAATAATGGCAGCTACTACGTCTATATTCGCGCCACGGACGATGCCCAGCACCTGGACCGCGATATCTTCGCTTTGCTCTGCAGACTGGATGAGCAGCTCCAGGCGATGCGCGCTCGGTATCGGGCGCAGGAAGGGCGCGATCTGCAAATTCTGATTCTCTCGGACCACGGGCACAATCACGCCGGTTCCTTCAAGCGCGTTGAAGTCCGCTCCTTGCTGGAAAAAGCCGGATATCGGATTACCGAATCCATTCAGCAACCCAAGGACGTGGTCCTGCCTACCACCGGTATCGAAGACTGGGTGGAAATTCACAACGCGCCCGCCGAAACCGAAACCCTCGTGCAGTTGCTCACCCATTTGGAAGGCGCGGACCTCGTGACGGGCCGGGACCCGGATCATCCCAATCATTTTCTCGTCATGAATTCCCCGGGCGAAAGGGCCGATGTTGACTGGAATCCAACAAACAACACCTACCGCTATTGCGCGGGGAAAGGCGATCCGCTCAATTACCGTCCGGTAATCGAGGTGCTCGGCAAAAAAAAGTTGCTCGACGCCGACGGTTTCGCCGCCGCCGCCACGTGGATGGCGGCGACCCTGACCAACCGCTATCCGCTGGCACTGGAACGGATTGTCCGCGGCCTCACGCGGGTCACGCTCAATCCCGCTACCATCCTCATCAGTCTGAGCAACGGCTACGTCCACTGCGGCTGGCTGATTCAAAAAGGCGCGGACCTGTCCACCTTCAGCAGCACGCACGGCGCGCTGGACAATCTCAACTCGGACGGTGTGGTGTTAAGCAATTTTGCGCCGACGCAGGATACTTCCAGTGACCGGGTGGCCGGTCAGTTCCATGATTTCCCCGGCCTGCTCGATTTTCGCGCGATCCAAAATGGCGCCGAGTTCGTCACCAAAAGCGAACAAGCCCTGGCGCGAATCCCGCACGAACCATTTGACCAGGATTACCGGCTGTTGCCGGACGATGAAGTTTTACTGCGCGTCTGGTCGCCGCAATTTGTTCGCCTGGATCCCGATGCTCCTGTGGAAGCCACGATTGAGAAAGTCCGACATTTCGCAAACGCCAAGAACCCGCACCAGAACGCGAAGCCCGCGGTTACACTCGGACGGCATCTCACTTTCGAGCACCCGCTTTCCTTTCCGGACAAATGCGCTTACGAAAAAGTTTATGTGTTCCCCCCCGATTTGACGTTGAAGCCGCAATCCGAGTACCGGATTTCGGGCTGGATCCGTGACCGGAACAAGAGCATCAGCCTCTTTGAATTCAACTTTTTCACCGACAGCCAGGGCCGCCCGGCGGCGTACTGAGAAATCCATCAAACCAATTCTTGCGCACGTAGCCTTTAGGGTTGAATGACAACGGCATAGCAGAGGAATGGATAACAGCCGTCTGCAAAAACCGGCGCGCACGGAGTGGCGCGCCCTACCTTTGTCGGTTTATCATTGGTCTCGCCCCACCAAAAGCGGAATTCGTGTCAATTCGCGAAATTCGCGGATCACAGCTTTTGCGGCTTCGTGTTTACGCTTCGCAGGCCGCAAAGACTTTTCCTTTGCCGGCGCAAATCATCTGCGCGACGTAGCGGCCGGAAAGCGCAGCGGACGGCAGCCCGCCACCCGCCACCACCCAATGACCGGCCATGTAAAAATCCTTCAGCCCCGGCAACGTGTAAGAAATGCGCCGGCCCAGAATGTGCGGTGTCGGCAACCAGCCTTCGTAACTGCCCTGCCAGTTGCCGGTGTAACGCACAAATGTCGCCGGGGTCGCAATGTCGGACCGATCCAGGTTTTCCACCAGGCCCGGAAATCGTTTGTCGAGAATGGCGATGATTTCCTGGACAACTCTCTTTTTCTCGGCCCGGTATCGTTGCGGCTCGCTCTTCTTCAAGCCGGTCCAGAACTCATGCCTCGTCGGCAATCGAACGGTCATGACCGTCGTGCCCGCGGGGCAGAGGGCGGAGTCAGAACCGAACGTCTCGACTTCCAGACGGTTGTGCCGTGTTTGATCGTCCACGCGCAGAGGTTGAGCCAGAGGCAAATTGAGCGTGTGCGGCGCTTCCGCGAAAACTTTTTTAATTCCGAGCGAAACCTGGATGATGGCCGGGAACGGCCGGCAATTTTCGTAGAGGTAACGGATCTTTTTGTCCACGAACCGGCCGTCCAGCATTTTGAAAATTGTCGTATGCCCGTCGGCGCACGACACAACCGTAGCAGCGGGGACGACGGTTCCGTCGTCACAGCGCACGCCAACCGCGCGATTATTTTCGACGATGACCGAAGCGACCTTAGCCTTGTATCGGATGGTCCCGCCGAGACGTGAGTAACGGTCCGCAATGGCCATGGCAAAATCCCACGAGCCGCCGGCAACGAATCCGCAATTGTTGCGGGTCCGGAACGCCAGTACCATCACGAGCACGAGGGCTGACATGTGTTCGTTGCTGGCGATGGCGCTGAACGCTTCGCGCACGAGATTGTTTTTGTGCCGGGCCAGATAGGTGGTGATGGGGATGTTCTTCCAACGCAGAATGACCGGCAGCATCGGCAACATGCGGAGGCCGATCCTCATTTTTTCACGAGGCGTCATCAACTCGATCGGCTTTTCCAGCGGCGGCTCCAATGGCGCGCAACGGCGCGCCGCGCGCACCAGTTGGGTAATCAAGCGGCTGTCGTCGGGCGCGATGCGTTTGAATTCACGCGCCAGCTCGTCCAAATCTGACGGCATTGATAGGCTGTGGCCATCAGCGTCTTCGACCCGGAGGAGTTCGTGGTGATCGATAACTTTTCGGCCTGTGATAGCGCCCAGTTCCTGCCAGACCTGGTGGAAAGCGGAAGGCGGTCGGACGCCGATGAGCCAGCGCAGGCAGCCGTCAAAAACGTAGGGTCCACGGTGCCAGGCCGTGCACAATCCGCCGGGAAGCAGACTCGCCTCCAGGATTTCGGTCTGGATGCCATTCATTTGCAGGTAACAGCCACAGGAAAGCCCGGCAACGCCGGCGCCGATGATGATGACCTTTTCCTTTCCCGGCGCGGCGGCTGCGAGTTCGGGCATCGTCGGCGAGCTGCGTGGCTGGTCTTCGACTTGCATCACTTCAGTAGCCATCGAAATTGCCTCTCATAAAATCCCGCCGTCAACTTTGAGGACAGAACCAGTTATGTAGCCGGCTTCGGCACTCGCCAGAAAACGCACTGCTGCCGCCACTTCTTCGGGCCGGCCAAATCGGCGCATGGGAATCCTCATTTGTGCACCTTTTCTCTCCTCTCCGGCCAAGTGGGCCAGCGCTTCCGTTTCGACGAACCCGGGGCAGACGGCATTGACCGATATACCGATGCGTGCCACTTCCTTGGCCAGCGACTGGGTCAACGCTACAACCCCCGCCTTGGCGGCAGCGTAATTGGCCTGCCCAGCCGGGGCCAGGAGCGCGCTCAAGGATGACAGATTTACAATCCGGCCGGCGTGTTGGCTGATCATGGCCGGCAACACCGCCTGGCAGCCGTGAAAAACTCCGTCGAGGTTTGTCGCCAGAACACGCTGCCATGAATCCGGTGACATGGTGGCCAGCAGGGAATCTTCATGGCTGCCCGCATTGTTGACCAGCACGTCAAGGCGGCTGTGGCGCGCCAAAATTTCGTTGACCGCCTGCTTCCAGGATTCGAGAGAGGTGACGTCAAGAACGACGCAGAAACATCGGTCGCGGTTCGCCTGTGCCATCGTGTCGGCATGTTCCCGCCGGGAATGGACTCCGAGCCAGACCATACTGGCCGGCGACTCATGCAAAAAGGCGCGAGCGATGGCTTGGCCGAGTCCGCCATTGGCTCCAGTAATGAGAATGACCCGCAAGCTCATGGCCGGATGTTGCCCGGTGATCCACCGGCGGACAAATGAGAAATACCGGAATCGTCACGCGCAAACCGCGCCCCCATCGCCTGCTGATTGGAACCAACCAGGCTGACGTTGGCTGACACAAATCGTCCACTGGCCACCGCATCACACGCCGCCACGCATTGCCAGGCGGCGGCGGCCATCAATCCTTCGCCCAGGATCCGCTTGGGGCTGATGCGCGGGCCGGTCCAATCACACCAAGCGGCTAGCTCCGGAGCATCCGCGCGCGGGTTGTTTCCCAAGCCGTCACAAAGCAGTTCCTGGGAAGTGGCCGGGCGGCACCCTGCCCCGAAAGCTTTTGGGGTGAACCGCGCCGCCGGGCCGAGCAGCAGCTCGGCCCGGACAGGTTCGAGGAGATTACTTTGGTCGAGTTGCCCACGCATGGCACGAGCAGCCTGCATACGGTCCAACCCCGAAGAATATGTGTGCGCGTCGGTGATGGCGGCCAGTTCGACACCGGCCGACAGTTCCGGTTCGCGGCACAAACACAAGGCCCCGGCGCCACCGGTGATCACAGCCGGGCGTTCGAGATGCCAGAGGGCGTCCGCCAGAATCCAGTTCGTCTCTTCAGCGCCGATCACGAGGCACGCATCCACCCGGTGCTCTTCCAGCCACTGGACGCCGACGGCGATTCCTTGCAGGAAGGAGGCGGGGTCGCCCACCAGCGTGCTGGCCAGGGAAACATGTTCCAGAACCGCGGCCACGTGGCTGGCCGGGGCGGCGTAAACTGTTTCCGGGAATAGAAGTGGGCTGGCGGTCGCCGGGTCCTTCAATGTCTCGTCATAAAACCGGCAGGAATAATTCACGCAACCCGATTGAAGACAGACCACCAGGCCGAGACGATGTTTTGAATCACGAGCCGCGCGCAATCCGGCTATGGCCTCGAGCGCGGTCGCCACAGCATAGTGCGTGATTGGACTGGTGCGTCGCAGTCGTGGATGCGCCAGAAATTCCGGACGCACACTGGGATTCGGCACCAGGCGCGCCTGGAGTGGCCTTGCCCAACCCGGCCGTTCCATGGGTTGTGTCGGCAGTGGGTCACCCTTGTCCAGCGCTTCACGCAGGGCCACGACATTCCAGCCGGCGGAGGACACCGCGCCCAGTCCCGCTACGAAAACCCGGCTCATGCCCACCTCCGCAAAATCAGGCTGGCATTGACGCCACCGAACCCGAAGGAGTTGGATAGCGCGACATTCACGTGCGCATCCCGCGGTTGTTGCACGATAGGAAACTGGCAGGCCGGGTCGGGAGTTTCTAACAAGGTCTCCGGCGGCAGCCATTGTTCGCGCAGGGTCATCAGGCAAACCACCGCTTCGACTGCACCGGCGGCGCCCAGCAGATGACCGATGCTGGCTTTGGTGGAACTGACAGGCAAAGTCGCGGCACGGCGACCGGCCCATTCGTTGATGGCGAGCGCTTCCGAGCTGTCATTGAGGACCGTACCCGTGCCGTGAGCATTGACGTAATCAACGTTTCCGGGCGTGACATCCGCGATTTCACAGGCTTGCCTCATGACCATCATTGTCGTGTCGCCGTGCGGATGTGGTTGGGTGAGATGGTGCTGGTCAATGGACGTGCCGTAACCGACGAGTTCTCCGAGAATGTCCGCGTTCCGCGAGCGCGCACTTTCCAGTGTTTCAAGGGCGACGACCGCCGCGCCTTCACCGAGCGCCAAGCCATCGCGCCGGGCGTCGAATGGACGACAGATAGTGGTCGAGAGCGCTTGTAAAGCGTCGAAACCTGAAAACACGAGTTCACTGAGCGCGTCATAACCACCGGCCAGCGCGCGTTCAGCCGGGCCGTAACGAATCAACTCCCAGGCATGGCCGATGGCGTTGGCACCGGAAGCGCAGGCATTCGAGACAATGGTGATCGGTCCATTAAAACCGAGAGCGTCAAGAACCATTCGTGCCTGAACTTGCGGCTGGTAATGAACGGCGCGCGTGGGTTGGCAACGATGGCGGTGCGGCATTTGCACCGCCTGACGAAAATATGCTTCGCCGAGCGACATGCCGCCAGCAGTCGTGCCCAAAATGAGCGGCAGGTTCTCTGCGGGTTCCCAGCCGGATTGTTGCCAGGCTTCCTGAGTTGCCAGCAGCAGCAGGGACGCCGCGCGGTCAAGTCTGGCAATTTGTCTCGCGCTAAGATTGGTGGACGGCAGGGCTGCCGGCAAATCAGCCTCCGCCGCACTCTTCGCCCGCTGGCGGCTGACATCGAACAGCGACACGGGACGGAACGCCGTGCGCCCTGTCCGAAAGCCTTCCGCATTGGGTTTCCAGCCCAAGCCGAGAGCGGTAATTATTCCGGCACCGGTGATAACCACCCGGGAAGGCGTTTGGGACGGAGACGTCGTCGGGAAAAGCATGACGGTTGAATGTCAGTAGGATTTAGCTGTGCAAGGGTGCAGGCCGGCGATGAGATACCACTCGCCGGTCGGGACTTACGCTTGCAGCATAACTCGCATCGTTCAATTCGGTTTCAGAGTATAATCCCGTAGCGTCGTCAGGCAACGGAAAATCTGGCATTGTTCCAAATTCGCTTGGAGTTCCGTCTTTAGGCGGCTCGGAACCACGTGAACGCGGAATTCCAAACTTTAAATCAGGACCCCTCCGAAAATCTGCCAGCCGTTTGTTCCCGTTGTTGAGTTTTGTCTCGATTCCCGGAGGCATCCCGCCCAAGCTGCGCTGATGTTTGCAGCGAAAACCTGTGCAGCGGTGATCCCCTGTTTCAATGAAGGGGCAACGATCGCGCTCTTGGTCGCAGCCATGCGCCGATATCTTCCGTCGGTGATGGTTGTGGATGATGGTTCGACCGATGACACACCGGCCTTGGCCAGGGACGCCGGCGCGATGGTGGTTAGTCACCGCCAAAATCTTGGCAAGGGCGCCGCACTCCAGACTGGTCTGTCGCAGGCGCTGAAGCGGGGCTTTGAATGGGTAGTGACCCTCGATGGCGACGGTCAGCATGCGCCGGAGGATTTGCCCGTCTTTCTGGATTGTGCTGAACAAACCGGGTCGCGGCTGGTCATCGGCAACCGCATGCACAATGCGCGGGCCATTCCCTGGCTGCGCCGGCGGGTGAATTGGTGGATGAGTCGCCAACTGTCACGGCTGGCCAGCAGGCGCCTGCCTGACACGCAATGCGGTTTTCGACTCATCCATTTGGAAACCTGGTCGGCCTTGCTCCTCACAACGGAACACTTCGAGGTCGAATCTGAAATGTTGTTGGCCTTTCTTGCGGCGGGGTGCCAGGTTGAGTTTGTTCCAATCCAGGTCATCCGCAGCCGCCGCCGAAGCCGCATCCATCCTGTGGTCGACTCGGTGCGCTGGTGGAAATGGTGGCACGACCGGGAGCAGTCTCCCGCGTCAAGCGCCCACCGGGGGAACCCCCGCCCTTGTTTTACTTGCTGGGATTCCAGACGTATTTCCCGCTCGCGTTAATGTACCCAAATCTACCGCCCGCCTTGACGCGCGCCAAGCCGTCGGTAAAGGACACGGCTTCGTCGAACTGTGGGTTGATTACAAATTTGCCGCCCGGGTCCACGAATCCCCAGTGTCCTGACTGACGCACCGGCGCCAACCCCTCGGAAAACGCGGCGGCATCATCAAACTGCGGATTGATCACAAATTTCCCGGTGGGGTCAATGTAACCCCAGTGTTTTCCCTGTCGGACCGGCGCCAAGCCCCTCATAAAGCTCCCCGCGTCCTCGAATTGCGGATTGATGGTGAGCGTTCCGGTTTTGTCCACGAAACCCCATTTGCCACCGGACCGGACGGCCGCCAATCCTTCGGAAAACGATTGCGCCCGTTCAAACTGCGGGTTGACGACAATTTTTCCGGTCTTATCAACAAAACCCCATCTGCCCCCCAGCCTGACGGGAGCAAGTCCTTCATTAAACATCCCCGCATCTTCAAACTGCGGATTAATCGCGTATTTGCCGTCGGTACCGATGTAGCCGTAACGGCCGCCGCCACCATGGAAAGGACTGTAAGGTCTAGGATCGTAGGGAACGTAAGGCCCAGGGCCGCCGCCCAGTTTGACCGCTGCCAGCCCTTCGCTGAAAACATCAGCCTTGTCGAACTGTGGATTGATGGCGATCTTTCCCGTGGCATCCACGTAGCCCCACTGGCCCATTCGCACCGGGGCGACGCCTTCCGCAAACGCCTCCGCCCGGTCAAACTGCGGATTGATCACGGTCTCACCGGACTTGTTTATATATCCCCAGCGGCCATTAACGACGACCGGGTATAGGGTTGGTGCGCCAAAGCAAACCGGCGCCGCGTTCAGGATTGCCGCCGCGAACAACAGGGAGAACAGGAATTTTTTCATAGCGTTTCAAGCATCTCTTTTATGACGCCGGACGGGGATATAAGACCAGTCCCCTTCGACGTCCATTGACCGCAAGTTTATTTTGCCGGGGCATCGAGTCAAGCGGCGAATCGGACACCACGCCGCCTGAGGCCCAGCTCCTTCACCGACTGAATTTAATGACTTGCATAAGCGACCCCAATGACCAATCTTCTTCTCGGCGAAGCCCCAAAATGGTTTTCAACCAATGAGAAGTTCAATCCGCACGGTTGGCGTCGTCGGCAGTGGCCCGTCAGGCGCGACGCTCGCGTCGCTCCTGGCGCTCAAGGGTGTGGACGTGACCCTTTTTGACGATGGCCGCCGGCCTGATTTGATTGTCGGCGAGTCGCTCATTCCGGCGGTGGTGCCCGTGCTGCGAAAACTGGGATTGGAAGAGCGCGCCGCGGCGATTTGCCAGTACAAGCCAGGCGTCACTTTCACCTTCAATGCGAGTGAACGGGCCGAGTTTTGCTTCCAATCGCTTGCCCATTATGGAGGGCCGACGTACGCTTACAACGCCCCACGCCCCGCATTCGATCAGTTGTTCGACGAACGGGCCGATGAATTGGGCGTGAAACGCGTGCGAACACGGGCCAAAATAGACCGGGTCGGTTCGAACGGCCTGCGTCTGGCCGAAGAAACGTTCGCCCAGGCTCCGTGGTTTCGCGGCCGGCAGCCGGATTTGCTCGTTGATTCCACGGGGCGCAGCCGCTTGTTTGCGCGCACCATGGAAATTCCGGCGGAATTCGGCCCGCGCAAGGACGTGGCCCATTTCGCGCATTACGAAGGATTCGAAGCGTGCCGGCCGCAGGGGCAGGTCATCATCGGCCGACTGGCCGCCGGTTGGGGCTGGCGCATCCCCTTGCGCGACTGTCTTTCCGTCGGCGTGGTGATGAACAAAGACGATGCCGCTAAACTGGGCACAACCCCCGAGGAGCGGCTCGAGGGCGCCATCGCCCGCGACCCTTTGCTGGCTGCCGCGGGCAAGAACCGCCGCCGCCTCACAGAGATCGCCACTTATACCAACTACCAACTGGTCTCCGAACGCGGCCACGGGCCGGGCTGGGTGATGACGGGCGACGCCTTTGGTTTTGTGGACCCGATGCTTTCGCCAGGCGTGTATCTGGCGCTGCATTCCGCGGAATTGCTCACCGAATTTCTGGACGACCTTCCGACTTACTCGCGTGAGATGCGCAAGCTCCTTAAGGCCTGGATGGAACTCATTGAATATTTTTACGATGGGCGCATTTTTGCCATGTATCATACCGGCATGGCCTTCGAGCGGATGTTTCCCGGCAGAATCACCGGTTCGCTCCACCGCTTCTTCGACCGTGAAGTCGCCCTGATGGCTTCAGGGCTGGATATAACCTCGCGGTTCGGACACGGTATGCTGCAAATCATGTCACACCCCGCTTCCTGGAAAACCAGTCCCGCGGCGCTGGCAATTCGATAGAGGGAAACCCGTGGCGGCGACAGATTTATTTGAGCGATGGCAAACCCGTCCCAGTGATGATGACCGCCAGCATCCCGCGGGAGAAGGGAGAAGGGGACACTGCGAGTCTGCCGGCTTGAGGAGAAATGACAAGTTCGGGCTTGCAACCAAAACGACGGTTCGCTTAAAAAAAGGCCAGATGCTTTACGAACACTGGCAGAAGGTGGTTCAGCGCAGACGCAATGAGGTCGCCTTGCGCGATCTGGCTTCCGGGCAGTGCTGGACGTTTGCACAAATGGACCGCGAAGCCGAATCTCCCTTGCCCGGCGACCCGGCGATGGTTTTCCCGCAGGGTCATTCGCCCGAGTTCATCTTTGCTGTGTTACGGGCCTGGCGCCGGCGCCGGGTGGTTTGCCTTCTTGAATCGCATCACCCGCCGCTTACCGTTTCCCCGCCGCTTCCACCTTGTTGTCACCTTAAAACCACACCGGCCACAACCGGTGTGCCGCGCCCGGTTGCCTTCACGGAGGAACAACTGGCCGCTGATGCCGAAAACATCGTGACCACAATGGGGTTGCGTCCGGACTGGCCCAATCTCGGCGTGATTTCCATGGCCTATTCCTACGGATTTTCGAATCTGGTGCTGCCGCTTCTGCTTCACGGCGTCCCCCTCTTTCTGGCGCCGGCGCCGTTGCCGGAAATTTTGCGCGGCGCGGCCAAGGCCCACTGGGATCTTACGGTGGCCGGGGTGCCGGCGTTGTGGCACGCCTGGCACAAGGCCGGGGTCATCCTGCGTAACGTGCGACTGGCCATCTCGGCGGGCGCGCCATTGCCATTGGCATTGGAGCGCGCGGTCTTCGAGGAACACGGCGTCAAGATCCACAACTTTTACGGTTCCGCCGAATGTGGCGGCATTGCCTACGACGCGACGGCGATTCCGCGGGGGGATGAAAGCTCCGTGGGCTGCCCGCTAAGGAACGTAAAAGTGTCGCTCAACCCGAACGGCGTCCTCGTGGTGCGAAGCCGGGCAGTGGGCGAAACTTATTGGCCGGAGCCGGAGGAGACGCTCGGCGGTGGCGTCTTTCAGACCTGTGATCTCGCCGAGCTCAAGGGCGGGACGGTTTATCTTCGCGGCCGGACCAGCGACCACATCAATGTCGCCGGGCGGAAAGTGTCGCCGGCAACCATCGAACAAGCACTGCGGGAGCACGAAGCCGTCGCCGAGTGCCTGGTCTTTGGTGTGCCGAGTGGAAACGTGGACCGGATTGATCACATCGTGGCGTGTGTCACGTCGGACCGGCACGACATCAAGGACGAATTGAAACAGTTTTTGCTCCAGAAGCTTCCGAGTTGGCAGGTGCCGCGTGAATGGTGGTTTGTCGAATCGCTCGGAACCGACGGGAATGGAACAATTTCGCGGGCGCAGTGGCGGAAGGATTTCCTCGAAAATCGCGCCAAACAAAGTGTTGCGGTGTAGCAAATCATCTTCTGTTGGGCGCTTGACCAAATTCTATAAAGATGCCGCGCCTGCGGCGCTTTGGAGTGCGGCGACATGTCGCCGCTTTGAAAGCGCGGACATGTCCGCGCACTCCAAAATTGGTTTGACAGGTGCGGCGGTGCTCTCCGATTCCCCAAAATCCCCAATCCGCAACTTGCCTCGGCGAAGCCTTCCTCGGCGCGTATCACGTGCCGCCGACGAGCCGGTGCGGTAATGCGCAGGATTTCCTGACGGCATTAATCTTGCCGGTTTGCCAAGCAGGTTCCGTGGTTTATCGAAACGCAATTGGCGGAAATTGCCAAGGAAGTGAAGGAACTGTTTTCAGTTCTTATCATTTCGCCAACGAAAATCCAATCCCGCGATATACTTCACAAAAAACAAGGACAAGAAAATCATATCAG